>VOFI01001288.1_pt1 | contig 36217 bp, 46 predicted proteins | sample 5384131 | NCBI WGS metagenome assembly VOFI01 (sample SAMN12384728, study PRJNA508395) | human gut metagenome | isolation source: healthy gut H | host: Homo sapiens | reverse complement strand
TTAGCTGTCGTTTTGAGTTGTATCTCTCAGCGACGATATTTATTATACACTATCCAAAGCCATTTGTCAAGAGTTTTTTGAAATTTCTCAAAAAAAGTTTAAGTCCGCAAACGCTTTATTATCGGCATTTGAATAGTGTACATAAAATATTCATTAAATATTATTCTTTTATTAACCCTAAAATCTCCTCAGGAGTAAAGTGATATTTCTTATCGCAGAAGTGACACTCAACGTCAGTACCACCGTCTTTAGAAAGATCTTCAAGTTCTGCCCTGCCTAAAGATATAAGAGCATTCTCTACTCTCTCCCTTGAACAATCACATCGATAATTAACCTCAAAATCATCAAGAACGTTCGGTTCAAGACCCTCCAAGGCTTTCATTGCAATAGCTTCTGTGGTCATACCACCACATATAAGCTTTGTTACAGACTCCATTCCGTTTATATTCTTCTCTATCTGATCTATAGCTGACTCAGGTGCAAACGGCAAAAGCTGAATAAGAAATCCACCAGCACAATTCACTGTCAGATCTGGATTTACAAGTACGCCAAGAGCGCAGACGCTTGGCACCTTCTCACTGACGGCAAGATAGTTAGTTATATCCTCTGCTATTTCGCCTGAAACAATAGGCACTTGTCCGCAGTACGGCTCTTTAAGTCCCATGTCCTTGACCACACTAAGCGTACCATTAGAGCCTACAGCCCCTCTGACATCAAGCTTGCCTTTATCGTTAAGCGGCAGTTCCACCACTGGATTTTGTACATATGCCTTAACATTTCCCATGCTGTCAGATACGCATATAAGCGCACCTGTAGGACCGTCACCGTCCATTTTTACAGTAATAGAATCATCTTTGCCTTTAAGTCCAAATCCCATGAGCGAAGTACCCATAGCAAGTCTGCCAAGTGCCGCCGTGACCACAGCGGAAGTTTTATGTATCTCCTCAATGCGTGAAACAATATCCTTTCCGTCGATAGCACTGCACACAACGGAAGCGTCTTTACTTATAACTCTAACTATTCTACCCATAAAATCACCCTCTGTTTATTCTCCTGCACACATAAAGAACTCTCTGCGTTTTATCATTAACTGGTGAGTCCTCAAAACCGTCATACTTTCCTATAGCTCAAAATCATTTGACTTTACAAGCTCGCTCAAAAACTCGTCCGTATATATCCTCTCTGTGAAATCCTCGCTAAAACGACAATAAGAGCCGTCCTCCTGCTCCTCAAAGAAGTCAAGATATATGCTCACGCTGTCATCATCATTGAGCTCATTCTGCCATGCACAGAAAAAGCCCATCAAGATCATAGCAGAACGCATTGTCTGCAAGGATCACTCGGTGCTTGTACACAGTATTTACATCAAATATGAAAAGTCCACCTTCGCAGGTAAATTTTGATACACACTCAAAAGTCTTTCTGACAGCTTCCTCATTTTCAAGGTGGTTTATGCTGTCAAGAACACAAACAACAGCATCAACTGCGCCATACAGATCAAGCTCAGTCATATCCTGCATAAGATACTGTATGTTCAGACCGCTTTCATAGCGCTTATCCATGGCTTCTTCCAGCATTTGATCCGACAGATCAACGCCTACCACATCATAATCAAGACGTGCGCTTCACTGAGCGAACCCGTGCCGCAGGCAAGGTCCAAAACAACCTCATGCTCTGAACTGTATCGTTTTATAAGCTCATGACACCGTGCCGCAATTTTTCCGTAATCGACATTCTCTGTAAGCTTATCATAGTAACAGGCAAATCTGCCGTATCCGCTCATTACTTATCTTCCTTCTTATCCAATCTGTCAAAAACGATATTATATCCGCCTGAGCCGTCATAAGAAAGCGAGCGGTTCACACGGCTTATAGTTGCCGTTGAAGCACCTGTTTCGTTTACTATATCGCTGTAAACATGATCCTTTGTAAGCATTTTTGCAACCTGAAAACGCTGCGAAAGTGCTTTCAGCTCAGGTATAGTGCAAAGATCTTTAAAAAACAGCCTGCATTCCTCGACAGTTTCAAGACAAAGCACTGCTTCATAAAGATCGTCTAAATTTTTGATCTCAAGTTTCTCTTTCATGAAAAAAATCTCCTTTACGTTTCATGGTGTAAAGTGTTAAACCATAAATATATTTTAACACAAGTCATGAAAAATGTAAAGGAGAATTATGAATTTTTGTTTACTTACTCTTAATTTTTTCTTCTATTAGGCGTTAGAAAACCGCCGAATGATTTCGGCTCATCAGAAATATCCTCTTTATCATCGTAATATTCCTCTTCTTCGTCCTCTGTATCGCTTTCTAGTTTCTCTGGTGGCGTTATCTCAGCCCCCTCGGATATATCGTCTATTATTGCCCTCAGTTCATCTACGCCCTCTCCTGTGATAGCAGAGAACTCCACACAGGTGATGTCCTCAAAGCATGGTATCTCTGTCTTGAAAGCTTCCATACGTGCTTTTCTGGCGTTAGGCTTGAGCTTATCTGCCTTGGTGAACACGATTATAAATGGTATCTCAGCGTCAATAAGATAATTTATCATCATCAGATCGTCTTTGCTAGGCGGATGACGCATATCCACAAGCTGAAAAACAAGTGCAAGCTGTCTGCTGCCGTCGTCAAGATAGCCGCCTATAAGACTGCCCCACTGTCTTTTCTCGGACTTTGATACGCTGGCATAGCCATATCCAGGCAGATCAACGATATATATATTCTCCACCGAAAAGAAGTTTATTGTAACAGTTTTACCCGGCATAGAGCTTACTCTCGCCAAGTTTTTTCTGTTAAGAAGCTTGTTTATCAGCGACGACTTTCCCACATTCGACCTGCCGGAAAAGGCAAATTCAAGTCTGTCAGACTTGGGTATCTGCGAGAATTTTCCAAAGGAAGTATAAAATTCTGCTTTGTTATAATTCATAGGCGGCCCTTTCTATACCGTTAATTTTTTTCGCTCCGGCTCGTTCTTGCTTAGGAGTTCGAGCGGAACATTATTTTTGCTGTTTGGAATAAGTGCAACGTCAAGCACATCCTGAATAGTCTTTGCGAACACGAACTCGCAACAAAGCTTTACTGTATCGTCAACGTCATCAAGATCGGTACCCTTATTAGCAAAAGGCACAATAATAGTCTTTACCCCGCCTTATATGCAGCCATAGTCTTTTCACGGAGACCGCCTATAGGCAGTACTTTGCCGCTAAGAGTTATCTCGCCTGTCATAGCAACGTCACTGCGTACTTTTATATTACCCAATGCAGAGATGATGCCCGTTATCATGGTAACACCTGCAGATGGACCATCCTTAGGCACAGCACCCTCAGGAGCGTGTATATGCAAATCTTTTTTCTCGTAAAAGTCTTTATCGATGCCATATTTGTCAGCAACGCTTCTGCAATAGCTTACGGCAATCTTTGCAGACTCCTTCATAACGTCGCCAAGTGAGCCTGTAAGCTCTATTCTGCCCTTTCCGTCAAGTACAAGGACTTCCAAAGGCATGACAACTCCGCCCACTGACGTCCATGCCAGACCATTTACAGAGCCAACAGCATCTTTATCTGATACAACATCAGGGAGATATTTCTCATGACCAAGATATTTTTCAAGATTATCCGCCTTGAAAGTAACTTTCTTAACACCGTCTTCAACTATCTCCTTAGCAGCCTTTCGGCAAAGCGAGCCTATCTGTCTTTCAAGATTTCTAACGCCAGCCTCTCTTGTGTAGCTGTCTATAAGCTTATAGATAGCATCATTGCAGATGCGTATCTGAGATGCTTTAAGACCGTTCTTACCTTCCTGCTTTTTAATAAGATGTTCCTTTGCAATATGGAACTTCTCCTCCCTAGTATAGCTAGACAACTCTATGACCTCCATACGGTCGAGAAGAGGTGCTTGAACAGTATCGAGAGTATTTGCAGTTGTAATAAACAACACATCACTTAGATCAAACGGTACTTCAATATAGTGATCTCTGAAAGCATTGTTCTGTTCGCTGTCAAGAACCTCAAGCATAGCAGACGATGGATCACCTCTGAAATCATTGCTCATCTTGTCTATCTCATCAAGAAGAACAACAGGATTTTTACTTCCTGCAAGCTTCATGGCATTCATTATTCTTCCTGGCATTGCACCAACATACGTCTTTCTGTGACCTCTGATATCACTTTCGTCCTTAACACCACCCAATGAGACCCTTACAAAGTTTCGATTAAGTGCTCTAGCGACCGACTTTGCCACTGAAGTTTTACCAACGCCTGGAGGACCAACAAGACAGAGGATCTGCCCCTTGACATCAGGAGTAAGCGCTCTTACAGCAAGATTTTCAAGTATTCTATCCTTGACCTTCGCCATGCCATAGTGATCCTTGTCAAGTATCTGCTTTGCCTTTTTAACGTCTGTCCTATCCTTTGTGACAGCATTCCACGGCAATGCAAGCACTGTGTCGAGATAATTTCTCAGCACAACACCCTCCTGTGACATCATACCCATCTTGGAAAGCTTCCTGACCTCACCCATTCACGAATATAGTATTCGCGCTGACTTTCTTCTATCTGAGAATGGACCTGACTATGTATCCTTCTTTCAAGAGATAAAACATTGGTCTCTCGTGAAAGCATAGTGATCATAAGAATTAGCTTATCTAAAACAGATGGGGCTTCAAGAAGCGACTGTCTGTCAGTAAAAGCTAACGGAATATTAAATGCCAAACTTTCAAAAAGTTGAACAGGCGTTTTAGAACCGAGTATCTGGACATAAAGCTCTTCAGGCATTTTAGGAACCACCTTAACATACTCTTCAAACTCATCTAAGACCGAACGAAAAACAGCAAGTTTTTCGTCATCGTCAAGCCTATCCTTTGAATAATTTGGTACAAGTCTTACATCAGCTTCATAGCAATCATCATACTGATAAAACTCAGCAAGTCTTGCTTTACGCAGACCTTCTACATAGCATCTGTATATTCCATCAGGTGCTTTCACGATCTGTCTTACCTTTGCTACAGTACCCACCTTGAACATATCCTTTTTTTTCAGGCATTTCAAGATAAACGTCTTTTTGCGCACAAAGAAAAACAAGTTGATCGCCGTCCATGGCATTTTTCATGCTCTTTATAGTTCTTGGTCTGCCAACATCAAAATGCATAGACATTCCAGGAAAAACTACCAGATCTCTCGTTGGAACACACGGCATAATATTATTTATTTTAACATCAGTTTTATCTTTCATAGTTGCTCCATTTCTTTACAGCTCTACAAATACTGTAATGCTTTGTTATACAGCTTTAGTATATAATATCACATTTATGATACATTTGCAAGCCCCACTCAGAAACTTCCCTTAACAAAAAGAGGCACCTATAAAGGTACCTCAAAATAGAAAACACTATTAGTCAGCTACATATGGAAGAAGTGCCACATGACGTGCTCTCTTGATAGCTGTTGTAAGTTCTCTCTGATGATAAGCACAAGTGCCAGTTACACGTCTAGGGAGGATCTTAGCTCTCTCTGTCATGCATTTCTAAGCTTTGCGATATCCTTATAGTCGATCTTTTCAGCTCTGTCTGCACAGAACATACAAACCTTCTTACGACCTCTCTTCATAGGTCTGCTTGTATTTCTTTCCTTTTCCATGGTAAATTTCCCTCCTTAGAGAAATATTTTTTCAAAACTCCTCTGCTTAGAACGGTACTCCGTCATCGGTCAATACTTCTTCAAAATCATCAAGGTCACCAATGGACAAAGCGTCATTTGATGGAGCATTGTTATAGTTATTCTGATTAGAATTGTTTGCAGGCTGTGAATATCCACCATTGTTCTGCTGGTAATTATTCTGCTGATAACCACCATTTCCGTAGTTATTGGAATAGTTACCTGCTCCCTGCTGTTTTGGTTCACCTGTGAAAGACACACTGTCAACATTGACCTCAGTTGTATAATGCTTTACACCATTCTTGTCATCATAAGAACCTGTTCTTATCTGACCTTCAAGAGCGATCATTCTGCCCTTTGAAAAGTATCTGTTGATAAATTCAGCTCTCTGCCCCCAAGCAGTGCAAGTAATAAAATCAGTCTGCCTTTCAGCACCCTGACGAACTGGTCTGTCAACTGCAACATTGAATCTCAAAACTGCATTTCCACTAGGAGTCTGTCTTACTTCAAGATCCTGAGTGATCCTACCCATTAAAATAACTCTGTTAAGCATAACTTTTCCCTCTTTCGCAGTTTTACTTGACCGTTACTAAGAAACGGATCACGCCGTCTGTGATACCAAGAATTCTCTCAAGCTCAGCTGGAAACTCAGGCGTAGATGTGAATGACCACAGTACATAAGTACCTTCTGTTTCATAATTGATAGCATAAGCCAGCTTACGCTTGCCCCAATTACTAAGTGTAACGTCGCTTGCGTTTGCCTCGATCAAGTCATTGAACTTAGCTGTGAGTGTGTTTACAGCCTCCTCGTCAAGCTTAGAGCTGAAAATTACCATAGCCTCATAAGACTCATTAATTTTTGCCATTGCATTTGCACCTCCTTTTTGGATTTCGCCTGTGCCGCAATTTGCACAAGCAAGGATAACTCAATTATTATAACACAAGACCGATTATCTGTCAAGTGTCACTTGCGTTTTTTATGAACTTTTTGTAAAATCATGCAAATATCTTTGTAACACCAAAAATGCCAAACACAACTATCGCAGAATAAACGGCAAAGCCAAGAATAACAGCCCCCATGACGTACCGCCCTTTGCTACTATCTTTTCGGCTATCTCCTGCTCAGTGCCGTCCTCCGACCTTATCTCACGGATCTTTTTTTGTGCAAACTTATAATACATATAATTGCCGAAAAAGCCTGCCACAAACTGAAGTGCCATTGAAACATACCATGTCGCAGCGGAAATGCCCTGAAAAACCCTTCCGGTCACATCGATGCCGATATCAAGCGAGAAACCCATTGTCCCTGCACTAAGATAAATATTCATTTTTCTAAACAGAAAATACAGGTGCGGAAAAAGGAAAGCCGCAAAGTTTATGGAAATCTTTCCACCAAATTTACCAAAACGTATAAAGTTAGACAAAAATATGAGCGGATTTGTCTTTACAAATTTTGCATAGTCATCTAGTTTAATGCCTTCAAGATCTGAGTCCTTATCAAATACAACCTGTCTGCCAAACGGACCGTAAGGCTGTCCGTCAGGACCGGTCTGCTGAGCGTTATTTTGCGTGTCCATGTCGTTGAATGGACGTTCCTCAGTATCATTTTTCGTAAGCGGTGTTCCGCACTTTTCACAAAATAGCTTGTCAGGCGGATTTTCAAAACCGCAGCGTATACAGCGTATATTCTCACTTTCTACACTCTCCTGAGTTTGCTCCCAGCTCTGACCATTTTCATGCAAAGCGTCATTTATGCACTTTCCTTCTTTGAGATAACACTCACGATGATAAGGTGTGCCACACTCAGGACAACTATATCGTCACCATCTTTGAATACTTCTCCGCAGGAAAAGCATTTTTTCCTGTATAATTAGCCATATCGGGTTTCCTTTCTTGCTGAAACAGGCTTTTAAAAGCCTTTAGATAACATTATAGCACAACTTTCAGGAAAATGCTATAGTTTTTTTATATTTTTCCTTTACTTTTCACAAAAAAAGTTTTATAATATATAATGATATAAAATAAGGAGAAAAAGATATGGTATTTTTAGAAAACTTAAAGTCAGAGCTTGAAGCTCTTAGACCTATCATCAGCGAGCTGCATGACGTATACGATATTGAACGTTCTCAGGAAAGGATTGCAGAGCTTCACGAAAAAGCCGCAGAGCCTAATTTTTGGGACGACATGGAGAAATCACAGAAGGTTTTGCAGGAAACAAGAAATCTTGAGGGCAAGCTGGAAAAATACAATAAATTCAAGTCGTCATTTGAGGATATCGAAGTGCTTATTGAAATGGCAGCCGATGAGGGTCACAACAACGCTATCATCAACTTTCATGCAGGAGCAGGCGGAACTGAGGCGCAGGATTGGAGCGAAATGCTTTTCAGGATGTATCACAAATGGTGTGAAAGTCACGGCTTCAAAATGACTACTCTTGATTATCTCGAGGGTGCAGAGGCTGGCATGAAGAGTGCCTCCGTTATCGTGGAGGGTGAAAACGCTTATGGCTATCTTAAAAGCGAAGCAGGAATACACAGACTTGTGCGTATCTCACCTTTCGACAGCTCAGGAAGCAGACACACGTCATTCTCAGCGGTGGACGTTATGCCTGAAATAGACGATACAATCGAAGTAGATATCCGTCCTGAGGACATTAAAATGGACGTTTATCGTGCAAGCGGTGCAGGCGGACAGCACATCAACAAAACGTCATCAGCCGTAACTTACCCACATACCAACAGGCATCGTTACATCATGCCAGACACAGCGTTCACAGTTCCAGAACAGGGATTATGCAATGAAAATGCTCAAAGCAGAGCTTATCAAAATAAAAGAGCGTGAACATCTAGAGAAGATAGAGGATATCAAGGGTGTTCAGAAAGAGATCGCATGGGGCGCTCAGATACGTTCCTATGTTTTCATGCCATACACTCTTGTAAAAGATCACAGAACGGGTTTTGAAAACAGCAATGTAAACGCTGTTATGGACGGCGACCTTGACGGTTTCATAAACGCTTATCTCAAAGCGCTTTCACTTGGCGAAATCGAAAAATAATTAGCATAAACAAAGGACAGTTCAAACGAGCTGTCCTTATGTTTTTTATGAGATTGTTTTGCCTTTTTTTCTGCTCTCTTTGGTCTTGACAGGAGTTTCTTCCGCCGCTCTATCCTCAAAGAGCTGTTCGTCAGGATCTGCATTCTTGTATGCAAACTCAGGATTGCTTTCACCACGCTGATCGTAGTAAGGCTGGATAACGTGTTTTCTGATAACAGGATAACAATTGAAGCAAGTCACGAAGCATATGAACGAAAGAGGCCAAAATGGCAATATGAACAGAGAATACGGCAGGAAAAGATACATCATAACAATGACGATAAGCGATGCCAGAAGTGACCAAAGAGACTGCTTTATGCCAAGACTCACAAGATAAAACGAGTCCTTTATTATCTGCTTCATGTTAAGGTTAGTGGAGCTTATCATGAGATAGATGTAAAAGTGCATCATGAAGAATACGATAAGACAGCTTATGCAGATAACAAAAGGAATGTATATCATGGAGTTCTGCTCTGCCCAATATTTATACATTGGAATCCCGACCATAAATCCTATAGCGAAGATGATATCTATGGCACCCATGATAGTGCCCTGCTTGAAATTCTTCTTGAAAGAATCCCAGAAATCATGTAGCAAAAACGCATTTCTTTCCTGAGAATAATTTCGGCAAACCTTTGTCATTGCAGCCGTTGCAGGTCCCAATACTGACGGTATCGCCAGTAAGAGCCATATTGGATTTGATGTCATAAGCATAAGTATAACCATAAGCGTCAGCGGTATGCAGAAAACGAAATACAGCAAATTAAGCTCCATAAGCTTCCACATATGCCTGCCATAGACTTCAAAAAACTTAAAAATACCCTTTTTCTCCTGAGGTGCTTTAAGCACACCTCTGCCAGGGGTATTGTAATTACCAAATAAAGACATTACACCGCTCCTTAAAATTAATAGTCCCCGAAATTGCCCCGAATTTTATTTCATTCTTTGTATACTGTATACTAAATTCGTGCTGCAAAAATAATCGTCAGCAGACATTCAAGCGCAGCCGCAACAGCCGCCGCTGCTTCAAGCACAAGAAACTTAACAGCATAAAGCCGCACCGTCTGTCGCAGACCGCCATGCTGTCCTTCAGAAAAAACAATGCACAGCAGGATATTTGACATAGCGACAGCTTCCCTGCGGCTATCACCGCTGTTATGACTGCAGGAAGAAGTACAAACATGGCTGAAAGTAATGCACCATGTCCGCCGTAAATGCTGTAAAGCTGAGACATTGCAACACCCCAGCCCATGCCACGCAACAGCAATACTGCAACAGCTAAAGGCTGTCCCAGTGAAGAAAACCTGACAAAAACACAACCGCTAAAAAACAGTCGAACTGAAAAAAAAGACCTCACAAGTATTTCTTCAAGATCACATACAGATAAGATAAAACCAACATTTTATTGCATATCTCTTTCAAGATCCTTTCTGAATAAAACGGCATACATGCCTGCCTTAATTTTAATTATACACTAAATCTCAACGGATTTCAAGTGTTTCACCTAAATTTCACATTAGTACCCCATTTTTCTTGTATATTTTCACGCAAAAAAGCAGCGACATTTCTGCCGCTGCTTTAAATCATATATTTGTCGCTTTATGTCCAAACTGTGATCTTACTTTTTCATAAGCAAACTTCACAGCAGGCAGGAATATCATGAGCAAGATCAGATCCACAGGGAGCTGGATAAGATTTTTCGCTATTCTCGGTGTGCAGTATGTGTAAGAAAACCGCTCATTCCTTCTTTGGTGAGGTTTGTGATGCCAAAAGTCTTGTTTACATAAAGTGTATACAGGAAATAAGAATTAAGTCCTATATTACAGAAAAGTATAACACTTCCTCTTGCAATTGCGATCCTTATGTAGCTTTGAAGCTTTTTGTTGTTAAAATCGCACTTATACAACAGACAGCCGTAGATGATACCTGAAATAATAACTACCATTGCAAGCTGTGGGCTGTAGGCTCTCGGAGATTTGTTCTGCACTATATATCCTAGAAAGTCAAGCACAAATGTAGACATTCCGCATACCACAGGTCCGTAAAGCATACCTATAGTACAGGTTGCAAGAAAAGTGAAACCGATCCTCAAGTCAGGCGTTACCTCAATGGAAAATGATCTGATAGCAAACGCCAACGCTATCAGTATTCCTGCAGTTGTCAATGTTCTAAGATCTTTCAGTGACTTGAAAGAGTCATAGAACATTCTTCCGAAGCTCTTCATAAATTTACCTCCTTATTCTGCGAGCTTGTCGCTTTGTGCATAACGGAGCATAAAAACAGCTCTGCACACTACCCATGCGGGATGTGCAGAGCCGCTATAAAAAGCTTCAATTACACATTCAGCGGGATGCGAAAACCGAACCGCAAAGGTTCTACCTTTTTCGTTCCGACGGCAACTCCCCGTCCGACGGACACTTAACGCTCAGTTTTCTACTCTGTAATATGTCAAAGTCTTAAAGACTCAGACCTCATGAAAAATTAGAATGCAGTTTCATTGAGGATCTTGTAAAGCTCTTCCTCGAAAGGCTTCTTCATTGAAAGAGCCTCCTGAATATCTACATCATATATCTTGTTGTCCTTCATACCAACAACTCTGTTGCCAATGCCCTGCTCGAGCAGTTCAACAGCGTGATAGCCCATTTCAGTTGCGACAACTCTATCTCTTACTGTAGGAGAGCCGCCTCTCTGAACATGACCGAGAATAGTAGCTCTTGACTCGACACCAGTAATATCCTGAAGAGTTCTTGTGATATACTCTGTCTTGCCAACACCCTCAGCAACTACAATGATAAAATGTGTCTTGCCTGACTTCTTTGTCTGCTCCATCTTCTGAGCAATAGCATTGAGGTCATAAGGCTTCTCAGGTGTGATAACAGCCTCAGCGCCTACAGCAGCAGCAACGTTGATAGCAATGTGACCAGCGTTTCTGCCCATTACCTCAACTACTGAACATCTGTCATGTGACTGTGCTGTATCTCTGATCTTATCGATCATTTCCATAGCCGTGTTCATAGCTGTGTCATAACCGATAGTATATTCTGTGCATGAAATATCGTTGTCTATAGTACCAGGCAGACCGATACATGGGATACCCTGTGCTGAAAGATCAGCCGCACCTCTGAATGAGCCGTCACCACCGATAACTACGATACCGTCAAGGCCCATTTCAAGACACTTATCTCTGCCCTTCTTTACGCCCTCGATATCTCTGAATTCAGGACATCTTGCAGTATAAAGACAAGTACCGCCTCTCTGGATTATGCCAGAAACAGTTCTTGCATTCATCTCAATAACTTCACCATTAAGAAGACCGTTATATCCTCTGAGGATACCTACGACTTCCATACCCTTTGCAAGACCAGCTCTGCATACTGCTCTGACAGCAGCGTTCATTCCCCGAGCATCTCCTCCGCTGGTAAGTACACCAATTTTCTTAGCCATGTAAAATACCTCCAAACCAGGAAACAATTTATCCTGTTACTTTCCTAATAATCTATAATGAGCATAGCACAAAGCCCCTGAATTGTCAAGGGCTTTGTTTATTTTTTTAACATTTTATTAAACGTTTTCGTTATTCAGCAGGCACAACAGCCGGAGCTGGTGTTGTGTCAGAAGAGCTGCCTGTGTTCGTATCAGGCTTAGGCTCTGTTGCCTTTGTTGTAGTGGTCGTAGTAGTCACAAGACCTGCGGAAACTGTAACTGTAAGCACATCACCATTTTTAACATTCACAGTGTTTCCAACATTAACGCTCGTCGCCATAACATATCCTGCAGAAACAGAGCTTGAGAAATCGGTAACGACCTTATACTTGATATTATAAGAATCAAGTAGCTCAAGGTAAGCCTTCTTTGACAGACCAGAGAAATCAGGAACAGAAACATTTTCAGGACCTGCACATACTTTAAGAACAAGCTCATTTTTCAAAGACGGATCAAAATCAGTACCCTCTGGTATGCTCTGCTCTTTAACAACGTCCTTATCGTCAACATCAGAATAATAATATTCAGCCTTGATAGTAAAATCCTCACCAAGCTGTTTTACAACAGTATTGTATTCCAGACCCACAACGTTAGGCATTATAGCGCCATAGCCATATTCTGACTGACTTTCAGCATCAGTCACCTTAGGCGTAGCAACTGTGGTGCTGTAAACGAATACCTCGCTGTCAACTCCATCTGCATCATCAGAAGAAATGACCTTATCCTCAGACGAATCATTATTGCTGTCGACGGACCTGAAAACAACTCATATAGCAGAAAAACTGAAAGCAAAAGCACTATCACAAGCACAGTCCAGCCTATTATCGTAGCCGTTTTATTCTTAGGCTTTTCTTCCTCACGAGTCTGCTGTGACATTTGCCTTGACTGCGTTCTTTGTCTTGGAACATGCTGTATAGGAATAGTCTGAGTTGAACCCTTAGGGTGTTCCATATGCGTTGTATGCTGCTCAAAAAGTGCAGTAACAAGCTCAGAAACTGTCTGTATTCTTTCTTCGCCACGAACTCTCATAGCTCTTGAAAGAACTCGTGAGATATGCTGTGGTATTCTCGGATTGACTCTGCAAGCTTCGACCATAGTATCATTCTTTGTACGGGTATAAGCGTCAAGGGGCATACAGCCTGTTAGTATTCTATAAAGAACTGCAGCAAGTGCATAAACGTCAGTCCATGTGCCCTGCCATTCTAACGAAGAATATTGCTCAGGGGCGGTATATCCTGAATAGAACTCAGGAGAAAGCCCTGTATTAGATGTTCTTATAGAACTTATGCAAAAGCCTGTAAGTTTAAGCTCACAATCAGTTGTAACAATAATATTTTCAGGAGATATTCCCCTGTGTATGATACCTGCATTATGTATAATGCTCAATGTTGTAAACAATGGCACAAAAAGCTTTTTGACTTGTTCCCATGTGAGAAAGCCTGTATTCGACTGTAAAAATTTCTTTAGCGTCACGCCCTCCACATATTCGAGTATGACATAGGTCGTATTATTCTCGCAAAACATATCCTTTGCCGTGGCGATATGCTGAAGATTTCTCATGCGTGAAAGAACTTTGTTCACGTCTGCAAACTCAGACATAAATGTCTTATACTTAGCCAGACAATCTGGATTCACCACAAGTCGCTGACTTTCGCTATCTCTTTCGCAAAGAGTGTCAGGCATATACTCTCTTGCCACACACTTGCATTTGCCAACCATATCGTAGCAAATGTAAGACGCACCCTCACCATTATATGAAAGCATTTTTCCGACTATATATCTGTTGTCAAGCACTGTTCTCGGTGCAAGATAAGCCTGTAAATGTGGGATATCGTCGGTATAGCTACAATAATGACAGCGACCGTCAGAACCAAGTTCGTTCATACAGCCCATACATAATTTAGTACTAGGATCCATACCGAACCTCCTTTTTACGTTATTCATCAATTTATATTAGCAACAAACCGAGCATAAGTCAAGTTTTTTTGTGCAATTGTAGAATTTACGCAACAATTTGTATTTCTTTTGTAACATTATGACCCTTTTTACAGATACTCAGGATAAATAAGCGTAGAAGAATAATACAGATACTTATTATCCGTATCGAACGTTACATTAAGCACCACTGGCTGATCATCACCTGCGTCGTTTTCATACCAATAACGGTATATATAATTTTTAGTGTCTTTTGACCATACGATGCCGTAATATTCAAGGTCTATGGCATCTGACAAGCCACTCCACTTTGCACCTTGTTCAAACTTATCAAGGTTGATAGCTTTACTCTTTTTTTTCACCATTTGCATTGTTTTTAAGCACCTTGAAATTTGAATATTTTACGGTTTGTATACGTTCTTCATCATCAACAGTAACAAACGCCGCCCATTCAGGATAATTTATGCCATCAACATTAACACTGTCATCAGACTCAATGATATAATCAAAATTCAGTGCATTGTTCACTCCCTGAAAAGCCGATTCGTCCTTAAAGTGCATATCAAGCTTTTTCTGAGCCTTTGCAACATCTACGCCGATATATTCAGAAATGCTCTCAGCGGTGTTTTCACCCTTTCCGCTTATAATATTCACAACGATAAGGACGACAAGCACCACAAGGAGCACTACCGCCACTGTTATAAGAATAAGCTTGAGCTTGCCTTCAGACAATTTATGTTTTTTTTTCTCGCCCACTATTTCCACATTTAGCGGTTTATTCTGCTTTTTGAAACGCTTCATGATAGATGTATTTTTGTCTGGTCTTAATCTTGTGTCACAGTTAGGACAGAAAATGTCATCATCGTCAACTGACTTGTGACATTTAGGACACTCCATAAAAACAACTCCCTTTGCAACATCCGTGCATTTGCACACTTTTTCAAAACAAGTATACCATAATCTCTGTAAAAAGTCAACAAACGAAAAACAGCGGACAGAAGTCTATCCGCTGTAAAAAACATATATCAGAAGTGCATCTGGTCAGGGTCTTCAATATCCTTTGCAAAACAGCCTGCAACAGGTATCGTTTTGCTGCGATATTTTGAAAGGCCTGCTGCTGTCTCATCGTCAACGATAAACGCCTTATCAACAACTGCATTCTTCGCTTTAAGTGTCATGACCTGAACGCCTATAGTATCTCTCGTGGACTTAGGCATAAGAAGTGCAGTATCAAATATCATTGCTCTGCCGTTAGTTGTGCGAAGCATTATCTCAGCGTTATCCTGCACAAAGAACATTCCCACAAGCTTAGCCTTTGCAGAATAAGCGTTGGCAAGCTTCTTTCTGTTGGTCTTTGTTTCATAGGCATTGAGCGGCACTTTTGCCACCTTTCCGTTTTCAAAACAGAATATCATATAGCCCGAATAATCTACAGTATTCACCATGGACACAACGCCCTCACCGTCATCAAAACCAAGCTTTGCAGGAATATAGTCGCCAAGAGAGCTTGCCTTTGTGTCGGCAAACTGCGATACCTTGGTCTTATACACAGCCGCCTTGTCAGAGAAGAACAGAAGCTCCGTTTTGTTGGTGCTTTCCATTTCCTGAAGCGGACCGTCGCCCTCTTTATACTTCTGCTCGCTTGCCATTCTCAGTGATTGCGGAGTACACTTCTTGAAATAACCGCTTTGAGATAGGAAAAGCTTGCAGGCGTAGTCAGGGATATCGTCCTCTATGTCTATCTCCTCGATATCAGTCTTATAATAGAACTGAGTTTTTCTTGGCTGACCATACTTCTTTGAAACTTCCTTTAATTCGGAAATGATGATATTCTTTATTTTTTTCTGTCGCTTCCAAGAATATCTTCAAGCTCTGCAATAGCTTTTTCAAGATCCTCAGTTTCGGCAGTTCTTTTGAGGATATACTCACGGTTAAGGTGTCTGAGCTTTATTTCAGCCACATAATCAGCCTGTATCTCATCGATACCGAAGCCTATCATCAGGTTTGGAACGACCTCTGTTTCTTCCTCTGTCTCCCTGATTATTTTTATAGCCTTGTCTATATCAAGGAGTATCTTTCCAAGACCTTTCAGAAGGTGGAGCTTGTCTTTCTTCTTTGCAAGGTCAAAGCTTGTTCTGCGTCGAACGCAATCCATTCTGAACGCTACCCATTCTTTAATTATATCATAAACGCCCATTATTCTTGGATAGCCGTGAACAAGTATATAGAAATTGCATGAATACGAGTCCTGAAGCGGCGTCAGCTTATAAAGCTTTTGCATAAGCTTGTCAGGGTCTACGCCCTTTTTGATATCTATACCTATTTTCAGACCGTTAATGTCCGTTTCATCACGGATATATGATACCTCTCTTATCTTGCCTGCCTTAACGAGAGCAATTATCTTCTCGATTATTGCTTCAACTGTGGTAGTGGCAGGTATCTCAACGATCTCAAGACACCTTGACTCCTTGTCATACTGATATTTTGCTCTCAGCTTAACAGAGCCTTTTCCTGTGCGGTATATCTTATCAAGCTCCTCCTCATCATAGAGAAGTGAAGCACCGCCCGGAAAGTCAGGTCCTTTCAGCGTTTCAAGAGCGTTGAAATCAGGATTTTTCATAAGTCCGATAGTTGTCTCGCAAACCTCGCTGAGATTGAACGGACAAACTGATGAAGCCATAGAAACACCGATACCAACGTTTGCATTAACAAGTATTGACGGGTAAGTAGCAGGAAGCAAGGTCGGCTCTGTGGTGGTGTTATCATAGTTAGGAACAAAATCCACAGTGTCCTTGTCTATATCTCCGAAAAGCTCCTGACAGATAGGCATGAGCTTTGCCTCAGTGTATCGAGAGGCAGCATACGCCATATCTCTTGAATATGCCTTACCGAAGTTACCCTTACTCATTACATATGGGTGCAAAAGCGCTTCATTGCCCTGTGAAAGTCTTACCATGGTTTCATATATAGCACCGTCGCCGTGAGGATTGAGCCTCATGGTCGCACCAACGATATTGGCAGACTTTGTGAGCTTGCCGTTTAAAAGTCCCATTTTATACATTGTATAAAGCAGTTTTCTGTGTGAGGGCTTAAAGCCGTCTATCTCAGGGAACGCTCTTGATACCAAAACGCTCATGGCATATGGCATATAGTTCTTTTCAAGGGACATTGTTATCTTTTCGTCTGCAACAAGTCCTGCACCCTCGATATATGCGTTGTTATTTGGTTTAGCAGTCTTTTTAGGCTCTGCCTTTTTTCTTGCCATAAAATCTATCCTTTCATAAAGTTCGTAAGGTCGGTGCACTTTTTGCCTGTATACTGCATAGCGATCCTGCTTTCGGGATCGGCGTCAAACATATACAGCACCGCAATAAAAATAAATTCAAGTGGTTTCATAAGGATATAGACCACATCAGCACGCAATTTCGTCAATATATGCTGTGAAATGGGATATCCGTGTTTATCGTAAAAGCTTCTCACACATTTGTGAAAACGTGGAAGCTTATCCTGTATAAGCTCTTCAAATGCGTTTGCAACACAAAGCTGTCTGTTCACAACTATCTTATCCCCACGCCGCAGACCCATTCGCTGAGGTTTGACGAGCTTAGCGTGTCCCCCTGCCGCAACTGTGCAAAGATAATGCCCTTGTGAGTAATCAGGCGGCGGAGGTATCTGCTGAGAAAACGTCCAATCGGCTGTTTCCGTGAAAGCCTTTACTATGCTGTCAGGGCGCTGTCCAAATAAAACAAGTATCAAAAGCATCACCGCAAGGAGCGGTATCATTGCCACAAAGCTGATAAGATACCAACCAAGTTTGTGAGAAGCTTATTAAGCCAGCCCATAAAGCCGCTTTTCTCCGCCGAATTGCTGAGATATCCCGTCTGCGCCTTTATTTCACGGCGAATGAGCCTTATGGACATAAGCATATAATTCATTGGAAAAACCAACATCATCACCGTGAAAAAGTTATCCATATTCTTCAAAAGCTGTATCACCAGCAGTATATCAAGCACATTGCCCATATACACCCCTGCAATGAGCATAGCCGCAAACAACGGCGGTTTTCTCTTTGTTATAACACTCAACAGTACAATGCACACCATAGCTATAAAAAAAAAGGAAGAAAAAACTAAACCTATACTCCCCTGCTATGGGTGTATGAAATTCCCCATGAACAGTTAGAGGAACATCATATTCAACACCAAGACCTAACCAGCCAAGGTCAAAAAAAAAGACAGCAGCAAACCGATTACCACCGTCAGCACATCAAACAGCGGTCTGTCCAATTCTTTAGGTGCATTCTCAAAAAGCCTTATAACATTTATTACTGTGAAAAACAATGGAAGTCCAACACATATCACAAGCGCAGACGACCATATAAAAATTGCGTCCATAATGCTCTCCCCTCAAACAGCTTATGAAATATCCGCCATATCAAGATAATCAACACCATTATTGGTGATGAAATCTTTTCTTCCCTGCAAATCGTCACCCAAGAGCATATCGAACATCCATTGTGTCTGCTCGATATCGTCAGGCTCTATCTTTATAAGACGTCTTGTGGCAGGGTCCATTGTTGTAAGGCTCATCATCTCAGCTTCGTTCTCGCCAAGACCTTTTGAACGCTGGATATCAAACTTTTTGTTGCCTATCATTTTGAGTATCTTTGTCTTTTCGTTTTCGTCATATGCAAAATAAGTCTTGTCAGAAGTTGTTATCTCAAAGAGCGGTGATTCCGCAATATAAACATATCCTTTTTCAATAAGGGTCGGCACGAGCCTGTAAAGCATTGTGAGTATAAGCGTTCTGATATGGAAGCCGTCAACATCGGCATCAGTACAGATAACTATCTTGTTCCAGCGTAGATTGTCAAGATTGAACATAGATATCTCCTTGTTCTTGCCCGTCTTGACCTCAACTCCGCAGCCTATGACTTTTATAAGATCTGTGATTATCTCGTTCTTGAAAATCTTATCATAGTCAGCTTTCAAACAGTTGAGTATCTTTCCTCTAACAGGGATAACAGCCTGAAACTCTGCATTTCTTGCCATTTTTACAGAACCGAGCGCCGAGTCGCCCTCCACGATATAAAGCTCACGCTGAGAAAGGTCTTTTGAACGGCAGTCAACGAATTTCTGCACCTGATTTGAAAGGTCGATAGAGCCTGCAAGCTTTTTCTTCAGGTCTATTCTTGACTTCTCAGCCTTTTCACGGCTTCTCTTGTTTACAAGAACCTGCTCTGCTATCTTCACCGCTTCGTCAGGATTTTCAATAAAGTATATCTCGAGATTGTGCTTCAAGAACTCTGTCATGCACTCCTTGATAAACTTGTTTGTAATAGCTTTCTTTGTCTGATTGGCATATGAAGTCTGTGTAGAAAACGAACTTGAAACAAGCACAAGGCAATCCTCGATATCCTGAAAAGTAATAGGCTTTTCGTTTTTCAGATACTTATTGTTGCTTTTGAGATAAGCATTTATCTGAGATGTGAAAGCACTCTTTACAGCGTCCTCCGGTGAGCCACCATGTTCCAGAAAGCTTGAATTGTGATAATATTCAAGACATTTTACCTGATTAGAGAAAGTGAATGCCACAGAAAGCTTTACCTTGTAATCGTCCTTGTCCTCACGGTCACGACCCTTACGGTCGCCTGTGAAAAACTGCACTGAGGTCAGAGGCTTTTCACCTGCTATCTCTGCAACATAATCGGCGATACCATTCTCATAATAGAACGTCTTTTCTTCAAAAGAATTGTTCTCACGCTGTATACGCAGGATAAATGTGATATTAGGGTTTACTACAGCCTGCTTTTTTCAGAACGTCCTCAAAATATTCGTTCTCAATTTTTATATCGGTGAAAACTTCAAGGTCAGGTCGCCAATGTGTCTTTGTACCTGTCTTTTTCTGCTTTGTTTCTTCCTTTTTAAGACCGCCAACGTTTCTTCCCTTTTCAAAGTGCAGGTCATACTTATATCCGTCACGGAAAACCTCGACGTCCATAAACTCAGATGAATACTGCGTTGCACAAGCACCCAGTCCGTTCAGACCAAGAGAATACTCATAGTTATCTCCGCCGTTATTATTATACTTGCCACCTGCATAAAGCTCGCAGTAAACAAGCTCCCAGTTATATTTTTTTCTCACGCTGGTTATAGTCAACAGGACAACCACGTCCGAAGTCTTCCACCTCGATAGAATCGTCATTGTACTTTGTAACGATTATCTTATCGCCATGACCGTCACGAGCCTCGTCTATAGAGTTTGAAAGAATTTCAAAAACAGAATGTTTACAGCCCTCAAGTCCGTCAGAGCCGAAATTACCGCAGGACGCTTTCTTACTCTGTCCTCACCCTTAAGGGATACTATATCTTCATTTGTATATTCCTTTTTATTTGCCATTTCTCATTTCCTTTCTTACGGATCTGAAGAATTTTTTACATACAAATTATATTATAACACAAAGTCAACGATTTTGTAAATACATTAATTAAACATTTTTCAGAGCAAAGCCGAACATTTGTTTTGTTACTAATAAACAAAAACATAGGCTATTGATTATTTGAAAAAAATATTATATAATATAGGTAGCTTAAAAAATCGGAGGACAAAATGGATATTACGATAAATGCACCGCAGACCGAAAGCAACTCAAATTCTGCCAAAGCAATGACCCTTAATAATGGGCTGATATGGTTCATATGCTTTGTTCCGCTTATCGGCTTGTTCCTTGAAAACTATGCAAACTCTGCCACCGCAGGAGCGTTCCTGTGGATACTTGTTCCGCTGTTCATGATAGGCTGTTCCATTGCAGATTGCAAACAGCTTATAAAGCATGGCATTGATGCTGCACACCTTTTCAAATGGGTATGGCTAACGCCTTTTTATGTTTATAAGCGTGAAAAGCTTTGCGGCAGAGAGCTTTACAAAGCAATAATGTGCGGATTTTTCATTATCGCTGCACTGTTCATGAATGGTTTTACGCAGAGCATAAAAATAGACAACAACTATATGCTCGTATCCGCACAGAACAGTTATGTGCAAAGCCTTGACAACTTTTCGGGAAATTCATCAAAGGTAATCGGTGAGTGCATAGCTTCTTATCTAGGCGAGGACGCAAAGTGGGATTGCACAAAGAACGGTCACAACTACACAGTAACAGTAAAAGGCAAACATGGCTCTGATAACTACACTATTTCCTTTTTAATAGTATATGACGGCTTCACCTACAGAAAATTCACCATTACAGACGTGATAAAAAATAAAGTTTCACTACGTGACGATGAATTTAGTGCTGTATGCAAAGAAATATTCACAGAAGATAAAAGCGACACCGACAGTAGCAACGAAGAAAGTTCAAATTCACAAACAGAATAATTTCATGAGCGGACTTTGTTCCGCTCTTTTTGTTGTCAGTGTACATAAATGTGTACAAACTGATCCCGCACGATTAGTGTATATGCACAAAGGTGATAAATTTGTCACTTTTCTATTGACTTTGCAAAGTAAAAGTGATATTATTGTCACATAAGGTGATAAATAAATCACCTTGTATATGTTTAAATCACAAATGAAAGAAGATGTAGAAATGAATGACAAAACGGAGATAAAAACAGACAAAATATCATACAGAAAGTATTACAGACAGATGGGTATTTTGGGCACGCTGGGTGGAGCGATGTGGATATTCTATTGGGTTATGGAAAAGGTGCTGCCTGCGATAAAGAAAGGGCACACACTTACCAATGTGATAAACCTTATCGTATCTTTGGGAACGCTTGCGCTAATCGCCATATGCATAACAAAGATGATATCCACGGTCGGCAAAAGAGATACAAATGACGAGCTTACTCAGCAGACAACAGCAAAGGTCAATCAGACTTTTATAACGTTCCTGTTCACGATTGCCTGCCTGTTTATTTCAGTTATGACTTTGTTTTCCGATATTTTAGGAAGATTTAAGGTCACACTAAACGAATATGTTATAACGGGCTTGATATGGTTTTGCTATGCGGTGTACAATTTTATAGGTCTGTATTTTGAAAGTAAGTTCGATGATGATGAGAACTAGAGGGATAAAAATGAAAGCGAAAAAAGAAAAGAAAAAGATAACTCTGAGAGAATATCACAAAAAGCGTATGGTAACAGGAATTGCAATACTTGTCACAGAGATATTTGAAAAGACTGCGGAGCATTACAAGCTTGATAATACAACATGGGCGACAGTGATATTCGTTGTGTTGGCTGCTATGACGGCATTATTTGCAGTAATATGGCTGTATGCAAGCTGTCAGAAAGTTGACAAAGAGGACGAAATGGCAAAAGAAAATATGCTCAAGGCACATCAAAGTATCACAAAAATGTTTTTGATAATATTAGCAGTAGTGATCTTTATATCAATGTTCTGGGAAGGAAGTATAACCATAAAGATAAACAGCGACAGACTATATCAAGTATGGTTTATATTCTGGTTCAGTTATATGACCCTTGAAAGCGGATTTTTCCTCCACCATGAGGGCAAGCTCAGCACCGATGAGGAGGACGAGTAATGCAGGAGCTAAAAACAAAACTCAAGGAATATCGTGCCAAGCTTGACATGAAGCAGGGTGACCTTGCCGAAAAAGTGGGCGTCAGGCGTGAAACCATCATACGTCTTGAAAAAGGACAATACAATCCGTCATTAAAGCTTGCAATGGATATTGCAAAGGTATTTGGTGTATCTGTAGAGGATATTTTTTCATTCGAAGATGAATAAAGCTGAAAATACAGTAAAGCAGACGGTTTGCAGGATTTTGGTGCAGAAGAAAAGCATATGCTGAAAATGCAAATACAGACATATAAGCACATATTCTAACGTAGACAGTTAAATATTGAATATACCTATGATTATCTATACAAGGGTGCTGAGCATAACAATGCTGCTCAGAAGCCTGTTAAATACGAACTGTAAGGAAGGAGCAATTTAGATGTACGAATCAAAGCAGCCATATTTCTATGGCACAGGTAGAAGAAAACATTCTGTTGCCCGTGTTCGTGTTTACGAGGGTACAGGTAAGATCACAATCAACGGCAGAGACATTGACGATTATTTCGGTCTTGAGACCCTGAAGCTCATCGTTCGTCAGCCATTTGCTGTAACAGATACAATGGATAAGTACGATATCGTTTGCACAGTAACAGGCGGTGGAGTAACAGGTCAGGCTGGTGCAATCAGACACGGTCTTTCAAGAGCTCTTCTTCAGGCTAGCGATGAGTTCAGACCTCTCCTCAAGAAGGAAGGCTTCCTCAGTCGTGACCCAAGAATGAAGGAAAGAAAGAAGTACGGTCTCAAAGCCGCAAGACGTGCGCCTCAGTTCTCAAAGAGATAAGGAAACATCGATTTTTTATCGATATTGCGTTATTTCTTTTGTTTCAGAAGTCCATTTGGACAACTTCTGGACAACTAAAAAGTATTTTAAAATCGCTCTGTGTTTTACAGAGCGATTTTTTTATGTTGCTGTAATTTCTGTTCTTTATTCAGTCAGCTTTTTCTCAATAGAATCCGCCAACACTTTTCGTGTACTGCTAAGCACATCTGCATAAATATCAGCTGTGACATTGATGTCACAATGTCCTAAATGGTCACTGATGATTTTGAGATCTACGCCCATATTCAAAAGCATAGTAGCATTGCAATGTCTTAACTTGTGTAACGTCATATGCTCGAATTCTGTGCCTTTGGTAAAGCGTTTCAGCGAAGTCAAAACAGAACTTCTGTCACGATAATTGCCGTTTGCTGATGGAAATACCATTTCTGGATGTGCATAACTATCACCAAGAGCAATTTTCAAATCATCGGTGTATTTTTTTCTGTTCTTGAAATATATTAGCAACAGTTTTACTCATACCGGTTCGGATACTCTTTTTCGTTTTTGGCGGTGTCAATTCATGCTTTCCGCCTATGTCATTCAGCGTATGCTTGATTGAAATTGACATATTCTCAAAGTCAACATCTTCCCAGCGTAGTGCAAAGCACTCTCCCGAACGCATTCCTGTATAAAGCAGCACTCTGATGATACGCTTAACATCTTCATCGCATGGCTTCTCATCAAGCATTTTCACAAAGTGTTTTAGTTCATCTTCTGTAAGAGCCATAACTTTGTGCTGTTCCTTATTCTTTGGAAGAATGACGTTATGGCAAGGGTTATCACGCAGAAATCCTTGTTCCATACCACGTTTGAAAATAGACTGAATAATGACATACAATTTTCTGACAGTCGCAGGATTTAAATTGTATGACTGCATTACCTGTGTCAGTTTTGGCGTTGTAATATCTTTTAATTTCATGTTGCCTAGAACAGGTTTGATATGCTTCTTATACTGTCCGGTATAAGTGTAAACAGTCGATGCTTTTAATTCTACCGGTGCAAAGTTGGTGAAATACCAATCTGCAAGCTCTGAAAATCTCATATTTTCATTGAAACTAATATATCCTTTACATTGACGTTCAAATTCAAAGGCGAACTCCTGAGCAAGTTTCTCAGCCCTTTTCGGTGTTGTATATGTCGGCGGAGTGAATGTTGTGGACTTCATAATCTTCTTGCCATTCGCATCAGTGCCAACGAAAACTCTGATTCTGAATGTGTTTCCACGTTTATCGATTGCAGCCATAGTGCTGTCTGTTACCTCCTGAAATGTTATAGTTTTTGTCCTTGGACTTTGTGGGTTTCCTGTACTTTCTTGTGATTATCACCAATTAACAGGAATACTGTCTGGTGATTTTGTCCTTGAAATCTCAATATATGTCCCTGCACTTTCTGTACTTTGTGGTTTTTCTTCCTCTTTATGTTCATCTCATCTTAAACTAAATTCTTCTCATCTTATCAACTACCCATGACGATTTCCATTCAACCTTTTCTTCATTTGAAAACTGCTGAATCCAGTCGATAACGTTCTGCAACTGTCCGTATTTCAAGACGATTTCTTATTTCTTCAAAACAGTTCATCAGAACTTCTGCAAAAACTTTTCAAGAGAATTTCTTCTTCCTTATTAATCAGGATTTTGCCACGTTTGCCCTGACCTGTACGAATGTATTTGACCTTGTTCTGTGCCACCAGTTGACGAACAGTGTGTTCGCTTAGTCCCTTTACCGCTTGAGTACATTCTTTGATCGTAAGCATCTCAACAGGCTTTTTACGGCTTGTTTCCTGTATTGTCTCCTCATCAGTAAGCTGAATGAGAAGTGCCATAATGTCATCAACGATTGCATTTTTTCTTTCCTGTGTCATAGTAAATCTCCTTTACTCTAATTCGTGATTTTTTGTATTTGATTTGTATTTGTGAAATTCTTCTGTAAGTCCATTAGCTGAAATGAATGATTTTGCTTTTGCAAGTCAGATCTTAACCTCTCCTTTTCAGAGGTCTCCTTTGCACTTTTCATAAGTGTCTTGACTGATATTGTTGCAGGTTTCTTATATTTGGCAAGTTCAGCTGCTTGCTGGTTTATTGTACTTTTCAATTCCGTATTTTCTTTGCTAAGTTGTTGATTAGCCGCAGTAAGTTTTCTGGTTCGTTTTACGCTGACCACTTCTTTTTCAGCAAGAGCTTGAAGTTTGTCATAATCATTTTTATCAAGGGTAACCTTGTTTCCAAAAATGGTCGGCTTAACCGCAATGCTCCCAATATCAACAAGCTGAACCTTTTTCTTATTTGCCCTTTCAAGCATTGCTTTTGTTTCAGTAAGTTCACGAGAAATACCCTCATTTTCGCTTTTGAGTTGGACATTTTCAGCTTTAAGTTTATCTGCTTCTTGCCTTGCTTCTTTGTACTCTTTAACTGACATCGAACCTCTTGACTTTTCAGGTTCCAAAGGTCTGATACCGTGTGCAAGACAGATTGATTCAGTACTTCAATTTCTGATTTTCTCCAACGTGCAATTGCATCTTTTCCACTTCCGAATCCCATTTCTTTTAAGGCTTGAGCAATGCCGTTTTGTGTATCCTGTCCACGCTTGTAATGACCAACAGGAATATAGTCAATATGTAAGTGAGGTGTGGCTTCGTCCATATGAAGCACAGCGTTGAATACTACGAAATTTGAATTACGCTGTTGATATCCTGCCATATACTCTTTCAGACACGCTGCTACAAGCTGTGCATCTTCTGTATCCACTCCGGAATCTTCTTTTTTACCTATCTGAACGACATCTTCATAGAAACTTTTTCGCTTATCAGCAGCTGTCACAACAGAATTGGACGGTTTCTTATGAAAGAGAGATTCATAATATGTACCATGAATTTTTCTGTCATTGCGTTTCTGCTTGGCATTGTAACGCTTTGTTGATTCAGCAAATAAATGCTCATACACACAGCCAATATCTTTCCTGATAAACGTATAGTTATCTCTCATACGGCAGCGGTCAACATTTTCTGCGATGAAACATCTATTCTCCCTTCTCGAAATTCATTTGCTCTACCAGTTTGGACAATGTCACCGAACAATCAGAGGATTGCGGTGACAAGTTTCAGAACGATAGAATACAATCGCTGAAACAATACGGTGCGGAGCACCGATTTTACAACAGACACTATGCCTATTGTAACGCCATAGTATATATGACAGCCCTTTGGCAAGTTCTATCATATATACAGGCGCTCTGCCGAGGGCTTTTTGCTGACTGATGTCAGCTATGATCAGCTGTATCCTCAAATACTTTCGGATTTACAAAAACATAAATTGCAGATTTATGGTTGCCTGTTTATCTTTCATCGAAAGCAACATAACCATATTCTTCAAGCAGTTTGAGTGCCTTGTAAAAGTCGTCAGGTTCAGGGAAGATTTTATTTCGACATTTCTTTAGCAATGCCGATTGAAATCCTTCTCTTATTTGCTTTGCCCTGATGATTTCCAGAGCTTTTTCTGCCCTCAAAATTTCATTATCTACGCTACCAATACTGAAAGCATATATTGCCTGTTCCTTGTAGTAGTCAGCAATATCAATCGCATTGCAAAGTGTGTTTACATCAACAAGGACATCCTCAGGACACTTGCCTTCAATAGTACATTTTACACAATGGATAATGCAACAAAGGCGAAGTATTTGACCATGATATTTACCGCCCCAGTCCTTGCAGTTTACAAACTCTGTGAGCTGAATTTTCTCAATATAATTGTTATAGTAATCGGTGAAATCTTGCTGTGCTGTTTCATCAAATTTCAGAAATTTTTCCTCTGTGGGCTTTGCATTGAATTTTCTTGTAAGAAGAATGTCAATGAGCCTGTTATAGTTGTCAACAACAATCGGATCAATTGATTTTGAATCATACCGCCTTGTGCCGACTTTGCTCTTTGGAAAACAATAGAAAAATCGTGCAAGCAGACCACTGTTTCTGAATACAGAATTAGAAATCATACTATCCCATAAGTAAGGTTGTCCTGCAAGACTAATTGACAGGCATGGATTGGAAATCTGTATAGATTATTTTGTTGCTCTGTCGCAAAAGAAACTTTCACCACTCCATGCTTTCAAAATCATATCCATATTAGGTATGTTGTTATTGGAATATCGTCCTGTAAAGTTTCCGAGCATACCTGCTTCATCAGAAATCATCAGTAAAGATTTATTCTTTCCCATCAATTGAATCAACGATTCAGGAGTAATATCCTCTACAGTAATTCGTCTTTTTGCCCACGTCACCCATTTGTTCTGCCTGCGTTTTCAGCTTTGCGATTTGATCAACGTCTTTGCTTTCCTCTTTTTCAAGCTTATCTGCTTCAAAAAGAAGTTTCTTTTTCATCGCCTCAATTTTGTGAAATTCCTCAGCATGTTCTTGATTATATTTCAGTTCAAAATCAACAAATGGCTTTTTGATGAACTTTACAACAGGTGATTTTCGCTCTGATGGTTCGGCAACAATGAAACTATAAATCATAGGCGGTTCTGAATGGTCGGCTTTACCCTGCATTCTATACCTGCTTGTAAAGCAATAGCTAATTGCCGATAAAATCGAAGTTGCTGCCATTGCTGGATCTGTGCCTGTGGTTTCAGCGATACCCATTACCATTTCACGAAGAATTGGAGGTAATGCCTTGATTGGAAATTCTCTTTGTGGTGAATCATCACGAAGTGGAATTATGGGGTTAAATTCAGGTGGAAGATTTGGAACATCACCTTTTTCTTTCATTTTTGACTCCTTTCTTTTATTATAAACTTGACTTTGCACTAAAAATATGGTACAATAGACGCATGAAGATAGTGCAGCTTAAAATGTAATTTCAATAAAGTTAAATACTGCCGAACAGTTCTATGTAATACAACTTTATTGATTTACATCATACATCAAGATAGAACAATTGTCAATAGCTTGCTTATTATTTCTACTTTCTGCACAAACAACAGGGGTGCTATTTATGAATTATAACGCTTTCAAACAAAAATGCAAAGAAAAAGGCTACTCAGCAAGCAGCCTTGTAACCGAACTTGGAATAAGTAAGAGTAACATAACCAACTGGAAAAACGGCGGCAATCCGAGTTATGAGATATTAATAAAAATGGCTCAAACTTTGGAATGTAGCGTGGGTTATTTGCTTGGCACAGAAGATGATAACCATGGCGCAGGTGCTACGGTAAGTCAGGCGTTACGGAGCATAAAGGCAACTCCTGCAAGAACAATCTCACTTAAGAGTAGTAAAAATTTACAAGATAACTATCTGAATGAAATAGCTGCATTTGCAAATAGCAGCATACTATTTCTTTGTGGAAATGAAAAAAGTTTACTGCAACTGAGCCAGATAGAAAAATTGCCAATATAAGTGAACGTGGCAGAGATAAAATGATTGAGGTATTTGATAATGTCAATAATAATCCTATTATTGCAAATATTCAAATGCAACTTAGCAGAATTATTCTTCATAATCTGGATATCACATCAGCAGAACAGGTTTCTGATGAATTCTTAAGTTCCAAGGCAGATTTTATCCTTAATGATAAAAAACACAAGGACAGTCTTAGAAACTATCCTTTCAATCTTTCTGACTTGCTTACTCTGGGAGATTTATTTGATAAGAGCATTAAATTTATGATTTCGGGTGTGGAGTAAGAAAACCCACAAAAGACACAAAAGTCCAAGGACAAACATTTTGAGGTATGGAATGAAAAGTTACAATGCAATAGATTTATTTTGTGGTTGTGGCGGATTATCATGTGGATTTGAAAGGGCAGGAGTAAATATACTTCTTGGCATTGATAATGATAAAATGGCATTAAACGTTTTTGAACACAACCACAAGAAAGCAAAGTCAATATGTGGTGATATTACTGAGCTTAATTATTCAGATATAAAAAAAGTAATTGACGATAAGAATATAGATTTAATAATAGGTGGACCTCCATGTCAGGGAATGTCTTCAGGTCCAAGAAAATTTGACGATCCAAGAAATAAACTTTATTTATCATACATTCACTTTGTTGAGCAAATAAAACCTAAGGCTTTTGTTATTGAAAATGTTCCAGGACTTGTCAGTTTATTTAAGGGACAAATTAAGGAAAGCATTATTGAACGTTTGACTGCACTTGGATACAGAGTAAAATATCGCATCTTATGTGCAGCGGATTATGGAGTACCACAAAACAGAAAAAGAGTCATATTTGTTGGCTTAAAAGACAAAGATTTTAATTTCGATTCCATAACAAAAAAAAAAGAAATGGTAACCTGTAAAATGGCTCTTTCTGATCTTCCACCACTTATCAATGAACTTGGTGAAGATCCAGCTGAATATGAAACAGAGGTTCAGAATGAATACCAGAAAATCATGAGAGAGAATTCTGAAAAAGTAAGAAATCATATAGCAGCGGCTCATTCAGAAAAAGTAAAGCATATTATTTCATTAGTTCCTGATGATTATAAAGACTTACCTGAAGAGTATATAAAATCGCGAAATTTTCACGTTGCTTGGACAAGATTTTGTAGTTATAAACCTGCCCCCACCATTGATACTGGTCATAGACACCATTTTCATTATAAATATAATAGGGTTCCAACTGTTAGAGAATGTGCGAGATTACAATCGTTTCGGATGATTTTGTATTTGAGGGCAACAAAACACAACAATTTCGACAAGTAGGAAATGCCGTTCCACCATTAATGGCTCAAGCAATCGCAGAAGCTTTGCTAAAATATTTGGAGTGATTATATATATGAAATACCACATACCAGATGACCTGTACTTTAGAATTCATCACGTTAGACCACGTTTTAAAAATGATGTGGAAAATGTTCTTGTCTATATGGCAACAGAAATATCTAAGATGAATGAAGCACATAAAGAAAAATTTGCAGATCTATTAAACGAAGCAATTCGTCGTTATCCTGGTAATGCAGTTAAAGAATTAAAAACCATCAACAATTTTCTTGAATACAATGGTGATATTGTAAAGCCTGGAAGAAGGGCAATTGAATTAGCTCAAAAAGAAGATCTGGTTGAGTTTTTTATAAAACGCATCCCGACACAATTTGCAGTTGGATACGATATTCAGTCTGTTGAACTGGATGAACGCAAACGCTATATAGAAGTAAAAACAACGATTAGTTCTAAGCCATTACATTTTAACAAGGTTCATCTTACGCCAAATGAGTGGAATACAGCAAATACAATGCGAGATAGATATTTTGTTTATCGTTTGATGATAAGCAAAACTGAGAAGAAATTGTTTCTTATACAAGACCCTGTTGGATTGTATAAGCGAGACTTAATAGATATGATTCCAAAAGACGGGGCAGATATAACATTTAGCACAACCAGAGCTGAAGTAGGTAATTTTGAGGAGTTATTAACATGGACAAATTAAAAGTTGCATCCCTTTTTTGTGGCTGTGGTGGAACTGATGTGGGATTACTTGGCGATTTTACATTTTTAGACAAGTATTATCCGAGCAATAATATGGAAATCGTTTATGCCAACGACATAGACGATAATGCTTGTAGGCTTTTTGAAGAAAATTTTAGAATAAAGCCAGATAACAGAGATATTCGAGAAGTTAAATCTAGTGAGATTCCTGACTTTGATATTCTTACGGGTGGGTTCCCTTGTCAGTCCTTTTCGATAGTAGCTCAGAATCCTAAGCGACTTGGAATTAAAGACGATAGAGGAAAGTTGTTTTTTGAAATGTGTCGTATTTTGCGTGAAAAACAACCTTTATGCTTTATTGCTGAAAATGTTAAAGGTATTATGTCAGCAAATAAGAAAGAAGCATTTCCTCTAATATTAGAGGAATTTGAAAAAAGCGGATATACTATTACACACAAATTGCTGAATTCCGCAAATTATGGTGTCCCTCAAAAACGTGAAAGAGTTATTATTGTTGGATTCCGTAACGATCTTGGTATTAAATTTGAATTTCGGATATGCCTATTACTGATGAAAATGAATATGTTTCTCTTGGAAAAGTAATAGAAAATGCGGTTGCTGATAAATATGGGAATGATGAGAAAGCGTGAAACAATGAATAAAGGAAGGGCACAGGATATTACAAAGCCTTGTAATACAGTTGGCTCACACTTAGCAAAGGTTTCTTTAAACAGTACAGACCCTGTTTTAATGGTTAATGGGAGATATAGACGATTTACTCCTCGCGAAGTTGCAAGAATTCAGTCTTTCCCTGAATCATTTAAGCTTGTGTGTACCGAATCAGCGCAGTATCGTGCTTTAGGTAACGCTATCCCACCAGTCATGTTTTGGTATGTGGCGAACGTAGTAGGAAGGTTAACAATTAAAAAATAATAGATGTTTGCAAGACCATATTTTTAAGGAAAGTAGTAAAGAAATAATAAAATATTATAAATTTTATATTCAACAATTTATAATCAAAAGCATCTATGTGTGGCTCACATTAATATGTTTATTATTTAATTGCAGTTAGGATGTGATGAGAATAAAAGACTTTTTAATACGATAAAGAAATATTTTAATAAAATTAATTTTGTTAGGTCAATTTCAAAATCTATAATTTATTCTACTATTATATGTATATTTTTTATAACAGCAGATATCTACAATCTGCCTTCAAAAAAGATGATATTCTATACTATTAATTCCGATATAAAGCCGTTAATGTATTTGATTCCAGTTTGCTAAGTATCTTATATATTTTAGGAAGTTGGACAGGCTATTGTATCTGTTCAAATAATATAAATAATTATAAAAGTATAATAGGATTAGCTTTATCTGGACTCACATTTGTTTCTATAATAATCAGATTTATTGTGTTTTATAAAACAACGCAAAATTTAATTTACAGCAAGTCCAGTATTCTTGATTTAAAAGATATATATGAAAACAATTTTAGCATTAAGTTAGGACAACCTATTTTAGTATCCGAAAAGATGTATCTTATGATATGTTAAATCGAAATGGAATAGTAAATCAACTTTATAACTATATTTATTCATACTGTTCTGATAGGGCATTTACAATTGCATTAGTTGGCGAATGGGGCTGTGGAAAAACAACTATTATAAATAATGTTAAAGAGCAATTAACCAATAATAAAGTGATCGTTATTGATGATATTGATCCATGGTTATTAGGATCAAAAGAGGCTCTATTGACTACTATGTATGAAAAAATCATTGATAAACAGATATTAGATTTAGTTTGGCTAAAACAAGAAGCATAATAAATAGCCTTAAACGCATTGTATCTGGATATATTGATAAAAAAGTAGGTTTGCCAAATCTAATTGATTTGATTAATGATTTATCCGATGATGAATATGACGAAGTAGAACATATTGAAATGCAGATAGGTTCATATCTGCTTGATCAAAATAAAAAAAGTTGTTTTTGTTATTGATAATTTAGAAAGAGCAAGTGCTGAAAATATAATATTTCTTTTTAAGCTAATCAGCACTGTTTTTGATTTACCAAATATAATATATTTATTATCATATGACCAAGCGAGAATGAATGAAATTCTTAGTGATACAGCTCAAATCAATCCAAAGTTTATAGAGAAAATTGTTCAACAAGAAATTCATATTCCATCTATTGACTCAGATAGATTAGGTACTATATTTTCAGTATGCACAGCTAATATAATTAATAAATATATTGAACATGAAATTGAAATTTCATGTTATCTTCCAATTATTAATCATATTTGCAAAAACACCAAAAATGTTCGTCACTATAAAAGATTAATTAATTCTGCTTTTACTTCTACTTTCTGCAATGAATATGATTTAGATATTCCTACACTATTAATGCTTGAAATTATTCATTTTGAAGCTCCTAAATTATATGAAGTGATCCAAGAAAATAGAGAATATTTTATATCCTCTGATGTGATGTGTGATGTGAACTTATATCTATTTCAACGTCGTAGTGATAAGTTTAATGAAGAAGGAAAGGCTTTTTTTGATGAACTATTTGATGAATTTTCAACTTTTAAAGAACTGCTATGTAATTTCTTTCCTTTTATATATAGATATAAATCAGGATTTAACTTGATTGAAAAATATGATAGCAGTATTCCAGATTGCATAAAAAGTGATTTTCCTATCTACAGTATTAAATATTTTGATATATATTTCTCTTTATCAACAAATGATTTTGCAAAAAATATTAGTGAAATGCAGAACGATTTGAATATCTCGATATGCATATTGATTCTTTATCAGGATCAGTTTCTTTTTCAACTTATAAATATTATATGGGATAATATTTTATCTATTGATGATTCAAATCTCTTTTTTTTATGTTAAATGCGCAACAACGTGCTTTAGTAATAATGGCAAAACTGATTAAGAAACTAGAAATGGATAAATTGGAAGAAATTACTATGTAGTAAAAACAATTCTCAAGTTCTTCTATTCCTCAATATTATTAAGCAGAACAGTCTGTTTGAAGTTTTTGATCAAACTTTTTTTCAAAAGTTGAATTTGGTAATTCCGGGCATTATTTATGCTTGTTTCAAGTAACTAATGATACTAACCGAACACAGCCCGTAAGGGCAATAATTCTCTAAATAAATGCAACCTGAGTTTCCTTAACAATGCCCATCTTACAATTATCTCCATATTGTATTTGACTTTCTCTTAAAAGTATTGTATGATAATAAATAGATGAATGCCATGTTAGAATAGTTCTCATAGGTTCTCTCTACAGTTATCATATCGCTCAGGTACGCAAAACCACGCCATTTTAGTTGTACAACTCTGGACAACTTTTGGACAACTAAGTTACAGCAACATATAATAAAACGAAGAAAGTTGAAAAAGCTACTTTCTAGTATCTTAGCGAAAATACTTTGCTTTTAGTGTGTTTTTGATTTGCAAAAAAGTCAAATTGGAATGTTTAAACTCAAAGAGATAATTTCATTCTCATTTATCAAACCGTTTCGCAGAAATGCGAAGCGGTTTTTTTATACCCTATCCTAACTGTCAAAATGCACAACCAAAACATCTGTTCGTTGTCAATTTAGCTGAATATCCCCCTGCTTATTGTAAATAACAACAAAATATGATATAATTATTACTGATAAATTAACTTTTAGGAGATAACTGCTATGACGAATGAATACATAAAACCGCCCGTTGAGATACGCTACAAAAATGAACTCGACGCCTTGAAAAGTGTTGATATTGGCAAAAAGCCTGAAAATTGAGTGCTGTCGCCAAAGGCAGTGCGAACATTTATATTAGGCGGAATCATCAAAACTGCCGATGGCAAAATGCAGATAAAGCGCAAATTCTATGGCAATGACGCACTTGTTGAGCGCTGTATAATCACCCTCGCTGGAAACCGCGGACTTATGTTGGTGGGTGAGCCAGGCTAAAACTATGCTCTCTGAGCTTCTCTCTGCTGCCTGCTGCGGCATAAGCACGAACACAGTTCAGGGTACGGCAGGAACTACCGAAGATATGATAAAATATAGCTGGAACTATGCCATGCTTCTCTCAAAAGGTCCTTGCCGTGAAGCCCTTGTGCCTGCTCCCCTGCTCATAGGCATGGAACAAGGCATTTTCGCACGATTTGAGGAAATAACTCGTACCCCTGCAGAAATCCAGGATAGCCTTATTTCTGTAATGAGCGACCAAATACTCAATATTCCTGAACTTGAAAACGAAGGAATTGTTTTCGCCAAGCAAGGATTTAATATAATCGGTACTGCAAACACCCGTGATAAGGGCGTAAATGAAATGTCAGGTGCTTTGAAAAGGCGTTTCAATTTTGAGACTGTCGAGCCTGTTCGTGACGTCAGGCTCGAAAAAGAGATCATTATCCGTGAAGCACAAGACCTTGCAAAAACAGGTCATATCGACCAGCCTATAGAACGCTGCTGAACTTCTTGCTGTCACATATCATGAGCTTCGTGAGGGCGTTACCTCAGAGGGAACAAAGCTTGAAAAAAACCAAACGCCGTTATGAGTACAGCCGAAGCTGTATCCGTTTTCTATCAAACTATGAGCAGTGCATATTATTATGGTGACGGAAAAACTGATCTCACAAAGCTCTCTCAAAAGATGAAGGCTGTTTCCCTGTAGCTTATTCTTATGAAGCAGCAGACGCTCTCAGTGGATATGCCTCTGGTATCCAGCGTCCTTATTTTTATGATTGCGTGATGAACAAGCTAATCCACTGCGATGACCCGGCAGGTGTTTACAGCGACACAGTTCTTGACCTGCTCATAGGTACAGTGAGAGCCTGTGATAAACATGATATCCCAGTGTCAATGGCTGACGCTTCCGCAGCGCAGTCTATGATGAGTGGACTTGCCGCACTTCGTGGCTGTCATGAATGTGGACTTTACGAGCTTGAGGACGCCATAACCTCGTCATTTATCAAGGGAGAGAAAACAATATCCTCCGCCCTGCCTATCAGAATATCGTCAGGACTATGAAAACGCCCTGCTTTCCCTCTGCGGCAAATCTGATAAAGACCCATTTGTTTATACGCCGCAAGAAATGGCCGATGATAACGTTGCTGCTTAAAAGTCAGAACGGCATTGCAGGCGGCTGTAAAAATAGCAAAAGCAGACGATATCAAACAAAAAGCTTGATATGACCATAAAGCGAAGCCTTACAGGCA
>VOFI01002567.1_pt1 | contig 36249 bp, 54 predicted proteins | sample 5384131 | NCBI WGS metagenome assembly VOFI01 (sample SAMN12384728, study PRJNA508395) | human gut metagenome | isolation source: healthy gut H | host: Homo sapiens | reverse complement strand
AACCCAAAGGTCGTCTGTTCGAGTCAGGCCTCCGCAACTACAAATAAAACATCGCGGAGTGGAGCAGTTGGTAGCTCGTTGTCGTCTGTTGGAGTCAGGCCTCATAACCCAAAGGTCGTCTGTTCGTCTGAGTCAGGCCTCCGCAACTACGAGAGAAACTTCAGGTTTCTTTTTTTATGCCGTAATATACCCTAAAGGGTATTGCCTCCCCCCTTTTTCCCTTTACCTTTACCAAAAGAAAAAGAAATAATAATTATGGCACAAAAAAACAACTTACAGAACTTATCGGACATACTCCCCTACTGGAACTTGAACGTTTAAGGCTCATAATACCAAGCACGTATTATCGCCAAGTTAGAGTACTTCAATCCCGGCGGCAAAAGACCGCATCGCATTGGCCATGATTGAAGATGCGGAAAAAAGAGGTGTCTTTGAAAGAAGGAACCACTATCATTGGAGCCCACCAGTTGGAAATACCGGCGTAGGCCTGGCATGGGTAGCCAGCGTAAAAGGCTACAAACCATACTCACCATGCCGGAAACCATGAGTATAGAACGTCAAAAACCTACTGAAGGCGTTGGGAGGCTCAACTTGTCCTCACCCCAGGAAGCAAAGGCATGAGCGGAGCCATTGAAAAAGCCAACGAGCTGAGAGACAATACACCTGGAGCAGTCATCCTGCAACAGTTTGAGAATCCTGCAAATCCTCGCACGCACGTACATACCACCGCACAAATATGGGAAGACATGGACGGAAAAGTAGATGTATTCATCGCCGGAGTAGGCACAGGGGGAACATTAAGCGGAGTAGGCGAAGGTTTGAACAGCATAATCCACAAATTGAGATTATCGGTGTAGAACCCGGATTCATCCGCCGTTCTCTCAGGCGAAAACCCGGTATGCACAAGATACAAGGTATCGGAGCCGGATTTATCCCCAAAACATTCAACCGCAATGTAGTAGATACAGAATCATACGCGTGACCGACGATGACGCCATCCGCACAGGAAGAACTTTTCTCTCAAGAAGGACTGTTAACGGGTATTAAGTGGAGCAGCCACCTATGCTGTTCCCTGTGTAGCCCTTCACAACCGAAACATGCCGGAAAGAATATCCGCCGTAGTGGCCGGTTTCCTGCATACCGGCGAACCAGTATTTCATCTTTACACATATTCGCTTTTGAAGAATATCCTCTTTAACAAAATCAAATACAATATTCTACCGTATTGACAATTCCGCACGGAGCGCATAACGAATCGCTTCGTGCGCATTGTTTACTCAGTTACCGGAAAATATTCTTACGATGAGTCGCCACCGTATATACCTCAGAAAACGCTCTGCTGCAATCTCTTTTGTACTCTTCCCCAGCGCCATAGCACGTAGAATCTCCTTTTCTCCGTCTGAGTTAGCGGAACCATTTTTTTTGCTCCTTTTCTTCCTCACGAAGCAGATCCTTCGCCTTACCACAAACAAACTGCACCCTCCATCACATCACGCAGACATTGATTCACTTCCGCCAACGGCGCATCCTTCATCAAACACATGAAATGAGAGCCCGCAAGCAGCATTCTACGCACAAAATCACGCCCCAGCTGATCACTAAACAATACAAAGTCAGCCTTCGGAAAACGCTCATGCAATACCAGCAGCTGTTCCGCACCGGAACAATCAAGCAAGGTATAATCCAGTACCACACATGCTTCAGGATACTCAGCCAAGATTCCGCCACAAGGATTCCAATCCAAAGCTTCCACATAAACACATACGGATACAATCCGGCAGCAATAGCCTTCATACCATAACGAGTCACACCCATATCTGCCAGAATCAATGTTTTGCATATAAGAAAGATATTAAAAGAAAGCTCCGGGCAAAGGTGAAGCTTGAAGTGGAAGTTGGATTTGATTTGAACCGCCGACCCTCTGCTTGTAAGGCAGATGCTCTTGAACCAGCTGAGCTAAACGCCCGATAGTGCTTTCTCGTGCAATATTTAATTTCTTTCTTCTTTCGGAGGTGGGCGTTGACGGATTTCCGAACCGCCGACCCTCTGTTGTGCAGATGCTTTGAACCAGCTGGACAAACGCCCCAAAAAGAAAAGCAATTTTACGAGAAATTCGTTGAGTGGGCGTTGACGAACCGCCGACCCTCTGCTTGTAAGGCAGATGTTTGAACCAGTTGGAGCTTAAACGCCCGATAGTCTGTTCTCACCGTGGTTGCAAAGGTACAACTAAATTTGTAATCTGCAAACTTTTGAGTTGTTTTTTTGCCAAAAAGTGAAAAAAGAGCACATTGGAGGGGGAAAATCTATCCAGCAGGAAAATTCGCAAGAAAGAACCCACACAAATCAAATTATTGTACGTAACTTTGCAAGGCTAAAAGGAAGGAAAAACAAATGGAAGAAACGTTTGCAAAATACATCAACGTCAACGGAGAACTGATATTTATCCCGTCCTCAGGTGATGGGTATTCTTGAATGTAACCCCCGACTCTTTTTATGCCGACAGCCGTAAACAAGCGGAAGAGGATATTATCAACCGGGTACACCAGATTATAGAAGAGGGAGGACGCATCATTGACATTGGTGCCTATTCTTCACGTCGGATGCCAAAGATGTATCTCCGGAAGAAGAGATGAAACGGCTGAAACACGGTTTACAGGTTCCAAAGAGAATTCCCTGATGCCATTGTTTCTGTCGATACCTTCCGCGCCGACGTAGCCCGGATGTTGCGTAGAAGAATACGGTACGGCAATTATCAATGACATTTCTTGCCGGCGATTTGGATGCAAACATGTTTTTTTCTACTGTGGCAAAATTGAAAGTGCCCTACATCATGATGCACATGCAGAAATCCACAAAACATGCAAAGAACCCATTTACCAGCATCCACGTTAAAGAACTAATCCCTTTTTATTTTGCTGAAAAAATCGAGAAGCTCCTGGGCTGCGAAGGTGTAAAAGACCTTATTATAGATCCGGGTTTGGTTTCGGAAAAACACTGAACATAATTATGAAATACTGAACAAAACTGGAAGAAAGTTCTCCATATTCAACTTCCGATACTTGTAGGGAGTATCCCGCAAATCAATGATTTATAAATTATTGGGAGGAGCTGAAAATGCCCTGAACGGGACAACTGCCGTACACGCTATTGCCTTGATGAAAGGTGCCAACCTGCTCAGGGCACATGACGTAAAAGCAGCCGTAGAAACCGTCCGGATTTTCAATGCCATGCAAAACCAATGATTTAAGACACGAACTTCAACATACTTTTAATTATGCCTTTCGACATCTACATACTCAGTTTCAAAGATATACTCGACATTCTGCTGGTAGCTTTCTGTTATACAAGTCCTACAAGCTGATGAAGTCGTCGGGGGCTCCATTAATATCTTCATCGGTATCCTGGTATTCATTATCATTTGGGTAATCGTGTCACAGGTACTCCAAATGAGACTATTAGGTTCTATTTTCGACAAACTGGTGAGTGTAGGAGTTATCGCACTTATTGTCTTGTTCCAGGACGAGATACGCCATTTCCTATTGTCATTAGGTTCCAGACACCGCAGCAACAGCCTGTTCCGTTTCCTGAAAGGCAACAAAAAGACGGACACAGAAAAAGAAGACATCATGCCTATCGTGATGGCCTGCCTGAATATGAGTAAGGGTAAGGTAGGAGCACTGATTGTGATAGAAAAGGATTTCCCGTTGGATGACATTGTCCGTACAGGCGACCTGATTGATGCCAATATCAACCAGCGTCTCATTGAGAATATCTTCTTCAAGAACAGCCCATTGCACGATGGAGCTATGATCATCAGCCACAAACGAATAAAAGCAGCCGGATGCATTCTTCCAGTTTCACACAACCTGGAAATCCCTAAAAATTAGGACTTCGCCATCGTGCAGCCTTGGGTGGATCACTAAGAAACCGATGCCATGGCCATTATTGTATCCGAAGAAACTGGCGGCCATTTGCCTACCACGGACAGTTCCATTTGAAGCTAACGGCAGAAGAACTGGAACGTATGCTGACCAGCCGACAACCGGATAACTTCAATCCAACATCAGATTCATGTAGGGGAATTTCCCTCAACAGTTGTCGGGTAAGTTCATTGATAGAAACCACTTGATAAGTCTGCCCTTTCAATTCACCTCTCTGGAATACATGCCTCCTTCCAAGTTATGCCAACCATTATTTTGCGGAAGAGCCTCATCCCCTTCTACTTTAAAATAATGGTTTCCAGTCCATATTCCTGCCAATAATCTGAACAAAGCCTCTACATGAATGATTCTTGCCATCCCTAGCTCATAAGGCTGACCATCAGAAAAAGAATAGCATTCCAATTCCATCAAGCCGTAATGAGAAGACAATCCACACCCAGCATAGCTTGTTCAACGGTCTTATCCCTGCATACCCTTCCTTTGATTATCAGTTTTTCCTCTTCCGGCAAACAGAAGCAAAGTCCCTGCAGTTCATCTTCCTCTACAGCACCCCACAACTGACCTCCCGACAAAAAAAGTAAATCCGCCAATATGATGTGGAAATCTTCCCAAATTATGCTGTATGCAGTTTTCACAATCAGACTGAAAAAAGGTCATAAAACGGAAAGCATCCCCGCATAAGGCACTTCCTGGAGGGATTTCAACCAGTTTCCACCGATTTGAAAAGTTTTCAACAGGTAAACAAGAAGCTGTTAATAACTTTTTTCTACGTTGAAAACAAAGGGTATATCCCGAACGGGCATAGTAACCTTTCAGCCAATCCTCTGCAGGTATCAAAGTAGAAAAAACAGCACCCCTTCCCGAAACATGCTCTGATGAGCCTGGGCCAGCAATTTTCGCATCACCCCCGCTCCCCTGATATGCCGGATGTGTACAAGCTCCTGAAATATAGGCAACCGGCACATTCATGCCTTCATACGTCAACCGATACGGAATACGTTGCAAAGCAGCTATTACCTGCCCGTCCGATTCCATATACTCATTCAGGGAATCAGCATAGCGGCAACCGAAATAAAGATCCATGAACGCTTCCCGAGTCATGAAAGCAAGTTGCCCATAACATTCTGACCTGCTCTTTCACACTCATTTCAACTCCGCCATGTATTTTTCAAGAATCACTTCCGGCTGATAAGAAAGCTTGGCTTTCCGGAGCTTCCAATCCCAAGTCTTCCTCCCGGTTGATATAGATGTACTGCGAAGGAATATGATTGGCAAACTCATAATTAATCATGGCGTACGCTCCTTCCAGCCGTATTTGCTTTTTCCACACAGGTATCGAAAGTCGTTTGGTTAATGGGTGCCCCAAAAAGTAAAGGCCACAATCTCATCCTCCACATAAAGCACTCCTCCAATCACGTCCAATTGCTCCAAATGCTGCAAGGCAGCTGTCATGGAGCAACGTTCGTTCTCCAAGGCCTGATTCTCCGCGCAATTGTTCGCCCGGCACCACTGAGTCTCCAGCTCCAGACATGCAGGAATTAAGTCGGAAGTCAAAGGTTTATATGTATAATTCGGATAATTGTTCCTGAACTTATTCAGATGATTTCGTTTAGGCTGAAACTTTTTCCCTTTCAATGTGGACAAGTCGGAACGCAGATAAATGTAATCAGCATAATCCCGGTCGGATACAAAATTAAACCGATCCGGGAAAGCTTTTTCCAGCTCTGCACGCATATTGGCACATACCCCCAACAAACGGAAAGGAGCATCCTTGACTTTTTTGCATCTTCCATCAACGCCTCAATCACCGGACGAATATCACTTCCTTCACCTACAGGCATCATATAGGCCAGCTGTCCGTCTGCATAAAAAAAACGAAACAGTAAAAGCCATCCGTTTCCGCAATCTCCGTCTGATACAGGAAACGCCAGCTGTACAAGTTCACAAACGACAAATCACAATTACGCCGTGGACTGCACAACGTATATTTCTGCACAGTTTCCTTATCACTCAGGTCTATCCCCGGTTTAAATGCTATCATATAGGTGTTTCTTTTTGTTTCGAACAAATACTTACATCTGAAGAAAATAACAAATCAGCCGGTCATTCAGTTCATTCCGAACAAGAGCAAAATCTTAATACAATCCTAAGATATGCAAAATTGTAGGCGAAAGCAAAGCGGTAAGAATTCCGTTCAAGGTCAATCCCAGACTTGCGTACGCACCATACTTGCCACTCACTTCCATGGCACGTGAAGTACCAACCGCATGGCTGGCTGTTCCCATGGACAATCCCTGCGCAATCGGGCTGGCCACACGCCCTACCTGAAGCAACTTAAACCCACAGATTGCTCCAAACAATCCGACTACAATGACCACAGCGGCCGTCAATGAAGGAATCCCTCCTACCGCATTCGATACTTCCATAGCAATCGGAGTGGTTACAGACTTTGGAGCCAGCGACATAATCACTTCGGGAGAAGCTCCCATTAACTTGGCAATAATCGTCACCGAAACCAGTCCAACCACACAACCGGCCAACTGCGAAATCAGAATCGGCATCAGCTGTTTCTTTATCATGCGCAAACTGCAGGTACAAAGGCACCCCCAATGCCACAACAGCCGGCTTTAACCAAAATTCCACCAACGAACCAGCCTCAGAGTAAGTCTCATAAGAAACTCCGTGAACTGAAGAAAACAGATCAACATGGCTATTGCCACAAGGATAGGGTTCAACAGCACCCATCCAGTTTTTTTCTGCAACAATTTTGACAAAAAAAAAAGCCAAACGTAATGGCCAGCAGAAAAAAATTTATTTTCGAAAAAATCCATACTTACGAACCAATTGATGTACCCAACCTGTTACTACTAAAACCAAAATCGTGCTGACCAGCGTTGCAATTACAATCGGCCAGAACTGCGCCGTAATCACATCGAAATAGAGCATCAACGCCACTCCTGACGGCACAAAGAAGAATCCTAAATTTGCTACCAAAAAGTTCGTAAGCCCCTGCACCCACTCCAGTTTTATCCAGCCCAGCTGAAGAAACAAAGTCAGCAACAGCATACCGATGATGCTCGAAGGAAGCTTAATACCCGTCAAATAAACAATCAGTTCACCTAACGCCAGGCATCCAAAAAGAATAGAACACTGTCGAATCATAATACCTTATATTTTTATATTGAAAACCGGTGCAAAAATACATAATCAGAAAAACCAATCTCTTTCCTAAGCCGCTTTTTATTCGTATCTACAAGGAATGTAAAGGTTTTTTGCATACTTTAAAAGCAAAAAAATCGCTTTTTTTTACAAACTTGATATTGCAAAAATACCTATTTTTTTGCAGATGAAAATAGGAAACTTGTTACCGCACACAACAAGCATTTACAATTTAACATATAAATCATGTGCACGCAATACTACCGGTGATGTGCTTCGTCCGGCTTTGCAGATTATCAAGACTGCTCCGGGCATTACTTGCGTTTCCGGTGCAATGTTGTTGCTGACGCATGCTCCCGAATATGGTAAGAATGGTATTCTGGTAATGGGTGATGTTGCCGTTACTCCCGTTCCCGATGCTTCTCAACTGGCGCAAATCGCTGTTTGTACTGCACGTACGGCTCAGGCTGTCGCAGGCATTGATCCGAAAGTGGCGCTGTTGAGTTTCTCTACAAAAGGTTCTGCAAAACACGAAGTGGTAGACAAAGTGGTAGAAGCCTTGAAGATTGCTAAAGAAATGGCTCCTGATATTGCTATCGACGGTGAGTTGCAGGCTGACGCAGCATTGGTTCCTGAAGTCGGTGCCAGCAAAGCTCCGGGTTCTGCCATTGCAGGTAATGCAAATGTGCTGGTTGTTCCGAGCCTTGAAGTAGGCAACATCTCCTACAAACTGGTACAACGTCTGGGACATGCCGATGCGGTAGGTCCGATTCTGCAAGGTATCGCACGTCCGGTGAACGATTTGTCACGCGGTTGCTCCATCGAAGATGTATATCGCATGATTGCCATTACGGCCAATCAGGCTATTGCAGCTAAACACAATAAATAATTATGGATTTTGAATTATGAATTATGATTGGGGAGTTCTTCCTGTTCATGGTTCATGGTTCGCGGTTCATAATTCGGAATTCATAATTTATAATTTAACATTAGTATCATGAAAGTTTTAGTATTGAACTGCGGTAGCTCGTCCATCAAATACAAGTTGTTTGATATGGACCATAAAGAGGTTATCGCTCAAGGTGGCATTGAAAAAATCGGTTTGAAAGGCTCTTTCCTGAAATTGACCTTGCCTGATGGCGGGAAGAAAATTCTGGAAAAAGACATACCGGAGCATACTGTGGGTGTGGAGTTCATCCTCAATACATTGATCAGCCCCGAATACGGCGCAATCAAGTCTTTGGACGAAATCAATGCGGTAGGTCACCGTATGGTACACGGCGGCGAGAAGTTCAGCGAATCCGTTTTGCTGACTCAGGAGGTGCTGGACGCCTTTACTGCCTGCAATGATTTGGCTCCGCTTCACAATCCTGCCAACTTGAAGGGTGTAAACGCTATTTCCGCCATTCTGCCCGATGTTCCGCAGATTGGTGTGTTTGATACCGCTTTCCATCAGACGATGCCCGATTATGCCTATCTGTATGCCGTTCCTTACGAACTGTATAAGAAATACGGGGTTCGCCGTTATGGCTTCCACGGAACTTCTCACCGTTATGTATCAAAGCGTGTGTGCGAATTTCTGGGCGTACAGCCGGAGGGAAAGAGAATCATTACCTGCCACATCGGTAATGGTGGTTCCATCTCTGCCATTAAAGACGGCAAGTGTATGGACACCAGCATGGGTTGACTCCGCTGGAGGGTCTGATGATGGGTACCCGTAGCGGTGACATCGATGCGGGAGCCGTAACTTTCATTATGGAGAAAGAGGGGCTGGATGCAAACGGGGTATCCAATCTTCTGAACAAGAAGAGCGGTGTAATGGGTATCTTCGGTGAGTCGAGCGATATGCGCGATTTGGAGAATGCCGTGGCTGCCGGTAACCCGAGAGCTATTCTGGCAGAAAAGATGTACTTCTACCGCATCAAGAAGTATGTAGGCGCTTATGCTGCCGCTTTGGGCGGTGTGGACATCATCGTGTTTACGGGCGGTGTCGGCGAGAACCAGTGCAACTGCCGTAGCGAAGTATGCGAAGGTCTCGAATTCATGGGTGTCAAGGTCGACCTGGAAAAGAACAAGGTCCGTGGTGAAGAGGCTGTAATCTCTACAGACGATTCCAAGGTGAAGGTAGTGGTTATCCCGACCGATGAAGAGCTGATGATTGCGCCGGACAATGCACTGGGAGAGACTTGTATCGCAGAGACCGTGCTCACAATATCGGAACTAAACACATTCTTTTCGGCGGACATCGCTTAGGTACCTATTACATGGAAAAAGCCGCTGCCATGCGTAACTCAAAAGTCATTTACGACCGTGAGAACTCCTCATTCTCAGAGCTGAAGCCTGGAATGATTAACTGGCGCGAGATTTTCAAAGACGCAGCCATCTTCCACTGGTCGGGGAATTGATGCCACACTGACTCCCGGATTGGCAGAGGTGTGCAAGGAAGCCATCGACATAGCCAAGGAAATGGGACTGACCATTTCATACGACATAAACTACCGAAAGAACTTATGGAACTACGGAAAACAGCCCAGGAAGTATTACGCCCGCTCATGACCAGCAGTGACATCATGTTCCGGAAGTGAAGGTGAATATGCTCTCGTCACCGGAATTCCGGCTCCCGGCTTCAAAGGCCACCCGAAGCGGTGAAAAATACGATACCGCAGCGTATGAGAAGTTCTGCAAGGAAATCAGCCAGCAGATTCCAAACTGCAAATATATCTATATTGCCCTGCGCAATGTGATGAGTTCAAACACCACACTTTTGCCGGAGTTTACGCACAGGGGGAGAAATGAAATACACCCGCGTGTGTCGATATTGACAACGTAATTGACTGTGTGAGTAGGCGATTCTGTGGTGCCATGCTTTTTATGCACAGAATGCATACGAAGACAACCAGAAACGTGTGGACTTCTTCTACGGCTGCTTCCGTACTGAAGAATACGATTGCCGGTGACTATAACATGGTGAAAGTATCCGAAGTAGAAGGTCGTCTGCTTGCCCGCCACAGCGGAGAAGTTGCTCCCGATAACTTACAATACAAACTCTTCTATAAAAAATTCAGGCGCTGAAGAGAATGTACGTTCTTCCTCAGCGCCTGAATTATTTCTTATCCTTTTCACAGTATCACACCGAAGTCTCCCCTTCAATATACTGCTCCAGGAACATATTTTCTCCATCGAAAACCGCATACGAAAATTCGGTAATCCAGTCGCCCAGAATCATCATACGCGATGTACGGCTTAACATCAAATCCAGCATAATGTGACGATGACCGTAAATAAAGTAATTAATGTCGGATGACTCTTTAAATACTCTTTAGAGAATAATACCAGCGGTTCCTTATCCTCTCCCATATAGTCAGGCTCACGTCCATCCTCCCTTTTCAGGCGACTGTGTTTGGCCCATTCCAGTCCAAATTCCACGCTCCATCGCGGATGAAGCATCGAGAACAATCGCTGCAAGGTCTTGCTGTGAAACATCGTGCGCAGCAGCTTGAACTTACGGTCATTGTCGCCCAGTCCGTCACCATGTCCTAAGAAAAACTCTTTTCCATAAATCTCACAGGTCAGCGGCTCACGGTGCAAAATGACGCCACATTCCTTTTTTCCAGATAGTCTCACACCAGATATCATGGTTACCGATAAAAAAAATGTACTTCCACTCCCAAGTCGGTCAGCTCCGAGATTTTTCCCAAAAAGCGGGTATAGCCTTTAAGGGAACCACCAGCTTGAACTCATACCAGAAATCGAACATGTCGCCCACCAAGTAACGGCTGCTGCCCGATGCGATACTGTCCAAAAAGTTCACCAGCCTGCGCTCCCTGCGTACGCCCGTGTGCAATGGCCCTCGAACCCAAGTGCGCATCCGAAAGAAAATATACATTCTTCATCGCATCCATAAGCCTTTTCTTACAAAAATCCTAATTCAGTTTTGCCTCCTCGGTCATCATATCCTTGTCCCATTCCGGTTCAAAGACCAGATTGACCGTAGCGGCAGTCACTCCTTCCACCGATTCTACTTTCTGACGCACATCTTCCATAATAAAATCTGCTGCGGGCAGTTCGGGGCGGTCAAAGTCATGTCGATAGTCAATTCTCCGTTTTCCTGAAGGTCTATCTTATAAATCAAGCCCAGGTCGTACGTTTACCCGGTATTTCCGGGTCGTATACGGTCTTCAACATATCTATGATTTTTCCTCAATCTTCAACTTCGTTTCGTTGTCCATAATCTTTAATCTTTCAATCTTTATTCTTTCCGCAAACTTAGGGAAAAATCTCCATTTTTCATCTTCGACCGACAAAAAAAAGACACTAAAAGGCGGCCTTCATCTCCATAAAACTGTAATAATCGCCGTCCAGAAACCACCACATGGTCGAGCAAGCGGATGTTCATGGTACGTGCAGCTTCCAGCAGCGCATGGGTCAGGCGGTCGTCATCCTGACTCGGACGAATATTTCCCGAAGGATGGTTGTGACAAAAAAGAATCATGGAAGTGGCCCGTTCAAGAGTGCCTCACGCAAAGCCAACGCACATCGACCTGCGTGGAGGCCAGTCCTCCCCCGACTAATTTTAACCGTATCAATCACCTTGGCTGCCTGATTCAGCAACATCACCCAGCATTCTTCCACCGGCAAGTCGCATCAGGGGGATATAAAAAAAGGCATACACATCTTGTGAGCTGGTAATTTTCTTCCGCTCAAGAAGGTTCTTCCTCTCTTCTGCGCCTCCCCAATTCAGAGGCTGCCAGAATGCTCACGGCCTTGCCGGACCAATTCCTTTATAACGGCAAAGATCGTCCACCGTATATTTTCCCCAACTCACTCAAACGGTTATGGCAGTCATCCAACACCTTCCGCATCAGTTCTACCGCTGTTTCTTCTGTATTGCCGGAACCTATCAGGATGGCCAGCAGCTCGGCATTGCTTAAAGCAGCCGGACCATGCAGCAGCATTTTTTCCCGCGGACGGTCTTCTTCCGCCCACTGGGTAATGTTCAGTTTCTCGTTCATGCATCAATTTCTTAATAAAAACACCGACGAGCTACCGAACACTCCGTTGAGGACAATGCGTTATTTATAAAATGTCTTTTCGAAAGCCGAGAAGGACTTTCCGCCACATATACAACGTTTCCACCACGCCCGCAAAAAGCCGGAACCGTAGCCCGTCAATTGTATAAACGCAGCAATGACAGATAGTGCACCAATTTTTATACTTTTATTGCGAATAGAAGCATCGATAAAAATAACCACGGCAAACAAAGCCAACAAGAGCAAGCTCCACGGACAGATAAACGCAACCAGCAATACCATCACGACTCCAACCGTAAATACAGCCGGAAGCAGATGCACGAGCTTCAATGATTCAGGATATTTCTTATACAAATCAATGCGAGCGATACCGGAATTGTGTACCTGCTTGAAAAACTTTTTCAAGTCCGTACGACGCTTATGCCATACCCAGGCTTCCGGAAACAGACGGCAACGGTAACCTCCTTTAAAAATACGGATACTGAAATCTATGTCTTCGCCAAAACGCATCGCAGAGAATCCACCCAATGCCTTGTACACCCCTCGGCACGGACTCCCATGTTAAAACTGCGAGGATAGAATTTGTCCATTTTTTTTCTTGCCGCCCCGGATGCCTCCGTGGTAAAGAAAGAAGTCATGGCATAATTAATAGCTTTCTGTACATCCGAAAAAAAGAATCGTGTGCCCGGTCGGGACCTCCAAACGCATCTGCCGGTTCCCGCTGGAGTTCCGCTTCCACTGCAGCCAGGTACGTTTCAGGCAGGATACAGTCTGAATCCAGAATCAGCAGATACTCTCCGCGACTGCGTTCTGCCGCATAGTTGCGCGTCTGTCCTGGTCCTGAATTCGGTTTCTCAAAATAATGCACATCCAGCATTTCCGTATACTTCTTGACCACCTGCTTGCAAGGAATGGCAGAACCGTCTTCTACGACCACCACTTCAAAGTTTTGATATATCTGACCGCACAGACTCTGCAACAACTCATCCACTTCATCCGGACGGTTGTACACCGGAATCACCACAGAATACTTCGGATTCATTTTTATCCTCCTTTAATCTTTTTTCAATTAATACCGTAGCATAGGCTGAAATACCTTCCTCACGTCCGGTAAATCCTAATTTTTCTGTAGTGGTGGCCTTGATGGACACGTCGTCCACATCCACCTCCATCACCCGTGCCAGCACTTCCTGCATCTCCGGAATAAATTTTTCAACTTCGGACGTTCGGCGCACACCGTGGCATCCACATTACCTACCCGATACCCTTTTCCGGCAATCAATTTTACGGTCTTTGCCAGCAGAATCTTACTGTCAATGTTCTTGAAATCGGGCCGAATTGTCCGGAAAATGATAACCAATGTCACGCATGTTGGCAGCTCCCAACAAAGCATCGCAAATGGCATGAATCAACACATCAGCATCCGAGTGTCCCAGCAAACCCATTTCATGTTCCAGACGGATACCGCCCAGCCAAAGTTCACGCCCTGTCACTAACTTGTGTACGTCGAACCCAAATCCTACTCTTATCTTCATCGTATGTAAAAATCAAGAAGTTTTTCATTTTCCAAAAATCCCTCCAGGTGGTTCCCGATTTGTACGGGGCCTACTCCCCACCGGTGTACCGGTAAACAACAGGTCACCGATTTTCAACGTACAGAAACGGCTCACATAAGCAATAATCTGGTCTACAGAAAACAGCATATCAGCTGTATTGCCCTGCTGCACCGTCTTTCCGTCAATATTCAGATGGAAATTCACTTTCTGTATGTCATTCAGCTTTTCCACTGGCACCCAGTCGCCAATGGCAGCCGAACTGTCAAAACCCTTTGCACAGTTCCCAAGGCTTTCCTTCACGGAATTTCCGCTGCAAGTCACGGGCTGTAAAATCAATGCCTACCGTCACCGCATCGTAATAGCGATGAGCAAAACGTTCGGAAATATTTTTTTTTCCCAAACGGCAAATGCGCACCACCATTTCCGTCTCGTAGTCCACCTGTTCACAAAAAATCGGGAATAAAAAAAAGGCTTGCTGTCTTTCAGCAAGGCAGAATCCGGCTTCATAAAAATAACCGGTTCCTGGGGCAAGGCTTCTCCTGCATGCAACTCATGGCAATGCAGGCTATAGTTCATGCCTATAGCAATAATTTTCATGGAGTTATTTCTTTATAATTTCATTCAAACGGTTAAACATTACTGCCAGATGTGCATACAATGACGTGTTTTTACGACAATCGTTTCCGGTACACGGATACGGAACGGGGTAAAGTTCCACACAGCCTGAATACCACCAGCCACCATCTTGTCCGTAATATCCTGAGCAATGTTAATGGGCACGGTCAGCACACCGATTTTCACTCCGTCCTTTGCCCGACGTTCTTCAAACTCGTCGGTATGGTAAATAGGAATTCCCTCTACGGTTGTACCCACCAGATTCGGGTTAATATCGAATGCTCCTACAATCTGCAGCCCGAAATGTGACAGACCGGAGTCTCTGAGCAATGCGCCTCCCAGACTTCCCACACCAAACAGATACGCCTTATGCAGATTCGTGAAACCTAAAAAATCCTCCAGCACCTGAATCAGCAAATCCACTTCATAGCCCACCCTTGTACGTCCGGAAATATCCACATACGACAAGTCTTTGGCTATCTGCGAAGCATCAATATTTATCTGTCTGGAAATCTGTGTAGAAGATACATACTTCTCCCCTTTCTCTTTCATCAGCTTAGCATTCGAAAGATACCACGGGAGTCTGCGTAAAGTAGGCTCAGGAATCTTGTCCGTCATTTTACGACTTCGTACCGCCATTCGGAGGTGTTCTATTAATCAATAATGCAAAATTAAACTATTTCTTGTAAACCCTGAACACGATTCCTGAAAAATGTCATACCTTTGAAGCAGATTAAATTGAATTCACATGAAAAAGAACGACTGGAAAGACCGTCTGAACATTGTATATTCCACTAACCCAGACTTCAACTATCAGCTTGACGAAGAGGAAGAGCCGGCAACTGTCGACCCGAAGCAACAAAAACTGAGGGTCAGCATCGAGAAAAAAAAGGACGAGGCGGAAAGACCGTTACCGTCATTTCCGGATTTATCGGTCGGAAGATGATTTAAAAGAACTGGGAGAAGACTGCTCAAAACCAAATGTGGTGTGGGAGGTGCCGTGAAAGATGCTGAAATTCTCATTCAGGGAGAGTTCAAACAACGCATAATCGACCTGCTGAAAGCAGAGATTCAACCAGACAAAATAGGCACATAAAACGCCTTTTACGTTTAAAGACAAAACGTCAAAGCGTTTTTAGTCAAAACACTTGCGTTTTTAAAGAAAACGTCCTTGCGTTTTCTTCAAACGCAAGGACGTTTTTCAGTTTATCTTAAACCTCTTATTTTGAAGCAATTACTTTATCCAGCAAAGTGGCTAGTTCTTTCACCTTTTTCCGGATTCTGCGATGCTACATTTTCTTTTTCCGTAGGATCTTTACGAAGATTATACAACTGAGGTTCAGGCGCGTTACCCAGTTCAGTCTTGGTCCAGAATTCCAATGCAGGCTTATCACTGGGCTGAAGATATTTCCATTCACCCTGAATAATGGCCAGCGTATTGTTCAGATTCTGTTCTACCACATATTCACGGTCAGACTGATCTTTTCCAATCAAAGCCTGCGAACGTGCATGACTGTCGGGGGCCACTCCTTTAGCCAACGGCATTTCCATGATTTCTGCCAGCGACGCAAATACGTCAATCTGAAGAGAACAATCCCTGTTGCTTGCAAGGCTGCTGAATAGCTGCCGGCCAGCGTACAATAAACGGTACACGAGTTCCTGCCTCATACAAACTGTATTTTTCCTCCACGGTAAATACCCATCGGCGTATGTCCGTTCAACATTTCGCGAGCCTGGTCCTGATAACCGTCATCAATCACCGGACCGTTGTCGCTGGTGAAAATAAACAAGGTGTTATCGGCAATGCCCAGACTATCCAGTGTATTCATAATCTCACCAATGGTCCAATCCAACTGAAGGATTACGTCACCACGGGTACCGAGACCACTCTTTCCGGCAAAACGCGGATGAGAATACGCGGCACGTGTACATCCTGTGTACCCCATGTACAAGAAGAACGGTTTATCAGTAGACGAACAGATAAAGTTCTTCGCTTTTTCGTGATGACATCGGCAATTTCCTCGTCATTCCACAAAAAGCAGACTTACCTCCCGTCATCCATCCGATACGAGGAATGCCGTTGATAATGGTATTGTTATGTCCCCTGACTCGGTTTCAGTTTCACCAGTTCCGGATTCTCTTCACCCGTAGGCCAGTCGCCTCCTTATGGTCATAGCTGACAGTAATCGGATCGGAAGGATCAGTCCGGCTACTCTTCCGTTTTCCACAAACACACAAGGCACACGGTCTACCGTAGCCGGAATGATAAATTCATAATCAAATCCGATACTCTGGGTATTCGGCTTGATGAGCCCGTTAAAATTAGTTCCTCAACAGGTCCCAGTCCCAAATGCCATTTTTCCGACCGCACCGGTATGATAGCCCGCTTCATGGAACACATCAGCCAGTGTAACACATGTAGTATCAATAATCAGCTCAGAATTACCCGGAGCGATACCTGTATTTTCCTTTCTCCACGGATAACATCCGGTCCAGCATACCGTAACGCGACGGAGTACTCGTAGCCGAAGTGGCATAGGCATTGGTAAACTGTACTCCCTGAGCCGCCAGTTTATCAATGTTCGGCGTAAAATCTTCGCCCCCCTAACAACTCAAATTACCGATACCCAGGTCGTCGAATAAATAAAAATCACATTCGGACGCTTCCAGGTTAGGAGCTTCCTGCTTCTGCGCCCTGACCACATCCGGTCAATCCTGCCAATCCGGAAAGGGCAGAAATACAAACTAAAAGGTCTTGTTTCATCTTTCTATATTTAGGTTAGTAAATACACGTCATTCTTCTCCCTGCCGGTAAGCCATCGGTGTCAGTTGATATGCCTTCTTGAAAAGCTTACTGAAATAGCGGGGGTGAACTGAATCCTGTCTGATCGGAAATCTGGGTTACATTCAGCCCGGATTGTTCCGCAAAAGGAAGGCCGCTTTTTTTCAATCGTAAGGTAATAAAGAAGTCATTAGGCGTCTGGCCAGTAATCGCCTTAATCTTTGCATACATTCTCGTACGCGAAACCAGCATTTGCTGGGCCAGCATATCAATGGTAAAGTCAGAATCATCCAAATGTTGTTCAAATACAGCAATCACCTCGTCAAAGGAATTCCTTATCCAGCGGATTCGTAGCCAACACCGGAGTCTCCACTGTAGGCTGCTTGGTGAAATACTCCTGCAACTTACGGCGGTTATTCACCAGATTGTTACAACGGAATACCAGCAAACGAGAATCAAAAAGGTTTCGTGATGTAATCATCTGCTCCGATTTTCAATCCTTCCAGATTCTGTTCTATTTCAGTACGAGCCGTCAGCAACACTACTGGAATGTGACAGGTATCAGGTTTCCTTTCAATTGCTTCACCAACTCAATACCCGACATGCGCGGCATCAGCACGTCGCTCAATATAATATGCGGAGAAGCCTCCTCTACCTTTTCCAGCGCATCCTGCCCGTTGACTGCAGTCGTCACTTCATACATTCCCTCGAACAACTCGGCCAGCATACGACGAATAGAATCGTTATCTTCTACAATCAAGATGTGAGGACAGGAAGCCTTCTTTTTTCTCCTACGAAAGTTTCTTCTGTCTCAAAAGGTTTTCTCAAGATAATTCCGTATCTAATTCTTTTTCTGCTCATCAAGCGTCAACTGGCTGACTATAGTATTTTCTCCTTCTTCAAGAATTTCATCCGCAGTATAAAAAGTTCCTTGCCCAATGGTATACGTACAATAAACTTAGCCCCCTTACCTGGGCGCTTTCCTGAAATCTTTCCATGGTGAGAGTTCACGATACCTTTGGTCGCCAGTCCAATACCCGTTCCTGCATTAATCTCTGTATCCACTGAACTTTGATAAAAACGGACGAAAATCTCTTATCAATGTCCGCCGGCTGAATGCCACTGCCATTATCTTCCACTGAGAACCATGCTTCTTCATCGGTCTTGCCAACCTCCATGACAATTCTACCTTGGGAAGGTACATGCTTCACGGCATTCGACAACAGGTTGTTTATCACCTTACGCATCTGTTTCCAGTCGAACCATAGTTCTATTTCATCCTGCGACTTGTGAAATTCCAAATGTATCTGCTTGCTTTCGGCATAAGGCTGGAAAAGCAAATAAGTCTCATTCAGGAAGTTGACCGAAATTCATTCGAACACACTTCAATTTCATCTTTCCCTGTTCCTGCTTCCGGAAGTCCAGCAACTCACCTATCAGTTCCTTTAACTGCACTCCGCTCTTATAAGCCAACAATACATTTGAATAAACAGAAGGAGAAAGCTGGGAGGTCTGCATCAGTTTTTCCAACTGCCCGATGATAAGGGTAAGCGGAGTACGAAACTCATGCGAAATACTGGTAAAGAAACGCAATTTATTCTGATTCAGGCGCTCTATATCTTGCAAATGGCGTTGTTCATAGGTCAGTGACGCCTGTAGTTTTACACGGCTCTGATACATCACGCATCAAATAATACACGATTCCTCCTACTATCAGGGCATAAAGCAGAAAAGCCCAGTTTGAAGCATAAAATGGAGGCTTCACCACAATTTCCATGCTGGGGACTGCTTAGGCCTTCGGATTGGACGAACGCACCCCACAATGTATACGTTCCCATTTAAGTTCGTATAGGTAATAACAGGGCGATCTCTCACCATGGTCCACTCCTTGGAGAAACCTTCCAACAGATATTCCATCGGTTTCCTTATTCTCCGGGATATAGTTATTGGTAGCAAAATAAATGCTGAACATATTCTGGATCGGCACGCAAAGTAATTTGTGACGTATGGTTCAAAGCACGCTTTAAAATACCAGAAGCATCATTGACTTTTATTTCCTTGCCATTTACTACCAGACGGCTCCACATAATAGAATAAGGCTTCGAACGATAATTTAAACTATCAAGAGCAAACATCACCATTCCGGAAGTACCACCTAAGAACACCTCTTTCTTCTTTGACATGAATAAGGCATTCTCATTTAAAGAATACATCAGGGAAACCATTCTCCGACAAATAGTTGCGTATAACTCCTTTATGGTAATCAAAGCAAGAGAATCCCTGATTGGTTATCATCAGCAGCTCCCCACGCTCTCCTTCACAAACTTTATATACACAGTCGCCAGGAAGGCCGTTACTTGCCATATCATAGTTACGGAAGGTATTCGTCTTCTGGTCCAGACAATCCAATCCACTACCTGAAGTGGCAAACCAGATTTTATTCTCGTTGTCACAGAAAATACTGTTCACATTGTTATTGCTGATACCTGACTCTCCGTTACGATATACATAGTGAAGCAATTCATCCGTCTTCAAATTATACGAGAAAACACCTTACCGGTTACAGCACAGAACTCCATTCCGATCAAACTCCAATCAGCTACCATGCGAATCAGTTTTTCCCTCCTTATGGTTCAGGAACAGCTGGCGACATTTTCCGGTAGTCCGGGAAAACAAGCAGACACCAGCCTGTGTAGCTACCACCAGACTATCTTTATAAGGTACAATATCGCGTACAATATCCGATGGAATGGTTTCCTTCCATCTCCTTCTCTCTTTCGATACACTGTAAATCGTCGGTCTTTATATCCAATTTATTGATACCTCCCAAGTGCAGTCCCAACCATATACAGTCTTCCGCCTCATCATACCAGATGGATTTCACATTATTATGCGAAATGCTATTGGCAGCCGGACGATGAACAAACCACTGGAAAGTACCTTTTTCTCGGATCAAACCGATTCAATCCTCACTCCCTCTGTACAAATCCAAATATGCCCCTCTCTTATCTTCAAGCATAACTTTTCCTACAATCGGACTGCTCAGTCCTTCAGAAGGATTGTCTTCCTTCTGGAAGAAACGATATATGGCATATTCCGGATTAAAATAGTTCACCCCCACCAAAATAAGTTCCAGCCCAAAATTGTCCCCTGACCATCCCTGGAGACACCATACAGAAGAATGGGTCAGTCCCATACGAATCAACCCCTTCGCTGTAGTGTTCCACACGGCCTGTACGGTATCCAGGCAATCCAGTCCGGTTTCAGTCTATCCAAAGACAACCCTTGTTATCTTCTTCGAAACAGCGTACAAAATCAGAAGAAAGGGACGATTTACTGATAGCAACGCACGCGTATGTTACGCACTGTCCCTTTTGTCAAAAAGGAAAAATACCTCCGCTCAGGTACCAATCCAGATATTATGAAGAATCTTCAAATATGACGACACATGCTGTCCGTTTACGAGATGTTACAGGCTGCACGCCTTCCGCCAACGATAAAGGCCATCGTGCTCTGTCCCAATCCACAGACGTTTTGACGAATCGAAGAATAAGGAAAGAAATGTTTCCGTTATCAGAAGGAAGCCGAAAAAAGCTGTCAAAATACCACTCTCTTTGTTGTAACGAAAAGACCTCATTTCCACACGCTATGTAAAGCCCTTCATGATAGGTAATGGCATCCACTTTCCACTGAGTAGTGTAGCAAATCTGCGGGTATCCATATCAAAACTGGCCACCCTTCCATACACAATAAATAAAGATGTCCTTCCCCATCGCCCCGTAATGCGTAGCAAATGATTTGAGAACAAACTATACGGATTGTCCTTTTCCAGCCGGTAGATTGTAATGTCATTCCATCATAACAATTCAATCCTTCACGCGTACCCAATCCATATCAGGTTATTTTCATCTACATAAATATCATTTACTGATATTTGCGACAAAGCCGTTATCAGTAGAAAGATGCTTGAAAGTTATATTTTGAGCCGCCAGACGAGGAAATAGTCCGACTAACGCCACCAATAAAAAGACAATTTAAAAGTATTTTCTTCATTTCCCTTAGATTCGTAGAAGCTATTACTTGCAATATTCGATAAAAATCCAAATATACAAGTCCATAAAACAAAATATACAATATATATACACCATTTGTACAATTTAGGGACATCAATCCCCTAAAAATTCTTTTATTTGTTTCTTAGTAAATTTCAATTCAAGAAACCATTTTAAATATAATGCTATGAAATATATTATTTCAATCTTGCTTATAACTTCATCACTAATTGGGAAGGCTGAAAAAATACAGCTTTGAAAAAGGAATTCTACACAATTTCAAGTATCCAGAAAACTCCCAAATAGAACTCAGCCCGCTTTATTACAAGGATGGGACAAAAAAGTTTACAGTGGGACTATCAGTCACATTCCTTCCTGACACTAGACGCCCCACTTACATTAACGCCAAAACAGAAAAAATTACGGTATCACATTGGATTTATAATGAAAGATACAAAACGACTCACTTGTCTTTGAATTCTTAAATGAGAAACAGCTTAAGTACAGTATAAGTTCAGTTTCCATCTGACAGCTATTGGGTGGAGAGCTTGCTGGATTGGATTTGAACAGATGAAAGGAAAAAGAGGAAGACAAGAACCTAACAACTTGTCCGAATCACAGCACCTGCACAGAAAGGCAGAATTTTTCTGGACAGACTTACGTTTCCTGTAAAAAATGAATGCCCGTTACAACTCCTGATATGCAAATGCCAGAAAATAACTCGTTAGCAAACAGAGACCTATGGCACTGGATTTGCAGACTTTGGGAATGGGAACAATATGAACGTCCACTACCGGAATAATATTTCGCTCACAAGCTCAGATAAGAAGGACTTACAAAAGATAGCACAAAGATTAACCGAATACTGCCAGGAAAATCTGTCAAAAAGAAATTCATCAAAAGGCAAGCTCATTATATGAGGAATGTCACATCGAAAAAATCAGGTAATGGCTACACTGGAAAACCGCTTGTTGCCTGATGAAAAAAAACATCACAAGATATTACGTGGCAATACATTGAAAAACATGCTGAGCGGATTTGCAGCAGACTATCTGAAAAATTGGGGAACGACCAGGCAAAAGAGCTTTTTATTTCAACACATTCCGTTATGCAATCAACCAGGGATTTGCCTATGGTAGTGGAATGGGCAAATCATCATTACGGTTATCAGACCCGACAGATTTATATCTCAGCCTGGCTGATGAGAAATGAATCTATCAACAGCCTGACAAAAAGAGATTTTTAGACATGCTTACTTACTGGTCTGGTATTCAAGAAACAAGGAAACCTTACAAAAGAAGGTAGAGATGAATTACTGGACATTGGCATACATTACTCATTCCCAAAGTAGTAGCTGCTCTTCTTCCTGAGAAAAAAGAAACAGAGCAAATGTGTCAGATGAAGCAGCTATCGGAATGGCTTTCTACCTCATTATGTTTCCTCCTGGAACATTAGGAGGAATAAAAAGTTGACGGAACCGCATTCCATCATGGAGGATTCTATCCGGGATATACAACCGGAGCACGGAGCTGTAGGCAGTTATATTGGCTTTACCCTTGATACCCCTTACCAAATCAGCCCGACAGGACGAAAAGTATTCCGTACGGCATTGGAAGGCATGCGTAATTATTGCAACCTACAAGAGTGGAGTCCTGCACTGGGGGGGACGCCATCCGTTCAGTGGAAGAATGGAGAAATCAGACATCGAAGCATTTGCCAAACTTTTGCATTGGCAGAAAAGCCTGAAGAAAGAATTTGACCCACAACTGGCTTCAGATTATCTTCGTGCAAACAACTACTCCATCAGGAGAGTTCTTTCGTTCAAAAGGATGTCAAGCGTCGAATCCGGAAGGTTTCTTTGTTTTCAATTATGGTTCAGCCGGAATCTATCGTTACCAACAATACATGATTACCCTGAAAGGATATAACACCGATGTGTGGGGAGCCGAAATCTACCAGAAAGACAACCGCTACGGACGTTATCAAAGTTATGGAGCTGTACTGATTATGGGAAATGGACACCCTGTATCAGAAAGGAAGTGGCTTCAAAAGGAAGAAGGATGGGACTGGAATCGCATGCCTGGTACAACCACCATCCATCTTCCATTTGAATTGTTAGATAGCCCCCTCAAAGGTACTAACATGGCACGGTCTAAAGAAATTTCTCCAGGAGAGTACATCCCTGGAAGGAAATATGGCATTTTGCTATGAAACTTATGGAACGTGAATTGAAAAACTTCACTCCTGATTTCGTAGCACGCAAGTCGGTAGCTTGCTTTGGCAACCGAATTATCTGTCTGGGAGTGGTATCTCGAACAGTAACGTAAACTACCCCACAGAAACGACCTTGTTCCAATGTGCATTACCGGCAAAATACCAACCTGCAGTTTTAGAAGATTCTTGTACCACTGAGGCTCCTTTCGGTAATTATTTTTTTACATACAAAAGGAAAGCCTCACCAGACAGAAGGCTTGCAACATTCATTTCATAATAAAAAGCCGGAAAGCAACTGAAGGGAAGTTCCTTACAGCTTGGATAGACCATGGAAAGGCTCCTCAAAATGCAGAATACGAATGTTTAATTCTGCTCCGCCCTACAGAAAAAGAAAAGAAAGGAAGCCAGACAAAGCTATATCATCAAGCAACAGGATTGTCAGGCCCACATTGTATTTGACAAACTCACACAAGTGACAGCCTGCAGCTTTTTCCAGAGTCATACCAAAATGCAAAAGGCAGACCTGATACAACAAGCAGATGCTGAAACACTTGTCATGTACAAGAAAAATGAATCAGACATCCAGCTCAGCATTTGCTCCAATCTGAATATTGAGGAAAAAACTTACGACCTCTCAGCCAAGCCGACCGGTCGTAAACAAATTACGATAAAGGAAAATGGAACTCACAGGAAATCCCCAAGTCAAACTTCCAAACAGATAAAGAAGGTAATACATTAATTCAAGCAACCTGCCAACATGGGCAACCGCAAGAAATCACCTTAAAGCCTGTTTCACAAACAGAATGGGCAGCTTTTTTGGACAATTTTCCTATAAAAATCAAGTAATAAGCCTAATTTTGAAAAACAAATTCAAAACAATCTTTTTAATACAACCTTTTATGAAGATCAAACAGCACTTAGGATTCATCAGCATGCTGGCCATCGCTTTTACTGCCTGCCAGCAAAAAACCAGCGGAGACTGACAACTTCCTGGAAAATGAAATCAAAAACATCGAAGCTCAACACACTTTGCAGAACTGACCTGATTGAAAAAAGTGGTAAAATCTTGAACCCTCGTACCATCGACGAAAGGGAAATATAGTATATGTACCTATCGATGACTGGACCAGTGGTTTCTTCCCTGGAACAATGTGGCTGGATTATGACCTGACTAAAAAGATGAAAAATGGAAAAAACTGGCTGAAAATATACAGAAGACCTGGACTCTGTGAAAATACCTGAAATGGCATCACGTGTAGGCTTCATGATTGGATGCAGCTACCTGACCGGATACCGTTTGTGCAAGAAACCTGAATACAAAGATGTCATTGTGACCGCTGCACAATCTCTTTCTACCCGCTTCCGTCCGGTAGCCGGAGTTATCCAGTCTTGGGATGCAGACAGAGGATGGCAAGGTGAACGCGGATGGGAATGTCCGGTTATCATCGATAACATGATGAACCTGGAACTCCTGTTCGAAGCAACTCGTCTTTCTGGTGATTCTACCTTCTATAACATTGCAGTATCGCATGCAAATACAACCATGAAGAATCACTTCCGTGCAGACAACAGCTGCTACCATGTAATTGACTATTCTCTGAAAGATGGAAGCGTAAGAAACCGTCACACTGCACAAGGCTATGCACATGAATCAGCATGGGCCGCGGACAAGCATGGGCCGTATATGGATTTACTACCTGCTACCGTTATACTCATGACCAAGCGTTATTTGGATCAGGCAGAAAAACACTGAACTTCTATCTGAATGACAAAAACTTGCCGAAAGATTTGATTCCTTACTGGGACTTTGATGCTCCGGAAATCCCGAACGAAACCAAGAGACGTTTCTACTGCAGCATGTATTGCTTCTGCATTGTATGAAATGGATGGCTATTGTCCAGGAAAGAATTATAAGGAACTTGCGGATAAGATTTTGAAGAACTTATCAGGTCCCTGACTACAAAGCAAAAGTAAGGGGAGAAAACGGAAACTTTATCCTGATGCACTCAGTAGGAAGTATCCCCTCACGGAGCTGAAATCGATGTACCTCTGAACTATGCAGACTACTATTTACGAAGAAGCATTGATTCGTAAGAGAAACATTGAAAACAATCAGCCATTCTCTTTCGTAAACGAATAAAACAATAAACAACAATAGCCATGAAACACCTTTCCTACTCACTAATAGGGGGGAATCGGATTGCTTTCATTGCAAAGTTGTGCCAGCAAACAGCAAATTGCTGAACAAGAGTACCCCAATGTCATTTACGTATTTCCAGACCAATATCGTAACATGGCAATGGGGTTCTGGCATGAAAAATGGATTTAAAGAACACATTAACTTTGCAGCCGATCCGGTACACACCCTCACATTGACAAATTTGCAAAGGAATCACTGGTACTGTCTTCAGCCATGAGCAACTGCCCGCTGAGCAGTCCGCACCGTGGCTCTCTGCTCACTGGTATGTACCCGAACAAAAGTGGAATTCCTTTGAACTGTAATTCGACACGCCCCATCAGCTTCGCATAGATGTGGAATGTGTAGCGACGTATTCAGCAAAAACGGTTATGACTGTGCCTATTTTGGTAAACTGCATGCGGATTTCCCAACTCCCAATGATCCGGGAAAATCCTGGAGAGTATGTAGAAACCAAACGCCCGGTATGGGATGCCTATACACCGAAAAAGAGCGTCGTCATGGATTTAACTACTGGTACTCTTACGGTACATTCGATGAACATAAGAACCCTCATTATTGGGATACAGACGGAAAACGTCATGACCCAGAAAGAATGGTCTCCGCTTCACGAAGCCGAACAAGTCATTTCCTACCTGCGTAATGACAAGAACCAACGTGACCCGAAAAAACCGTTCTTTATCATGGTCGGCATGAATCCCCCTCATAGTCCATACCGCTCTTATCGTCTTCCATTCCCATAGTCGTATATATTAAAGGGGTGAATATTCTTTTTATTACAGTAAAGCTTTTATTTTTTCTTCCAGCTGAGCTTTGGTCACTGCACCTACAGTCTTATCTTTCACTTCACCGTCCTTGATAAAAAGAACAGTAGGAATGTTACGTACACCAAATTTACCGGTCAGTTCGTCGTTATCATCCACGTCGCACTTTCCAATTATTACCTGATCCTTATATTCTTCTGCCAAAGCTTCAACATCCGGAGCTATTTTTTTACAAGGACCACACCATGTTGCCCAAAAGTCCACTACTACAGGCTTGCCTGATGCCAGCAATTCTTCAAAATTGCTATCTTTAATTTCTAGTGCCATAATTATTATACTTAGTTATTTAAAATGTTAGCGCAAATATACTAATTAATTTTGTAAGAGAGCTGTGGTTGGCTCTTTAAATAAGTCATGATCTCTTTTTGAACTGAAATTTTCATAGTACGTGACATCAGATTGACATACATTTGTCCATCCTCATCCATCACATGAAAATAAAGCTCTGCATTACCGGGATGTGCCTTGATTAAGGCTGAAAACTCCGTTATCAGCTCTTCATCCAATGCAGACAAAGGAGCTGAAACTGTAAGTTTCTCAATAATCTTTTCCTTTACTTCCGGTAACAACTCAATAGTACTTATCTTCACCTCCCATTCTTCCTGCCGCCATTGTTTTGGCTGACATTTCCCTCGCATAAATAAAAACATACCGGTCATAAAAAAGTTCTTCTTCTCTACCCATTCATTACCGAAGAAAGCAAATTCTGCTGAGCCCGAATAATCTTCCACTTTAGCAATACCGTATGGTTTTCCCGTCTTGGTATACCCCTCACGCACTGCAGTCACAATCCCTCCCATGGTTAAGTCTCTGTTCTGCAAAGGGGTTAAATCGGCAAGTTCCGCCATGTGGACATTGCATACATTCTCTAATATAACCCATTCTTCCGTCTTTCTCTTCCAAAATACTCTGCACAGCCGACTCTCCTACTCCCTTAATGGCTCCCAATCCGAAACGGATATCACCGTGATAATTGACTGAGAATTTCAGGTTACTTTCGTTCACATCCGGTCCCAACACCTTCACACCCATCGACTTGCATTCATCCATGAGCTTCGTGATTTCAGTGATGTTCGAAATATTCCGACTCATCGTAGCGGCCATGTACTCTGACGGATAGTTGGCCTTCAGGTATGCTGTCTGATAAGCTACCCACGAGTAACAAGTAGCATGCGATTTGTTAAACGCATACGATGCAAACTTTTCCCAGTCAGCCCAGATTTTCTCCAGCACCTTAGGGTCATGTCCGTTCTTCTTTCCACCTTCAATGAACTTCGGCTTCATGTGATCCAGCTTGTCACGCAACTTCTTACCCATGGCCTTACGCAAGGCATCCGATTCACCACGCGTAAAGTCGGCCAGCAAGCGCGACAGCAACATCACCTGCTCCTGATACACTGTAATACCATACGTATCCTTCAGGTATTTCTCCATAATCGGGATATCGTACTCAATCGGCTTCCGGCCGTGTTTACGGTCGATGAAGTCGGAATGTAGTCCATCGGTCCCCGGACGGTAAAGGGCGTTCATGGCAATCAAATCCTCAAACGTACTGGGCTGAAGCTCACGCAGGTAGTTCTGCATACCCGCCGATTCAAACTGGAACGTTCCGATGGTTCGTCCTTCACTGTACAAGCGGTAAGTAGCCGGGGTCATCAATCGGTACTTCATCGATATTCAGTACGATTCCCTTACCTGACGAATGTTCTCAATGGCCTCCTTAATGATGGACAAGGTCTTCAAGCCCAGGAAGTCCATCTTAATCAACCCTGTATCTTCAATCACCGAACCTTCGTACTGGGTAACCAGCATTTTTCTCCGGTTTCCTTGTCATCTGCCGTACTCACCGGTACCCAGTCGGTAATATCATCACGACAGATAATCGTACCGCAGGCATGTACACCCGTGTTTCACGTTACCTTCCAGCATCTTGGCATATTTGATGGTATCGCGCAACACCGGATTCGGAGATACTTCCGCTTCCTGCAGTTCCGGCACGTAAGCAATGGCATTCGGTCAAGATTCAGTTTCTTATCGGGCAGTTTATCCGGAATCAACACACAGACGGTCTGACTCCGACAACGGGAGTTTCTGCACACGGGCCACATCCTTGATAGCCAACTCAGTAGCCATCGTACCATACGTAATGATGTGCGCTACCTTTTCCTGTCCATACTTCTCCGTTACCCAGTTCAGCACGCGGCCACGTCCGTCATCATCAAAGTCCACATCAATATCAGGCAAAGAGATACGGTCCGGATTCAAGAAACGCCAAACAGCAAATCGTATTGAATCCGGGTCAATCTGCGTAATACCCAAGCAGTAGCTACCGCCGAACCTGCCGCCGAACCACGTCCCGGACCGACTGACACATCCAACTGATGACGTGCCGCATTGATAAAGTCCTGCACAATCAAGAAGTATCCCGGGAAACCCATGGTCAAGTGATATGCAACTCAAACGATACGCTCCTGCCCTCCTCCGACAGGTTCTCGCCATAACGTCGTTTGGCTCCGTCGTAGGCCAGTTTCGCCAGATAATCGGCTTCCAGTTTGATACGATACAATTTCTCATATCCGCCCAGACGCTCAATCTTCGCCTTCGCCGCAGCCTCATCCATTACCACGTTGCCGTTCTCATCGCGGGTAAATTCATCAAAGAGGTCTTTTCCGTAAGTTTCTTACGATATTCCTCCCCGTACCGAAATCTTCCGGAATGGCAAACGTCGACATGATAGGCGCATGGTCAATTGAATAAAAATTCCACCTTGTCACAGATTTCAACCGTATTGCTCAAGGCTTCCGGCACATCAGCAAAGACTTCGTTCATTTCTTCCCGCGTCTTCATCCATTCCTGCTTGGTATAAAGCATACGGTTGAGGTCGTCAGGTCTTTTCTGTACTCAGGCAGATAAGCCGGTCGGGCTTCGGCATTTTCCTCGTCCACAAAGTGCACATCGTTCGTACATACCAGCTTGATATTGTATTTTTGGCATATTCAATCAGTTTTTCATTCACCACCTGCTGCATGGGATACACCTCATGATTGGCACGTGCCACCGTCGCCTTGTGACGCTGCAGTTCCAGGTAGTAGTCATCTCCGAAAAGATTCTTGTACCAGCGGATGGCCTCTTCTGCCTCTTCAAACTGTCCGGCCGTGATACGTCGGGGCACTTCCCCTTCCCCAAACAAGCCAGAACATACAATCAGTCCTTCGTGATACTTCTCCAACTCCGCACGGTCTGTACGCGGACGCATGTAGAATCCCTTGGTCCATGCCTTCGACTCTAATTTAATCAGGTTATGATAACCTTCAGATTCTTGGCCAGCACCACCAAGTGATACCCGCTCTGGTCAGGCTTACCTTCCTTATCTTCCAGGACGGCGGCGAGCTACATACATTTCACAACCGAAAATCGGCTTCGAACAGCTTTTTTCGCAGCCTCCAGCTGTTCCTTGCAAGCTGCAATCTCAGCTTCGGGGTTTTTCCGACTCTTCCTTACCACTTTACGAGGGCGGCAATTCTCTTCTTCAAATCCTTAATCTCCCCATTCGTACCCCCGTTCTTCTTGTTGACATAGTTGAAGTACTCCTTGATACCGAACATATATCTCCGTGGTCGGTCACTGCGATTCCTCGCATGCCATTGGCCATGGCCTTTGTCTACCAACCGGGGAATAGAAGCCTGTCCGTCAAGAATAGAATACTGCGTATGAACGTGCAAATGAACAAAATCCGCATGAGTATCAATGTTAAATGAAAAAACGAGGTAAAGATACTCCATCTTTTTAGGAAGAGAACAAAGACAGCTTTTAAAAAAAATTTCGTTGGCTTTACTGCTTAAAATACAGTTTCCCCAATAACCAATAAATAGAAATCCAAAGATTACTTAGAAAGTTTATTCGATAATTCTTTTATGAATATATCTCTATTTTCACAACTTAAAAGATAGTTCTTATTCTGCGTCAAAACAAAAACCTGCTGCTGAGGATTCTTTACATAAGAATAATATTTACCATAAGGAGTACTCCCCATAATCCCTATATATCCTAAAAATCCGTTACTTCCAAAATAACGCACATCTTCTTGAACTCCATTATAGGCAAAAACTTCTTTAATTACCGAATAAGGAATAGATTTTTTTTACCTAATACCCTCTTTATTGTTATGCCTTCATTATCTAACTCTATAGCCGATGGAATAATCATCAATAAATATATATAGATAATCATCAACAAAATACCCAATAAAAGACTTGCTATTTGTTCTATAGAGTATGGTAATACAAATGACCTTACAATAAACATTACACCAGCCATTAATAGAATTATTTTCAAAGGCTAATGCATAGCGCTTCATTATAGGTTGGAAATCGGATTTATACATACACATTATAATTTATAATCTTACGTTTACTAAATGATTTATCTTCTATTACAAAGTTATATATTTTCTATAATTTTCTCTATCCTTTACAGGAGAATTCAAAAAAAATAAATTCCTTACCTACACTATTCTTTCTCCTCCCACACTTGCCAGTCATCTATCTGATCAATAAGTCGTGAAACAGCACGTGTGCAACTCACAGGATAAGACAAAGACTGCACAAACCAGAGCTTTTGCCGTTGCACATATTTGGCATAAAAACGATAGCCCTCTACCGGCCGATGGTTGATATAAAGAGGTCCGAAAGAAGGAAATAATCACTTCCACACCGCCGTTCAGTGGCATGCTGTTCCATGGCAAAATGTTCCATTCCCCTGCCGCACGGTAAATCCTTCAAAATTAGTTATGACAAAAGCTGTCTGAGCAATCTTCAGCATATTCCCAAAAATAGAACTGGCAACATCCCGTTTCCATGAATGAGTGAATCGGAACTGTTCGAAGAACGCAGGATAATGTATCTGGTAACCATAAAAAGGGTCACAGTGCACATTCATCTTCGTACGACACATCATTTGCTCCAGTTTATCAGGCAAAGACGCATCCTCTTTCTTATTATAAGAAATAAAAGAATGATACAAATCCTATTATAAAAAGAAGACAGAATAATAAACCGACGCATACCCGTAATACCTTTTCTTTTCCATATCCAGCTATATTTTCTAAAAACAAAGCTATGCACTCCCTTCATAAGAGCAATAAAATCTTACTGACATCTTGCTGACATTTACCCGATATACCTCTGTTCACACCATTACACATAGCTTATACTCCCACCCAAAGAGTTTACATCTTCAGCCATAACCTTAATTTTAAAACTATAAACAATCAAAAAATAGATTCATATTCAACCGATTTTTTTTCTATATTTGTAGAAATAAGCTATCAAAGCTAACCTAATGTTGAAGTATATGAGAAAAGTATTTATTGTGGCCGCAATGGCTGGCCTTCCTGGCAATGGGAGAACCAGGCACAGAATTTAGTAAAGAACGGCAACTTTGACACCCCGTTGAATAACGAAAAGGCTTATGCATCCATTCCTTCTACAGAAGACTGGTTTGCATTTGACAAGACAAACGGCGCTACCACTATCAGCCCTGCAACAGATGACGAAAAAAGCATGGCAATGCCGTCAGATTGAAACAACGACTGACAACTCATGGTACAAAGCTTATCTGGGCCAGCGTATCCAAGGAGCAGAAAAAGCCGTATATACATTGTCTTTCGACATGAAAGCCTTAACAGACGGAGCACAGGTTCGTTTCTTTATCCGTGATGCAAAAACCGATAACCTTTTCATCATGCGTGAAGGATTTGACCTCAGTGACGAATCAACCAAAAACCAGTCTGCTGCAGCTTATAGCCGTGTCATCAAAAAGCAGGAAGATGGTCTAAAGTTTCTGCAAGTTTTGATTTTTCAAAAACGGTCAATGCTTTTGCCAGCATCAAAGGCGTAGAATCAAAGGGTGGCACAGTTACCGAAGCTCCTGTATCTGATGCTACCTTGGGCGATTTTGTCATCGTCATCCAGCTCAGACAAAAGACTCCAAAGCATTGATTGACAATGTTTCATTGACTAAGAAATAAATTCATTCTTATTCATAAAAAAGATAAACCGCAAGAGGACTTATGATTTCTTTTTGCGGTTTTCTTTTTCCTTATACTAAACTCTTGCAAATCCCTCTTTATCTATCTGTTAGCTTCCCCATCACTATTTATGTTTCCCCATCTGAAACCTATGTTTCCCCAATAGAAAACATACGTTTCTGCTCCCTGAAACATAGGTTTCATAAGGAAAACATAAAAGAGTACGAGCCCTTTATAAAAAGATACCACAAGAGACGTAAATCAGTGATTCACACTATAAAATGAATAAAACCCTATCACTTTTTTATTGGAAATGTCCAAAGACAAAAGCACACACACTTGCTCAGGTAAAAAACAATCCATATTTTTGCGGGAAGAATAAATGACAAATTCACTCACTATTTACACAAAAGTACATGAATACTACACTGCTGTTTATGGGTATCGGTACCCAGGAATTTTATTTCTTGCTTTAATCATCCTGCTGCTGTTCGGCGGAAAGAAGATTCCCGAACTGATGAAAGGTATTGGCAAAGGTGTAAAGAAGTTTCAAGGAAGGCATGAACGAAGTGGAAGATAACCTGAAAGAAACAGACCAAAGAAGGAAGAAACCACTTCGAACGAGAAAAAAGAAAAAAATAACTGCCGTGAAGCCAACGCAACCAACGGAACTGACTTTCTGGGACCACCTGGACGAGCTGCGTAAAACGATTATCCACATCGCTTGTGCGGTAATTGTGCTTATGCTGCTGGCCTTCTGTTTAAGGAAGAACTTTTTCGGCCTCATCCTTTGCTCCCAAAGAGGGCGACTTCTGTACCTACCGTTTCTTTGCGTGGTTAGGAAGGATACTGCATATAGCCGGACTGGAAGCGGAAGCTTTGCCGGTAAAACTTATCAACACGCAACTTTCAGGACAGTTTCTCACCCACATGAGTGTTTCGTTCTATGCGGGTATTCTGCTGGCTTCTCCTTACATACTCTATCAGCTTTTTCATTTTATTTTTCGCCGGCACTCTACCAGAATGAAAAGAAATATTCCCGCTGGCTGATATTCTGGGGTTATCTGCTCTTCCTGACGGGGAGTACTATTCAGCTATTTCCTGATATTCCCTTTCACATTCCGCTTCCTTTCGACCTATCAAGTGAGTCAGGAAGTGGAAAATACCATTCTGCTCAGTTCTTATATTGATACGCTGAACATGCTGAGCCTGATGATGGGTATCACGTTTGAGATTCCGATTCTTACCTGGCTGCTGGCCAAACTGGGCATCTTGTCTGCCGATTTCATAGCACAATACAGAAAACACGCCTGGGTTGTCGCAATGATTATCGCTGCCATCATCACTCCTACCTCAGACGTGTTTACTATGCTGATTGTAACCTTCCCCCATCGTGCTTTTATACGAAGTCAGCATCTTTCTGGTGCCCACACCGTAAAGAAAAGACGAACTAAAGGGGAAAACTAATCTGCTTATTTATAGAACGTCAATGTGCCGCCTTTTTACCAGGTCATTGTGATTAATCCGGTAACCTGTTTTCTTGCCGCCAAGTTCTATCTTCTGAATATATACCCTTCCGGTGAACCATTCTCCTTCTTTTCAATGATCAGCTTATCTTTTCCATAAAATTCCGGATTCAAACGGATGGTAATACGGTCGAAAGTCGGGTCAGTCAACGTATATTCAGGAACACCCGGACAATCAGGGTAGAAGCCCATCATACTGAATACAGCCCAGGCTGACATGGTACCGCATGCCGTCATTTCCCGGAATACCGTCAGGTTTGGGAGTGAAGTACTTAGCCAGCAGTTCACGAACGGTTTTCTGTGTACGCCATTCCTCACCCTTGAAGTAACTGAACAGATAAGGATAAGCAATATCCGGTTCATTGGCCCGGGTCATAATAACCTTTGTCGAATACCATCTGCAGTTTGTCGATAAACTTCTTCTGTCCTCCCCATCAGGCGAGCCAGTCCCTTTACATCATGCGGCACGTAGAAGGTATAGTTCCAGGAATTACCTTCGTGGAATCCCGGACTCGGTTCAAAGTTCTGTCCCTGAAGCGGATCGAACGGAGAATAGAATTTTCCGTCCGGCAAAATAGGACGAAGTGTGCCGAATTCCTTGCAATAATAATGCTTGTATCCCATAGACCGCTTGTAGAACAAATCGGCATCCTCTTTCTTTCCCATGCTCTTTGCCAGGGTAGACAATGCATAATCGGCAATGTAATACTCCAGCGCATGCGATACGGAGTTATCGAACTGTTCCATCAAAGGTACATAGCCTTTGCTCATGTAATCATCGTTGTCCGGACGCATCAGGTTGTCCTTTCCGGGCAGAGTGGCCGACTTGCGCATAGCCTCATAGGCTGTTTCCATATCAAAGTCGCGCAGACCCTTCATCCAGGTATCCACAATCACCGGCAAACTGGGGTCACCTTCCATCGTGAGGGGGTTTCACGTCCGTACAACTCCCATTTAGGCAACCACCCATGCTCCTTTGTACATATCGATCATAGTACGTACCATGTCAATCTGACGTTCGGGATACACCAGAGTCATCAACTGATGCAGGTTGCGATAGGTATCCCACAAAAGAATATACGGTGTAACGATTGTTTTTAGTCGTCTTCGTTTCTCCGGTTTCCATGGCTGGGTATTCCCCATTTACATCCTGGAGGATATTCGGGTGAATCAGCGTGTGATACAAGGCAGTATAGAACACCGTTTTTCTGTTCCTTTGTACCTCCTTCTGCGATGATACGGCTCAAATCGTCGTTCCACTGTTTCCGTGCGCTGGCATAGATTTCATCGAATCCAGCTCCATGCTGCTCAGCTTCCAAATTCTGACGGGCATTTTCCATACTTACAAACGATACACCTACGGCCACTTCTATCTGTTCATTTTCTTCTGTATCGAAAGTGAACCATGCACCGATGTCGTCGCCAGCCAAATCCCCGGTCATACTGCGTGTACAACTTGTATTTGCCATTGTCTTTGTCCCATTCTGCTTCCCCCCGTCATCTTGCGCTGGAATTTCCAATACCCCCGTCTGCTTAGAGCCTTGTTGATACGCATGACAAAATAAATAGGAAAAACCGCCTGAGGATTATAGCAGAATGTTCCCAGCAATTTCATTCCTTCGATTTCACGGTCATTTATCCGGCGCAGATAAGCTCCGATTCATTGGTCAGCCCTTCCCCCAGGTTCATCAGGATATGGCTCTTGCCTTTCGGGAAGGTAAAGGGTCAGTCCCGTCCGCAACGTGGCAGTAGCCTCCACCTTGATATTGTATTTGGTCAGTTGCAAACTGTAATATCCCGTGAAGCGGTTTCCTTTTTCATACTTGCTGCCGTAATGATGATGATAATCCACGTTCAGCTCTCCGGCTGTAGGCATCAGCAATAGGGAACCCATTTCAGGACATCCACCCCGCTCAAATTGACATGAGAGACCCGTAAAATAGCTGTTCGTGTAATCGTAAGGAGTAGACCACCAGCGGGAGTCTTTATCATAAGTGTTGTCTTCCGACCCCATCACATTAAAGGGCACGACCGACATCAGACCGTTCGGGCACACTGCTCCCGGATTACACGTACCGAAATTGGTGGTTCCGATAAACGGGTCGACGTAATCTACAGGTTCCTGGGCATGCATGCATACCCACATGAACAAAAAATTCAGACATGCAATTAGTTTTTTCATAGGCCTAAAATAAAAAAGGCCACTCCCATAGCGTCTGGCTACAGGAACAGCCTTATTAAATATTTACATTTACAAAATAGAAGTACGCTTTACAAAATCAATGATTTCGGAAATATAAACTGAAAGCCAGCACATGTAACTGA
>VOFI01002328.1_pt1 | contig 36255 bp, 57 predicted proteins | sample 5384131 | NCBI WGS metagenome assembly VOFI01 (sample SAMN12384728, study PRJNA508395) | human gut metagenome | isolation source: healthy gut H | host: Homo sapiens | reverse complement strand
GAACTGCAGATATTGCTGTAATTTCGCTGGGTGGCGCGGTCGTGCATACCTCGATTAAAATTGCCGGGGATGATTTTGATGAAACAATTGTACGGTATATGCGGAAAAAGCATAACCTTCCTGATCGGGGAGCGGACTGCTGAAGATATTAAGATCAAAGTCGGCACGACATATCCTCTGATTGAGGAAGAGAGTATGGAGGTCAGAGGGGAGGAATCTGGTGACAGGGCTTCCAAAGACGGTAACAGTGACTTCCTCGGAGACAGAAGAAGCACTTCGCGAGACATCAGGGAAGATTGTGGAAGCGGTTGTTTTTCGGTATTGGAACAGACTCCGCCGGAGCTGTCTGCCGACATTCTGGATCGGGGGATTGTTCTGACTGGCGGTGGGGCAATGCTGCGAGGTCTGGAAGAGCTGATAGAGGAAAAGACAGGTATCAATACAATGACGGCAGAAGATCCGATGAAAGTAGTAGCGATCGGAACCGGACAGTTTGTGGAATTTATGAGTGGCAGGAAGGATTTCTGAGAAGAAATCAGGATGGGACAGGCTGCTTCGGCAACAGAATGAAGATTCTGTATGTCGGGGGAGTCTGTCTTCTATTGTAGGACTGTTAAACAGAAAAAATATGCAAGAATACATGTATACAATGTTGAGGCTGCATAAAATGGGAGGAAGAAGTGGAGATTGTAACAGGATACGTGGAACATATTGTGTTTCGCAATGAAGAAAATGGATATACAGTATTTCAGCTGGAAAGTGAAGCGGGCGAAGTAACCTGTGTAGGAACCCTGAATTTTATCAGCGAAGGAGAGCGCCTGGAAATTAAGGGAGATTATGTGAATCACAATATTTACGGAAGCCAGTTGAAAATCAGTTCTTACGAGATGAAGGAACCGGAAGATCGATCTCCATAGAGCGGTATCTTGGTTCCGGTGCGATCAAAGGAGTCGGTGCAGCTCTGGCAGGAAGAATTGTAAGGAAGTTTAAAACAGACACCTTTCGTATTATAGAAGAAGAGCCGGAACGGCTTGCAGAAGTGAATGGAATCAGCGAACGCAAAGCAAGGGAGATCGCGCTGCAGGTGGATGAGAAAAAAAGGAATGCGCAAAGTGATGATTTATTTACAGAACTTTGGAATCAGTACAGCACTGGCAGCAAAAATCTATCAGAAGTATGGCAGTAAAGTGTATGAGATCCTGGAAACCAATCCTTACAAACTTGCGGATGATATCGAAGGTGTTGGGTTTAAAACTGCGGATGAGATTGCGGCAAAGATTGAATACATACAGACTCTGATTTCCGGATCCAAAGCGGGATTTTTTATGTGCTTCAGCAGTCCATGACAGAAGGACATGTATATTTGCCGAAGAATGTTTTAGAGGTAAGGACCTCCAGGCTTCTTGGTGTTGAGATTGAAGGAATTGAAAATATATCATGGATCTTTGCATGGAACGAAAGACAGTTATGAAAGAAATAGAAGGAGAGATCCGTATCTACCCGTCCCGCTTTTTATTATATGGAACTGAATGTTGCCCGTATGCTGAATGATCTGGATATTGACTGCGCGATGCCGGAAGATATGATGGAAAAACGACTGCGAAAAGTGGAGGAGCTGGAACAGATTTCACTGGATCCAATGCAACATCAGGCGGTGATCGAATCGATCAAGCATGGACTTTGATCCTGACAGGAGGACCCGGAACCGGAAAGACAACAACAATCAACACCATGATTCAGTTTTTTTTGAGAGCGAGGGGATGAGTATTCTTCTGGCAGCGCCGACAGGGCGTGCAGCAAAGCGCATGACAGAAGCGACAGGTTATGAAGCGCAGACGATTCATCGTCTGCTTGAAGTCAGCGGAAATCCAGAAGAAGAAGGAAATGTCAATGGATTTTAAGAAATCGCGACAATCCACTGGAAACAGATGTGCTGATCATCGATGAAATGTCCATGGTAGATCTGACCTTGATGCATGCACTCCTTACAGCAGTTGTGCCCGGAACAAGATTGATTTTGGTGGGGGATGTCAATCAGCTGCCGTCGGTAGGACCGGGAAGTGTATTAAAAGATACGATTGCATCGAATAAATTTCATGTGGTTACACTGACAAAGATTTTCCGTCAGGCGGGAGAAAGTGATATCGTACTGAATGCGCATAAGATTAATGCGGGTGAGCGCGTGATCATAAATAACAAAAGTCGTGATTTCTTTTTCCTGAAGCGACAGGAGGCGGATGTGATTATAGGAGTTGTGATCACACTGATCCAGAAGAAACTTCGAAATATGTGGATGCATCTCCGTTTGATATTCAGGTGATGACACCGACAAGAAAAGGTCTGCTTGGAGTAGAGCGTCTGAATGTGATTTTGCAGAGATATTTAAATCCTCCGGATCCGAAGAAGGAAGAAAAGGAAGCAAACGGAAGGATTTTCCGTACCGGTGATAAAGTGATGCAGATCAAGAATAATTATCAGCTGGAGTGGGAAGTTTGTACAAAGTATGGGGTGACGGTAGATAAAGGAATGGGGATTTTCAATGGGGATATGGGAATCATCCGGGAGATCAGCTCCTATAAAGAAACTCTGACTGTTGAGTATGATGAGAAGCGACAGGTAGAATATCCGTTTGAGCTGTTGGATGAACTGGAACTGGCGTATGCGATCACGGTTCTAAATCCCAGGGAAGCGAATATCCGGCGGTGGTAATTCCGCTGCTTCCGGGACCAAAGCTGTTATATAATCGGAATTTATTGTATACAGCAGTGACAAGGGCAAAAAATGTTTAACGATAGTTGGGAGTGAAGATACATTTCAGGAAATGATAAAAAACAAAACGAACAGGAACGATACACAAGTTTGGACGAGCGTATACAAGAGTTTTAGAGCTGTTGTACCCTTCAGTTTGTCCATTTTGCGAAAATGTATACAAGTATGGAATCTGTCCTTCCTGTAAAGAAAAGATCGTGTATATCCGTCAGCCAAGATGCATGAAATGCGGAAAGCCATTGAGAAAGGAAGAGCAGGAGTACTGCCGTGATTGCCAAAAAAGAATGCGTTTGAAGCCGGGAAGAGTATCTGGGTGCATAAAGCACCGGTTTCGCAGGGAATTTACAGATTTAAATACAAAAACAGAAGAGGTTATGGAGAAATTTTTGCTGCGGAAATGGCTGCAGAATTAGGAGATGCTGTGAAACAATGGAAAATAGAAGAAATTATACCAGTTCCGCTTCACAGATCCAGACAGAGGATAAGAGGTTACAATCAGGCACAAATTCTGGCGGAAGAACTTGGGAAAAGGCTGGATCTTCCCGTGAACAAAGATGCAGTAAAAAGAATTCAGAAAACGCGACCTCAGAAAGTGCTTGGGAGCAGAGACAGGATTCGAAATCTAAAAGGAGCATTTGGTGTCACAAAATCCTGGATTCCGAAAAAATGTGTGCTGGTCATCGATGATATTTATACAACCGGAAATACCATACACAGAGTGGCAAAGGTGTTGAAAAATGCAGGAGCACAAAAAGTATATTTTTTTGACCATAAGCATTGGACAAGGACTCTGACAGTATGATATACTAAAAATGATGTTTAAAAGGCAATGGATCGAGGTGGAAACATGTTGGATAAAAGAAAAATACGATTGATGATCAAGATGGCTTCTTATGAAAAGCAGGGAGCAGAAGAGGATCTGAAAATCAGCAGTTATTATAAAAAGGATTATGTGAGTATGAATGTGTGGGCTACGGCAATCTGGTTTACCATCGGTTATGCAATCGTAGCGGCACTGATCGCATTCTGCACGTTGGAGCAGATTCTGGAAAAGCTTACGATACTAAAGCTTCTTCTCTTGATGGGAACGGCAGTAGGCGGTTATCTGATTCTTTTGATTCTTTATTGTACCGGTGCAAGGATGTTCTACAAGAGAAAACACAATCTTGCCAAGCAGCATGTGAAAAAATATTATCAGGATCTGTCCCGTCTTGAAAAGATAAACATGAAGGAGAAAAAATAATATGAGACATTACTTGTATGGAAGGATCAGATAGAAAAAATTTATGCCAGATATTCTTTTTTATATTGTAAAGATACTGCAGTTCGTGTTGGGATTATGTGTATTCGGACTGATCAATTCCAATATAGGATTTATGAAAGCATTATCCTCTACAGTTTGTACAGTTGGTCTTGCTGCTGTTACGGCCTTTCTTCCGGTCGGGATGCTGGCACTTGGCAGCCCTGCTTGTTCTGGTACATCTGTATGCACTGTCTTTGCCGGTAGCGGGATTATGTCTGGCAATTTTTCTGGTGATGTATATTTTTATGTAAGATTTACACCTAAAAATCATGGCTGGGTGGTAGTGGCGGCAGTAGCAGTTGCTCTGAAGGTCCCATATGTGATCCCGGTTGTATTTGGGTTGCTCAGAGCGCCTTCATTTGCAGTTTCGATGATGCTGGGGACGATTGTTTATTATATGCTCCACACAGTAAAGCTGACGGCATCGGCATTTCAGAGTGGAGGGGTAAAAAGAACTTCTGGATGGAATCATGGTATTTACAAAACAGATACTGGCCAACAAAGAGATGTGGATGATGGTAGTTGTTCTGCTCCTGGCGATGATGGTAGTATATGGGGGTGAGAACAAGAGGCATCAGTCATGCGTGGAAGACAGCTTCCGTTGCGGGAGCAATCGTGGCGGCAGTGCTTCAGGTGTCAGGCTGTATGACATTGGATGTTTCCTTCCAGGCAAGTTTTATTTTACTGGATCTTGTGGTGACAGTAGCAGCAGGTCTGATAGCAGAATTTTTTCTTCCTTTCTGTGGATTATTCAAGAACAGAGACATTACAGTTTGAGGACGATGAGTATTACTACTATGTAAAAAGCGGTGCCGAAAGTAGGGGTTACATTACCTGAAAAACAGGTGAAGCATATTACAGAGCCTCATGAAGAACAGCCAAAGGAAGCAAAAAAGCAGCAGTAAATCTGAAGCCGGAGCCGATGGTTCAGGAAACGGTGGCGATTGATACGAGCCAGATCCAGGAAGCAGATCTGGAGAAAAATGTAGATGAACTTCTGCTGACGCAGAGTTTAAATGAAGAATTGAGACAGAATCAGAACGAGCCGGAGGATGACTTGAGTCTTACGAAAAAGTCTTGGAGATTTGTGGACCAAGAAGCCTGGTTCTGGAGAATAGGATGAGGAGGTGACTGGATGGAAGACCGGATCAGAATTTTTTTAAACAATTACATAAATGGTTTATACTTTCCAACGGTACACCTGACAGATGTGATAGAGATATTGATCATTACAGTGATCGTGTATGAGATCATGCTGTGGATCAAGAATACAAAAGCGTGGATGCTCTTAAAAGGGATGATCATGCTGGGGGCATTCTTTTTGTTTGCCGCGATCTTTAAGATGCATACGATTTTATTTGTGGCAAAGGAGTCGATCAGCGTACTTGCAATAGCGGCAGTTGTCGTGTTCCAGCCGGAACTTAGAAGAGCTCTTGAAAAGCTGGGCGAAAAGAATTTTCTTACGAATGTTACTCTTTTGATAAAAGCAAAAGAAAATCAGCGCTTTTCCGATGAAACCCGAGACGGGATCGTGCGCGCATGCTTTGAGATGGGCAGTGTCTGCACAGGAGCGTTGATCGTTGTAGAGCAGGCGATTCATCTGACAGAGTATGAGGTGACGGGAATTGAACTGGATTGCAAAGATCTCTTCACAGGTATTGGTCAATATATTTGAGCATAACACACCGCTTCATGACGGAGCAAGTGATCATACAGGGAAACCGGATTACCTCAGCAACGTGTTACCTTCCTCTTTCAGATAATATGCAGATCAGCAAAGAACTGGGAACAAGACACAGAGCGGCGCTCGGAATGAGTGAGGTCTGTGATGCGCTGGTGATCGCAGTTTCGGAAGAGACCGGTCAGGTATCGGTAGCGATGGGCGGACAATTAGAGAGAGGAGTGTCAAAGGAGAGGCTTTCAGAACGACTGAATCAGATTCAGTACAGATCAGCAGAGAAGAAAGCAAAAAATGGAAAGGATGGCGCAGGAATGAAAAAGCATAAATACATGGAAAATCTGAGCTTGAAAGTGATTGCCCTGTTCTTCGCTGTATTTCTGTGGCTGATCGTGATAAACATTGGATAATCCTGTTGACACACAGACGTTTGATAATATTCCGGTGGAAGTAAAAAATGAGCAGGTTGTAAAAAGGGCGGAAAAATGTATCAGATTTTGGATGGGACAGAGAATGTAAGTGTAAAAGTGACGGCAAAGCGTGAAATACTGGAGAAACTGACATCTTCAGATTTCAGCGCGGTTGCTGACATGCAGGAAATGCAGATCAACAGTCTGATCCCGATCAAAGTTTCTGTAAAGCGATATAGCAGTGAGTGTAAAGCTGAGGCTTCGCCGAATAACCTGGTAGTGGAGATCAATGATGTCAAACAGAAGGTATTTCCTCTGACAGTCAGTGTGTCAGGACGCCGCAGAATGGATGTATCATTGGCAACATGACTGTAAATCCTGAAAAGATTACGATCAAAGGCTCAGAACCGCTTGTAGAAAGCATTGAAAAAGCAGTGGTTAAAGTGGATGTGACGGGACGCGCAGATTCGGGAACTGTTCAGGGAAATCTGGTACTTTATGACAGTCAGGGGGTAATATTGTGGATCAGAGCCAGTTGAGCAATAACCTGAACACGGAGAAGGGAATTCAGGTAGATGTCCAGATGCTGAATACAAAAAGACGTACCGATTACATATCAGCAGCCGGAGAATCTGAAGAGGATTATATTTGCACAGGATGGACCTGTGAGCCTGCCAGACAATACAAGTCAGCGGTACAAAAGAGATGCTGGATACGATATCGGAGATAGAAATTCCGACATCGGAAATTGATGTCAGTGATGCTACTAAAAAAGTAGAAAAGACAGTGGATATCACGCAGTATCTTCCGGAGGAATCAAACTGGTGGATGAGAATGCCAATACGATTTTGATCACTGTTATGATTGAGAAGGAGGGTTCCAGGATTATAGAATTCCCGGTAAAGGAATTCAGGTTAATAATCTGAAAGACAAATATGAGCTTACGTTTGAATCAGATGAAGTGATCGAATTGAAGTTTATCGGAGAACAGACAACACTGGATCAGCTGGATATTACAAATGCAGTTTCGATTGATCTGCAGGACTGTAAATCTACAGGAGAGTATGAGGTTCCGGTATCGATTGAAGTGCCTGACGGAGTAGAATTGGAAAAACAGCCTACAATAAAAGTAAAGCTGACAGAAAAGGAAGATGAAACAGATCAGAAAGCCGATAATTTAATCTGACAGTACACAGGAGAAATCGGAAAAATAAGGGAGGAGAATAAAATGGTCAGTGGAAAGACAAAATCAAAAAATCCTACAGGACTGCATTTACGTCCGGCAGGATTATTCTGCAAAACAGCAATGCAGTTTGCAAGTAAGATCACGGTCAGAAAGCAGGCTCGAAATGAGGAGGTCACTGCCAATGCAAAAAGTGTACTGAGTGTACTTGGGGCATGTATCAAAAGCGGAGATGAGATCGAAGATCATCTGTGAAGGCTCTGATGAGACAGCAGTTTTGCAGAGATGATCAACTCATTGAGGATGGACTGGGAGAATAAAGGTTACAGAGCAAAGGAGAAAAACATGAACAAAGCAACATTAGTCGTAATGGCGGCAGGGATTGGGAAGCAGGTTTGGTGGCGGAATCAAACAGCTGGAACCGGTGGGACCAAACGGAGAGATTATTATGGATTACTCCATTTATGATGCAATGGAAGCCGGATTTGATAAGGTTGTATTTGTAATCAGAAAGGATCTGGAAAAAGATTTTAAAGAAGTGATCGGAAACCGGATTGAAAAGGTTGTAGAGGTTGCTTACGCATATCAGGAGGTAGATGATATTCCGCAGGCGTATCGGGAACGTTTTTCAGGTCGCACAAAGCCATGGGGAACCGGACAGGCAATTCTCTGCTGTAAGGATGTTGTAGACAGTCCGTTTCTGGTCATTAATGCAGATGATTACTATGGAAAGCAGGCATATGTGGAAGCGTACGAGTACCTTACAAGAGAGACAACATCAAAGGATGAGATCTGTATGGTCAGCTTTGTTTTTGAAAAATACACTGAGTGATAACGGCGGGGGTAACACGCGGAGTCTGTAAAGTAAATGAAAAACGGATATCTTGCAGATATTGTGGAGACGTCCAATATTGAGAAATATGAGAGCGGAGCAGCCGTTCACAAGGGAGAAAGCGTACATTCCAATCGATATTGAATCCAGCGTTTCCATGAATATGTGGGGACTTACGCCAGAGTTCTTCCAGATTCTGGAAAGTGGATTTGAGGCATTTGTAGCAAATACCCCGGCAGATAACTTGAAAGCAGAATATTTACTGCCGACGATCGTTGGCGATCTTTTGGCGGAGAAAAAGCTTGCAGTAAAAGTGCTGACATCAAAAGATAAATGGTTTGGTGTGACTTATAAAGAAGATAAAGATTCCGTTGTTTCGGAATTGCAGGCTTTGATTCATGCGGGAGTTTATCGGAAAAAGTTATTCTGAAATAAAAAATAAGAGAGGGGGCGCAGCAAATAAGGCTGCGTTCCCTTTTGCCGCGTAAAAAGTGGTCAGTATAAAAGTTGGAATTAAGGAGAGGACATAAGATTGCAGGAGTTAAAGAAAAAGCATAGAAAGAAGCCGAAAAAAGAGTTAGACAGAGGGGCGCAAAAAGAGCAGAAGAATCTGACGGATATAACGGAAGAACAGTTGAAAGTGAATATCGGGATTGTTCGTTTGGGAAACATGATAAAGGTGATTCAGATTGTGATGAAAAGTGCTGTTGTGTATGTTAGCAGTGTTATTCTCATTTCTGGCAATCTTGCTTCATGAAGCGGCAAACTGGATGCTGGCGACATGGACAAATCTGTCTATGGAGGAGCTTGTCGCTCAGTTAAAGACACCAATCCAGGGCACCAGTCATGAGGTACTCTGGGATTTTGTAGAGACTTGTATACCGGCCGCAGTGATGGCAGTGTTTTTTGTGGTATTGGTAATCGTAATGGTGCGAAAAACAAAGATTACAAAATGGGTGGTACAGATTGGAGCGGTTGCAGGTTCGATGGCACTGATTGTATCATCCGGACAGATGGTGTGGAATGAACTGGATGTTGGAGAATATCTGGAAAATCAGGATACGATCTCGATGTTTTTGCAGGAGAATTATATGGATCCGGCGTTGGTTCCGGTTACATTTCCCGAGCAGAAGAGAAATCTGGTGTACATTTTTATGGAGTCCATGGAATCCACGTACGCTTCAACAGATGTAGGCGGCGCTTTTGCAGAAAATGATATTCCGGAGATGACGCAGCTGGCAATGGAAAACGTTAATTTTTCGACGGGCGATATGCTGGGCGGTCTGATTCCTTCTGATGGTGCCACGTGGACAATGGGAGCTATGGTGGCGCAGACATCCGGGTTGCCGCTGAAGGTAAAGCTACGCGCGGAGAATATACAGGAAGATGTGCAAGTGCTTCCGGGGAGCAACTGTTCTGGGTGATATGTTAGCGGTACAAGGCTACAAACAGGTTGTTATGTTTGGCTCAGAAGGGGAGTTTGCCGGAAGAAAACAGTATTTTGAGGGACATGGAAATTATGAAGTGAAAGATTTGCTCTACGCTCAGCAAAACGGTCTCATACCTCCGGATTATCGAGTGTGGTGGGGATATGAGGATCATAAATTGTACGATTTTGCAAGGCGGGAAGTAACAAATCTGGCTAACAGCGGACAACCATTTAACTTTACGATGCTGACTGTTGACACCCATTTTGAAGATGGATATGTTTGTGATCTGTGCCAGGATGAACATCCGGGCAATCAGTATGCAAACGTGATGTCCTGCGCTAGCAGACAGGTCGTGGATTTTTGTGAACTGGTTGAAAGCACAGCCATTTTATGAGAATACCACGATTGTGATTGTAGGAGATCATTTGACGATGGACAGTGATTTTTGTCAGGATGTGCCGGAAGATTATACGCGAGGTGTATATAATACGATCATCAATGCTCCAATTGTTCCGGTCAATCAGAAAAACAGAATGGCGACAACAATGGATATGTTTCCAACGACAATTGCGGCATTGGGAGCACAGATTGAAGGGGATCGCCTGGGACTCGAACAAATTTGTTTTCAGCAGAGCCGGCTCTTGCAGAAAAAAAGTGGGAATGGATACCCTGAATAAGGAAATTAGAAAACGTTCTATTTTTTATGAACAGATAGCAGGAAAAGAAAATATTGATGATTCAGTCATGGATATGAAGTAAAAAATGAAAATTGAAGCATCTTAATAAATGTGCTATAGTGAAGTTAAGAAAATATGAAGAGGAAAAGCGATGGAAAAAAATAAGTGTAGTTGTTTCATGCTATAACGAAGAAGAAAAGTATTCCTTTGTTTTATAATGAAATAAAAAAAGTAATGGAGATTATGAAAGAATTCCAGTTTGAAGTTCTTTTTGTAGATGATGGGTCAAAGGACAGAACTCTTGAAGTTGCAAAAGAACTGGCAAAAAAGACGAATGTATAAAGTATGTATCATTTTCCAGAAATTTTGGGAAAGAAGCAGCAATGTATGCAGGATTAAGTTATGCTTCTGGGGACTATGTCACGATTATGGATGCCGATCTGCAAATCCACCGAGGTTATTGCCGGAGATGATGCATTATATCAAAGAAGAAGGATATGATTCGGTGGCAACAAGACGAGTGACAAGAAAAGGAGAGCCAAAGATCCGGTCATTTTTGCAAGGAGATTTTATCATTTGATCAAGAAAATTTCAGATACGGAAATTGTAGATGGAGCCAGAGATTATCGATTGATGACGCGTCAGTTTGTAAACAGTCTTCTGGAGCTGGAAGAATACAATAGATTTTCAAAAGGTCTGTATGGTTGGGTTGGATATAAAACAAAATGGATGGAATATGAAAACATCGAGAGAGTTGCAGGTGAGACAAAGTGGTCTTTCTGGAAATTGTTTGTGTATGCAATCGAAGGGATTGTTGCTTTTTCTACAGTACCGTTGCTGATTTCAGCAATCATGGGAATTGTACTCTGTGTACTTGCGTTTATATTGATTATCGTAATTGTTGCAAAAAACACTGATTTTTGGAGATCCGACCTCTGGATGGCCGTCTATGGGTATGTATTATGCTATTCATAGGTGGAATTCAACTGTTTTGTATCGGTATTTTTAGGGGAGTATTTTGCAAAAGCATATATGGAATTGAAAAAGACCAATTTTTATTTGCAAAGAGACAAATATTCAGCCATAGGCTTTTATATATAGATATTACGCAAGAGAGAAAGGGTTAAAACAAAAGAATGAAAAAAAGTACAGAAAGTACTTACGCTGTTACTGGTGTTTATGATGGTGTTTACTACAGCTGGAATGAATGTGGCGGCAGCTGGGGGAGATGGATTCTGTTGCAGGAGAAGCAGATATACAATCACAGGAGCAACAGCAGACTTTAGATGAAACAGACACACAGCAGGAGACAACACAGCAGCCTTTGGAAGGAATTCTGGAGTATGTATATGTGGATGAAGCAGTGGTCAATATGCCACAGACACAGAATATAGCAGTTGGATTTTCGGATGAGAGCCTGGTGCTGGAATCTGCAGTTCTACATTATAGTTCTGTTGTTACAGGTGAACAGTTTGAAATGCCGGCGTCAGCAATTGTGAACAATACAGTTTTGTTTTTACAGGATTATCCGGAAGGATCAGCAGAAGATGTGTATCAGCTGGATAGCCTGACATATCAGAGCTCGGGAGTAAGTTCTACGGTAAATCTGCTGGATGAAGAAATTGATGCGGGTTATACAGTTACAGTACAACCGGAAGAGGAGAATTCTTCAGAGGAAGCAGTGCCGGATGGGCAGTATATTCACTTAGTGAAGACGGCAATGTGATCGAGGCTTCTGCAGACACAGAGAACATTGAGGAGACTGTAAGGAGGAGTACTGGGAGAGGCAGATCCTGTATCACCGCTTGCAAGAGAAGCAAGAGCCAATAAAACGGTGGTGATCTGTGCCGGACATGATGCGACACATACAGAGCCAGCGGCAATGGACTAAAAAGAAGAAGAGCTTACTTTTAAAGTTGCACAGTATTGCAAACAGGCATTGAGCAGTATCAGGGAGTTACAGTGTATATGGACAAGAGATTCTATTTCCTGTAAATATCCGGGACAGAATACAAGCTATTGCCTGAATCAGAGAATCAAAGATGCAGCGGCACTCGGAGCGGCCGTGTTTGTAGATATTCATTTCAATACAGGAGGGGGAACGGGAGCAGAGGTTTACTATCCAAACAAAAAGCTATAATGAAGGAATCCATCAGGAAGGGCAGAATCTGGCAAATAAGATTCTGAGCGAGTTATATCAACACTGAGGATTAAGAAATCGTGGTGCAAAACGATTAAAAGACGGTACGACTGGAGAGACGGTCCGAATGGAAATAAAGATGACTATTTTTCACGACAAACTATCTTTCTAAACAGTATGGAATGACAGGGGGTGATGGGTAGAACACGCATTCTTAGACAGTGCATCTGATGCCGCGAAATTGAAGATGAGAATTTCTTGAAAAAGCTGGAGAAGGATGCAGCAGGAATTGCAGCAACTTACGGGTTCAGCAAAGGCAATAACGGAAACGAGCAGGCAACTGTGCAGATTAAGAACAAAAATGATTTTAATGGAACTGCACAGATTGAGGTGAGTGGAGTTGGTGCCGGAGCACAGAATACAGTATGGAGTGATGACAATGGACAGGATGATTTGAATTCTGGTATTCTGTATCCGGAAACAGTGGGACAGTAAATTTTGATATCAAAAAACCACAAAAAATCAGGATGGACATATAATGGTATGTATACAATTCATCATCTACGAAAATCTTGTTGTAATACGACATTTCGTGTTTCAAAAGATACATCTGCAAAACTGAAGGTTTCTGCAGTTGATGGAAAAAGACAAGACTTATACCGTGTGAAACTGAGTTTTGCAGATATGCCAGATGAAGTAAAGCGGTGGGGAGTTTCCGGATTTGGAGTAAAGGGATGATCAAAGTGATATCAGATGGATTACAGCTCAGAAAACGTCAAGTGGAGTATGGGAAGCGGATGTAAGTATATCAGGATATCAAATAGGAGATATCTATCAGGTGCATGCCTATGCAAGTCTCACAAATGGCAAACAGGTATTTATTGGAAATTCTACATTTAAAGTGGTGGGACCAAGTGCAGATGTTACAATTAAAATTATAGTGCTGAAAAAAGTGGAACTTTTGATGTAGTTGTGAAAAATATAGTGGCACCGGCAGGGGTCAAAGAAGTACAGGTTCCGGTTTGAGTCTTAGGAATCAGAGTGATATTGTTCTACGGTACAGAGCAGAGAAACAGTCTGATGGAACATATAAAGTAGGAGTAGACATTGCAAATCACAAAAAATAATACTGGTACATATAATATTCACATATATATTCTGGGCAATGACGGAAGTCAGACGATGGTTGCTTCTACTACGCAGAAGGTAGAAACTTCTGCAGTTGAGATTACAGCAAAAGATGAGACCGGAAAGAAAGCCAGTATGAATTGACAGCAAAGAATGTCAGAAACAGCAGATCGAGGTAAGGTTTGCGGTGTGGAGTGACGTAAATGGACAGGACGATTTGATTTGGTATGATGCAAAAGAAGAAATCATCTACATGGAGTACAGAAATTTCGATTGCAAATCATAAGACAGCAGGTGTTTATAATGTCCATGTATACAGCACAGTTGGGAAAAAAAGCAGACGTTAATTGGAAATACTACTTTTAAAGTGAGTTCTCCGACAGGAACTCTGGAAGTGAAAATTACAGCGAGTCAAAAGGAGTTTTGAAGTAATCTTGAAAAATGTAACTTCAAAATCAGGCGTCAATGCAGTATATAATTCCAGTTTGGAGCGAGTCAAATCAGAGTGATATTGTGGGTATCAGGCAGATAAACAGAGTGATGGCAGCTATAAAGTGATTGTGAAGACAAAGAATCACAATCAGAATACAATATATAATATCCATGCATATGTAACTGCCAAAAACGGTATCATGCAGTTTGTGGACGGTACAAGCAAAAGATGTAAAAGCAAAATGGAGCCCAAAGTAAGTATATCGAATGCAGATGGGAAAGAAAAGAAATACACTGCCACGATAGAAAATGCAAATGCGCTTGGGAAAGTCAGTAGTGTGCAGTTTGCAGTGTGGAGTGATACAAACGGACAGGATGATTTGATCGGTATCAGGGAACACAGAAAAATGCAGATGCATGGAGTACAGAAATTGAGATTAGTAATCATAAAACTGCTGGCAGCTATAATGTTCATGTATATGGAATGATTGATGGAGTACAGAAGTTTCTTGTTGCAGACACATTTGAAGTTTCAAAACCGAAAGGAACAATAGAAGTAAAAAACTATAATGCTGCAAAAAAGAACCTTTGATGTTGTTGTAAAGAATGTATCTTCTAAATCCGGAGTGCAGGAAGTGCAGATTCCGGTTTGGAGCAAAAAAGAAGATCAAAGTGATATTGTCTGGTATTCCGCTGAAAAACAAGGTGATGGAACATATAAAGCAGAAGTGGAACTGTCCAGACACCAGAATAATAAAGGTACATATAATATCCATGTATATATCTTAACAGAAACAAGTATCTATGCATTTTGTAGCTGGAACAACATATGAGGGTTTCTGGTAATTCATCAGAACAGAATACTGAAAATTTAACTCCGATTATGGGGGGAGAGTACTACTACAGTGGAACAGATGATGCGTTATTATGAAAGTACTGGAAATCAGTATCCTGCGGAAGCACTTGGAAAAGGTGGAGCTCCTACGTTGAGAGATTTTTGCCAGATATATTATGACGAGGCGACAGCAGAAGGAGTAAAGCTGAAGTTGCGTTTGCGCAGGCCATGAAAGAAAGTGCATGGTTGAAATTTGGTGGTATAGTAAAGATTGAACAATTCAATTTTGCGGGACTGGGAGCATTGGATGGCAATTCACAGGGGCAGGCAGCAAGTTTTCCGGACGTTAGAACCGGAATTCGGGCACAGATCCAGCATCTGAAGGCCTATGCTTCTTCTGAAGCTTTAAAAAAATGCATGTGTAGATCCAAAGATTTAAAATATATGTTACCCCGCAATTCAGCACCATATGTGGAATGGCTGGGAATCAAAGAAAAATCCAAGTGGAACAGGATGGGCAAGCAGCAAAAAATTATGGATACCAGATTGTAAATATGATGGATGTATTAAAAAACAAATAAACAGAATTTGAGGAAAGAACCCCCTTATGTTTCGATGAATGGAATGTAAGGGGTCTTTTTTTATTTTAAAAAATCGTATTAAGAGTTATTCGGAGTGATGCAATTAAAATTGTTGCATAGTATATTCATTACATGTTTAAAAAAGTATGACAACGAAATCCGCATCATCAATGTGGACAAGCTCACATACGCAGGTAATCTTGAAAACTTGAAAGATATCGAAGACAGAGACAATTATACCTTTGTAAAGGCAGATATCTGTGATGCAGATGCGATTAACAAGATTTTGAAGAGAAACGAGATTGACAGAGTAGTACATTTTGCTGCAGAGAGTCATGTCGATCGAAGCATTAAAAATCCAGATGTTTTTGTAAAGACAAATGTACTTGGGGACACTTGTGATGCTCAATGCGGCAAAGCAGCATGGGAGCTTCCAGACGGAACATTTAAGGAGGGCAAGAAATTCCTTCATGTTTCTACAGATGAGGTGTATGGATCACTGGAAGAGGAGGGAGAATATTTCTATGAGACAACTCCGTACGATCCGCACAGTCCATATTCTGCAAGTAAAAGCATCCTCTGATATGCTGGTAAAATCCTACATGGATACTTACAAATTCCCGGCAAATATCACAAACTGCAGTAATAACTATGGTCCATACCAGTTCCCGGAAAAACTGATTCCGCTGATCATCAACAATGCACTTCAGGGAAAGAAACTTCCGGTATACGGAGATGGAAAAAATGTTCGTGACTGGCTTTATGTTATGGATCATGCAAAAGGAATCGATATGGTACAGGAAAAGGGAAGACTTTTCGAGACATATAATATCGGCGGTCATAATGAAAAACAGAATATTCAGAGCATCCATATCATTCTGGATACATTACAGGAGATGTTGCCAGAGGGAGATCCAAGAAAAAGAACTTGTCAGTGAAAAGCTGATCACATATGTGGAAGATAGAAAAGGACATGACAGACGTTATGCTATTGCGCCGGATAAGATCAAAGAAGAAGTGGGCTGGTATCCGGAAACAATGTTTGAAGACGGTATTCGCTTGACGATCAAATGGTTCTTTTGAGAATGAGGAATGGATGAAGAATGTTACAAGCGGTGACTATCAGAAATATTACGAAGAAATGTATAAATAATGCGTTCAAACAGGCAGTATCCTAGGATACTGCTGGTTTGCGTTATGAGGTTGAATCTACGAACAGGAGGAAGATTGAAAGATGAAAGGTATTATTTTAGCAGGGGATCAGGAACAAGACTTTACCCGTTGACACAGGTAACAAGTAAACAGTTACTTCCAATTTATGATAAGCCGATGATTTATTATCCTCTCAGTATTCTAATGGAAGCAGGAATCCGTGAGATCCTGATTATTTCAACTCCGGATGACACACCGAGATTTGAAGAACTTTTAGGAGATGGAAGCCAGTTTGGAATCCAGCTCAGTTATAAGGTGCAGCCATCACCGGACGGATTGGCGCAGGCATTCTTACTGGGGAAGAGTTTATTAACGGGGAAAGCTGTGCGATGATCCTGGGAGATAATATTTTCCACGGGCATGGACTGAGCAAACGGCTCAAAGTCGCTGCGGCAAAAGAAGATGGAGCGACAGTATTCGGATATTATGTGGACGATCCGGAGCGTTTTGGTGTGGTTGAATTCGATCAGGATGGAAAGGCAGTTTCACTGGAAGAAAAACCAGAGCATCCAAAAATCTAATTATGCAGTGACTGGATTGTATTTTTATGACAATCATGTGGTAGAATATGCCAAACAGATCGAACCAAGTGCCAGAGGAGAGCTGGAGATCACGGATCTGAACAGAATTTATCTGGAAAAAGGGAATCTGGATGTGGCACTGCTTGGGCAGGGATTTACATGGCTGGATACAGGAACACATGAATCACTGGTTGATGCGACAAATTTCGTAAAAACAGTTGAGACACATCAGAATCGTAAAATTGCATGTCTGGAAGAGATTGCATACAATAATGGCTGGATCGATAAAGAAAAACTTGGAAAAGCATGTGAACTTTATCAGAAAACCAGTATGGACGATATTTGAAAGATGTTCTGGACGGAAAATATATCGATCAGAAATAGAGGAGAATTTTAATCATGGGAAAAATTAAAGTAGAAACTTGCGAAATTGAAGGGTTAAAAAGTAATTACCCAGCTGTATTTGGGGACGAGAGGATACTTTATGGAGACTTATAATTACAATGACTATAAAGAAGCCGGAATTGATATGGAATTTGTTCAGGACAATCAATCCAGCTCGAAAAAGGGAGTACTCCGTGGCCTCCATTTCCGATCAATTATCCGCAGGACAAGCTTGTTCGCGTGGTAAGCGGAGAAGTATTCGATGTTGCTGTAGATTTGAGAAAAAGGCTCAAGACCTATGGACAGTGGTATGGAGTTGTGCTTTCTGCAGAGAAATAAAAAGCAGTTCTTTATTCCGAAGGATTTTGCACACAGATTTGTTGTACTGTCAGACTCAGCAGAGTTTGCTTATAAATGTACAGATTTCTATCATCCAAATGATGAGGGCGGTCTGGCATGGAATGACCCGGATATCCCGGGATTGAATGGCCGATTCCGGAAGATATGGAGCTGACAATTTCTAAAAAGATCGAAATGGGGGCGGAATCAAAAGAATTGAATAAATAGAAGCCGGAGGAAGATTGTGTCAAGTTATATTCAAATTTTAAAAAATTTCAGCCGCTTTTAGCAGAACTTGTGGCGAGAGATATCAAGATTAAGTATCGGCGGTCTGTATTGGGCGTGCTGTGGACACTGTTGAATCCGCTGTTTATGATGATTATTCTGTCAGTGGTGTTTTCCAGTATTTTTAAATTTGATATTGAAAATTTCCCCGCTGTACATTTTGAGCGGTCAGTTAATTTTTTAACTTTTTAATGATGCGACGACATTGCCAGAGTGTTCTCTAGTTTTATCAATCTGGATGGCATCTTTGGTAGCATTGATTTTTTGGTCATGGTGGCAATGCGTGCAGAATTGCATTGGACAGTAATCTTCAGTGTGATCCCGTTGGCGATGATTATTTTGTTTTTCATTGGGTGTGGGGATGCTGCTCGCAGCTTTGACTGTTAAATTTAGGGATATTATGCATTTATATTCCGTATTACCAACATTTTCAGACAGGTTATTTATCCAATGTACTGGGAGTTTGTGGAAGTGGCAGTTGTTTTATAATACTTTACCAACATTTTCAGCAGTTACTGGGATTGGGAACGTATGTATTTTATAAAAAATCAGGATGAGTTTATACTGAATATTTAGGAGAAGTGTATGGAACATGAAACAATTATCAGTGTCGAACATGTCTCGATGAGATTCAGTTTGTCTTCCGAGAAGTTTGACAGTTTTAAGGAATATGTGATAAAGAGTTTGAAAAGCAGGTTTCTTATGACGAATTCTGGGCGCTAAAGGATGTTTCTTTTGAGGTTAAACAAGGAGACTCTTTAGGACTTATTGGTCTAAATGGAAGTGGAAAAGTACGATGCTGAAAAACTATTGCAGGAGTGCTAAAAGCCGACAAAAAGGACAAGTGACAGTCGGAGGAAACATTGCACCATTGATTGAACTGGGAGCCGGATTTGACATGGATCTGACAGCCAGAGAAAATGTGTTTTTAAATGGAGCCCTGCTTGGCTATAATCGTGCACAGATGGAAGCACAGTATGAAGATATCGTAGAGTTTTCGGAATTAAGTGAGTTTATGGATGTTCCCGTCAAGAATTTTTTCTTCCGGAATGGTATCCCGCCTGGCATTTGCGATCGCAACAATCGGGATTCCGGATATTCTGATCGTGGATGAAGTGCTGTCTGTTGGAGATTTTCGATTTCAGGAAAAGTGTGAAGCCAGAATCCAGAATATGAAAGATCAGGAACAACAATTTTATTTGTGTCTCATAGTATCGAACAGGTGAAAAAAAATTTTTGTAATAAGGTAGTATGGCTGGATCATGGGGTGTTGAAGATGTTTGAGATGCTCAGGAAATATGCAGCATATATGAAAAGCGTAAAAGAGGAATTGTTGAAATGAAAAAATATATAAAAACAGGCATAGAATTCTGATTATTGTAGTTTTGGCTTTCTGTATGCATATTGATAAAAACTCATATTTATATGACAGAAATGCAGATACGTCAGCATTTATCAGTACAGGAGTGCTTCTGGAAGGAGAAACGATAAGTCAGGGAGTTTGTAAGTGAAGAAGATATTCTGGATGGGCTAAATATTAAGTGCTCTGTAACTGGGAATGTAGAAGATGTAAAGTACAGTATATTCTTCGGGATGCTAAGACAAATAAGAAAGTCGCATCAGGAAGTACGAAAGCAAGCGAAATTAAAAATAATAAAATTCAATCGGTTCGATATAGAAACGGTTGAGTCTGCAAAAGGAAAAAGAATATCTGTTTGAGATTACAGAGACAGGGGCAGATGCTGCAAATGGCGTAAGCTTTATGTAGTGCCTCAAAAAGAAGAGGGGGAGCACAAGTTCTGAGCATTAAAAACAATGAGACGCAGGGGCGCTTGCGGGCAGATATATCAGCCATCGATTTGATGTGGAGACGTTTGTGGTACTTCTTGGTTTTGTTGCTTTTATTGTGATCTTTATGAAATTATTATACAAAGTTATTCAAGTAGGAGAACAGGATGAAAAACGAATTTTATGTGACAGCATATAGATTTCATGTAAAAGATAGAAATACTCTGCTGATACAGGGCTGGTTCGCGGAGAATGAGATGGGGAATCAACTCGTAGCAAGTATTGATGATGAAAAAAGCTGGTTTATAAAACAGAGCAGCATACAGATGTAGTAGATGCTCATCAATGTGCGGATGGAAAAGCAGAAATTAAGAATAGAATGTATCTCTGGGTAAAATTGCCAAAAGACTGGCGAAATAAAAATATCTGACGTTGGTTAATCAGTGTCAGAATCAGATGAGAGAAAGTCTGAGGATAAAAATTTCACATCTGGAAAAGTTGGAGAATAAAAATAGAACACTGTATTGATGGTGGTACGGTAGGGAATCAAGTATTCCGTGTAACAGGCTGGTTTGTAAGTACAGAGGAAGTGAAAATTACGTTATATGACAGTGAAGACCGTAAGTTGGATAACGTGATAAAGTATAAAAAGAAATGATGTAATGCGTCACTATCCAGAATGTAAGAGAGAAAAGAAGTACACGGTTTTACAGCAGAGTGCAGTGAAACCAGTTCCTAAAAAAAGATTAAAAATTGTAATGAAATCAGGAAAGCAGACTGCCAGATCAGAATTGATTTTAAAACCGTCTAAAATAAAAAAAGGAATCCAGAAATTGAAAAAAAGTGGATTCAAAGCATATGTACTATCAGCAGTTCGGAATAAAACGGACAATTGACCGGTTTTTACACAAAGCTTACACATAAGGACGAAGTTTTATAAAAACTGGATGAAGACGCATTTCCCAACTGAGAAAATGCTTGCGGAACAAAGAAAACAGCATTTTACGTATGAACCTAAAATTTCAATCGTAGTTCCATTGTATAAAAATATCTGGATGAAATGATAGATTCTATTAAGAAGCAGACTTATGGAAACTGGGAATTGTGTATGTCAGATGGAAGCGGAAAAAGATTCTCCGATCAAAGAAAAAATTGTGCCAGTATGCAGCTAAAGATGCAAGAATTAAGGTTGTTCACAATGAAAACCAGCTTCATATATCAGACAACACAAAAAAATGAAGCATTGAAAATCTACACAGGGATTATATTGCGTTCGGAGATCATGATGATTTGCTTGCTCCGGATGCTTTTATGAGTGTGTTCGTTTGTTGAATCAGGATCGGACAATTGAGGCGATTTATACAGATGAAGATAAAATTTCTATGGATGGAAAAGAACATTTCCAGCCGCATTTTAAGACAGATTTTAACATAGACCTTCTCAGAAGTGTAAATTACATCTGCCACTTGTTTGTGGTAAAGAGAAGTCTTTTGAAAAAAGTTGGTCTGTTAAATCATGAGTCAAGACGACGGTGCGCAGGATTATGATTTTGTATTGCGGTGTGCAGAGCAGGCAGTGAATATCCGGCATATTCCGAAGATTTTGTATCACTGGCGTGCGCATAAGGATTCAACAGCGGAGAATCCGGAAAGCAAGAGATATGCTTTTGAAGCAGGAATCCGTGCGATTCAGGCGCATTATGACAGATGTGGAATTGACGCCGAAGTTTCAGCGGAACAGTTAAACGGAATTTACAGAAGCAAGTAATCGTCTAAAAAGAGCAGCCTCTGGTATCTGTGATCATTCCAAACAAAGACCACAGAAAGATCGGATAAGTGTATCCGTTCAATTGAAGAAAAAGGAACTTATAAAAAACATTGAATATATTGTAATCGAGAACAACAGCCAAAAGAAAGAAACCTTTGCATATTATGAAAAACTTCAGGCAGAAAATCCAAAAGTAAAAGTGGTGGTATTCTGGGGCAGGAATTTAACTATTCTGCGATTAATAATTACGGAGTAGGATTTGCCAAAGGCGAATATCTTCTGTTTTTAAATAATGATACAGAAATCATCAATCCAGACTGTATTGAAGAACTGCTTGGATATTGCATGCGTGATGATGTGGGAATTGTCGGAGCAAGATTATATTATGAGGACGATACCATTCAGCATGTAGGTGTGATCGTAGGACTTGGCGGAGTTGCCGGACATACATTTGTCGGAGAACCAAAAGATTCTCTGGGATATTTTGGAAGAATTGTAACAGCTCAGGATTACAGTGCAGTTACAGCAGCCTGTTTGATGACGAAACGAAAAAGTATTTGAGAAAGTCAATGGATTTGAGGAAAAGCTGGCAGTAGCATTCAATGATGTGGTTTTGCCTGAAAGTCAGAGAAGCAGGATATTTAGTTGTTTATAATCCATATGCAGAATTGCATCATTATGAATCAAAATCCAGAGGATTGGAAGATACAGAAGAAAAAGTACTTCGATTTCAGGGAGAAATCGGACATTCCAGTACAGATGGAAGGGAAATTCTGAATGAAGGGGATCCCGTATTATAGTCCGAATCTGACTCTGGATAAAACTGATTTTAGTTTAAGGATCTAAAAAGAAAGTGTGGGATATTGCGAAATGTCATGCAATGCCCCATTTTTCTAAAAACAGGGAAAAGTCTGGAATATTGAGTAAAAATAGTAAGTGTGATATAATTCATAGGCGAAAAACAAAAGGAGAAAAATAATGCAAAAGGCGTGGAAAAAGAAAAGTGCGGTCTATGTACCGTTTGTCGTTCTGTTTTTTAGTCGAATTATGGATACATAAAGGAATTGTCCCTGATTTTGGAGATGATTTCTGGTTTAAAGAGGTTGCCTGTTCAGAGGGATTTTCATTTCTGACATGGCTTCATCAGCGTTATATGGAATGGTCCTCCCGTACAGCGATAGAATTGCTTCTATGATTACAGTAAAGAGCGCCGTTATATTTCTGGAGAATCGTGGATTCCGCTCGATCACCTGTGTGGCAATATTTTTATCCAAAATGGCAATTCAAAAGACAGAAGACAGTATTTATATTAATACAATCACCAGTATGCTCGTAGTGACTATTACGTATACGATCTTGAATTCTGCAGGTTGGATTGCAACGACTGTAAACTATATGTGGCCGCTCAGTTTTGGAATTATGGGGCTGTATCCGTTGAGGAAATTTTTTGAAATGAGCATGAAAAAATCAATGGCTTTGAAATGATTTTTTTACAGTGCCCGTTCGTCTTTATCGGAGCAAACGCAGAACAGATGTCAGTCGTTGTCAATTTTTTAGTTTTTATATATGTTATTTTATGTTATTGTATAATATAATAAGGGATAAGGAGGGATCAGCTATGAATCTTCACATATCAAAATCAAAAACGCAGAGTCATTTTATATCTGCAAATCTTTCGTAAAAGCAAATGGCAGTACTTCTTCTATGATTGTCCGCAAGCTGGGAACTTTAGAACAGCTTTTAGTCGAGCACGGCCCGACAAGAGATGATGTTCTTACTTGGGCAAAGAATGAAGTGAAAATAGAAACCGAAAAATATAAAAAAGGAAAAAGAAGCCAAAACAGTGTTGATCCCCTTTCACGCAGACAGGCAGTTAGACTATGGCAAGCAGGTCTTTTACCGGGGCGGCTACCTTTTTCTCCAATCGATCTATTATCAGATGCAGATGAATAAGATCTGCCGGAAGTTAAAACAAAAATATAAGTTTAAATATGACATCAACGCAATCCTTTCCGATTTGATCTACGCAAGGATCCTGGAGCCTTGCAGCAAACGTGCTTCTTACAAGACCGCATTAGAATTTTTTTTTTAGAAAACCATCCTACAAGCTTCACGATGTATACCGTGCGCTGGATGTCCTTGGGGCTGAATGTGACCTGATCCAGGCAGAGGTCTATAAAAACAGCCATTTCATGGGGCAGAGGAATGATAAGATCCTTTATTACGACTGCACGAATTATTATTTTGAGATTGAACAGGAAGACGGCAGCAAGAAATATGGGAAGGGGAAGGAACACAGACCGAACCCGATCATCCAAATGGGGCTTTTCATGGACGGGGATGGGATCCCCCTTGCGTTTTCTCTCTTCCCGGGAAATGCAAACGAGCAGACATCGCTGAAGCCACTGGAGAAGAAAGTGCTTAGTGATTTCGGATGCCAGAAATTCATTTATTGCAGCGATGCCGGGCTGGGTTCGGAATCCATCCGGGAATACAACCATATGGGGGAAAGGGCTTATATCGTAACCCAGTCGATCAAAAAGCTGAAGAAAGAAGAAAAAGAATGGGCGCTGAGCCCGCAGGGGTTTAAACGGGTCTCCGATGACGAGCCTGTCGATATCACGAAACTTCCGGAAGATGACAAAGGGCTTTATTACAAGGATGAACCGTATACCACTAAGAAACTGCACCAACGCTTGATCATCACTTATTCTCCAAAGTATGCCCTGTATCAGAAATCCATCCGTGATACACAGGTGGAACGGGCACAAAAAATGCTGGATTCGGGAAAAGCGAAAAGGAACCGTAAGAATCCGAATGACCCGGCGCGTTTTATCGGAAAGAAGGCTGTTACAAAAGATGGGGAGGCTGCGGATATCAAACAGTATCTGGATGAGGATAAGATTGCGGAAGAGGCGCAGTATGATGGGCTCTATGCAGTATGCACGGATCTTTTGGATGATGAGGTCGGTGATATTTTAAAAGTAAGTGAGGGGAGGTGGCAGATCGAGGAATGCTTCCGGATCATGAAAACAGATTTTTCTGCAAGACCGATTTATTTACGGGAAGAGAACCGGATCAAGGCACATTTCCTGATCTGTTTCCTCGCATTAACCGTCTACCGTTATCTTGAGAAAAAACTGGATTCGAGATATACCTGTGAGGAATTGCTGGATACTCTGAAAGCAATGAATTTCGCCGGGATACAGGAGCAGGGATTCATCCCGCTGTATCGGCGGGAAAAGATTACTGATGACCTTCATGAAGCCTGCGGTTTCCGGACAGACTACCAATTCATAACTAAAAGTAAAATGAGAACAATCCAGAAAAAAAGCAAAGGGAAGGAATAAATTACTATAGTTCGAAACAACGGAAAAAATCGCTGCACCCCAGTAAATACAAGGGATACAGCGATTCGTGATTGCCGGGTTTCCCCCAAGGACCGTGATGGCGCGTTCGGTGTCGTGCGTACCGATGTGGTTCATCAGAAGGCGCAACACCTGCGGCGGATAGTTCTCCACAATATTCATGATGATCTCCATCATATTGGCCGCGTCCGCGCCGGTTAAGAATCCCAAGATGGCGTTGCGGAACAGGTAGTTCATCACGCTGTCGAGCTGATGTCCCTGGAAATATTTGCGGCGCGCCGCCCATAGGCTTCTTTGTTGGGCATCCTCCCAGACTTCGCCCAAATAACCGCGTCGGGCTTTTCCGCTTTTTGCCGCATCGCGCAGGTTTTCCAGGAATTCGTCCGGCAATTCGTCGGCAACATCCAGGCGCCAACCGTCCGCGCCCAGCGCCAGCCATTTGCGGATGATCCCATGGGTGCCATTGATGTAGTCATTGTAGGAGGGGGCGCATTCATTGACGTCCGGCAGGGTGTCGAAATTCCACCAGCAGTCGTATTGGTTTGGGCCATGGATGGAAGTTGTACCAGGAGGGAGTAGGGCGACTGCTGGGGTTGTACGCGCCTTCCACCGGGTAGCGCTTTTCGCGGTTGAAATAGATGCTGTCGCTGCCCGTGTGGTTGAAGACGCCGTCCACGATCACATGCATCCCGCGCTTTTTGCTGCGGCGCACAGATGCTGGAAGTCGGCCTCCGTGCCGAGCAAGGGGTCGATTTTTGGAGTAATCCGCCGTATTGTACCGGTGGTTGGTGCGCTTCAAAGATGGGGTTCAGGTAGATGCAGGTCACGCCGAGGGACTCCAAATAGGGGAGCTTTTTCTTCGATGCCCTTCAGGTCCCCGCCAAAGTAGTCCGAATTGGTGATGATCCCCGCTCATCCGGCTTCCAATCGGGCTGTTCCCCCAGTGCTCGTGCAATTTGCGGTCCTGGGGGACGTGGCCTTGGGCGTCCCGGAATTGTAAAAACGGTCAGGAAGATCTGGTACATAATCCCGCCGGTCATCCAGTGGGGCGTGTCAAAGCTGGGGTCGTAGACGGTGAGCTGCCACGGCCCATTGTGCCCTTCGGTCGAGCCTTCCCCGCCAAAGCCCTTCTTCAATTCCAACGTACCCCGCCATGTATCGATATAAAACCGATAGAAATAGAGGCCGGGCGCTTTGGGCGTAAAGTGGCATTCCACCATTCGTGGTTTTCTCCATCCATCCCGCACCAAAAACATGCCGAAATTCTCGTCTGCCCCCCCAGTTGTCGTCCTGCACCACCAGTCTGGCGGCGGAACATTTAGGTCGCGCGAGACGTTGATGCGAAATGGACCGGCGACTTTGCGGGTACTGCGCCCGTTGGATTCCGGTAAGCCGGGTTGCGTGAATTGAACATGGTGTTTCCCCTCTTTTATGACGAAATATAAGACGTTGATCGAATGGCGCCTTTTCTATGTTTCTATATGATATTACAGGAAGCAAGGCCACAGGATAGGCGCTATACAAACCGGGCCCGCCATGGAACAGGAACTGTTCCATTCCAAAAAGCTACGCACGGCTTTGTGCCGGACGCCCTGCGGCGCCCGGCGGCGGGCCCAAAAACACCGCACAAAAGGACAGGAAGATCGAACCGGGAGAATTGGACAACGACACGATAAACTGATGATCTCCTTGGCGAAATAGTAGCCAGCGGCCGCTTTGGCGCCGAAAATGAAGGTTTTTCGGCACGAAAGGCGCGTTGGGGTTTTCTTTGAGCCACTGGTAGAGGGTCAAAATATGCAGCGCGTTCATGTGCTGGCGCTTATATTCGTGAAGACGCTTTACCTGCACGTCAAAGATGGAATTGGGATCAATCGCAATCCCATTGTTCTTTTTGAAATTCCACCATGCGCTTTTTGTTACCAGGCTTGATCGGCCCAATTCCGCCGCGGTTTATCGTTCTTATAAGCGGTCTTTGCGCAGCTCGTCGGCGTTTTGACATAGCCGTCCCCGATCAGCTTCGGTAATCAGCCGGGCAAGCTCCGGATTGGACTGGTTGAGCCAGCGCCGGTGGGCGATGCCGTTGGTGATCGTTCTTGAATTTATCCGGATCACGGTATAAAAATCATGGAACACGGTGTCTTTCAGGATCTCCGTGTGCAGGCGGCTAACCTCCGTTGACCGAATGGATGATGTTGTCGTCGGCCAGATTGGCCATGCGGACAATGCCCTCGTTGAGCACACAGCCATGCGGCCCACCTGATAGCCGTCTACCCCCAGGTCGTGCATCTGGGCGCAGAACCGGCGGTTGATCTCTTCGATAATCTGGTAAATGCGGGGCAGCCTTCTGCGGAACATCCTCCTGGTCCCAGCATTCCAAGGCTTCCGGCATAACGCGCGGGTTGGTGTAGGATACGGTGCGGGTGACAATATCCCAGGCGGCGTCCCAGGTGTAGCCCGCACTCGTCCAGAATCACGCGCATGAGCTCCGGGATAGCCAGAACCGGGTGGGTATCATTCAGATGGATAGCGACAAGTTCCGGCAGGTTATCCAGGGCGTTCAGGTGCGCAGGTTATATTCGATGATATCCTGGATCGTGGCGGAAACCAGGAAATACTGGATCGAAAGGCGCAGGCTCTTGCCTTCCGGATATATTCAGGCCGGACGGATTTTGTTGTTGCGCCAGTCTTGCCAAAATCGCTCCAATACGGAGGCGTCGTCGTCCTTGAATTTCTCCAGCTGTGCGGCGTCGTGGATATAGCCGTCGCCGATTTTTTCCGTCAGCAGGGAAGCCAGCCCGATTGACTGGTTCAGTTTAGCGGCGGTGTGCAATACCGTTGGTCACGTTCTGGAACTTTCTCCGGCATCTCGGTGTAGAAATCGTGAAGACGGTTTCTTTGAAAGAATATCGGTGTGCGAATATGGAAACGCCGTTAACAGAGGTGGGCGCTGATGACCGCCCCAGATTCGCCATCTTGACGTAGCCGTCGTTCAGCGGGGCCATACGGCCCACTTTGTAGCCGTCCATGGCGCTGTTGCGGATTGCCGGAAGCGGTTTGATCTCACTGCACGATCTGATAGATGCGCGGCAGGCGGTTGGTCATACATACTTCGTATATACCAATTATTACTAATTTACAACAAAATCATTCTTTTTTGTCCGTTTCCATTTTTATCCGGGAACATCAATTTCCGCATGGACAAGCCCAAAAACAGCCTTTCCGATAGGAGGCGGAAAGGAATGCGTGTCGTTCAGAAATGGATTTTCGGCTTAAATTTATGCATTTTACTAAATTTCAAGTTTATGGCCGTGATTCCTGAATCGTTTTCGGACTTTTAGAAAAGAAACAGCTTTGCGACATTTGCGCAAAATAGACTATAATAAAAACTGTCCTAGGATAGAAAAACCGGTGCATGCCCTCCCCATGCCGTTCTGGCTCAAATGCGGCCGGGATGTTTTCATGCCGCTGTTGAAGCGGGATCCGGCTGAATATCTGCCGCGCGCGGACCATTTGCCTTGGACGACAGCGATGCCCCGTACGTCCATGCCGATTGCGGAGGAGGTAGAGGCCGGGATCACTTTTTGGTGGAAAAAATTTACAATATTTTGATTGTTCGGCCGGGATTCTTCTCGGCGCTGGTGTGCGACCTCCAAGGCCCGGGACCTCTTGCGGACAAACTGCGCTCCCAGATCAAAGTTATCTGGAGGCTCCCGCGCCCAGCCGTCGGACCAATTTCTGGCGGAAGATGCCATATTCCTGAAAAGGCAGATGCCGACCCGCGGGCGCCCTCTCCGAACAGACCATCCGATGGCCAACACGCCGGGCCGCAACGGCCCGGCCGCCGTTGCGCCCAAAAAGCGCATCCAAAGCGACCCCGGCTGGGCGCACGCCCCTCGCGGGAGGCCCATCCCGGGGAACGCGCGCAGACCGTTGTGGAAGACCCGGAAGGTTGTCATTGCTTCTTCAGGGGAAAAAGTCCATCAGGAATTCCATGCAGAGGTAATAGACGCCCTTGGTGTGCGTCTCTTCGGCGCTTCTTAAATTCGCAGGCGGCCATGAGGTGCGCGCGCCGGGCAGACCGCCTGTATTTCGTCACGGTTGCGTTTTCCAGCGTCCCGCGCCAATGCTTCAGAATTTTGACGGGCAGGCGCTCAAAGAGGCCGGTAGTTCACTAAAATCCTCCAAATGGCAAAGTAAGTATATGTATCCTTGGTCATACGCTCTTGCAGGGAAATACCAATTATTGCCCGCGTTACAACTGTTCATTCTTTATACGCCTGCACCATTTTCCGGTGGATGCCGTCCGCATGGACAAGATAAACAGCCTTTCCGATGGGCGGAAGATGCGCTGGGGATGATTTCATTCATGCGTTTACCCAGATGTAAATTTCCATACGCCCGCCGGCGTTCGTTTTGCATATGCGTCGCTTCCTTATGGCCCGCGTGGTGCTGTCATAAAAACTGCTATAGAACGAAATTGCCACCGCATTCGCCGTGCCGGTGGAATTGAGGCGTTTTCACGGCAGAAACCGCATCCGGCTGAATATCCGGCCAGTGCTATTTCAGCCCCATGCTGGGGGCGCAGCGGCAACATCCAGGGATTGCGGCCCCAGCCGTGCCGCTGCCGTTTTCCGCCCCTGGGGGGAAATCGGGGCGTCCGACCTGAGCCTGAAGGATCTGTCCCGATGATCGAACGCATCGGCGAGAGCTGGCGCAGGCGGGCGTGGTGAGCGCAAAGATCGATCTGGCCGCATGAAACGGCCGGAATATGTGGCGGCGGCGACACACGCCCGCCGTCGGCGGCCTGATGGACCCCTTCCGCCGGACCTGATGCGCAACCTGGGCGCAGTGTTCCCTGCTCCGGGTTCACCACCAGGGTATCTCGACGGGCGGTTGGGCGGGAGATGTTCGGCACGCGGACCAAGAGGACGTCACCGGCGCGACCGAGGCGGTGTTCTCCCCCTCGCGGGAACCTGTACCGCCAGCGAATGCCAGCGGGTGCCGGTCTCGTTCCGGAAGGTCCATTGACGCGGGGGGGAAACCGGTGTGCCTGTCCGGCCCGGACGGCGATGGGGCGCGAGGCGTTTGTCAGGGCCCCCGCCAGAGGCGCGCGGAACTTGCCGGTCACCGAGGAGCGGTGTACGGACGAAGCTTATTGCAAAACGGGCGGGACGCCGTTTTTGGCGCAGGAGGTTTCCTGCGATCAGAGGACGGCCTGAGCGTCCCGGGGGTCCCAAGGTGAACCGGTTGCGCTCTTGCGAAAAGCTGCGGAATGGTCGCCCGCGCGGTGCATGAACCGGTGGCGTTTTCCATGAAACCATTCCTCTCCCACGCCGCACCGGGTATACCTCCCGGATGGAAAATTGCCAGCGCGGGCGGGTTTTTCTTACGCCATTGCCTGCCGGAGGCGGCAAAGCAGTGCGCCGGGTCTACCGCCCCTATACGACTGTGCCGGAGAAACTGGCGGCCCTCCAGGAAGAGGAACGAGTCCCGCGTGGCGCCGCCTGCCCTGCCGCGCGGACTGTTCGGCATGGAAGCTAGGCGCTCAAACGCGGGGCTTTTGCCGAAAAAGGGACGCGGCGTCACGCACGTCTGGGCGGGAAACCTGGGGCGGCGGCGCTTGCCAAAGCCCTGGGGATGACCATACACGGCGGCTTTCTTTAAATGTGACAAATTCCGCGGCGATCGAATGGTATTCGTGATTTTGGCCTGGCGGATACGGAATATGCTGGGCGCTTTGAATTGGCGCTGTCCGCGCTGGCGGCGGCGGGGCGTTACGCCGGACCTTGCGCAACCTGGGCGCGGTTTCCCCGCTCGATGTTGACCACCGGAACTGCCCCGACAGCCAATTGGGCCAGGAAGCGCGGATGCCTCACGCGGACCAACGGGACGTCACCGGAACGACCGAGGCGGTGTTCAAAGGGGTTCGCTTTCCGGTGCAATGCACGGGGGCAGCGAAGTGCTCAATCCGGCTGACCGCTCTGGATGGCTGACCGCTTGAATGAGGTCAAACATGTGGATTTGCCAGTCGCCGCCGCCCGATACTGAGACAAAAAGAAGAGCACCGAGGCGGGTGTGGAAGCGGCCTACATGGAACAGGGAGTGTTCTTCCATCCGGACGTTTTACCTGGGGGGCTTTACTATCGGAGATGGCCTGAGCGTCAAAAGGGAACCCTTTGAACCGGGACCCTGCTATTTGAAAATCCAACAAATTATAAAAAGCCGGCGGTGGCATGAACCCCGGCAGGCAGTTTTATTGGGATGAGTCCATGGAGAGAGAAGGACGGATTGAAAAAGAAGACTTTGCAGCCTTTGCCAACGCCAGGATGGTGGCAAATGGCTCTGATTGTCTCCTTGGCTGTTCGCGGTTCAACCTTGAGAGGCGGAAGCGATGGACTTGATGCGAAGATGGAGTTAAAGGTCCCGAACCCGGTGCCGGGCGAGACACTTCAAAGATTCTTGTATTTGTCGGGAACAGTCATACGTTTACCAATGACTTGCCGGGAACCTTTTACGCGGCCGCGGAACTTGGCCAAAGGAAGACGGTATCTAACCGAAGGGTATTAATTAGCGGAAAACCCGCCGATTCCAGAGGTATCTTTTGCCGCTTGACCTGACGGATACGGAACCGAGCTTCGAATTGGCGCTGTAAGAGAATACCAGGCGAAAATGGAAATTCCCGCGAATGCGGCTCTATGGGACAAGTCTGCCGCTGATGTTGACATTGACTGTCCCGCGACCCAAATTCTGGGATAAACCTGCATTTGATGACCTGAGCCCCAAAAAACATGGAAAGAGATTCGTTGAAGCTGGACTTTCAAAGTGCAGTGCTATGGCGGAGAATTATATTTCTCCAAGCCGGGGATGGCACGACCCGGCTGATCCCCGCAGGGGTGGATTTCGGCGTACAGCCGGCCCGTAATCCACGGGTGGACGCAGGATGAAGGGCGGCGCATCCGTCGCCAGTGGGGACTTATCTTGCGGCATGGGACGTTTGCAGTCGGCCTCTATTATAAAGGATGTCCTGATACGGCGGAACAGTGCGGACACGGCGTGCGGCCAGGGGGCTTGCCGCCGATCTGGGGTTTTTACGGGAACGTTTTGAATTATTGTGGAAACGAAGGATGTTGTTATGAAATCTTTGAAAATCAAACGCTTGAAATGAAAATGCCATCCTGCCGGAGCGGGCCGCGCTGGTGGCGGGGATGGATTTGCACGCATCCGTCGGTGACCATTGCACCGCGCGAGCTGGTGCGATCCCGACGGGCCTAAGGGATTGCACTGCCCGATGAAAATACTGTTGCGTTGATCTTTCGCGCGCAGCGGCCTGGGAATTAAAGCACGGCGTGTCGCCAATGCGGTCGGCGTGATCGACAAAGCGACTACCGCGGGGAAATTTGTGTCGGCCTGCAATGTGGGCGGGGCCATTACACCATTGAGCCGAATGAACGGATCGCCCAAATGTGTTGATGCCGGTCCTTGCAGTTGCCTTTGGAGGCGGAAACAGACGACCTGGGCGAGACGGGCGCGGCGACAGGCGGTCCAGTTCCACCGGCCGGTAAAAGGGGCGTTACGATGAAAAAAGACCTTTGATTCGCGGCCTATTGCTCATTGTTTTGCTGCTTTTGGTTGTGGTGTTGGGCGGCGTGATCGGTTCGGCGGCCCAGGGCGTTTCCTTCCTGTCCTGGCTGGGCATGAGCACCGGCTTTGGCGCTGGAACCCGTCACGCTGGACCTCGCCATCTTGAAATTGACCTTTGGTCTGTCCATCCGGGTCAACGTGGCGCAGGCGATTTTGCTTTTGGCAGCCATCCTGGGGTACACAAGAATCCATATAAAGGAGTAATGCTGTACCTTGCCCGCTTCCCGCGCAGGCGCGAGCTTTTGGCTCTGGCGGGGTTCTTATACCGTTGCGCCGTCCAATGCGGGGACGAACGCATTTTATGGACGGGACCCCGCCCCGAAGAGGCAGTTACGCCTGTTAGCGCGGCGCAAGGCGGAGGCGTGCTTTGCGGCACCCGGCGCGGTCGTGCTGGGGGGCGGATACCGTGGTCGCGCTGGCGGCGCATCTCGGGAAGCCCAAGACCCCCACGCGGCGGACATGCTCCGATGCTCTCCGGCAAGACGCACGAGGTGTTCACCGGCTTTTGCGTGCTCGCGGCCGTTGTGAGGCGGGGGCAGAGCGGACCGAAGTGACGTTCTACCCGCTCGCGGAGGGGGGAAATCAACCTATGTCGCCACCGGGGAACCCATGGACAAGGCGGGCGCGTATGGCATTCAGGGCAAGGGGCGCGCTGTTGGTCAAGGGAATTGACGGCGATTATTACAATGTGTGGGCCTGATTGCCCGTCGTAGCGCGTGGCATTTGCGGACTTTTGCCGTTTAAAGTCGATTTTCTTCATGGCAAAATGTGGAATTTGCCGAGTTTATTTGTTCACAATTTTTCTGTTGAGAATTGGCATACCAGCGGGTATAATAAAGTTTATGTAAAATACCGTGCTCTGTAAGCGGAGCGGATGGGTTTACTCATAGAAAAAACCGTACAGCGCGCCGCTGGATGAAAACCCGGTTGTGGGTGTTGTTTGAAAGGGGAATGTTGGCCATGTTTTCCTAAGGATATCGGAATTGATCTCGGCACCGCCAATACACTTGTATATATGAAGGGGAAGGGCATAGTTATGCGCGAGCCCTCTGTTGTCGCGGTAGACGTCCGAAACCGACACGGTGTTGGCGGTCGGGTCCCATGCGAAAAAGATATGATTGGCCGTACGCCCGGCTCCATTGTTGCCAGGTGTCCAAGAAAGGATGGTGGGGATCGCTGATTTTGATATTACGGCGACCATGCTCAAAGCATTTTATCAAAAAGGCGGTGAAGTCCACCGCTTTCGCCGCCCACATTGTGGTGTGTATCCCTCCGGGTTATGGAGGTCGAACGCCGCGCGGTTGAAGATGCCCGGCAGGCGGGGGAGCCAGCCAGGTGGAGCTGATCGAAGAGCCCATGGGCGGCGATCGGGTGCTCAGGGTGGTGGCGGACCCAACCGGCAGTATGGTCGTTGATATCGGCGGGCGGGGTACGGCGGAGGTTGCCGTGACTCCCTGGGCGACATTGTAACGTCCTGTTCCGTGCGCGTGGCAGGCGACAAATTTTACGTAGCGATCATCTCCTATGCGCGCGTCAAAAAGAAGCATAATCTCCCTGATTGAGCGTACTGCGGAGGAAATCAAGATTGCCATCGGTTCGGCTTTCTCCAACCGGCAGTGAAGAGGACCGCGCGTCTGTCGAAATCAAGGGACGGAATCTGGTGACGGTCTCGCCGAAAAACGTGTGACGAGATCAGCGCAGAAGAGGTGTCCGTGAAGCGCTTCCATCCGCTCGCTGTCATTGTGGATGCGATCAAGAGCACTTTGAGACCCCGCCAGAGCCTCGGGCGGACATTATTGACCATGCGGAATCATGCTGACTGGCGGCGGCGCGCTGTTGCGCGGGTTGATCAGCTGGTGGAGCAGGAGACAGGAATGCCTGTACATGTGGCGGACAGCCCGCTGGATTGCGTGGGTGGATGGCACAGCAAACGGTTGAGGTTTCATGCCTTCCTCCTTATTGGTAAGGCGCGCAGATAATCGATGAGAAAACGGTGATGTCCATCGCAGTTCCCAGTTGGGAGTGTATCCAGAAGAGAAGGTTTTATCCAGTCGCCGGGCGGCTGTAGCAGGGGGAAAACGCCTGTTGATGTGCCCTGATGGGATTCTTGAGAAAGGCCCCTGGATTGTGAGGGACTTTCAATAAACGGAGAGGTTCTTAAACAATGAATCACGCGTGCTTTGTGCCCGTGATTTTTGCAACGGCCCCTTTTCTCAAAAAGCAACGGGAGGTGTTTGCAAGATGAGAGACTTTATGCATGGAACAAGTGCGAAGGTCCTGCTGGCAGTGGTGTTTCGTCATGCTGGCAATGATGCTCTATACAGCGGCCCAGGGCGGGTCGGTTGTGGGTAAATGTATTTCTCGGGGGGTTGGTGGCAACCGATGCAGCGCGTGAGTGTTGTCACAAACAACGCCGCTGTTGCAGCGGGAGCCGCTTACTTACTCAAAGGAAGAGCCCCTGGAGGAAACGCTGCGCTAAAAAAGAAATTGAAGAGCTGCATGCAAAGTTGGTCAACTACGATCAATATCGTATGGAGAATGCGCAGCTGCGAAAGTACCTAGAATTGAAGGGATGAAACCGCGATTTTAAGCCCGTGCCGGCAGGGTCGTCATAGGGCGGGACCCGAAATGTCCTGTAAAAAAATTTACCATTGATAAGAGGCACTAACGACGGGGTTTCGAAAAATGATCCTGTCATTACAGATGCGGTGTCGTGGGTTTTGGCTTCGCGGTAAATGCGAATTACAGCCAGGTGAATGACTCTGCTCACCGGATACATAAAAAACCCGCGCTTTGACGATGACAGAGGAAAAACAGCGCCGGTCAAGGGATTCCGTCGGGGGCAGTTCCCTCCATCGACCAAGCGGGAACCCACTGCGGCGCGACAGCGGCGGGTGAGTACAGACATCAAATTGGCGGGAGGATGGGCTCGTAAAGCTGGGGTTCTTATAGCGGACACCCTGGCCAAGGAAGGGGACCAGACCACCAGTGGATTGGGCGGGTGTTTATCCGAGCGGTTTGGCCATTGGTGAAGTGGTTTCTGTGCAGAACGAGGAACAAGGATGTATCAGCTTTTATGCGGAGGTTGCCGTTTGTAGATGTCAACTCGCAGGCGCGATGGATGGTAATTACCGACCTTGAGGGAACAGGGAGCAGAGCGCTGGATGATGCGTCTCGGCACCAGCTCTGCGCGAGGAGCCGTGATGGACCGTTATAAAATCATTCGGTGCTCTGCTTAAGCCGATCGAGAGCTCTCTATCTAAACGATGGTACAGGAGACGCTCCTGCCGGAAATTGGAGGCGCACGCCCGGTTCTGATGACTCCAGCGTGTATTTCTATCGCCATGTTTGAAAGCGAGTGCGAGTGGGGGATTGGCTTTGGGCTTCTCTGCGTGGGTTGTTGTTTTGATCATTGGAAATGGGAGAGAGAGTTTCGGTGCTCCACGGCCTAAGGCGCCGCGCCGCAATGTTATGGAGTGGGCTGCTCACGGCGATCCGATCCAGACTAATTTTCCACGTCCCAGCAATACGTAACTGAACGAAGGCTACCGA
>VOFI01001856.1_pt1 | contig 36290 bp, 30 predicted proteins | sample 5384131 | NCBI WGS metagenome assembly VOFI01 (sample SAMN12384728, study PRJNA508395) | human gut metagenome | isolation source: healthy gut H | host: Homo sapiens | reverse complement strand
TTGTTCGGTAAAACCGGAGGTCTCCACACGTATCTCTTCTGAATGTTGCTCACGAAAGAAGTCAGCCAGTGGTAATATATCTTCCGGGCATTCGGAGAGAGAGGGCTGGCGTATCTCAAACTCGGCGAGACGGTAGTACAGGTCCTCCCGGAAACGTCCCTCCCGTATGGCACGCTCCATATCCTCGTTGGTGGCCGACAATATCCGTACATCGGCTTCAAGTTCTTTGCGGCTGCCTACTGGACAATACACTCTTTCCTGTAATACCCTGAGCAGCAGTGTCTGCATTTCGGGAGGCATGTTTCCGATCTCGTCAAGGAAGAGCGTACCGCCCTTGGCCGTCTCAAAATAGCCGGCAGTATCCTTTTTCGCATCGGTAAATGCCCCCTGCACGTGGCCGAAGAACTCAGATGCGGCAAGTTCCCCCCCGGATACAACCACAGTTCACCGCCACAAAAGGCTTGTCCTTACGCCCGCTATGCTGTTGGATCAGCTGTGCGACAGATTCTTTTCCGCTACCGTTCGGTCCAAGGATCATGACGGAACAATTCAAAGGAGCCACACGACAAGCTATCCGCTCGGTCTCCCGGACCGCCCCGCTAAGCCTTTTCATTAATGATTTCTTCGGGGGAACGGAAACTGGCAGGCCGATCAATCCCCGTAACAGTTCCATCAGTAACTCCTCGTGGACAGGCTTGGGCAAGTAGTCCTTTGCGCCCAATTTGACGGCACGCACCGCATCTGCAATGGAGGCATGTTCGGTCATCACCACAAAAGGGATATGTAACCCTTGGGAGATGCTCCATTCCAGTAAGCTGATGCCATCCCCTTCGGGAAGGCGAACATCTGTCAGTACCAGCGCCACGTTATTCCCCTTGATTTTCCGGCGTGCCGAAGGCTCATCTATGGCCGTCAATACCCCGTAACCGGCTTTCTGTAGCCATCTCTCAAGAATATCGCAAAGAATCAGGTTGTCCTCCACGATCAATAAAGTTTTTTTCATCCCCATCATTTTTCTTTCTTAATTCATTATTTACTTCGTCTATCAGTAACCGTATCTGTTTCATAATTCTCATCGTGTACTCTCTGACCGTCTCGTCGCTCGAGATCCTGTCATGCAGGAGCATCCGATAACCGGACAGCACATCGTTGGCCCCTAACAACTCCCAGACCGGAGCCATCCGGTGTACGATCCTCCGCATGGCTTCCCGGTCGGTTTTTCTCAAAGCCTCCTCCAGTTCGGCAAGATCCTTTTCCGACTCTTTTGCGACAAGACCGAACATATGACGACGGTCGTCCGTACTTTCCATCAGACGGGAATAGTCGAACGGGGACATGCCGGCGCTTCTACCCTCCGTAACGGAGGAGATAAAGGCCAGTAGTCCTTTTGAAGAGAAAGGCTTGTGTATGCAACCGCAAAAAACCGGACTTCATATACACGCCCGAGTCCCCGTCCCCCCGTGCCGTCATGACAGCGACCGGAACGGTACGGGAATTTCCGATATCCGAGTTACGCAGTAATCTCAACAAGCCGAAACCATCGGTCACGGGCATCTGTATATCTGTCAATACCAAATCATAATCCAAGCGGTTGAGTGCTAGAATGGCTTCTTTTGCATTTTGACAGGTCGTGCATTCCACCCCGTTGCGCCCGAGCATGTCTTCCGTTATTTTCAGAAGGATGCTGTCATCGTCCACTACCAGTACATGTTTGGGAAGTATCGTCGCAGATTGTACCGGAAGCTCCTCTGTTTCCGGTTCTTCTGTCGTTTCCGAAAGGGGAAACGACAGGCGGAATGTTGTACCTTTACCTGGTCGGCTCTCTACTTCAATGCTTCCGTCCAGTACCTTTACAAGAGCTTTCGTGATAAAAAGCCCAAGACCGAAACCTTCCGAGTTTATCTCCTGCGCCGCACGCTCGAACGGACGGAAGACACGTTCCAATGTCTCCTCATCCATACCGATACCGGTATCACCGACCTCCACATATAATCTTCCCGCCATATACTCGGTATGGAAACGGATCGTACCCGACAGGGTGAACTTGATGGCGTTTGTCAGCAGATTGTCCAATATTTGTTCCAATTTGTCTGCATCTCCTCTCACTGTAATATCGCCGACATTCTTATGCCGGTGCTCGAACAGCAAGGCCCGGCCACCCGCCTTGCGGGCATATTCCTTCGATATGTTGTCAAGCAAGTTGTTTAGACGGAAAGGAACCTCGTTACGGGTATCCTTGGTCTCATTGATCTTATAAACATCCATCAGGTTGTTCACCAGATTCAGTATATGGCGGCAGGAATGGCGGATGTTCTCCAGATAGCCTTCCCGTTTTTTCTTTTCACGGGTTTCCGAGGCCAGCTCCACGCAGTTGTTGATATTACCCAATGGTCCCCGTATATCGTGAGAGATGGTCAGGATGATCTGTTTACGCATACCGAGCAGTTCCTCGTTCTCACGGTTTATCCTTTGGAGCTGTGCCCGCCCTTCCCTTTCTTTCCTGATGTCATGCCGTATGATCAGGAACGAGATGAATAGCAAGGAGGAAGCGGAGACGATTACCAAGACAAACAGCTTGAAAGAAAAATCTCCGGCTTCCGTGATTTTTTCCTCACGACTGATGAACGCCGCCTGCGCTTGTCCGTCAAGATGGGTGATGAGTATTTGCAACTTCCGGTTCAAGGCCTTATTCTGTATGCGCAGACTGTCGGTATAAATGTCTATCCGGCGTTCACGTTCCTCTTGCATGGCGATCAGCTTCTCATTCAAATCTTGCAGTCCTTTCGATGGCTCGAAGACCTGTACGCTCCTTTTTCCACCGAACCAACCGGCAATCCCTTTTTTCTTTTGAGTGACTGTCCGGGTACGAACCGCTTCCCTGATAACAACAGGCAGACGATTTGCGAGTAGACTGTCCGCTTCCCCCTGTCTGGTAATGGTCTCCATAATGCGGAGCAGGTGTACCTCCTTGGCTTCCAATAAATGGCATAGGGAGTCTATCTGCTTTGGCAGGACGAACGTGCCACAACTCACTTTCAATATTTGTAACAAGCTGTCCGTTTGCAAGCGTTTTCTGCGATACTCACGAAAATCGGTATCCTCCCAGACTATGACGGACTCTCCATAGGTGGCAAGCTCCGTGATATAGCGATGCGCCGTACTGATGTCATGGCGTATCCTGCGTATCTCCGATGTTTCCGTTTTTATTTCACGCATGCGGCTCCGTTCGTATAACAAGATGGAAACCATACCGCAAACAGCCATGATCAATATCATATACCCTAAAAGAACCTTATGCTGTAATGAAGCTTTCCTTGCTACCATAAATAGATTTTTATTTTTTTTAATACGCAAATAGATTTTATCAGTTTTTAATATTCACAAGATCATTCGTCACAAAAAATAAAGGCAACGTCTACTTTCCCAAGCAGGCCGTTGCCTCGTAAATTCCCTATCTTTTGATAGAGAATTTACTTATGACCTGATTTTACGTGTACATAAAAGTTCAGATCATGTATAGGGTCATTCTTCATCTCTTAAAGCCTCTCAATTTTTTCGCTTGGAAATATATCAATTACTATCATCACTCTTATCCAAGGGTAAATAAACATCACCATCCCAATTGGGATTGACGGTTACCTGAAGTACGTACTCCATTGTTGTCAATTTTTCATAATCGCCAAGTATCTTATAGTACTGATTCCGCTTAAAACAGATTTGAAACGGGTTCTTGCCCGAGTCCGGATTTTCGGGATCCACTGGTGTCTCCTCACCTCCCGGGATAATCCCGGTCCCATTCCCGGCATCACCCGGGATGGAGCGTAATTGAGCGTTTGCACTGCCTCCTGTACCTCCATTCTCGTCTGTGTCAACATCGCCATCTTCCTTTTTCTCTCTTACTTGTAAACGGCAAACGACTTGTTCCTCTTTTCCATCCTTGTCTATCGTTATGCGCAAACTAAGGGAGGTGCATACCGCCAATAGATTCGAGCCTATTATTTGTATATTATTATTCTTCACATCCGCGATATTCCTTTCCCATGAACCGATTACAAAATGTTCAAAACGTCCATTCCTTTTCATATCATAAGCCGAACGGAAATCATCGTACAGCCGTGCCTTTACCCGGGTATTAATGGAATCAGCAAGCAGATCAATTCGTTTGACTTCAGGCGCTACATTCTCTAAGTTCAGTTCTATCCCGGCAACCCCTCGATACAACCAACCGGTCAATTTCTTTGGGTTCTTGCTATCATAACGAAAGACGGTATCCGTATCCTGATAAACGACATTACCAAAAAACAGTTCCGGGGTTTTATATTCATCTTTGTCTAGCAACGTTATTTCCGCATGATTAAAATAGGAGTCGTTCAACTCAAACAACCGCTTTTCTCCTTGTTCTTCCGAATAAGCCACGGCCGTCATTCTGTATTCATACTCACTCTCCAAGGGAATTTTTCCTGTCGCCGTGAAACGAGGTTGTCCATCAGCGCCTGCATTCCCGGTCCGATGGGCAGGTAATACCAACTCATTGGCTCTTAAAAAGCCCTCCCTGTCAGTCTCGTATGTTTGGTCGGCCGGACGCTGATAAATATATACTTTTACTCGATCCACGTAAATCGGGCGGGTATTGGTTTCACCGGGGTTCCCCGGCCCTACCGGATTCGTTCGGGTGGTCAGTTCGTTACCACTGGAAGTAAAGTTAAACTCCACCGGCACCTCAACGGTTCTCTTTTCCTCCTCCCCCGGTTGTTCTTCCGAATCGCAACCTGTACTTAACAAGCCTAAACATAAAAGACTTATCATATATAATATCCGCTTCATCGTATCTTAATTTTACTGGTTCAAAATACCTTTACAACAGCACTGGTTCCATCCCGCAAATAGACCTTTACCACATAAGCCCCTTTAGCGATCGGCAGACGGTATTCGGCTGACTCCGATTGTACCCGGCCGGACATCCTTCCATCAATCGTAAAAACATCACAGCGCCGCATAAGCCCCTCGGTCGAACGCACAATAACCTGACCGCCGCTTTCATCCCGATAACAGAATACTTTTGGTTGTGTCGCGGCAATTACTCCGTTACTTGTCGCGATCGATTCTCCTTTCAAACAAAAACGCCCTATGTTGGTTGTCAGCCGTCCCAGCTCAATCTTATTTTCTTTTCCGGCAAGCAAGGGATGAATCCGGTTGTTGTCCAAATCTTTCAAGATCCAACCGGAATAGCTTTCGGGAATCGTTATCGACAAGTTGACATCCGCTGGCTTGGCTAAATATATACCGAGAGGTATCTCTCCGCCATTCGCACGTTGCTGAATATCCAGCGCACGTTGCTCTGCTATGGTAAACAAGGCGATTGTCGGGTTTATCTCATTTTCCAACAGGACTTCCGCGTCCTCGTTCTCCCGGTAATGATCATTCGCTTTTTGGGAAAAATACACCAAAGCGCCGGATTGGCAGTTATCGGCTGATGCCATCAAGCGTACCGACCGGCTTGCCACGGAAGCGCTTTGTTTCCTCGACAACCGATTTGCCTGTTGCAGTTCCGGTTGTGTCTCTAACATGTCTTCAGTAAAGGTAATGGTACACGACTCCACCATCCGCTCTTCGCAAGTCACAAAAAAAGACTGCGTCGGGGCGATAGCCCGTAAGCCATCACCACCATTACCCGGCCTTGCTTCCAAGATACCATCACCATCCAAGTTATGGATCAGCGAGTTGGCTGTTCCATTTTGTCCATCATATATTTTAACGGAAGCAATATGCTCATTCCGCTCCAAGAATTTCTTTACATCGATATGAGTCATGAACGGATTGCCGACCAAGAACGTATTGTTATTAAAAGAGCCATTCTTAAATCGCATGACAACCGGGAAGGTGGCTTTCCCGTCTTCCTGCTCATAGATAAAACGTCCGGAATTATTCCTGTCATTTATCCGCACGCCTACGCTTAATTGAGTTCCCTTCTCATCATAATAATGATATTCCGTATGCTCCTTCGGGAAACGGAAAGTATACGTTTGGCCGTTATCACCTTCTTCCTTCTCGGATGGCTTCAACGGATGTACCCACACCGACAAGGCATTGAAATCAAATTCTTGCCCATCCAACGTATTCTTGTCATAGGGTGTAGCCAGCCAATTGAAAGGTTTAGTCCAGCCGGTCACGGCTATATCTACTTTATCTCCCGGTTTTACAAACGGGCGATTGCTTGAATTGATCAACTGCTCCATGTAAGCCGCATCCCAGATACGTTGATAAATAGTAGGCGTGACCCGGTTTTCTGGATAGTTATTCGCAGTCAACGAGGTGAATGTGTCCGGCAGTTGTATTCCATTGGCAGCGACAAACCAGTCTCCCGAATAGATTCTTTTCAACGGAGCTGCCACCATATAATATCGGTTGGGAGACAGTTCAATATCCACCCATGCCTTTTTATAATCCAGATGATGTGTGTTTTTCACCTCAGCGTTCGGTTCAAAATGAATATAGTTACAGCCGTTTGACGCATCCGCTTCCAGAATCGGATAAGCTTGTGCGGATTCAGGAATAATCACATTGGTACATGTCCAAGGCGAGCCCTTCGACCAATTTTCCCAGGCATTCCAGTCAGTGCCAGTCACATTTTCTAACCAAGTTGTTTCAAGCGGATGGACAGTAAAGTACAATTCAGACAATACGAACTCTGCATTTTCATCATCCTTGTCATAAATGATTAGTTTATACTCTCCAGCCTCTGTTGCCTCCCATATTTCTTGTTGGAAAATCCCTTTATGGATGGTAAAAGTTTTAGAAAATACCGGTTCTGCCGTATGAATATCATCCGCTTTCTTAAAGATGGACATCTTATAGTCCTTTTCCTCTTCTTCCTCAAATTTCGCTTGCCCATACAGCACGACCTTTTCCCCTTCGCAAATATGCGGAGTCGTTCGCAAATTCGCCAAACCACCCGCGCAACTTTCCGGATCCATACAATCAGGCAGCCCGTCGCCATCTATGTCGCTACGGAAAAAGAGGCCGTACAGATTATACCCTTCCAATGCGCTTACAACGGCCGCAAAAGCAATACGTACCTCATCATAAGGCAATGTCGGTTGCGAGATAAGATATCGCCTGTCACCATAGCCTATCACGTCCAACCCGACAGTATTCCAGTCCGAGAACTTCTCCCCGGTCTCTTGGCCGTTCAGATAAGTCGAAACCGTTATCCAGGAACCGACACCGGCTCCAAGCACAAACGTCTTGCTATCCAAGGCAAGCCCCAGTTGCTGGGTCTTATCCATGGTACGTCCTAATTTCACGCATAAGACAAGACCTGTCCCTACACCAACGGCAGGCGTATAGGTCAACGCAGTATTCATATCACCATCCAACAAAAGATCACCATTGACCAATGTCCCGGCAACGGAAACAGTTTGAAACGGTATTTGTAAAGACAGGGAAGCATTCGTCTCCTCCGTAGAAACGGCCAGGGCACAACCATTCTTTAGCGGGTCCGAACAATCATCATCGGCCGATTCCATAAAGCCATAATAAATACGCAACGTGTTCAAACCCAAATTCAACACGCCGGAAGTCCACAATTGGAATTCATCAAAATCCACACTCGCAGGAACCTTTACGCTATACCGTATCTTTTGAGATTGCTCGCTGCCTATCAAGCCAACCCCGACCACGTTGGACTCGTCGATTACATTCTCATACACGACCTCGCCATTCCTGAATAGCCGTATTCGCAAGAACTGCAAGACATCGGCATCCAAAAAAGTAGAGGCATTCTCTACGATAAAACCGACACGTTTATCACCCTCAATTCCTAAATCGAACGATTCTCCACCTACCGTCTTTATACCTATGATACCCAAGTTGCTTGCCACGCTCAAACCACTCACATAGGATGCGTAATTATCAAAATTCCCATCCAATATATTGGTCTTATCCTTGATATCGCTAATACTGATCAGGCCTCCGGTTACACCATACGTACTTGTCGAAAGCTCATATTTCTCATTTCCATCTGCGTTAAAAACAGGGGTTCCACAAGACGAACTAGGCGGACGGACTCCTTTTGTCAAAGTGACAGTTTCCGAACATGGGGGTTCAGCGGTACAATCTACCGCCGTAGCCTTGAATGTGTACACGCCCTCGACGGTTAATCCCGTTACTTTGGTAACGCCATTTGCCGTTTCTCCGATCTGAACGTTATTCATCACCTCTTGAGGATCGCGCGGATCTTCTCCTGAGAAAAACTCAAAATTCGTCAATTTCCACTTCACCTTCACATCCGGGTTGCTCCTCAATTCGTAAGTCGTTACGTTATCGCAAACCGTAGCGCTCAGACTGGGCTGGATCGGGCAGTGATGGTCTATTTCCGGTTTCTCCCTGACAAAACCATAATAGATACCCACCCCGCCTAGGTTCACACTTAACGCACCGGCTCCAACAGTCAGCCGGGCAGAATAAAAAGGAACCTTGGATGTGATGGCTGATGTGATCTCTCCCGTAGTGACAACTCCTAACTTCAATATGCCGGCCGATAAAGTTTCCGTTTGAACCTCTTTGTTGTTCTTATCATATAATGTAATGGTCACAAAACTTCCGAGTGACAAATCCAGGAGTCCTTTATTAAAATATTTAAACCCCACTTCCGTACCGGCAGGAAACTCGTAAGTTGTACCAATCTGCGCATGAAACCATTCTCCAATAGCCAACCCTCCTGTCCCCAAATAGTTGGTTGTATCTGAATCGAACAGTTTGTCATGAAAAGTATCCTCCCTTAGGGGTTTGTCTTTTACCGGCCAAGGCATGCCGTCGCACTTGTCATAGTCGATTTGTATGCCTTTTTCACCTAACCCTAATTCTATCCCGTATGTTTCTACTCCATCATAAGTCAAAAGCACTTCTTTCGGATCCCCGACAAACGCATACCTGATGCTTAGCTGATTAATAGCCTCTACATGTAAGCCTCCTTGCATCAAATAAATCTCATCAAAGTCTTTCGTCGTTTTTACACAGACATCTACAGAGACAGCATCAGAACCCGGAATCTTTATCAAGTCCAAACCGACCCCACCGGAAGACGCTCCTCCCACCGCTATGGTCTCCTGTTCTTTGCCATTTAAATAAGTCGTAATAGAAAACAACTGGATCACCTCCAGCGACAAAAGTCCTCCACTCTCAGTCGACGCCAAGCTGAAACCGGCAGTCGTTCCCCCCTTGTATGTGTTTTTCGTATCCTTAACACTCAAAACAGGCGATAGCAGCGCATCGACCTTAATACCGGTTATCGAAGCATAGTTGTTCAAGTCCGAATCGGTTATATACTCCAAATGACTATAGTTGGTCGCCACATTGGCTACTGACGAGATTCGGTTCACCATGCAATAAGGGCCTACCAACGCCCTACGCTTGGTAACCTCAACCGGTTGATTTCCGGTTTGCCCTTGTATATTCACAAACGATACCAACAGGAAAAGCAGGAAAACACCTCTTTTTATATATCGACTAATCGTGCGCATAGACTTTTTATTATTTACTTATTTCCCATATCTCTTTAATCTCCAACACATCGCTACTGGATATATCCGGATAAGTTATTGCCAAAGACATCTTTTCCAGCGAACCGGAATAGTCTTTTATTTTGTCTTCAGACAAAAGTTTTTTAATATCGGTAATCAGTTCCACATCTTCTTCCTTAAAAGGCAATGCCTTTTCCAAATCACAGACGATTGTTGTCGTTTTAACTTGCTTCTCCCAATCGGTTTTCAAATTCAGTTCGTTCATCGGGCGATAGAACACGGAATATTTCTCATTCACTCCCTGTCCGGTCGAAATAGACGGGTTAGGGGTAAGCGAGAAGTCCGAATTCGTAGCTTCAGCCGTAGGATACCAACTGACCCCGGAAATCTTATTCTTTTCCGGATCCGCCAATCCGACCCAATTGAAAGCAAGATAAGAAACGCTCTTCCGCATCACGGTCGTATCCGCTTTCATACGCAGGCTTTCTGTCAGAGCTGCCTCCGGAGCCTTTCCTGACAAATAATATTTATCCACTCCGGATTGTCCCTCGTAAGCAATCGTTGCCCATGTTCCCGATTTTCTTTTTGCTGATTGCTCAAACAGACTACGGACGGTTGTATTATATTCAAGTTCATTCAACAGCGTATTAACCAAATGGGTTTGGAAGTTTGATAAAACACCGCCTTCAGCCATGTCCGAATTGATTTGATCTAAAAAGTCGGATTTGCCTTCGCCCTGAATTTGCCCTTCTATTTCAGATAAACGCCCAATATATTTTGTGTATTTATCTTTCAACTCAAGATCGGATTCAGAATCTGTCCGGAAAAATACCGCTCCAAAGCATCCAAAAAGTCAACCGTCTTATCAACCACCGGCTGGCTTAACTCATCTTTATATTTCGACAAGACAAAAGCATAGAAATCCGATTGAAAATAGTTCTTTATATCTTCCGGTAACAAGCAGGTAGCCGGATAACCGGATATTTCCGTATCCCCCCCCTCTGTCTTTTCTTCCCAATCAGGAAGTTTCTCAAACCAGAAGTCGGTACGGGTCACCGCACGCCGCAACACGACCGGACAATTGTAAGGATTCTCCCGATCGGCACCTTGATCCGTCGACAAGATGTCCCGCGTGAAAACATAAAACATATTCCGGTCATTGAACGGCTGGAAGGGCATTTGCAAATAAACCGTCTCGTACGTCCCGGTCTCTCGCAGGGGAGACCACGGCTGACCGTCCGCACCTGTCCACCCGCAAACGGCGGAATCGATATTGGCCACAAAGACCGCATGATAGGTCTCACCCTGCGACAAGGTGTCTTTCAAAGCCTCCCGTTGCTCCCACGACATATTCTCGCGTCTCAACGGCCAACTCTCCCCGTCGGTATCCAACCCGGGGATTTCCCTCCGCTTCTCCAACGTCCCCTCCTCACTATACAGCAGGTAAGTAAGCGAGTTGATACGTACCCCTTTCGGCTGGTTTTCATGGATCACACGCGTGGCGGCACCAGCCGCGGTCGTGTAATCCACCACGAACTTACCAGCCGAAACCACCGATGCCGTAGGCTCCGGTATCTCATTTTCGCATCCGGCACAAAGGCATAAGCCGGCTAACAACCCCACAACCTTTTTCATATATACGATTCCATTCATTATTCACATTCATACTCCATCCCATGCGTCATCGTCGACATCCACCGTCGCATCGTTTCCATCGGCAAAACCGGCGTAACGCACCTCGAACGTTTCTTTATCCTTACCGTTAAACAAGACAATCGTCCGTGTATTCTTCTTGATTTCGATAGCATCCATCGGTACATCTTCTTCGGCACGTCCACGCAAGGCGTATTCTACCGAGGTATCATTCGCAAAAGAGACCGTCACCTTGGCGTCTGACAGTTCCCCCGGAAGCAGGGCGATCGGTAAGAGCTGTTCTTCCAACTGTCCTTCCACGCTTACGGTCCAATGAAATTTCCGCTGTTCACGCTCGATAACAAGCACCGAGTCACACGACTCGTCGCGGATATAGCAATTCCGGGCCGTTTTCATGCTGACCGTAATATCCGTCACCGCCCCATTCGTTGCCGTATCGAACTGGTCGGCCGGCTTTCCCATATTCAGGACGAATTGCCCGGTGACGCGTCTCATCAGCACTCTTTCGTTGGTCGGCATGTCGGTATCGACCCAGCGGTCGATGATTTTACGGTAAATCGCCAAGTCTTCCTTGCTCGCCTCATTCAACGCGACTTGATAGTCCAATACCGGTCGGTAGTCGATCGCGAAATCGTAAAGGTCCTTATATGTCAAAAACGTATTTTGAGTCGGAAACATCCCGCTTCCCATCCCTTGGCTTATATCCGGCACGCACACGAAAGCAAACTTATGCCAAACTCCGGGCAAATTCTCGACATGATAGGTTTGTCCCTCCAGGTCATAATATTTGTCGCAATACAAGACCACATTATACCGATCCCAATATTGATCCGAAGGATCGGTAGCCTCGGGTTTCCCGCTTTCCGGCCTGCGTTCCGCCACATAGAGCCGTACAAACTGCTGATCTGTTATCTCCCTCTCGGCGGTATTGTCCGCGGCGCGTGTAGCCACATGGAATGAGGCGACCGCCGTTTGCCCTTCTTGCGGAACCTCATTCGAGCATCCGGCAAGGCAAACCACCGCCCAGGCGCATATATATTTTCCTATCGTCTTATTCATCGCGTCTAATCCTTTTTTCCCACTATTTTTTATCCATGATCTCTTCCTCGTCCTCATTCCAGTCCTCGTCCGTATCGATCTCGCCGTCTACCGTTCCCGTATCGGGCCCTCGCCAACCGTTATAGCGGCGGGCGCAAATCACGTTGTAGAAACGCGAGCGCATCTCGACCCTCGCCTTGCCGTTCTTTTGCGCATTGGGCGAAAACTGCACGGCCCAACTGAACCCGGCAGTAATTCCGGCCGCATCGCTAGACGAGGGCGTGGAGGAAAAGAAGGAATAAGGTTCCATCTTCCAGTCTACATCCACAGTACGTGAGTATTCCCTGGGATAAGACCTCGACCCTCCGCTGATATGCCCGGCTATCGCCTGCAATTCGGTGTAAGCCGGCAAATACCACAAAATCTCGTTATAGTCGATCTTCCCGTTGCCGTTACGGTCGCGGTTCTTGCCCAAGGCATATCCCAACGCGATGTTCGATGGAATATTGCCGTCCGGATAAGCCGGATCGATGCCCCATTTGTCGCCGTTCAAAGCGATGTCATACAACACACGGGTATTGGTCAACCCATTCTTTTTCGAGTTTAGGTCGTCTGCCAGGATCTCATCCATCTTCAGACACCAATAATGCTGGAATCCCCATTGCATATTTTCTTTTCCAAGATACGTTCCACGTAGAGCGTATCCAGTACCTTCTTCGCGAGATCCGTGGCAAACCTCTCGCGTATCACCATCTGGGCCGCGTACTGCTTGATCTCTACCTCTTTCACGTTTCCCGCCTGGTTCGAGAACAGGAGCTTGCCTGTACGGGGGGCTTTGAAGTAACGATCGTTACCGTGCGGATCCTTGATTGGCGGGATATACTCGTCCGTATGGATATAGAAGTAGTGCAACCCCGCCTCTCCGTCCAGACGGAAAGCGGCTTGATCGCAGCTAGCCTCCGCTCCCAGCTTACGGGGCTTATAGGATGGCGAGGCGGAAACCTCCAGCCAGGGGGTCTGGTCCGGATCGGCCACCCGCACCGTCCAGTTACTGGGCGAGTAGAGAAGTACCTGCGTCACGTTGGGATGGGCATCCAGCACGTCCTCGAAGTTCCCGTAGATAGTCAGCCCGCCGATCGGATTGGCATCCACGCGGGTGTCGGTCTTGTCCGCGTCGAAGATACGGATCCGGTAGTTATAGACATGGTTACGGCAGACGTTGAAGTCTTTGTAATTGTCCGAACCGAGGTAGATATAGTAGGTCACGTTGCTCGGATCCTCGCCCCCCACCGGATTCTTCTTGGTGTAGACACCGCGGATCATCAGGTAGGTGGCATACTTGAAGCCTCGCTCTTCGCATTAACCGTATACTTACCGTTATTTATGTCTTCGTTTCTTTTGAATATCTTTTCGGCATCATCCGGATTCCGGCTTGTCCCGGCAAGCCCCCGCTTGTTGATCTGCTGATAATAGCGATACAAATCCTCATAACCATACTTTCCGGCAGTCTCGGGATCTTTTCCGATCAATCCTTTCAGGTTCTCCCAGTTCTCCTCTTGGTCGTACACCCTTCCTTGCCGGTTCTCGAACATCTTGAAAGAGGCGGTATAGGTATCATTCGTTCCAACCGCTCCTTTTACGATCTCGAAGTCCAATCTTTTTCCCTCTTGGTAAAATTGTGCCGAACGGTCTGCCTTGGCAGCATTACCGGCCACGACATACGAATAATCGCCTGCGCAAATATCCAGCGAATCCGACAATGCGTTGTCGGGATGACGATATCCCCAACTACCCGCGTCGTCAACCGACCCGCCGCCATCCAGCAGCATGCTGCCCTTCGGAATATTGTAAAGAAACATTTCCTCGACCGCGAATTTATCTTCCGGATCGTACGGTTCGAAAGAGACATTAAAATTGACTTGCGCCGTCAGACGCTTAACCGGGATGATGTATTCCTTTTTCAACTGGCCGGTCGTGGTCAGTTCCAACGGGAGGGAGCCGGTCATGATGTGTTTGCCGCCATAAGCTCCTTCCGGAGTTCGGATCGTGGTATATTTCGCCTTCAACTTAGTCAAAGTGACCGGAGAGTTGTCATCAAATCTTCCGTCTCGTCTCCTTCCGGCAAATTGCACAGGGCATAGATGGATTGATCCGCCACGGCGGTCAGGTAGATATTGACCGAATGGTTATCGATCCGTCAATTGCTGGTAAGCTTTATTGACCAATTTCCCATCTTTGTCAAACACCATGACCAACACATTTTCCAAAGACTCCTGCTGCCCGGTCTCACCGACCCGGGTAACAATCACCGGTGCCTCCTCGGTAGAAAAGCGGAAAGTGATCATCCCTTCCGTTACCCCCTCGCCCGGGTTTGAGCCGCCCTTGTCGAAGTCGTCTTCGCAACCGGACAACAAGGCGATCAGCATGATCCATATCCAAGTATATCGTTTCATATCGCTATATTTATTGTGCGTGACAGGCTTGACGGGCATAATACGCATTTTCCTTATTTTCTCTATAATAATCATCATCAACATTGCCTGAACGGTCAATCTTTGTCGCTAATGCGTTTTTATAATAACTGGCAGAATTAGAACTCCAATAAAATTTTCCTCGCTCTATATTCGCATCCGCGTTATCCTTATATTGCTTCAAGAAACATCTCAATGCGACTATCGATGGCAAGAACCAAAAAGGTTCTTCAGACTTCGCTTCTTCATAATCTATCTCAAGTTCTTTTCCCGCTTCTCCCAGAGCACAAACCTGTATGGCAGAGCCTTTAAAATCATCTATCCATGTTTTATTTATAAATTCCCGATAATTGGCCTTACCATCTGCCCAATGCTCTGTCACAACAAGAGAGCTCCAATACCCCCATCCGAGTGTCTGTCCGGCAGCCACGATATCCCCTGTAACCGCGTTTCGTTTCGTCCCAAAATCGAAACGACTGAAGCCACGATATCCGTCACTATCATCTTCCATTTTCACAATCAACGCATTGTATTGCTCCACGTACAAATCAGAGGAGGCACCGCCCACCACAGAACCGTTTTCATCAAGGGCCTCCAGCAGTAATCGGATCCTCCGTGTCTCTCGCTTATTTTTTCCCAATCCGGGACACTCGCGTAATCGGCCATCCGAATGTAAATATCCTTTCCTCCAGTACCAGTCAATTCAGTGACATAACCGCTTGTCGTTTCGTCCCAAAACTGAATCCAAGGCGTATCCGAAGCATCACCGCCCGGTACCGCTGTCAGTTTCCAATTCTCATAAAGAATCGATGCGCTTATCTCCAAATGGTTCGTTCGCGAACCGATGCAATCGAAGATATAATATTTCTCACCGGCCTCTTCCGGCTCAGTTTATACTTATTGCCATCCTTGTCCCGCAGAGACATCAAGGGAACAATAGGCACACTGGGAAATTCCACCGGAATATCCACTTCCTGCCAAGGTCCGGCCTCCACGGTCACCTTAGTTCCCGCCAGGCTTTCCGGATAGTCGCCTTCCGTATTATCTCCTTCCAGCTTATGCCCGATATGGTAAATCATATTCGGATGCAGGGAGTAGATCTCCGGGGTACTCTCCTTGCCTTCGTAAATGGCAGGGAAAGATTTGATCCGGGTCAATTCGCTTCCCGCAACAATCTGATCATCACTACCCGGCGCATCATTATATTTATACCCCCACAGTTCTACCTTCAGCGTGGCATCGAGGGTATTATTTTGAATGGGCAGCGCATACGCCCCCATCAAGATGGTATTCTCCCGTTGTTTCCGTCCCTCCAGATGATCGGTCGGTATACTGTACAAAAGATCACCGCTTCTGGTTTGCTCCGGTCGCGGTTTGAAACTCATCAGATCGAACTTACAAAGCGTTTGGCAAACCGGTTTCCCGTCAACCGATCCACCGAAATCCTGTAGGGACGGCTTGCCCTCCCGCGTCATCCCCCGTGTCAGGCCGATCCGCGCGTTTTGCTTCTGAAAGAGATTCAGGCGTACCTCTGTTACCCGATAGGGGGTATTACCTATATTCAGTTTATAAGGGATGTCCGAGAGGTAGCAAAGCACTCCGGCCACGCGGCGGCGCAGTTCCACTTCCACGACATTCAAATTGTCGGGCATGAAGTCGAACGCCTGCCAACCGGCGAAAAGCTCCGAATGCGCTATGTCGGGATGGCCGTAAGCGATTAATTCTTTATCTTGTTTTTTGTCAGTCGCAGCGGTTGTCGGGTCTTTCTCATAAGGCATAGGTTCGCCTGGGGCTTCTTTCGCAAGAACCGCTTGTGCCGCCGACAGTTTGGCTCCGGTTTGGCGAATTCCGGCTGTTTATTGGCGGCATCAGCACCATAGGTCAGGCCATACGTATCGCCCGAGGCGTCGTCTAAGCCGACACATAATATCATATATTTGCCGGGGACCATGGCGATCTGGTCTTGCGGCAACAGAAGTTCAAACGTTTCGGTTTGCGGCTGTCCTTGCCCATAGCCCTCCTCTACCGAGGGATCCCAAGGGGTGCCGTTTTTCATCAGTAGCTGGGAAGCTACGACCTTGTTTTTTTTCGGGTCAATATCGTCCGCGGTCATATCACCGCAATAATAAAGGATGGCGTAGATTCGAGTCACGTGATGCAAGCTAGCCTGGCTGTACAGGTGTGTCTTGGTATCCAACTGCCCGGTAGTCAACCTAACGACGATACCCTTCTCGGGAAGACCCTCCGGAGAATCTATCGGTTCGTCAGCGCAACCCGCGAAGAGACAGGCCAGGAATATCAGGATTAAGATGCTCACATGTTTCATCATATCAGAAACTTTCTTAAATTACTCGTTCTTGTTTTGTATAAATAGACATTATAACCGGCCCGTGTGCTTCCTTACATATAAAAAGGGGGGCGTTGCCGGGGTGCTTATAGTTTCCTGTCTAGGAAACTGAATAGAGGAGCCGTGCCTTGTCGGCACAGCTCCCGTATAAAAGTGATTGTCCCTTATCAATCGGGAAGTCCGATGCGGGCGGACATTAGTCGATCTCCAGGTCGTGGATGAATTCCCACTGGTCGTTGATCTTGATTACCAACTCTTGGGATTTATCCAGCGGCTGTGGTTTATCCGGGTCAACGCCTGGTTTGTCGGGATCGTCGCCACCGCCACGCTTACCGATTTGGTACAGGTGGTTACGGTAGATGCTGTAATGATATTCCGTATCTTTCAGGGTAGCGTCGATAGAGGCGTCATCCAACTTAACAGACCAGGTCTGAAGGATGTATTCTTTGTCATTATCGTCAGTAGCGAAGCCTTTGCCTTGATCATTTCCTTTCTTCTTACCGACCAACTGAAGCTCGAAAGTATTCAAGGTCTCATCCTTGTCGAACGGGATGACGAATTCGCCGGCCAATACGGCGCCATCGGCTACGGTTACGGCGGCGTTGGTACCCTCATACGGGTTCTTCCATTTGGAGGTCTCACCGAGGTACTTCTTACCATCAACATCCATCGCAACACCTGTCCAGTCTCCATCATTGCCAAAGCTGAACCACTTCGTCAAGTCGATCTCATAAACGGTGTAGGCGTTATCTGTTCCTTCTTTGAATTCTGCGTCTTTAGTCAAAGCGCTGTCACTGAAACCATTGACAATATTCTCCTTGCCTACCTCGGTAGCGTCGTCGTTCTGCTTGTTCAGCTGGATGGTCATATCCAGACGGTCGTTACGGTTGGAAGCGACCAAACGCAATTTGGTAGACCAACATGCTGTTGTACCATCAGATAAAGCATTTCCATCCGCCGGGATATTCGAGAAGTAACCCAGCACACCGGCAACCTGACGCTTCAGCAACACGGTCCAAGAGACACTTTCCTTCGGTTCTAATGTCACCGGTTTGGATTGACCGGAGAATACCTCGCCGACAGCCCTGCTGGCGAATTTCGTATCTTTAGAATACTCAACAGACTTTGTTAACAGGTAAGGGAAGCCGGAACCCGGAGTGGTGGCGAAGTTGTGGGTGATGTTGCTAGGATTTGTGATTAAAAGCCCCGGGATATTTTTCCAGCTATCATCACCCGGAGCAACTACCGCACCTTGGAACTTGAACGGAGCCGGATTGCCTTCCACCTCTGTCTCGTTCTGGCCTACGGCGTAGATCGTATAAGTCGAACCAGCCTGCAACTTATCCTTCCCTTCCAGCTTAATGGTTCTCTTACGGCCATATTTATATTCCTCGCAAGTATTGTCCCAGTTGTCCACATGGATGGTCTTAATCAACTTCTGTGTTCCAGTCTCCTCTTTGAAGATATACAGCATCACGTCCGTCACATCCTCGGATCCCCTGTTGTCCGTACTATACAAGGGACGAGACTTCGTGCTGAGCACGTCCGTATCTTGCATATCCAACACGATTACCTGTTCACCGGTGGCAACCTCGTTACCCGGTCCGTCCAAGATAGGATCGTCATCGTTGCCACAAGAAGTGAACGCTAACAGACCGCACAAAGCGGCCGCGCCAAAGAAATAATTCTTTTTCATTTGCTTCTTCTTTTAAATGTTAAACTTCGGTTTTATCTATAAATAACGTTATTCCACATCCATGATATGCAGAGTCTCCCAGTTGTCGTTTATCAAGATGAAGATCTTGAAACGGCAGCAGCAGGGGTCGTACTCGTAGCGCAAGATGGTCAGCTCGTTGCGGCTCATCGTCACGCAGACCGGCTCCGGGGCGATCCAGTTGCCGCCCTCCGAGGGCCTGTCGCCCACGTGGTAGCGCAGATCAACCTGCGACGCGCCCCGTTTCCGGGAGGGGGCCAACAGGCTCTTCGCCACCATGGCCGGCTCCTCGCGCTCCCAGCTACGGTCGAAGGCCAACGTCGTCGGCTCGCGATAGCCCCCCTCGGCACTGAAACGGCTCATGATATCCGATACCTTCCACTCGCTGAAGGCATACGCCTCGGGCATCCTCTCGGTAGCCAGGATCAGCTTGCCCTTCAAGCGCCTCATGCCGCACGAGAAACGCTCGCTATCCAAGGCATATACCAGCGTATCGCGGGTGAAATAGGCGTCGCTACCCTCCGCGCCGCAGGGATGCAGCCCCAGCGAAGCGAGATCGCTGTCGAAAGCCGCGGTATCGCCCAGGTTGCCCCAGGCTGTCAGCACGTAAGAGCCGTAGGGAAGGTCGGCCGGTAGGGGCACCTCCACGCTTCCCGCGTCGCCTTCCACGGGTGACAGCGCGCGCTCGGCCACGACACGGCCCGTCTCCAAATCGCTCACCCGATAGGCCAAGTCCGACACATACTCCCTGAAGGGAAGATCCTCCGGACGCTCCTCCTCGTAACCCAGGCGAGCCGCCGCCGCGCTGTTGACATAATTCTTATCCGCCACCTCCAGCGAGAGACGCAACGGCGGACAAGGCTCCAGCTCGTCGCGGATGCAGCCGCACAGCAGCGCCATAGCCAATCCACCCAACAGGGTTATTCCATGCAAATGTTTTCTTTCCATCATTTTACGCCTCCTTTCCGGCTGTTCGTCATCTGCCATTCATGCTCGAGCACGGCCAAGTTGTTCTTCCCGACCTCCGAAGCCGGATAATAAGCAAGCAACTTACGGTACGCCTCGATCTTTTCGGCCAACGAAGGCATCAGTTCCGCCACGCGAAAAACTCCTCCTCGCTGAACGCGTCCGGCCGGGTGGCATACATCCGCAACAGTTCCTCGTCGGAAGTGAAACTCTTCAGCGTGTAGGTGTAACGGTACTCCACCTTGCGGTCGCGTTGCAGATAGTTCGTGCGGATACGTTCCCAGCAGGACAGACGACGGATCTCGCGCTCCTGCACATCATCGTTGTTGCCGTCGGCGGGATAACGCTCCAGGATAGCCTCCACATCGGCTGCATCCGGGTCACCGGCTTGCCGCATGGCTTCCAACACCGGCTCCCAACCTTCGGGACGGACATCGGCAAGGATACGCTCCTTCATCTCCGGGGCTATCGCCATCCTGTCTTGCAGCCAGCGGCCGGCGGCCACCGCCCGTTGGTACGCAAGGTTCGTGTTGAACCCGAACGGGCCATCGGCAGATGCCATCCCGATGATGTGTATGGAGTGTACGCTCGCCAACGAATCTTCCAAAATCGGGCGTAACGTCTTCGCCATTTTCTCCAGTTCCGCCCGGTTGTCACCCAGCGAGCCGTCTATGTCCGAACGATTGATGGTAAACTGCAAGACGGCGATCCCTTTTCCCTCCATCACTTTCGGGCGCTTCGCCAGCGTGGGGCGGATCCATTGGAGCGAGAAGGTATCCACAGGCTCCGATTGCCGAAGCTTAGCCACAAACAAGGTATCTATAATTCCGCATGACGCACATCCCTCGACGGAGACCAACGCGTCTATATAGGCATCATCCCAGCCTTCAGGAACCGCGACCCGCGTCTCGTAAGGTATCTCCATCAACTCAGACCAACGGTCGGCACGGACAACCTGCCCGGGCAGGGAGTCAACATACCCTTCCAGCACCTTTTTCCTATATATTTTCTTCGCATAAACCGGCGCGTCAACGGCTACCGGCTCATACATATCCGCCACCTTGCCATCGGGTGCCACCAAACGGGGCGTAATAAGCAAACGTCCCCTTTTCGACAAATAATCCACCGGCACCTGAAACTTCATTTTCACCGTTCCCTTGCTTGAGGGATCAAGCATCACCTCACCCAACCTCGGAGACACGGAGACACCAACGGGTGTCTTGACCGGCGAGCAACTCCCGAATATCCCCAAGGAAAAAAGAGCGACCAACAATTTTTGTGAATGAAATCTCATACCGTTAGAATATATAAATCAATGACAGGGCAGCTTTGGTAGGCCCGAAATAGTTCTTATGTTTGTCTTCTCCGCACTTCTCGCAATAGACGCGGGGGCTCTCCTCATACCACAGGCGGGCATAGCCGATACCGATGGCGGCCTCCAGGTTCCAATGCGGCGAGAGAATCCAGTCGTACCCGTAAGTGAAACCTCCTCCGGCCAGATAGCCATCGTAGCGTTTCTTCTTGAATCCCCCGAAGTACTGCGCCCCATGCAAGTGCATACCGACAAAGTGCCCCTCGGACTTCTCGCAGAACCAATATTTCAACTCAGGTTGTACCAGCCAGAAACGCATCTTCTTGTCGTCCTTGAATGTCCAAGGATTGTAGGATCCGGACAGTTCCAGCGTATATCTCGGGCTAAGAGCTACTTCCAATCCTAGATTCGGCGTAGTGGTCGCCCACATCAAGGTATTGGTCTTCAATGCCACGTCTTGCGACTTGGCTGTTTGCGCAACCCACAAAACCAATAGAAAAAATAATAAAACCTTATATCTCATCATTTATTATTTGTTTTTTGTCCGCCTTCCGGCACATGACACTCTTTCGCTATCAGGCGACTGACATATCGGCAGTGGCATACAGAACAACGCTTCTTCGTTCTTACGAAATGCGGCCTCCCGCCGTATCTGTGCATACTTCTCTGTTTCCGGTTACCCTTTCTGAGCCTTCCTTCTAGCCATACACAAAAAAACTTAAAAGTTCTTCCTCTTCAACGAGGAGGAATATGAACGTGAGAACTTGTAATTCTTCCTCTTACAAAGAGGAGGAACTTTTGTTGAAAAACGAACTTTGTTATTGATATATAGTGTATTATAATAATACGCTCATCAGTTCCAATGATAAAAAAGCGATCCCTGTTCTATTTTTTAGTCAATAATTATAATTAAAGAAAAACAATGAAATCGAGACGGAACATATCCAATGACCTGAAGTATACAAAAGAGTACTTTGTCTGTGAAAATTATATTTCTGATGAACGATCCATCTTGGAGCCTATAGAGGTAAAGGGCGGCGAATATCTGATACGGGAAGAAGTGGAACGTTTCACGCTTGGATTTATTCTTTCCGGGGAGATGGATATATCGACTGCCGGATCTGTATGCCAACGGGTGGGTGAAAAACAGATGTTTCTCATAGCTGCCGGTGACAATTTTCATGGAAGAGCGATTACGGATATCTCCCTGATGCGTTGTTCGTTCACTAGAGATATGTCCTTATGCAATCGTTTCTCCATTGAACAGTTACAAAAATATATCCCGCTAGGTTTCCAACAAGAAAAATGCGGGATTACCTTACTTCCCATCCATGAATTGTTATTCAAGGAACTTGAAGTGACACGGGAGATCATGCGAACAGGAATGTCATGCATTCATTATCAGCGCATCAAAAAAGAGATGTTATTTATTGAATTGCGCGGATTTTATCAGAAAGAGGATTTGGCTAGATTCTTCGCACCAATCCTGGGCACGGATAATGATTTCAAGGAAAATGTATTACAAATATATCCACAGGTAGAAACCGCTCAGGAATTGATTGACAGGTTAAATATGTCTCCTAGTGCATTCAAACGAAAATTCCGGGAGACTTTCGGTATATCGGCTCGCCAATGGCTAATTCGTAAAAAAGAACAAAAATTAATCAGGGACATTTTGATGACCAATATATCCATAGCAGAACTCGCTGAAAAATACAAATTTACGGCCAACTATATGACCACGTTTTGTCGGAAACGTTTTGGCAAATCACCGACAGAGCTGCGCTTGGAACACAAGAAGTAAACCTTTTTATAGCCTATACACTATAGTACTGTCTCTTTATTATATGTAGAGGGACAAGATTTTCATGTATCTTCACATCCATCACTACCACTCATCTTATCATGGTCTATTTTTGTAGTTTTAAGGACTACTTTTGTTGCCGCCTATATTTCAATTATATCTACTTTTGCGGTCGAAATAAAAGTTCTTTATAAAACGTTCCCCCTCTTTGTAAGAGGAAGCACTTTTATTCGAGACAAAAATATAATTTCCCAACGAATTACTCAAATCAGAAATCCTCAAATATCCAATTTTCATGGCTTCCCATCAGGGGATACGCTTTCTGAACAGCGAGGTTATCACCCGTTGATTGGCCATGGCAACCATACCGATATCCAACGAGGCTAGGTAGATAGTTGTCACCCCTACGTGACTATGCCCCATCGCCTCGCTGATTACCGTATCACTTGTCCCGCATTGTCGGGCAAGCGAGGCCCAAGTATGGCGGGCCACGTACGATGTTAACGGCTCGTCCAGTTCCAACAAGGAGGAAAGGCTGTCCAGACGCTTGTTATAGACACGCAAGGCACTCGAATACTCCCGTTCTGTCTTTTTTTCCGGATCATACAGGATAGGGAACAAATAGGGGCAGCCCGGATCGGATACCATGTACCGATCTATGATAATCTGCGCCTGCGGGTGTATCTTGACCCTCAACTGACGATTGGTTTTCCTGCGCTGGTAAGTGATACATCCGTTCCTTACTTGTTCCTTTTTGAGATAAGCCATGTCAATAAAGGGCATTCCCTGCATATAGATACTGAACAAAAACAGGTCTCGGGCAAATCCGAGCATCTCCTTGTCAATAAGGGAGAGAATCGCCAGACGTTTGACAACCCCGCCGTCAACGGCTCGCTTGCGAGTTTTTTCCTGCCCGGTGAACGATTTGCGGAAAGGACGCTTGTCCATCTGTATGATCTCCTCGTCTAACGCATAATTGTAAACGGCCCGGAGTTCCCTGTTGTACAGCGAAATGGTATTCATCCTCAGTCCCTCGCCGATTAAATATGATTGGAAATCCTTCATCTGTCCGACAGTCAGATCTTCAATAGCGATGTCCTGATCCCCCCTGAACCGTTTGAAATGCTTAAAGGCGCAAATGTAATTACTCGCCGTCTTCTTCTTGTCCAGCCTTTCGAAATACAAGATTCTTTGTTCAATAAGGTTGAAAAAGCTTAACTTCTTCTCTTTTCTTTGTTGTTTTCCTTTTTTTCTCTCCATACTTTACGTTTTTAATTTAACCAAACATTATATAATACCGTCAACAGCGAGAACGGTAATTCTTTGATTACATAAAATAGGATATTTTCTGGAAATTTCATGGAGAGCAGACGGATACCAGTGAGTTCCCTATAATCAAAGATAAATCAAAACCGTATTGTCACGGGCGTTCCGGCTTCGCTTTCCATGAGTATTTTCCTTGCGACAGGTCGCGGAAAATACACATGGAAACAAACGCCCGGACAAAGGTTTTGATTTCGGGAAGGATTATAGGGACTCACTGCGACCGACGCGACGCATGACCGTGTCATTGATGAAAAAAGGAGGGCCTCCTTATATCCCTAATAAATCCGGCAGGAAGTACGGGATATATGGGCAGACCTGGCAATGTCTTATGAAAAAAACACCGCCCCATGAGAAGACAGGGACTTCAGCTCCCTCTGCTCTGCATAATCCTCCCTTTGCGCCCGTGCCGGCTTTTTCGCCCTTCCCCTGCATACCATATCCTTGTTTTCACGGCATGTTTCTCTCACGGAAAACCAGTCTTTCGGACATTTGATGACATCTGATGACACCTGATGACACCTTTTTGAAAATCAGTGTTTTATTCGGATTTAGCCCATATTTTTGAAGCGTCAAAGCAATTTATTAACCCCTAAAAGAAAAGGTATGGCACAAGAAAAGAGCCCGAACGGGAAGCCTAGACGGACCCGGAAACCGAAGGTCACGGACGACGCCCCTTTGGTGGAACAGATCACCGAGCTGATGATGATTCATAACAAGAGCGATCCGAAAGCCGGTGTACAAGTGGTCAGCGAGATCGACAAGGACGGGAAGGTCAAGACGGTTCCGGCGGACGAGAAGAATGAAAACTCATTCCTGAAATTCGACAAGAATTCGAGTATTCTCGAAAACTTCATCAAGAATTTTTGGAGCCAGCTCAAGGAACCTACCCATTTCCGCCTGCTCCGCATGACCTTCCACGACTACAAGGTGAACAAGCAGGCGATCCAAGACCTGGCGGAAGGGAAAAAGACGGACACAGTGAAGGAGTTCCTCAAACGCTACGAGATCCGTCCGAGAGAGAACAAAGAGGAACAAAACATGAATAAACAAGAGACAGCCATGGCAAAAAAAGAAACGCAACCGCAGGAACCCCTGCAACAGAGTGAGGTACAACAGGCATCACAGCAACAACCGCAGGCACAGCAGGTGCCACAAGAGCCGCAAGGCCCGCGCTATCGTTACAATGAGAACATGATCGACTGGGAGGGATTGGACAAGATCGGTATCTCAAAGGCGACACTCGAACAGCAGGGACTTCTCGACTCCATGCTGAGAGGTTACAAGACCAACAAGCTGGTGCCGCTGACACTTAACATTCCCGGCGTGCTGACAGCCAAACTGGACGCGAGGCTCTCGCTCATACCGCAAGAGAACGGGCAGGTGGGGCTGGCCGTTCACGGTATACGCAAGGAACCGCAACTGGAACGCCCTTATTTCGGGTTCAACTTTAGCGAGGAGGACAAGAAGAACCTGCGTGAGACCGGCAACATGGGACGTGTGGCGGAACTCAACCTGCGCGGCAGCGAGTACACCCCCTGTCTGATCTCCATCGACAAGAACACCAACGAGCTGGTCGCCGTCCGGCAGGAACATGTCTACATCCCGCAGGAAGTGAGCGGGGTAAGACTTATGGACGAGGAGATCAGACTGCTGAAGGAGGGACAACCTGTCAAGGTGGAGGGGATGATCTCCAAGGCGGGGAAGGAATTTGACGCCACGCTCCAATATAGCGCCGAGCGCAGGGGGTTGGAGTTTATCTTCCCGAAGAACCAGGTATTCAACGAGAAATCCATCGGGGGCGTACCACTCTCACCTACCCAGATAAAGATGCTCAGCGAGGGACATACCATCCTGGTCGAGGACATGAAGTTCAAGAACAGGGACGGAGCTTTCTCCGCGTTTGTCACGATAGACCAGACGACAGGACGGCCGAATTACACCCGCCATAATCCGGAAACCGGAGAGATCTATGTTCCAAAGGAAATCTGCAACGTACAGTTGACAGCCGAGGACAAGGAAACCCTGCGCAAGGGACAGGCGGTCTATCTGGAAAACATGATCGGGCGCAAGGGAGAGGAATTCTCCTCGTTTGTCAAGCTGGACATGAATACCGGCAGGACGATGTATTCACGCACGCCGGACGGGTTCAACGAGCAGCAGGCGCCGCGCATCCCGGCGGAGGTTTACGGTCATGTGTTCACGGCGCAGGAAAAGGCGAACCTCCAGGATGGGAAAACCCTCCTGGTCGAAGGGCTGAAAAACAACGGGCAGACGTTCAGCTCCTACCTGAAAGTAAACCCTTATTCCGGGCAGTTGCAGTATTTCCAAGAGAACCCTGATATTCGCAGGGATACTTCCCGTCGTGCAGCACAGGCGGATACCGCCCAAGGTCAGCAGCAGGAACAAAAGAAGGGCGCAAAACAAGCGGTATAACCCCGATCGGAGAGAAACAAAATGAGTTTTACAAACATCAAATCCCCAAACCGTATGAATACGAATCGGAACATCCCTTATAATTATAATGTAAAAGATATTGATTGGCCCGGTCTGAAGGCCGTGGGTATCAGCAAGGAGCAACTGGAAGCAGACGGCAACCTTGACCTGTTGTTGCAAGGCAAGGAATCAGAAATCATCCCGTTGAAACTCTGTACCCCGGTAATCAGCCTGACCATGGATGCTACACTCAAACTGGTACCCGGTGACAACAACAGGACAATCATGGAAATCAATGGCATCCGTCAGGAGGAATCTCCAAAGAAATAACAAAAAAATAAAATAAGTTTAACCTGTTGGGTTGTCTAAAAAGTCACTCATTCGTTCTTGAGAATTGAATATTTGAAATCAATCTCAGATAGGTATTCGAATAAAAGAGGGTCAAAAATACTTTTTAGACAGCCCCCATCAAAAAGAAAAAGAATATGATCGCAATAGTGACTGACAGGCCCAACGTGGGCAGAGAGATAGCAAGAGTGTTGGGAGCCGGCAGAAAAGAGAACGGTTATATGACCGGGAACGGCTACATGGTGACATGGACATACGGCAATATGCTTTCCCTTGCAATGCCGAAGGATTCAGGAACAGCCCATGTGGAGTGGAAGGACTTTCCCCTGCTACCGCCTTCCTTCCTGACAGTAAGGCACGTGAAGACGGATACCGGGTGGAATCCCGACATCAATGCGGTGCTCCAGTTGAAGATAATAGCCAAGGTGCTCAACGCGTGTGACACCATCATCGCGGCAACCGACGCTTCCCGAGAGGGAGAGATGCTGTTCCGCCATCTTTACGGTTTTCTGGGATGCAAACAACCCTGCCTCCGCCTCTGGATCTCGTCTCTGACGGACGAGGCCATCACGGAAGGTATGGCGAACCTCCTTCCATGTGATCGGTTCGACAACCTGTTCCTGGCGGCGGACAGCCGTAACCGGGCGGACTGGCTCCTGGGGGTCAATTCAAGCTATGCCATCTGCAAGGCGGTAGGCTTCGGAAACAATTCGCTGGGCAGGGTACAGACCCCCGTACTGGCGGAGATATGCAGACGGTACCGGGAGAGGGAGAATTTCCTGCCAGCCGACAGCTGGCCGGTATTCGTCAGTCTCTGCAAGGACCGACAAATCATAAAACTGCGCCACACGGAAGATTTTCAGGAGTACCGGTACGCGTCAGAACTGTACGGTGACTGCAAGGCGGTACGGAACGCACGTATCGCGGCGGTCAGCCGCGAGAGCGAGGACATCCGGGCACCGGCTCCCTACAACCTGACCGAACTTCAGAAGGACGCGAACCGTTACCACAACCTGACAGCCATACAGGTACAGGATATCACCCAAGGCCTGTACGAAAAGAAACTGATCTCCTATCCGCGTACCGCCAGCCGCCTGCTGACAAGGGACGTATATGACACGTTGCCCGCTGTCATGGAAAAGATTCTTTCCCGCAAGGAATTCCGCCAATACGCCAAAATGACGGACTTTGCCGCGCCGCCAAGCGACATCAGCGCACAGGAGACGACAGATCACCACGCGATCATTGTCACCGGCATGCCCCCCGGAACATTGAACAAGGAGGAACAACTGGTCTATACGCTCATTCTCGGCAGGACACTCGAAGCCTTCATGCCATCCTGCCGGGTGGAATATACGACCATCGACGTAGTATGTGCCGCACGAAGTTCAGCGTCCAAACGTACCGCGTCCTGAAAAAGGGGTGGCTCAGCATCTTCGGGCGGGAACATCTTATCGCAAGGGGGGGGATGCCCTGTTCCGCACTTCCGGATTTCTCCCCGGGAGAGCCAGTACCGGTAAGCGGATGCAATATCGTCCGCAAGAGAACACTTCCGGTATCCCCCTATACGGATGAGGAGCTGGTCGGTTATATGGACCGGAGCGGATTAGGGACCGTCTCCACGCGTACCAATATCATCCGCACACTGCTGGAGCGTAAATATATCCGCTATTCAGGCAAATATGTCATCCCCACCCCAAAAGGGCTTTTCTTCTATGAAACGGTACGTGGAATGAAAGTGGCCGACACCTCCCTCACTTCCGGATGGGAAGCGGAACTGTATTACGCCACCGGCACGGGACGATTCTCAAAAGAGCAAGGAGTACAGGCTTTCAATGCCGTACTCCTTTTTTCATGGGAGATTGGATAGTTTTTCCGCTTTTAACCGGCAAAGGTCTTGGATTGCCTCGTTTTCGCCGCAAGGCGGCCCCCTTGGGGCTTGGTTGGTCAAAAGAAAATCATCCTCGCTACGCTGCGGTATTTTCTTTTGCCAAGCCTTGCGCAAAAAAGGCAATCAAGGGCCGGAGGCCTATAAAATCGGGAAAACATATCCCGATGGGATTATTCATTCTTAAAAATTTAAAGACATGAAACTGCAACTCATCGAAAACATCTGCAAGCGAGTGGTCTCACTGGTCCTGCTTACGGGAATATGCCTGCTCTACAGCAAGGGAATCATTCCCGTGTATCTGCCCGTCCTGTTCCTTTTGTCGGGAACAATCATAGGATTCTTCTTCAGGGCATTCCTCCTTGTGATAAAACCGTCATGGGCATGCTTGTATAACTCTAAAATACAAAAAACATGAGAACCGCGACATCCACCCCCTCAGCCCCGGTCATGCCGGTCGCAGAATGGAAGGGAAAACCAGTTCTGTACCGATCTGGAAGAAAAGGTCCTAAAATACCGGGCGGCAGTGAAGGAGGAACGGGGAGCTTTTGGAACTGATACGGGAAGGGGATGGGACTGATTGCCCCAAGAAACCGCATCATGCAATACGGTTACGACTGGGCATGAAAAAGATCACCCCTGATTCCTGATCGATTCCTGGACTGCAGACTCATGCTATATTATTCAAACAATGGAGAAATATGAAATGCGATTAACTCGGGACCACTGTATGACGTACATCACCCCTGAAGTTCATGCTATGTATTCTGATTAACTGAGACGGGACACCTGCCCGGACGAATTTGACGGTCCGGGGAGAGACCGTCCGACGTGGATGGAACGGGTTCACGCAATGCATAAACAGGCATTTTAAAGCGTCTGCTTCCCAATAAATAAAACGAAAAACAAAAAAATACAGGATATGAACGAACCATTACAACTGCAGTAAGAGATAATATGCTCAAAAGCGTTGATCGCCTATGAGTACCATGAAGGTCACTACGCAAGCGGGAAGTCACTACCTGAACCACGCCCCATCGAAATAAAAGCGAAGAATGGAAGCCGGCACCTGGTTACATACACCATGACCCCAGAACTTATTCGACGGGAACCGGCGTGTATCCTTGCAATGGGTGGCTGCCACCCAACATGTTGTGGTGCGATACCCGCAGGGGGCATGAAAGTTGTGTGTGGTATAATCCGCCAGTGAAACGGCGATGTTTTTTCTCAAGACCTGTGGGATGAATGCCCACGTGCCGGGAGTCATTTATATCATTAAAATGAAAGGATGGACATTCGGCCCACAAGGGGAAACCGGAGACACCGCCTCTATCTGGCCCCTTTTTTCAATCTATGACCGGTGGAAGCAAAGTATGCTCTTTCACACCCTGTTGGAATATCTGTTGGGAAACGTTTCTGGCTCAGTGAATTTTCCCCATCTTGGAGGGAGGGAAGAACCCGACGAAAAAAGCAATCGCCCAAACCACCGGGCAAGTCATGGTAGGCAATATCCGGGAGCAAAATAAGCCAGCCCGCATCCAGCGAATACCTTCCCATGCCCAGGATGAATGTCATCACCGAGGAGGTCAGCTACTCCACCATCGCGCAAGCAGGACCTCTTCATCAACTCCATGCTGGCACAAACCGGCTGCGACATCCTCTGGCGCATGTTCAGGGAAGGAGGACCTTTTACCGGGGGCTTATCTCAACCTTTGACACGCTACGGGTGAATCCCATCCCGGTATAAACGGACGTGGATTTATTCCCGGTCATTCCTGCCGTACGGTCCGACCTTTTCATCCGTACGGCACTCGCCACTCTTTTCCGTCATGACCAGCTCGTACCGTTCCAACCTTTCATAGAGCTTGCCCAATGTTTTGCATCCGTATCTCTTGACCTTGAATTTGGGCATCATTTTCTTCAACGAGCCGCCTATCAGGGAAAGGGAGACCTCCTCCTGCCGTCAGGCCGCCTGCTGGAAAGCCTTGTCAAAAACTCCCATATCCCTTCGGATAAAAAAATCCGGAGTGTTCTCCAAGGTCTTGTTTTCCTTACGGTCGGCATACAGGAATACGGAACAGGAACGTATCAGCGATACGGGAGTCTTGCCCTCCCCATATCCCAAACCTTCAATCCCGCCTCCCGTATCCGCTGCGCCAACGGGTTAGAAGTCACCGTCACTGGCGACCAGACAGAAAACAGTCCACCCGTCACGGAGAAATGTCCCGCGCGTCTAAGTGACCAAATGCGATATCCGTAGTGTTCTTCCTGGAGGTATAGGAGGAGGCCTGCACCAACCTGGAACCTCATACCCCGAAAAGCCCTCCATCCGGAAAGAGCTTTCCTCGTCCAGTCACCGTATATCCGTTCGATAACGGCACCCCATAACGGGAAACAAAGTCTATTATCCTCCATCCTCTCAAAGGACGCGCTTTGTTCCGGTCAATCGTGAACCGCAATGAGATGTTTTGAATTGGCATTTGTCTTCATAACAACCGTTTATAAGACAAAGCTAGCATAACTCGCATATCCACATTGCCCTGTTCAGTTTTTTTCCTGCAAAAAATCCTGCATATCCGAACTCCTAGAAACTGTCTGGCAATAACGGATCAGTCCTTATCCGAAGCGACAATGCTGAGCAGCCTGCATATGTCATGTTGTCCAGAGCCTCGTCACTGCCCACACGGCCCATCCTATCCAGTTTCTCTTCTACGCGGTCAAATCCTTCCACCTATGGCTTTCCATATCATTTTCTCGAGCACTTATTATTCATGGTACATCATGGCATGTATCTCCTGTATTTTTAAAGTTACTACTGAAAATACACCCCCCTGAAAAAATCTGTAAGAACATTTTATTATGAAAAAGCTGTCACACCTCCTTATAGCCTTTGCCAGCATTATAAATATACATACTAGACAATTATATTTTTCTTCCTTTTTCGAATGGGGCCAGGTGTAAAACAGGTAGCGTAAAACCGTAAAATACGGATTGTAAACTTTACATACACGCCATCCGCTACCGCCATGCCTTATCTTTCCGTAGGCTAAAAAACATCATAAACCAATGTATATCTGACATCTGATGACATCTGATGACGTTTGCACCGTGCTGTTGGAAAGAAACAGGATGGAGGCTTTTGATTATAGATGATGATCCTGTCTGTGGCCACTAATCATGTCGTATTCCTATTTCTTACCCGCAAAGGCCACCTTTTTTTCCCCCGGTTGCGTAAGGCGGTCCTTTGGACCGGTTGCAGAAAAAAAATCATCCTCACTTCCGAGAGGGCACTGAAAAATAAGAACTTTTCAGATCCCTTTCGATTGAGTCCTGTTGGGAAAAGCACCTGAAAAATAAGTTCGCCAAATCCGAGAATAGGGATTTGGCGAGCTTTTTTTTTATACACCCATGACTTCCAAAGTTCTTCATGATTTTTTAATATTCCGACATGGAACGCGACGGCCATTCTCTTCGGCTTACTTCCACCGGTATCACGCGATGCCCGTCTGTACCACAAAGTCAATCTCCGCAGGTGTTTTGTCACTGCTCCAATAATAGGCGAAAACCTTGGGCCACTCAATTGCTGCAAGGACAAACTGTTCGGTAAAGCAAACCCTTGAACTCCTTTGGAATATATTTTCATCTCCTACCAGCATTTAGGCGGGCGCCTGGGTCATACGTAACCTGCTGGAGATGTCAGCATTTGCAGCTCTTTATCCGATCCATCAGCCACCGAATGGCGAGTTCATATTCCGTAGTTCTGTTTGTCAACGTACTTCCCGATGCAGTAGTTTTGAGATGTCCCGCCGATAAGCATCCGTGATTTCACAGTCTGTTTGTCACGCAATTTCCTGCAAGTTTTGATGCTTGAAAGAAACAATCCAATTCACTCAGGCATGCCACCATAATATATTGGCGAAAGCAAATCAACATATTTTAAACTGAGAATCTTTTAAATTTCCACCGGGCTGAGTGCAACAAATCGCACAAATCAGGCTCACTGCAGCAGCTACTCAGAAACCTTCAAAAACCAACGGATATAGATGCATTACATTTACTCTTACCCACCGGAAAGGAATCGACCTTTTCCCTCAAAGCAATTCCTAAATATGGAGCCAGGCCGTTACCACATGATTGTAGGCTACATTCTTCAAACTCTGTCTGACCAAAATGTTTCATCACCCAAGTTTTACCAACCTGACGAGCACCCAACAGTATCAAAGGTTTTCTCGCAGGATTATCTTTCCAAAGTTTCAACTGTTGTATAATCTTCGGTTTCATCGATTCCTTTAAAATAAGAATTATTCACTTGTCTCTTGCAAAGATACATTTTTTCGAGGATGAAAACCGATATATACAACACTTTTTCGATGATAACTTGAGAATAATATCACATTTTTTAGAGGATACAATCTTCCAGATAAAAAAATAAACTATAAATATAAACCTATGCTTGTTGTAAAACAAGAGAAATGGTTCAAATGAAAAAGAGTCCAATATCCAAAAACTTTCTCTTTGCGATAGTCTGACAGCAGCAGTTCTCAAGACGTTGGAACATACTATTTTTGTATCGCTTTTGGACAATCTTTCATAGTTTCAACTTGCTGCTTGTATGAACAGTGCTCCCATGACAAATGTCAGTCGGGGGTATTGGCAATCGGCCAGAGAAGTGATGTAAATACGTATCAACCATGCAACTGGCAGATAAAGTTAAACCCACTCTGGCATTAAAAGAGCCAAAAAGGTTTATGAGTTGCAAGCAGTGAATGAACACACAGATATAGAAACATCATTCTTGGCTTGTCGAACGCCCCCTATATAAACAACAAGTTACTTTTTATGCAGCCACTCTAAATCTATTAAAAATTATCCAATTCTATGATTTTTGTATTTAGCCACTCTGCTTATATTTGGCAAACAATTACAAATTTAAGTGATGAAATGATACTTGAAACGTTGAGCCAAACTTTCTAATTAAAGATGAGGTGGTACTGGATATGGTATGTTAAAGCATACAGACAAAAGGCAAAGGAGCTTGAAGAAAATATGATTTTGTATGCAGATGAGCGTATATTAAAAACTGTCGCCATTTATGGTAAATGTCAGAAAAGAGTAGCCCACCAAGGCTATTGGGCGCTAGAATGATACCTCATCTCATAATTACAATGAGAATACGATATTTAAGCCTTACTCCTGTTCAAATTGAGGCACAAGTCAAGCACATTTTTTCATTCAGCTTCTCCCTGAAGAATGAACAGAATATTCTTTTGAACTCAATAAAGTTGGAGATACTGAAAGAGAAAATTTTTACTACACCGAATGGCCGTCGTTCACTTCAGTATTTTCCCGTGATGAAACAAAGGGACCCGACAAAAAAGCGAATGTCCCCATGAATCGGGCTCGGTGATTCGCTGGCCGCCCTCATGATGTAAGCCGTTAATACATCCAAAAAACCAAGCTGTGTCACGCGCCAGTCAGATGGATCGGGAGATACAGCAAAAGATACGTTTTTCGATATTTCAATGAGCGTTTCATTCTGAATCATTTTGATGGTATTCATGTTCTCTTTCGTCGAGCGCTTGTTGAATGAGAACAAAGAATGAAGTCCTTAATGTGCTATGAATTGCCGGGGATAGCGACATTTGTCAAAATCGACAGCAGGCACGAGAATAAAGTATTTTCGACAGCAAAGATTAACCCGGTAGACAATCACCAAATATTGTCGGCAGGCGATATTCAGAAACCACAGTTGGGTCATTACGACCTATCATGAAATAACCCGATGTTCCTTCAACTTCAAGAAGAGTCTGATGGAACACAGCGTTTATTCAATATGATGCTGACAATCCGGATATCGTCAAGAATAATAAAATCTTGTTGATAGATGAAATCGAAACGCAGCCGCATATAAAACTGGTAGAAGAGCAGTTATCGGTTTGCCCAATAAAAGCGAATCGGCGCAGTTGATATATACTGGCTATTAACAACAAGCCGCGTAAGTGATCAGATATATTTTTCTTGTCAACAAACGGATGACGGGTCTCGGATTTCCGTATTCATGTTTGATTAAAGATTTCCGTGACGCCAGGCCGATGTTGAAAAGCATATCTGCAATGTTTATCCATATTGACGAACAGACGGATAATTTTCTAAAAATAGAAACCGATATGGGACGACAACAAGAAAAATCCAAAGGCAAAAAACAATGTGTCTGAAACTTTGTTTCAGAAGGGGAGTTCGAGTTGCTTATATCAGCCACCTCCGTTCGTCAATGTGCGCCTATTCAAATTATCCCAAGAAAGAGCGATTCGAACATATCCGTTCTATATATAGAGAATTGTAAAATTCTAAATATAAGTTATAAATTCCAAAAAATGATAAAACATTCCTAATGTTTGATCTAGATGACGGAAATCAGACCTGCTGGGTACCTTCCAGATGCGATATTTATGGTGTCTGAATCCATGTTGTTGTATTTGCTGCAACGCAAAAACGTCTGTGAACAAGAAACTGAAAGTTATCTTAAACACCGTCAATAAAGGGAATGGCATTAAATGGAGAAACAGCAACCGTCTGAAAACATCAGAAGCAACGGCAAGAGCTAAGATGTTGGGATACATATAATAATCCATCAACTACCATTCATAAAATGATAGAACTGCTGGAAAGTTTGTAATTTGGAAGACATGGAGAATAGGAAATAACACATTAGCTTGATATCTTTCTTGACATCTTGTCGAATCACAAGATAAAGGTGCAAAAACCAATGGCAGAGCGAATAAAAAGCATATTAAATCGTCAGCAGATATTGGAGCTGGAAATTATATGTGTTATAAATGGTCAGATATAAATCAAAATTAGCAGCAAAACCAGATAAATTGATAGTATTGTTGGGTTTTGTGCCACTCTGAAATTATTAGTAGTAATTTATCGGATAAATGATAAAGAGAAAAGAAAAGAATTCACAAACACTTTAAAAAAAAGTCTCGGTGCAAAGATAAAAGAGAATTTACAGGTGTATAAACAGCTAATATAAGCAATTATGGACATCTATAATTGGGGATAATATTATTCAAGCAGGGAATATTAAAAATCGGAGGACAGATCTTATTCGTTGAGGCAAACCATGCAAGACACTATATATCAGAATTATAGCAATCATTAATAGGCAATACATGTAATGCATTGAATTAGATTATCAGAACCCTCATGGCCAGTCCGGAAGCCCACACAGTTCCCTTAAGTGAAGGTCTACCTGAAAGAGGCCTTCTTTTTCCGCCCTAAAAGGTGGTTTGTACCCGCCACGCTGCATTGCTTGTATTACCGGGTTCATATCCGAATCCGCCAAAAAATCAACAAGTCTGGATGTTCTTTGCTTCCTCAGGCGCTCATAACATCTCATTTTCATGGATTGGCAAGAACTCTGCCTTTTCGAAAACATGAAGTGCAATGGCATCAGATGCTCAGAA
>VOFI01001946.1_pt1 | contig 36314 bp, 56 predicted proteins | sample 5384131 | NCBI WGS metagenome assembly VOFI01 (sample SAMN12384728, study PRJNA508395) | human gut metagenome | isolation source: healthy gut H | host: Homo sapiens | reverse complement strand
GCTGGGCGAACACGATACAGATATTCAGCATCGCCCGCCCCATCGGGGTGGAGGTATCAAACTTTTCCGTAGAGGACACAAACTCTACTTCGTACTTTTGGAACAACTCCATCATCTTCGCAAAGTCCAGAATGGAACGGCTGATACGGTCGAGTTTGTAAACCACGACTTTTGCAATTAAGCCCCGCTTGATGTCCCGCACCAGTTCTTGAAACTTCGGACGGTCTGTGTTCTTGCCGCTGTACCCCTTGTCTGTGTATTCCTTGCAGTTACCGCCTTTCAATTCGTATTTGCAAAATTCAATCTGGCTTTCAATGGAAATGCTGTCCTTTTTGTCTACCGATTGCCTTGCATAGATTGCGTCTATTCGATTGTTCATATTGTCGCTCCTTTTCTTAAAAAAGAAACGGAGCTGCTGACACCTTTATTATACCGCCAGCAGCCCCGCAAATCAATGATGGGTTTGGAAAACCTTATGTCCCGGCTTCCTCACTCTCCCGCTTGTCGGCGTACTTGCGGAACACCTCATAAAGCTGCTGTTCCAGTTCCCGGCGTTTGGCTGCTTCCTGTTCCGGCGTGAACACCGGGGAGAGATTTTCCAGTGTGATTTCCTTTCCCTGAAAAGTCACGATTTCGATTTCCTTTTTGTATCTGATATTACTTATAAGATCACCTTTCCTTTCCATGCTGCCGCTGTTGCCGTTTCAGTTCCGCTAAAATCTCCGGCGGGATACGGTCAACCAGCCGCCGCATATCGTCCAGTTCGCTTTTTAACTTCGCCCGTTCCATCGTGTCATTCATCTTGCCTTTTTCGCTGGCCTTTGCCCTGACTTCCAGCTTTTCATTTTCCGCTAACAAGTCATTGATTGTGACCTTGTATTTTTTCAGTTGCCCGGAGAAGTTCTCCATCTGCGGAAACCACTTTTTCAGCATGGAGAGGGCTTCCTCTTTCTTCTTTCCGGCGTTCAGCGGGGTAATGCCGGAGAGAACCGCTTCAATGGCCCTCGCCTGTTTGGAGAGGTTGACCGCCTGTTTGAACAGCCGGGTGGGGATATGCTTCCGGCCCGTCTTGCTGGCGCTTTCCCCACGCTCCAGGTCGGGGTACTGCTCCACCATACAGGCGTGAAAATCGTCCTGCCACTTCGTCAGATTGGCCCGGTTGCCGATAATTTCTTTGGCGCACAGGCGGTTGTCCTTTGTCAGCGGCACAAAGACCAAGTGCAGATGGGGCGTTTTTTCATCCATGTGTACCATAGCCGAAACGATGTTCTCCCGGCCCACCCGGTCAATGAGGAAGTCCGCCGCCCTCTGGAAGTAGGCCGCTATCTCCTTTGGGGACTTGCCCTTGAAAAACTCCGGGCTGGCGGTAATCAGCGTGTCCACAAACCGAGTGCTGTCCTTGCGGGTGCGGCATCTGGCCTGCTCGATGCGGCTCTGAATGAAATGGTAGTAGCGGCCATCCGGCTTGACGATGTGGAAATTGTACTTGCTCCGGCTGGTGTCAATGTCCGGGTTGCTGGCGTACTGCTCCTTTTTCCGTTCATGGTGGGCTTCCAGCGGCCCCGCCGGGTGGCCCTTGTGCTTCTCAAATCGCAAAATTGCGTGTTGTGCCATTGAACTCCTTTCCCCATTCCATTCCTTTCCGGCGGGTTTTCCCGCCGAAAATATCTCTGATAGGATTGGAATGGAATGAATGTAAATAGATGGTTTTAATCTCTGTATTTCTATATACCGTCAGATTTCCGTACTTCAAGAGGATTGATTTTCGTACTCGCCAAGTACGGTTTTCAGCCCTCCGGCGTACCATAACCGGATTTCTTGAAGTCGGTGTTTGGAACCGCTTCATAGGATTTCGGGTAAATGCGGTTGGGTTTTCCACAGCCCTGTTTCTGGATTTCCACCAGCCCCGCATACTGCAACTCCCGCAGGGTGTTGACCGCTTTCTGCCGCCCGCAGCGGAGCAAAGCGACCACCTCGCAGATGGGGTAGTACAGGTAGACCCGCCCGTACTCGTCCGCCCAGCCGTTCTTCCGGGACAACTCCGCCCGGCGCAGGACAAAGGCATACAGCACCTTCGCTTCGTTGCTCAAGGGCTGGAATGTGGGTGCTTCAAAAAGGAAATTGGGGAGCCGGGTGAAACTGAACGCCTTTTCCGGCTGGTGAATATAAATCGTGTTTGTCATAGCGTGTTTTGTGGACGGTTAGAGGCCCGTTTTCCGGGGCGAATGATAAATGATACCAGCCGCCCCGGTTGAGGGCTTGCGGAGCCTTGCAAATCAAGGCTTTTCCCGCTCTTAACTGTCCACAGCAGACCTCCTTTTCCGTTCACTTTCTGTTTTCTGCCGCCTGTGAACTCTGGCGGCGCAGTCCGGGCAGTATTTGCCCCGGTTGGACTTCGGGACGAACACACCGCCGCACTCCGCACAGCGTTTCAAGTCCCTGTCCCGGTAAATCTCCGCTTCCAGCGTCCTGTCCAGCGGCAAGACCGCCCAGCGGAACCACTTGCAGCAGACGGAGAACGAAATCATCTGCGGACAGGCGCAGGTGTCGCCATCGTCCAGCGCAAGGCAGTTTCCGTCCTCGCAGTTGCAGCACTCCCGGCGTATCAGGCCGCTGGCTCGTCTCTTCTGGGGCGGGGTTATGCGGTAGGGGGAGCCGTCCGGCCTGTGTTCCAGCGGCGGCAGGTGTTGATAGGGTCTTTTGCTCATGCGTCCCTCCGTTTTCTTTGGCGTGTTCTGTTTCCAAGGTGCTTGTCCATCGATGAACTATCCCAAGTCTACACCTTTTTGACCGCCTGTGCCGTATATCCAAGAGGTAGGAAATCAGCCTGAAAAACTCCCTATTTCCACGCTCTCGGATTTGTGATATAATCAAAAAAAGATAAAAGACAAATTCAGGTTTCTGGTCTTCTTGCACAAAATAAAGGAGGAGCTATTATGCAAATTGTTTATATTCCAAGCGAATCAATGTCTGTTCAAGGTAAAAAAGATGAAATCTATAAAAGATATGGGAAAGACTGGAATATTAGAGAACAGGGAGGAGGTAACGGAAATTGGTTGTTGACCAGAAAAAGTGATGTGCTTGTAGATGGAAAAAGTTATCGTACTTTTGTACTTGAACACTACGGTAAATCCAAGCTGACAGCGAAGCTTGTTGATAAATTTCGTGAAGATGTAGCAAATGGTAAAATAAAACTGTAAATGCCTATGCCGTTATGCTATGAGCATAGTACATAGCATAACGGCTTCTCTTTCGTTGAGCTAGCAAGGAGGGTGAATATGTCTTTATCCATACAAGAGCGATTAAAAGACCTACGTGTGGAGCGTGGCTTGACGCTGGGGCAGCTTGCGGAGCAGACCGGGCTTTCCAAGTCTGCGCTGGGCAGTTACGAAACGGAAGACTTCAAGGACATCAGCCACTATGCCCTTATCCGGCTGGCGAAGTTTTACGGTGTGACCGCTGATTATCTGCTGGGGCTGTCTGAAATGAAAAATCACCCAAACGCCGATCTTGCAGACCTGCGTTTGAGTGATGAAATGATTGACCTGCTGAAAAGCGGGAGGATAGACAATACCCTGCTGTGTGAGCTGGCGGCGCACCCGGATTTCCCCCGGCTGATGGCTGACCTTGAAATCTATGTGAACGGAACGGCACTGAAACAGGCGCAGGGTGCAAACGCCATAGTGGACACGATGAGCGCAACTGTTATAAAAAAGCATAATCCTGGCATGAGTGATACGCAGTTAAGACAGCTTATCACCGCCCATATTGATGAGGACGAGTTTTGCCGCTATGTGATACAACGGGACATAAACGGGATTGCCCTTGCTCTGCGGGAAACACACAAGGACGATTTTTTCAGCGTCCCAGAGGATAACCCGCTAAAAGAAATGCTGGAAACTGCTGGTGAAATCGTCAGCCAGGACAGCGACACGGAACAAGCGTACTTGGCGTTTATCTGCAAACGGCTCAAGCTGAATTTTAGGAAGCTGTCAGTAGAAGAACGGAAGTGGCTGAAAAAGATTGCGGAAAAATCCGACTTGCTGAAGAATCCAAAACCGCAGAGAGGACGAAGATAAAAAATGCCTGAACGGCGGTTCTGGTTTTTCAGAACCACCATCCAGGCATTTTGTTTAGTAATAGAAAAAGGTGCAGTTGATTATTGCGTATTGTCAATCTCTCTCAAACCGGGTAGTAAAAATACGGCAAGCGCAACGATGATAATGCCAATTCCGCAAATGACAAACCATTTCTCAACTCCCAGCCGCTCCGCCAGAGGCCCGGAAATGACAAGGCCAAACGGCATGGCGAGGGAAGCGGCGCTTGTCAGTAGAGAAAAAACTCTCCCCAGATATTCTGGTTTGACCGTTTCTTGAAAAATCGCATTTTGCACACCGTAAAATGGAGCGGAAATTCCCATAACAGTACAGCACACAACAAAGACAAGAAATGCGTCTGGCGGCAAAAGCCCGGAGAGCATATTGCTAACGCCCATCAGGAGAACGGAAAGACCGATGGTGTACCGCCGTTTCTTAAAACCGCCCCAAATGCTCAGAATGACTCCGCCAAGCAGCATACCAACCGCAAAAGCAATTTCAGCGGCAGAGGCATGGGCCGGTGTTCCTTTGAAGTATGACATACAGATGAGAGGAAAAAGCGTACTGATTGGCATATAAAAGAACATATAAATTACACCAATCCAGAGCAGAGCAAAGAGGCCCCTGTTTTGCTTTAATACCACATACCCCTCTTTCATATCCTGTAAAAACTGTTGTCTTTTCGTTTCTGGACATAGTTCAGGCGTTGGTATGGACGAAATCGCAACAGTCACACAGGCAAGGATTGCACCCACAATATCTAACAATATAATTGCATTAAGAGGCCAAACAGCATATAAAAACGCTGCGGCAGCTGGACTGATAATCGCACTTACTGCTTGCATGGTCTGCGTGTAACCAGCGCATTTTGTAAGTTCCTCTTTTGGCACAATCATAGGTGTTGCTGCGCTGAATGCTGGAGAATGAAAAGCAGTTCCCGCACTTCGGATTAACAGGACAACCATAATAGACCATACGGGCAATTCCATGTAAAACGCCACCAGCGCCAGAATACCGCCAGCGGCGGCAATTATCAAATCCGCACCAATCATTACGCTTTTACGGCTGTGCCGGTCAACAAAAGCACCTGCAAACGGGCCTAAACAGGCTTGCGGCAAAAATCCAATCAGTGTTGCCGCCGTCAATATGATTGCAGAATTAGTTTTCGCAACCAAATAAAAGATAATGGCCATTTGCAAAATACCGCTGCTAATAAAGGATATTGCTTGTCCGGCAAGAAGTGTAAAATAAGTTTTTCTCCATGAATTGTTGTTTTGGGTCATAATGCGAACCTCCTTTTTTATTGCATTGTTCCTTTGTTTCTGCAATAAAAAGCAGGCGTTGTCCCACAGAGAGGGCAGACGCCTGCATAACAACAAAGCACGAAAAAACACCACGATACAGTTCAAAGACTGCTCGTGTCAAACCTACGTGTTCCTTTGCATACGCACGCAAAAAAAGCCCACCATCATGTGGAAAGGTACTTCTACTTTTTATTGCTTATTAGCGTACACAAATTAACACACGTAAGCCTCCTTCCAATCTCAAACTGTCGCACAGTATAACACACATCCGATAGACTTGTCAACCATTTTTAACCTTGTTTTCCATCTTGTTTTTCCATCTCTTACGGGCAGTAGCAAAGCCAGGCGAGCCAGTCAACGGTCAAGATGAACGGCGCTTTCAGCGCCGCCGTTGACAGTCTCGCCCGTCTTTGCTAATGGGTAATCAAGGCGGGAAAGCCATTTTAGGGCTTTCCCGCCCATTTCAATTTTGGGAGAAGAAAGGCCCCAAAATGAACGAGTGCGGCCAAACACTTTTAGGGATTGGCCACCTTGTCCACCCATCCAGCGGGGCGGCGGGGAACGGTCAAGGCCGGGCGTCAGCCCATTCATTTCAGCCTTGACGGTTTCCTGCCGTCCTGCTACTTTTCCCGGAGTGTGGCCACACATCTGGCCCTGTCTGCTGCTGAAATCAGCCCTTTGTTTCCGGCTTACCAGCCCCAAACAAAGCCCTGCTTTCCTGCCGCGTCAAATGCCCTTGCCCTCCCCGGCGGCAACGGTATTTTCAGGGCAACGCCGACAGAGCGTAAGAACGCAGTGGTGACAGAGAGCATGTCAGAAGAGCTGCCTGTGGAGCAGACTGAAGAATCCACTTCTGTTCTGGTCCAGGATCTTGGGGAGAGCTTTTATGCGAGAGGGATTCTGTCCGGGATCTTATGCTGGTGGTGGACCGCCGGGGGCTGGATGATATCACGGTCATGACCAGCCAGGAGGAAAGAGAGCGGATCCTGGACGAACTGTATGCGGCGGACCTCAGTGGATTTGAGAGCGCCAGGCCCAGGAGGCGGGGGAATCGTGGAAAAGTATAAAATCCAGACCGATGAACTGGAGGTTTCCTTTCCATTTATCAGGACATGACTGGAAATTATCAGTATATCACGATTGCTGGCCCGGACAGACGTCCCATATCTGAGATCAAGGGGCCTGCGGGAGCATTCGATTTTCCCAGGCTGGGAAACTGGCGGCTGAGGTAAGGACAAATACAGAGGATCCGCTGTATTCGGGAACTGCTTCTGTTCCAGAAAGTCTGGATATGAAACAAAAATGAACAAGCTGGCCTGTGGGTATGCCCTTTATTTTTTTGAGACGGCGCTGAGGGAAGAGGCAATGGAAGCCCCTGGTGAAGGAGAAAGCTTTGATGTCCAGATAAAAAATAGGAGAGATGGTTTACCAGCTGCAAAGCGATACGGATATTTTTCCCCAGAACAGACAGCCAGGGGACCAGCTATGGGAAACTGGCGGAGGACGCCCTTCTGGTCGTTCTCACCTTGAAGCACAGGTTGGACACAGTCTGAAGGAGCCGTGATATTCCATGACAGGGAAAATGGCTGTGGGGTAAAACATAAAAAAACGCAGCAGATACATATGGGCCGTCTCCGGTGATATGCCGGAGGCGGCCTTTTTTGCACCGTTTGCATAAAACCGTTTCTTCATTCATTTTTAATGACACATCTGGAATCTTCACCCCATTTTAAAATCCCCTGTGGTATGGTTATAGCCGCAAGGAGGATCGTTATGACAGCGATTTTAAGAGCCTTCCGGGAGGCGGAAGAGCGCTTCGACCGCAGGGCGGAGTATTTTGCATCGCATCATCCGGTCATGGCCTTCTGGACCATGTTTGTTGGGATACCATTGTTTATCCTTATGACCGTATCGGCGAGTACACTGGTCCTGACGCTGCCCTTTGCCATGGTATTTGGCTGGTATTAATAAAACTTTTAATACCGGAGGATGACTGTTAATCCTGTTTTAAGGCCAATGGTGATAGAATGCTTCATGCAAAGGAGGAATGAGCTATGATGGATGCTGTAATGCTTGCGGCACTTATATGTTGTTTCGGGCTGGTAAAAAGCTGTTTGCAGATTTCTGCGAAGGCCAGGTGGACCGGTAGGGAGAATTGGCGCAGAGGTCCCGATGTGGGACGGAAGAGAATATGACAGAAAAGAACGGGAGGAGGCGTGGATATGGCAGGATTGGGCGTGCTGGTCGCAGCGCTGGGAGTTTACCTGGTGTATGCACTGATTAATCCGGAAAAACTATAAAAGGCTGCGGTCACAGAGGTCCCGATGGGCGCAGAAGTGAAAAAAGGCAGGAGGAAAGAAATATGTTGCAGATTATGCTGACGCTGACGGCATTTATGGTTCTGGTGATTCCCATGGGACACTATTTATACCATATCGCCGTTGGGCAGAAAACATTCGCAGACCCGGTCTTTGATCCGGTGGACCGTTTGATCTATAAGCTTTGCGGTCTGAAGGGAGAGGATATGGGGTGGAAAAAATACGGTCTCTCCCTTTTAATGGCCAATGCGGTCATGGTACTGATCGGATATGCGGTCCTGCGGCTCCAGGGAATATTATTTTTAACCCCAATGGCATTGGAGCTATGGAGGAGAGCCCGAGCTTCAATACGATCATAAGCTTTATGACCAATACAAACCTCCAGCATTATTCTGGTGAGAGCGGTCTGTCTTATGGATCCCAGATGGGGGTCATTATCTTTATGATGTTTACCTCGGCAGCCAGTGGCTATGCAGCCTGCATGGCGTTTTGCCGGGGGCTGGCTGGGAGACAGCTTGGGAATTTTTATACAGATATGGTGCGGATCACCACCCGGGTGCTGGTTCCAGCGGCTTTTTGGTGGGACTGTTCCTGGTAAGCCAGGGAACGCCGCAGACAATGATCGGAAATCTTACGGTGAAAACTGTGGAGGGTTCATATCGGGATATTGCCCTGGGCCCGGTGGCTGCCCTGGGTCCATCAAGCACCTGGGCACCAACGGAGGCGGCTTTTTTGGAGCCAACTCTGCTACGCCTTTTGAGAATCCCACGGTTCTCTCCAATATGGCAGAAATGCTTTCTATGATGCTTCTTCCTGGCGCGTGTGTCGTGACCTTTGGACTGATGCTTCACGACAGGAAACAGGCTGCGGGCAGGGAAACTGTCGGGGAAAGGGAAGAGCGACTGGCTGGATCGGCCACAGACAGAAAAAAGTGCAGGGCCATGATAGGAGGCCAGGGAGCGGCTGTATTCGGCGCGATGACCGTGATTTTTCTGGTGGGACTTTCCATTTGCTTTTTTTCAGAAAAGGCAGGAAACCCGGTGATCGCCCAGATGGGCATCGATCAGTCGGCTGGCAGCATGGAGGGAAAGGAAGTTCGGTTCGGGATTCCCCAGTCGTCCCTGTTTACGACGGTCACGACCTCCTTTACTACCGGTACGGTCAACAATATGCATGATACCCTGACGCCATTGGGCGGTATGGTGCCCATGCTCCACATGATGCTGAACTGCGTATTCGGCGGTAAGGGCGTGGGATTGATGAATATGGTCATGTATGTGATCCTGGCTGTTTTCATCTGTGGCCTTATGGTTGGACGGACTCGGAATATTTAAACAAGAAGATCGAGGGGAAGGAAATGAAGCTTGTGGCCATGGTGCTTCTGATACATCCGCTTCTGATCCTGGGCTTTTCTGCACTTGCTGTATCTATGCAGGCAGGACTGGACGGGATCACGAACCCGGGCTTCCACGGTTTAAGGTGCTCTATGAGTATTCATCTTCGGCGGCCAACAATGGCTCTGGCTTTGAGGGACTGGCAGATAACAGCCTGTTCTGGAACATGACCACAGGTCTTGCTATGTTTTTCGGCCGGTATCTGGCGATCATCGCACAGCTGGCGATCGCAGGCTCCCTTCTTGAAAGCGGAGGATCAATGAGTCCGCAGGCACCCTTCGCACGGATACGGTCACCTTTATGGTCGTTCTTATATTTATCGTATATATATTTGCCGCGCTGACCTTCTTCCCAGCCCCTGGCTCTGGGTCCCATTGGAGCATTTGTCCTTATGGCTGTAAGGCAGGCGGCGTTTATGAATTTTTCGCCAAGGCCGGAAGGAATAAAATGACGAGGAGAGAACAGCATGTCAAAGAAAAACAGTACAAAATTTGTCACACGGGATATTCTGAAGTCCTCCCTGGAGGGGCCTTTCAGAAACTGGATCCCAGATATATGATAAAGAATCCGGTGATGTTCGTGGTGGAGGCTGGATGCCTTGTGACCCTTCTTCTGACCGTTTTCCCGACCTTGTTTGGAGGAAAAAACCGAATATCAGCTTTATAACGGAATTGTCACCGGAATTTTGTTCATCACAGTCCTGTTTGCTAATTTTGCCGAGTCAGTGGCAGAGGGACGGGGAAAAGCCCAGGCGGCTTCCTTGAAAAAAAACAAAACAGGATACAAAGGCCAGACTCCTCCTTTCAGATGGCAGCGAAAGATAGTCAGCGCCTCGGAACTAAAAAAAAGGGCGATCTGGTGCTGGTAAGGACCGGAGAAGTGATCCCCAATGACGGTGAGATCATGGAAGGAATCGCCTCTGTGGACGAATCTGCGATCACTGGTGAATCAGCCCCCGGTCACCCGGGAGGCCGGAGGATTTTTCATCTGTGACAGGAGGGACCACAGTGGTTTCTGACTGGCTGAAGATCCGGATCAGGCAGAGCCGGGCCAGTCCTTTCTGGATAAGATGATCTCCCTGGTGGAGGGCTTCCAGACAGAAAACACCCAACGAGATCGCTTTGAATACGCTGTTGATCGTTTTGACACTGATCTTTTGATCGTGGTGGTGACGCTGTATCCCTTTGCCTCTTATCTGGGGGTGGATATCCCGGTTTCCTGGGCCATTGCCTTGATGGTATGCCTGATTCCCACAACCATTGGCGGTCTTCTTTCAGCCATTGGTATTGCGGGGGGATGGACCGTGTGACCAGGTTCAATGTTATTGCCATGTCTGGAAAGGCTGTTGAGGCCTGCAGGGGACGTAGATACGATGATTCTTGATAAGACCGGGACGATTACTTTTGGAAACCGGCTGGCTGCCGAGTTTTATCCAGTAAAGGGGGCTTCCAGGGAAGAATTGATCCAGTTCAGCGTCATGAGTTCTCTGCTGGATCCGACGCCGGAGGGTAAATCCACGGTGGAATTGGGGAGGAAACAGGGATGCATTTTGGGTGCAGAAGTTCCAGCCGGGATGACATTTGTGAATTTACGGCCCAAAGTAAAATGAGCGGCGTGAACATGGCGGACGGTACGATCGTACGGAAGGGAGCCTCCTCTGCAGTCCAGGCCATGGTAAAGGAAATGGGGGCACGATTCCGGAAGATCTGGAGGAGATCGTGAACCGGGTATCCAATCTGGGAGGAACGCCTCTGGCAGTTGCTGTGGGAAAGCGGATCCTTGGGTGATCTATCTAAAAGATACTGTAAAGCCGGGTCTGGCGGAACGATTCAAGACTTCGTGAGATTGGGATAAAGACCGTTATGTGTACTGGAGATAATCCTCTGACAGCGGCAACCATTGCCAGAGAGGCAGGTGTAGACGGCTTTATTGCTGAGTGTAAGCCGGAGGATAAAATTGCAGCGATCAAAAAGGAGCAGGCAGAGGGAAAGCTGGTGGCCATGACCGGAGACGGCACCAATGATGCTCCGGCTTTGGCCCAGGCAGATGTGGGACTGGCCATGAATTCTGGCACCCAGGCGGCCAAGGAGGCAGCCAATATGGTGGACCTGGACTCGGATCCCACTAAGATCCTTGAGGTAGTGGAGATCGGAAAGCAGCTTCTGATCACAAGAGGATCTCTGACAACCTTCAGTATTGCCAATGATATTGCAAAATATTTTGCTATTATACCGGCTATGTTCACCATGATCCTGCCCCAGATGAAGGTTTTAAATATCATGGATCTGGCGACCCCGGCCAGTGCCATTCTTTCCGCACTGATCTTTAATGCGATCATTATTCCGGCGCTGATCCCCATTGCCATGCGGGGAGTCGCATAAGCCTATGAAGGCAGAAAAGCTGCTTCTTCGGAATATGGGGATCTACGGGTGGGCGGTGTGATCGTTCCGTTCATCGGTATTAAACTCATTGACCTTGTGGTTGCGCCCATGCTGGCGATGATCGGTATGTAGGAGGAAAGCTCATGAGAACCTTTGGAAAAATGTTAAAAACAGCAGTGATTTTTTGTGCAGTTATGATGGGGCTCTGCTCCTTTCTGTATCCCATGGCTCTTACAGGGGGGGTCAGCCAGCTAACGATGAAGGAAAAGGCAAACGGAAGCCTTATCAATAAGAATGGAGATCCGGTTTCCAGTGCCGAGGAGGCCGTGGGTTCTGAACTTTTTAGGGCAGGCATTTACCGAGGATTATTATTTCCGCGGACGAGTCTCTTCTATAAATTATAACACGTATACGGAAGAGCAGAAGGAAAATGGTGAGTACGGAGGAGTTTCCTCTGGTAGCTTTAATTATGGAAACTCCAATCCGGATCTGAAAGCCCGGGTAAAGGAGGATCTGGAAGCTTTTCTTGAGTCCCATCCAGGAGTAAAGAAAGAGGAGATCCCATCAGACCTTCTGACGGCTTCCGGCTCTGGCCTGGATCCTCATATCAGTCCCGAGGCTGCCAGGATCCAGATCGCAGCAGTGGCCCGGAATTCAGGCCTTTCTGAAGAAAAGGTGAAGGAGATCGTGGAGGGCAATACGGAACACAAGTTCCTGGGGGATCTTTGGCGAGGAGCGTGTAAATGTGTTAAAGTGCAACCTGAAGTGGCAAGGGCCATGGGGCTCATATAAATGGAGCATATCGGAATGGAAGAAATGAGACCGGATTCGGAGCAGTTTTTGAAGCGGATCCAATATGAGGAAAAAAACGGGAGCAGGAAAAAAACCGGGGGAAGATGAAGGTTTTCCTTGGTTATGCAGCTGGAACAGGAAAGACCTACGCCATGCTGGAAGCGGCTCATGAGGCAGAAAAGAAGAGTGGGATCGATGTGGTGGCCGGTTATATCGAGCCTCATAACAGGCCTGATACAGAAGCTCTGAGGGAGGGCCTTGAGGAAATTCCTCCGCTGATGGTGGGATTATAAGGGGATCCAGCTGCGGGAATTCGATCTGGATGCAGCGCTGAAGCGGAGGCCACAGCTTCTGCTGGTGGATGAGCTGGCCCATACCAATGTCGGGGATGCAGAAATGAGAAGCGGTATCAAGATGTGATGGAGCTTCTCCAAGCGGGGGATCAGTGTATATTCCACGGTCAATATCCAGCATCTGGAGAGTCTGAACGATCTGGTGGGGAGTATTACAGGGATCCAGGTCCGGGAACGGATCCCGGATTATGTTTTTGACCAGGCGGATCAGGTGGAGGTCATAGATATTGAGCCGGACGATCTGATCCGTCGTATGAAGGAGGGGAAAGATATACGGAGAGAGCCAGGCGGAACGGGCGCTCTCAATTTTTTCCGGCGGGAAAAGCTGGTGGCTTTACGAGAGATCGCCTTTGAGGCGGACGGCAGACCGGGTCAGCCGGATGGCGGAGGAGGAAAGGAGTCTTTCCGATAACCAGGATTATCATACAGGAGAGCATATCCTGGTCTGCATTACGGCGGCTCCATCCAGTGCCAAAGTGATCCGGACGGCTGCCAGGCTGGCAGACGCGTTCCGGGGCAGGCTTACAGGGCTGGTGGTAGAGACTGCAAAAATCCGGGAGGCCGATGAAAAAGACAAAGGCGGCCTTTGAGGGAAAATATGGAAATAGCCAAGGTCCTGGGAGCCAGGGTCGTTACGGTCTGCGGCTCTGATGTGGCCTCTCAGATCGCCCAGTATGCCAGGATCAGCAATGTATCAAAAATCGTTTTGGGAGGACCAATCATCTTACCATCCGGCCCATGTACCGGTCAGTCAGAGCTTTTGGAAAAGCTTACCTACCTGGCCCCCAATATAGACGTATACATCATACCGGATATGCGCCAGACCAAACGATACCATCCGTCCCAGATGGAAAAAAGGAAGAAAGGGGATTGGAGAAAAACGGTTCTGGATCTGTCACTCATTACGGCTGTGATGGCAGCGGCAGCGTTTTCTGTCCTTAGCATTTCTGAAGCTGGGACTTTCGGGATCGGATCAGATCATACTATATCTTCTGGGTGTCCTGATCTCCTCTTATATTGCGGGACCGGAAGATCTACTCCTTATATTCCGCTCTTCTGAGTGTTGTTTTATACAATTTTTTTCTGTATAGAACCGCTTTACAGCTTAAAAGCTTACGACAGGGGGAGACTCTGTTACCTTTTATCCTTCTGTTTTTCTCCGGGTTCTTCGCTGCGGCAATGACAAAGAAAGCTAAAGCAGCAGAACGCGGAAAGCGCCAAGATCGCACACCGGACAGGACTTTGCTTGAAAACAGCCAGAGGCTCCGTCGGTGCCGGAGGGAAAAAGAGGTCTGGGCGCTGACAGCGGCCCAGGCCGGAAAACTTTTAAATTTATCGGTGCTGATCTACCCGGTGGATAAAAAAAGGGGCGTTTGGGAACAGCGATGGTGTTTCCCCCGGCCGGGAATGTCAGAAGAAGAATTTTCTGTTTGCCTCAGTGCCCGGGAAAAGGGAGTGGCCCAGTGGACGGCGGCCAACGGACACCGGGCAGGTGCCTCGACACATACGCTGCCGGATTCCCTGGCGTTGTATCTGCCGATCCAGGATGAGGATCAGGTAAAGGGGGTCATGGGAATTTATCTGGAGGAACGCCGTCCCATTGCAGAGTTTGAATATAATCTTCTGACAGCCATGCTCAGTGAAGCCGCCGTAAAGCTTAAGGATACCTTTCCACAGGAATAAATGCTCCTGTCTCTGCCCGTCTTCATACAATATTAATACAGATTCTTATATACTCATACCGGCTTAATGCGTTTAAAGATATAATAAGGATGCAATAAAGACCATATTAATAAGAAGATTTACAGGCAGGTGCGGAATATGTGGCAGAACCTCAAGTGGGAGATCAATGCACAGTTTAAAGAAAAGATACACAGACACGTTTCCTCGTTCCAGGTGATCATCTTGGGCTTTATGCTGGTGATCCTTCTGGGCAGCCTTTTGTCTGACGCTGCCCCTGGCCACCAGGGGACGGACAGGGCGCGTCCTTTCTGGACGCTCTCTTTACATCCACCTCGGCGGTATGTGTGACCGGACTGGTGCCCCATGACACAGCCTCCTACTGGTCCGTGTTCGGACAGGCGGTGATCCTGTTTCTGATCCAGATCGGAGGCATGGGCGTGGTGACAGTCTCTGTGGCAGTGGCTATTTTCTCGGGCCGGAAGATCAGTCTTATGCAGCGGAGCACCATGCGGAGTCCATTTCCGCTCCCCAGGTGGGCGGTATCGTCCGTATGACGGAATTTATCCTGAAAACGGTATTTCTGGTGGAGCTTCTGGGAGCTGTGGCCATGGCTCCAGTGTTTGTACGGGATTTTGGCTTCCTTAAGGGAGTCTGGTATGCCATGTTCCACTCCATTTCCGCCTTCTGCAACGCGGGCTTCGATCTGATCGGGATCCGGTCTCCTTTTTCCTCCCTGACTACATACGCGTCCCAGCCAGTGATCAATCTGACGATCATGGCGCTCATCATCGTAGGAGGCATCGGCTTTCTGACCTGGGAGGATGTGAAGAGGAACCGGCTCCATTTCAGCCGGTACCGGATGCAGAGCAAGGTGATCCTGGTGACAACGGCAGTGCTGATCGCAGCTCCGGCCGTCTGGTTTTTCTTCTTTGAATTTTCGGAGCTGCCTCTGGGAACGCGGCTATTAAGCTCTCTGTTCCAGTCAGTGACGCCCAGGACTGCCGGCTTCAACACGGCAGATCTGACGAAAAATGACTGAGGCAGGCCAGATGCTCATGATCGTTTTAATGCTCATTGAGGCTCTCCCGGGTCCACCGCCGGAGGAATGAAGACTACCACCATTGCGGTGATCTTCTCCTCTGCCAGGGCAGTGTTCCGGCAGAAGGAGCGCGCCCATTTCTTTCAGCGCAGGATCCCGGAGGAGGCCATCCGCACTGCCGGAGCCATTCTTCTGATGTATCTGGGGCTGTTTTTGGCAGGCGGCATGTTCATCAGCTATGAGGAGGGGGATCCCTCTTCTGGACGCATTATTTGAGACTGCCTCGGCCATCGGCACCGTGGGGCTGTCCTTGGCGTTACGCCGGAGCTGGGACGGATCTCCCAGCTGATCCCTCATCGGTTTATGTTCTTTGGCCGGGTGGGAGGACTTACGATCATTTACGCGGCTGTACCCAGCCGCTGTGTCAGCGATCCGCGTTCCCGCAGGAACGGATCACAGTGGGATAAAGGAGGAATTAAATCATGAAATCTATACTACTGATCGGATTAGGAAGATTTGGAAGACATATCGCCATGAAGCTGGACGAGCCCATCACCAGGTCATGGCCGTGGACACAGATGAAAAGCGGGTGGAGGCGGTGCTTCCCTATGTGACCAATGCCCAGATCGGAGACGCCACAGACGAGGAAATTTTTAAGCTCCCTGGGAGTGCGGAACTTTGACGTCTGCATCGTAGCCATTGGGGACAATTTCCAGAGTTCCCCTGGAGACCACCTCCCTTTTAAAGGAGCTGGGGCGGGCTATGTGGTATCCAGGGCAGCCAGGGACGTCAGGCCAAATTCCTTTTGAGGAATGGAGCGGACGAGGTGGTGTATCCAGAAAAACAGCTGGCTGCCTGGACCGCCATCCGTTACAGCGCAGACCACATTTTTGATTATGTGGGAGCTGGATGAGGAGCATGCGATCTTTGAGGTGGCAGTCCCGGAGGGCTGGGCGGCCATCGGCCAGCTCAATGTGAGAAGAAAATACAACATAAACATCATGGCCCCGGCATGATGGAAAGATGAAGTTGAATATCTCGCCGGATACGGTCCTTCCGGCAGAGGATACCATGCTGGTTCTTGGGAATATCCGGGATATCAAAGGTGTTTCCACATTTAAAAAGAAAGAAGTGACTCGTATGAAGGAAGCGATCCTGCTCTGTCTGGTATTGGCGTCATTTTATGGAAGCTGGCGTTTTATGGGGGAAGGCAGACGCTTTTTTTGACAGCCTTGAGTTCCCGGACCAGAATGATATATAATAGTGGTATATTCCGGGAAGGAGACTGGCAATGACAGAAGAAAGACAAAATGCAGGGGAAGGCGGAAAAAGCGGCCAGCTGAAGATCTTTTTGGATACGCAGCCGGAGTCGGAAAAACGTATGCCATGCTCCAGGCGGCACTTATGGCAGAGGAGCGGGGCATGGATGTGGTCATCGGCTCCATTGCACCGTATCGGTCGCTGGAGGACACAGCCGTGGCGGAGCGGCTTCGGGCCATGGAACGGCTGGAGAAAATTTGACCTGGACCAGGCCATCCGGAGAAAACCGGATCTGATCTTAATGGACGACCTGGCCTGCGAAAATCCCAGAGGGAGCCGCCACCCAGGAGATACCAGGATATCCGGGAGCTCTTGAAGGCCGGGATCAGCGTTTATACCACGGTCAGCGCCCAGAACATAGAAAAGCCTGAATGATATCGTGACGGCCATTACCAGGGTCCCTGTAAGGACAGGATCCCGGATTCGGTCTTTGATCATGCAGATCGGTGGAGCTGGTGGATCTGGAGCCGCGGGAGCTTCTGGAGCGGCTCAGGAACGGGGCCCTGGCAGAGAAGGAAGGGGAGCAGACGCCAGAAACAGCGTATTTTGCAGTGGCCAGCCCGACGGCCCCGAGAGAGGTGGCCTTAAGGCGGTGTGCTGACCGGATCAATATGCTGACCAGGGGGAGACGGAGCTGCTCATGGAGATGAGCACGTTCTGGTCTGTCTGTCGGCATCTCCCTCCAACGCAAAGATCGTCCGAACTGCGGCCAGGATGGCCAATGCGTTCCGTGGGGCATTTACGGCCCTGTTCGTAAAGACACCGGATCTGGCATATATGGATCGGGAGGACCGGAAACGCCTCCAGTCCCATATGCGGCTGGCAGAGCAGCTGGGGAGCCAGGATCGAGATCCTGTGCAGCGACGATATCCCGTTCCAGATCGCTGAATTTGCCCGGATCTCTGAGTCTCAAAAATCGTCATCGGGCGCAGCGCCGCCACCAGGGATCATATATTCAGCAAGCCTACCCCGACCGAAAAGCTGATCTCCAACGCGCCGGATCTGGACGTATATATCATTCCTCGACGCTGATCCGGCTCTCCCTTTTACAGAAAACGGCATTTTGGGACGCGCCGCCACCTGGTCTTTTCGGCCGGAGATATCCTAAAAGCATTGGGATCCTTCTGGCGGCCAGCTGCATTGGATTTTTTTTTCTATAACCTGGGGGGTCAATGAGGCCAACATCATCACCATCTATGTACTGGGGGTCCTGGTGACGGCCCTGGTGATAAAAACCAGATTTACAGCCCGATCTCATCCGCCGTCAGTGTTCTGGTGTTCAATTTCCTGTTCACAGAGCCGCGCTATACACTCAGGCATATGCTCCCTGGGTATCCGCTGACCTTCAGCGTCATGTTCTTGTCGGCTTTCATCACAGGCTCTCTGGTGATGCGGCTGAAGAGCCATGCAAAAGCAGTCGGCGGAGGTAGCCTTCCGTACCCGGATCCTGTTTGATACCAACCGGCTCCTGCAGCAGGCCAGGGGGCAGGAGGAGATCACTTCTGTCTGCGGGCCAGCTGGTGAAGCTGTTAAAAAAGGACATTGTGGTCTATCCGGCGGAAAATGGAGTGCTGGGAGAGCCGCAGATCTTTCAGTGCCGGGGAAACGGAGCCAGATGCCGGCTGTATCTCCTCCAGGGAGCGGGAGGTGGCCGCCTGGACCCCCAAAAAATAATAAACACGCGGGAGCCACTACGGATACTTTTTTCCGATGTCGGCTGCCTGTATCTGGCCATCCGTGGGGAGAAATGTCTACGGAGTCCTGGGGATCGTTATGGAAGGCGGAGAGCTGGACGCCATGGAAAACAGCATCCTCTTATCTGTACTGGGAGAATGGGCCTTTGCCCTGGAAAATGAAAAGAGCACAAGAGAAAAGGAGGAAGCCGCCGTCCTGGCAAAGAACGAGCAGCTGAGAGCCAACCTTCTGAGGGCCATTTCCATGATCTCCGAACGCCTCTGACCTCCATTTCCGGAAACGCCAGCAATCTTCTGGCCATGGGCCAGGACTTTGACGAGGAGACGAGGAAACAGCTTTATACGGATATTTATGAAAATTCCATGTGGCTCATCAATCTGGTGGAAAACCTGTTATCCATCACCCGGCTGGTGGAGGGCCGATTAAATTTAAATATCACCGAGGATCTGGTGGACGACGTGGTGGCCGAGGCATTGCGTCATGTGAATAAAAAAGCGCAGAGCATACCATCGTTACAGAAAGCGGGGAGGAATTTCTCCTGGCCAGGATGGATCCCAGGCTGATCGTCCAGGTGATCATCAACATCGTCAATAACGCCATCGAATATACGCCCGCCGGCTCCCATATCACGATCCGGTCCGAAAAAAGGACGGAACGATCATCCTTTCCATTGCCGACGATGGGCCCGGGATCCCAGATCAGGAAAAGCCCAGGGTATTCGATATGTTTTTACAGCGGAGGGAATCCGATCGCCGACAGCCGGCGCAACTGCGGCATTGGCCTGTCCCTCTGCCGGTCCATCATAGACGCCCACGGGGGAGCTGACTGTTTCAGACAATGCGCCCCATGGAGCAGTCTTTACATTTACATTGCCAGCGGGGGGAGGTACAGCTTAATGAATAAACCTTTGATCCTTGTGGTGGAGGATGACAGATCTGTAAACAATCTGATCACGACGATCCTGAAGACCCATGACTACCGGTATCTGACGGCCTTGAACGGTGCTGAGGCGGTGCTGGAGGCATCGTCCCATAATCCGGACATCGTACTCCTGGATCTGGGACTGCCGGATACGGACGGAGTGGACATCATAAAAAAGATCCGTACCTGGTCCAATATGCCCATCATCGTCATCAGCGCCAGGAATGAGGATAAGGATAAGATCGAGGCCCTGGACGCCGGGGCGGACGATTATCTGACGAAGCCCTTTTCTGTGGAGGAGCTGTTAGCCCGTCTGCGGGCTACCACCAGGCGGCTTTCGGCCTCGGGACAGACTCAGGCGGAGGACGCGGTGTTTGAAAACGGGGAGCTTCGGATCGAATACGCCGCCGGATGCGCGTGGCTTGGGGATAAGGAGCTTCATTTAACGCCCATTGAATATAAGCTTTTATGCCTTTTAGCCAGAAATGTGGGAAAGGTCCTCGACCCACACGTATATTATGCAGCAGATCTGGGGCAGCAGCGGAGCCAGTGATATCGCTTCCCTGCGGGTGTTCATGGCCACCTTGAGAAAAAGATCGATTCCAGCGTGGACGGTCCCCAGTATATCCAGACCCATATCGGTGTGGGATACCGGATGATGAAGGTCGAATAGGCTTGAGATTTGCCGGCTTTTGTGCTATTTTTAAATTATTGGACGGGATATACAGCCGCCGCGCCGTCTTCCTGGGATCCTCGACAGGCCCCGCCTCCGGGCGGGAGGAGAAGGCTGGAGACTGAAACGAAAAAAGAGGAGGAACAGCCAGTGAACTTTAATGAGGAAGCTTTAAAGCTCCATGCAGAGCACAAAGGTAAGATCGAGATCGGGGAGCAAAGGTGCCCGTAAACACAAGGGACGATCTGAGCACCGCTTATACGCCGGGCGTTGCCGAGCCGTGCCGGAAGATCCATGCAGACAAAAAAGGAAGTATATAAATATACGGCCAAGGGAAACCTGGTGGCCGTGGTCTCTGACGGGACCGCCGTTCTGGGGCTGGGAGATATTGGACCGGAGGCCGCTATGCCGGTGATGGAGGGAAAGGCGATCCTGTTTAAGGAATTTGGAAACGTAGATGCCTTCCCCATCTGCCTGGATACCAAGGACACTGAAGAGATCATCCAGGCTGTAAAGGCCATCGCCCCCTGCTTCGGCGGCGTGAATCTGGAGGATATCGCTTCCCCCAAATGCTTTGAGGTAGAGGCCCGTCTGGAAAAGGAGCTGGATATTCCGGTGTTCCACGACGACCAGCACGGAACCGCCGTTGTGGTCACGGCTGCCCTTTTAAATGCCTTAAAGGTAGTGGGAAAGAAGATCGAAGAGATCCATGTGGTGTTAAACGGTCCTGGATCTGCCGGGACAGCCATCATTAAAATGCTCCTGGCAGCCGGAGTGAAGCACATCATCGCCTGCGATGAGAACGGCATTCTTTATAAGGAACGGGGCGTGGGCATCAAGGACCATAAAAGAAATGCTGTGCGGCATCACGAACCTGGAGGATAAGAGGGGAGATCTGGCAGACGCCCTTGTGGGAGCGGACGTGTTTATCGGCGTTTCCGTGGGCGGAGCCTTAAAGCCGGAGATGATAAAGACCATGGCCAAGGATCCCATCGTTTTTGCCATGGCGAACCCGACGCCGGAGATCATGTACGATGAGGCCATGGCCGCAGGCGTGAAGGTCATGGGAACGGGCCGATCCGATTTCCCCAACCAGATCAACAACGTCCTGGCCTTCCCAGGGATCTTCCGGGGCGCGCTGGACTGCGGAGCCCGTGATATCAACTATGATATGAAGGTGGCCGCCGCCCATGCCATTGCAGAGCTGGTGACCGACGATAAGCTGTGCGCCGAATACATCATTCCTGGGGCCTTAGAGCCGGGAGTTGCCGCCCATGGCGGAGCGTGTGGCAGAAGCCGCCGTAAGATCTGGAGCCATCCGGAAATAAACTGATATCCCGAGAATATTTCATCACCCCTCTGTCATATACTGTATAACAGAGGGTGAAAATATGTCTGACTATCGCAGATTGATTTCCTATATTTATGAATATGAAGGAAAAGAAAAAGGGAAAGAATGTAGGCTTTGTAAAGCTGGAGGCCAGGAATGGGCAGTGCCGTCTGAACCTCGAAAGGTAAAGAAGGTGTATATGGGAAGCAGCGCCATCGGCGTGTTTCTTCTGTCCAAGGCCGGGACGGAGGTTTTCCCTGGGAAACATCTTTATCCGCAGCGGAGCCGGAGAGTTCCGGGCTGTGGTGGATGCGAAAAATGTGGAGGGAAAAGGCGGGGGACTGGATACATATTATGGGCTGACCATCCATGACGTAAAGAATCCCTGGCGTTCCTATACGACGATCTGGGAGGATGCCGTGGAGCCGGAGACGCTGCCGGGATCCTCCAGGGGACCAGGGAAACGGAGATACTGTAAAAATGCTCCCGGCCCAGGAAATAAATACTGCCGGGAAGCCCGGACCAGAGCGAAGGGGAAACCGGTGATGGCCGTGGCCAGCGTGGTGCGGAGATCGAGGCGGAGATCGCCCGGGACGCGGAGCGGAGGAGCCGGGAGGAAATGATCCTGGATCCGGCATCCGCGCCGGAGATGCTGCCGGCGGGACCAGCCGTGCTGTCGGTCCCGGAGGAACTGCCATATTCCCCGCCGCCTGCGCCGTCCATTCCGGAAGGCCCGCTGCGGCGCCGGAGCCGTCTGTGGTGCCAGCGCCAGAGGAGCTGCCGGGGAGGTCATCCGCACCGCCAGTACCCGAAGAGCAGCCAGTGAGGACGCCCGCGCCGCCAGTACCAGAGGAGCTGCCAGCAGGGCCGTCTGCACCGAAGGAGATACCAGATAGACCGGAAGCTCCGGTTTTCCCGGAGGAGCTGCCGCCAGCTCCGGCTCCTGGCATATCTCCGGCTGAGCCAGTCCGTCTGGTTCCGTATCCGGAGGGAGATCCGCCCGCGCCGGTTTCCCAGGCAGAGGGAGCCCTGTCAGAGCCGATTTCCCGTGCAGAGGGGGGACCATCCGTTACGGTTTCCCCGTCCGGCAGGCAGCCCTCCCGCCGCCGCTTCCAGGCCAGGGACGGCCCTGCCGGAGCATGACCCCGGCCTGCGGAGGCCAGGAAGCCTGGGCCAAACCTGTCGTCTCCCGTTTCCAGGCCCGGAGACAGACGGCCAGGGGCTGAAACAGCTCCGCCTTCCGGCCAGGCTGCCCCGGAAAAGGATTCTTCCCTTTCCCGCCTCCGGAGCTGGAAAACCCGGAGGTCCTCAGATACCTCCAGGAAACAGAGGATGTGACGGCGGATCCGGAAAAAGCTGTGGCAGGAGCTGCGGAAATCCTACCCGAAGATCCAGCCCTTTGATTATGAGAGCGGCTGCGAGATCTTAACGATCCGTCCCCAGGATATCGGCCGCCTGCCCAGGGAAAGCTGGGTGTACGGAAACAACAGCTTTCTGCTCCATGGCTATTACAATTTCCGGTATATCATCCTGTTCCGCCTTTGGGAACAAGGACGGCCGCGCCCGCTATCTCATCGGAGTTCCCGGCCATTATTACAGCAGTGAGAAATATATGGCGTCCATGTTTGGATTCCCCAATTTTGTCCTGTCAAAAAGCAGCCGCCCAACGACGGCCGCTTTGGATACTGGTATACGGATATCCGGGTGCGGTAAAAGGCTCTGGCTCCAGAGAATAAGAGAGGCCGGGTGTCTAGTAGTCGATGCCGCGGAGCTCTGCATGTCCCACAAAGGGCTTTACAATCTCCAGATAAGAGGTCAGCTCCGGACGGTGCAGCTTGTGTATATGGGATTCAGTACACTGCCGGAATCAGAGAAGTTCTGGAGAAAATACAGGGGAGCCCCTGCGATCCATGGTCCGATCTTCTGAAATCCTCCGCAGAGTGGAGCTCTCTGACCACGGTGGTACGGAATTCATAGGGAACAGCCCCCTTTTTTTAAAAATTCAATACTTTCACGAATGTTTTTCCATCTGAGGGACGATACCCGGCCACCGCCGGATACCGTTCCTCACATGCTTTTTATGTCCATGGCCACATAATCGACGAGGCCTTTTTCACAGAGACGTTTCAGCACCTCCGGCCGGTAGCCGTTGGTATCCAGCTTGATCTGGTATCCCAGCGCCCGTACCTTCTGTATGAAATCCTCCAGATCCGGCTGGAGCGTGGGCTCTCCGCCAGTGATGGCAGCCCCTCCAGGATCCCCCTCCGTTTTTTTAAGAAATCCAGCACCTCCTCATCGGTAAATGCCGCCGGGGCGTCGCTTCCCAAAAGGTCGCTGTTGTGACAGAAGGGGCAGCGGAAATTGCAGCCCCCGGTAATATGGTTGGGCCACATGGCCGGGAAAAATCTAAAAGCGTCGTTTTCTGTAATCCGCAGATCTTCATAATATCCCATCCTTTCCACATGAATATACCACCTCCGGCTCCATGTAAAGCGGACGGCAGCTGCCGGTCTGGGCGGCTGGATGCGCCATTATTTTTGTGAGAAGGCCACCTGCGATGTATTTATAGAAAAAACAGAAGAAAAACGACAGCTTTCTGCTATAATGGGAATATCGGAGGAAATGATGTACAGCTTCGCGGCCTGGGGGAAGGGATTTCCATGAAATACAAGGCGGTGAAAGAGATCCTGCAATGGAGCCTTACGGTATTCCTGTCTGTATCCGCAGTTGCCGCTGTCAGTATTTTTATGAACGGCATGTACCTTCTGGGGATCCCGGATCCGGAGGATGTGCAGGGCGTTGTGGCGGAGTATCCAGGGATCCCGGATGAGAAAAAGGAATCCACGGATCAGGAGACCGTATGGTGGAAGACCGCGGGCCATAAAACGAATTCCTTGACACCGCTTTCCGGCCCGGTTAAACTTATATTCAGAATCATGAATCGGGGAGACAGTGTATGACACAGGAAGAAAAAAATATATGCGGGAGGCGGTGCGCCAGGCAAAAAAGGCGGCTGCCTTAAAGGAGGTCCCCATCGGCTGTGTGATCGTTCACGACGGAGCGATCATCGCCCGGGGCTATAACCGCCGCACCATTGATAAAAATGTCCTGGCCCATGCGGAGATCATTGCCATCCGCAAGGCATGCAGAAAGATCGGGGACTGGAGGCTGGAGGGCTGCACTATGTACGTCACCCTGGAGCCGTGCCCCATGTGCGCCGGGGCCATCGTTCAGAGCCAGGATCCCGGGTGGTCATCGGCTGCATGAATCCAAAGGCCGGATGCGCCGGTTCTGTCCTGGACCTGCTCCACGAGGACGGCTTCAACCACCAGGCAGAGGTGGAGACCGGAGTGCTGGGAGAGGAGTGCTCCCGGATGATGAAGGACTTCTTCAAGGAGCTGCGAGAGGAAGGAAAACGGAAAAAAAAGGAGAAAACCGAAGAAATAAAGGAGGACAGCCATGCTGGTAATTAAAAACGGAACCCGATCTCCATGGCAGGCATCTATAAGGAAAAAATATGATGTTGCTGTGGAAAACGGGAAAAATTGCGAAAGTTGAAAAAGAGATCGTCCCGGGGCCGGAGGACACGGTCATCGACGCCGCTGGAAAGCTGGTAACGCCAGGCTTCATTGAGCCCCACTGTCATCTGGGCATCATTGACGCCGATGGCCAGGACGGCAATGAGATGACCGGACCCATCCACCCGGAGCTGCGGGGCCATTGACGCCATTGATTTTCACTGCAGCCTGTTCGACCGGGCTCTGGAGGCCGGCGTCACCACCGTAGCTGTGGGACCTGGCAGCGGAAACATCATGGGAGGCACCTTTGCCTATCTGAAGACCGCCGGAGCTACCTTAAACGAAAGGATCATGAAGGAGGAGGCTGCCTTAAAAGATGGCCCTGGGAGAAAATCCTAAGGTTTCCTACGGGAAAAAGGGCCAGACCCCGTCCACGAGAATGGGCTCTGCTGCCCTGATGCGCCAAGCGTTCTATAAGGCGAAGGCATACCGGGAAAAATGGCTGGCCCATGAAGAAAAAAGCTGAAAATGGAGAAGAATCCACCTTTACATATGATCTGGCCATGCACTCTCTGATGCGTGCCTTCGATGGAATGCTGGTAAAGATCCATGCCCACCAGGCCAACGATATTCCTGACGGCCCTGCGGGTCGGAAAGGAGTTCGGGCTGAATCTGAGCATTGAGCACTGTACCGAGGGGCTGGAAGATGATCGACGACTTAAAGGAAGCAAAGGCCCATTACATCATCGGCCCCACCGTAGGCGGAAAGAGTAAGCTGGAGGTGGAGGATAAGCGCTATGACGCCCCGGCGATCCTGGAGAGGGCCGGCGTGGAGTTTACCCTGACCACCGATTCCCATGCGTGATCCCCATGGAGGGCTTCTTATCCCAGGTGGCTGTGCTGATAAAACATGGACTCACAGAGGAAACGGCCTATAAATGCGTGACCATCCGGGCGGCAAAGGCCCTGGATCTGGCCGACGAGCTGGGATCCATCGAGCCGGGCAAGGCGGCGGACGTAGTGATCTGGGAATCCGAGCCCTTTAAGGCCGGAGGAAGGCCGCGGACGGTACTCATCAACGGTAAGATCCAGTACCAGACGGAAAATTAAGGAGGTGGCAGCCATGCTGATAAAAAACTGTATGCTGATCGACGGTGCAGATATTTTTTGAAGAGATGAAGGACATCCGTATCGTAAACGGAAAGATCAAAGAGGTGGCGGACTGCCTCATGCCGGAGGGAGACGAGGAGATCATCGACGCCGAAGGCGCCCTGGTGACTCCCGGTATCGTGGAGCCCAGCTGCCAGGTGGGCGTCAACAGCCAGATCCATAGATTCGAGGAAAACGATGCCAATGAGGAGGGCCCCATTGTTCCAGAGCTGCGGGCTTACGACGCCCTGAATTTTGAGGACGAGGGCTTTTCCATGGCCCTGCGGGCCGGAGTGACCACAGTGGTAACAGGGCCTGGAAATGGAAACCTCATTGGAGGCACCTGTGCGGCCTTAAAGACTGCCGGGGCTTCCAGGGAAAAACGGATCATAAAGCCCGAGGCGGCTTACCGCTTCGTGCTCACCAGCGGTCCCAGGAAACGGTACGGCGGGAAGAACCGGGCGCCCCAGACGAGACTGGCTTCTGCGGCCATGATCCGGGATATCCTTTTTAAGGCGAAGGAGTACGCCAGAAAGGAAAAGGCGGGAGAGAGCCAGGAGTTCAGGCGGGAGCTGGCGGCCCTTTCCAGGGTATTCGACGGGATGCCGGTCCAGATGGCGGCCATGAAGGCCAACGATATGGAGACAGCGGTCCGCATCGGTGAGGAGTTCGGGCTGAACTATGTGCTGACCATGGCCTATGACGCCTCCCAGGTGATCCGGGATCTGGACAGAAAGGACCTCCGTTTTATCATCGGCCCCTTTATGGGACCAGCTTTTCCGTGGAGGAAAATGGAAAATCCCTGTCTCTGGGAGCAGAGCTGGAGAAGGAAGGCGTCCATGCGGCCATTTCCACAGGCCATCCGGAGATGAATCTGAGATCTTAAGCACCCAGCTGATCTTAATGACAGACCGGGGCTTAAGCCGGAAGGAAGCGCTCAAGGGTGTGACGGCTTATCCGGCAGAGTATATGGGAATTTCCTCCCGAGTAGGCACTCTGGAGCCTGGAAAGGACGCAGACCTGGTGATCTGGGACGGAGATCCACTGGAGTATGACGGCGGCGTAAAGCGCCTGTTCATCGACGGGGAGGAGATCGCCCTTTCATAGGCTGGGCTTTGGCGGCCCTCTTCCTTCCGGATCGTGTTTTACATCTTAGGCAGCAGATGCCTGAGGCTGTTGCGGACAGTAAAAGGGACTGCTCCGGAAGCAGGGAAAACGGCGGAAAACGGCGGGAATACTTGACAAAACCACGGCTTCCATGTATACTTAACTAATCCGCACAGCCGGGGAGTTAGCGGTGCCCTGTACCTGCAATCCGCTATAGCAGGGGTGATATTCTGCCCAGGGTGTTTCACTGTGAAGCTGCCCCCTGGTAAGAGGCGTTGACGTTTTGGCCTTACGCAATGGGAATCTCTGAACCGTGTCAGGGCAGGAATGCAGCAGCACTAAGGGGAACCTCTCATGTGCCGCGAGGGAGCCGGAACTGAGCAGGCTGCCAGGGTAACGTTTATGGTGGGCATTCAAAGCAGAACGTGCGGATAAAAGATATAATTAGGCCTGAAGGGGGTGCGGTGTTGAAAAACACCGTGCCCTCTTTCGCGTTGCGGGCAGGCTGAAATCTGTGAGTGTTCAGGTATGTGTCTTCTTGTCCGCGTGTGGCTAAAATTTTTCTTGCCCCTATGTTTCCTTTGTATTATAATGACATAATGGATGACGTATACCTGTTTGACTCGTAACCGTCAGAACGGAACAGAAAGGATGGACCATATGAAACGAGTTGGTTTTTCTTACAAGCGGCGGCGACTGCCAGGCGTTAAATGCGACCATGCGCGGCGTGGCCAAGGGCCTGTACCAGATCTATCAGGATGAGGTAGAGATCATTGGATTTGAAGACGGCTATAAAGGGCTTATGTATGCCAATTACCGTATGATGAAACGCTCTGATTTCTCTGGGATCCTGACAAAGGGCGGCACTATGCTGGGAACCTCCAGACAGCCCTTTAAGATGATGCGTGTGCCGGACGAGAACGGGCTGGACAAGGTGGAGCTGATGAAGCACACTTACTATAAGCTGAAGCTGGACGCTCTGGTGGTCCTCGGGGGGAAATGGAAGCCAGAAAACAGCCAATCTCTTAAGCAAAGAGGGGCTTAAACGTAGTAGGCCTTCCAAAGACCATTGATAATGACCTTTGGGGAACCGACATGACCTTCGGCTTCCAGAGTGCGGTGGACATTGCCACCAACGTCATCGACTGCATCCACTCCACTGCCTCCTCTCACGGACGGGTCTTCATCGTGGAGATCATGGGCCATAAGGTGGGCTGGCTGACGCTGCACGCCGGTATTGCGGGCGGAGCCGATATCATCCTGCTTCCGGAGATCCCCTATGATCTGGACGCTGTGGTGAAAAAGATCAAGGAAAGGACCAGGGGCGGCAGCCGTTTCTCGATCCTGGCTGTGGCAGAGGGGAGTCATATCCAAAGAAGAGGCGGCCATGTCCAAAAAAGGAATATAAGAAAAAGCTGGAGGAACGGGCGCAGAAATACCAGTCTGTGGCCTATGAGATCGGAGCGAAGATCCAGGAGATGACCGGACAGGAGATCCGGGTCACGGTTCCGGGCCATATGCAGAGAGGCGGTGCGCCGGTGCCCTTTGACCGGGTACTTTCTTCCAGGATCGGCGCTCATGCGGCAGCTATGATCGAACGGGGAGATTTTTGGAAAGCTGGTGGTCGTGAAAAACAACGTGATCACAGATATTCCCCTGGAGGAAAGCGCCGGAAAACTGAAATATGTGGATCCCCAGTCGGATATTATTAAAGAGGCAAAGCTTCTGGGGATCAGCTTCGTAGATAAATAAGAGATGTCATATACAGCGCCTTTACAGGGAAATGGCGGCCCCGGGTCTTCGACCTTTGGGATGTGAAGGGCCAGGACCATATCGTTACGACTTTACAGAATCAGATCCGGTCGGAGCGGATCGGCCACGCCTATCTGTTCTGCGGGACCAGGGGAACAGGAAAGACCTCCGTGGCCAAGATCTTTGCTAAGGCAGTCAACTGTGAGCATCCAGAGGACGGCAGCCCCTGCGGAGAGTGTCCCAGCTGTCAGCAGATCCAGGCAGGCACATCCTTAAATGTGGTGGAGATCGACGCGGCTTCCAATAACGGCGTGGAGAATATCCGGGAGATCCGGGACCAGGTCCAGTATCCGCCCACCGAAGGGAAGTACCGGGTCTATATCATCGACGAGGTGCATATGCTCCACCGGCGCCTTCAACGCCCTGCTTAAGACGCTGGAGGAGCCGCCGTCCTATGTGATCTTTATCCTGGCCACCACGGAGGTCCATAAGATCCCGATCACGGTGCTTTCCAGGTGTCAGAGATACGATTTCCGGCGGATCACGGTGGATACCATTGCGGACCGGTTAAAGGAACTGACCGGATGCAGAGGGCATGGCGGTGGAGGACCGTGCCCTGCGGTATGTGGCGAAGGCCGGGGACGGCTCCATGCGTGATGCACTGAGCCTTCTGGACCAGTGCGCGGCCTTCCATTATGGGGGAGACCCTTACCTATGAGAATGTACTGGACGTACTGGGAGCTGTGGACAACCGGGTGTTCCGGGAGCTGTTTGGCGCCCTGAGGAGCGGGCAGACAAAGGAATGTATCTTAAGACTGGAAGAAATGGTGATCCAGGGCCGGGAGCTTTCCCAGTTTGTGGCAGATTTCATCTGGTTTTTGCGGAATCTCCTCGATCTTAAAGACGGCGGATGAGGCGGAGGAGCTTCTGGATATGTCGGAGGACAATCTGAAGCAGCTCAGGGAGGATGCGGCTTTGGCCGATGAAAATGTGCTGATGCGGTATATCCGTGTGTTTTCCGAGGTCCTCGAATCAGATCCGGTTTGCGGCCCAGAAGCGGGTCCTTGTGGAGCTGGCGTTTATCCGGCTGACGAAGCCCGAGATGGAGCAGTCCATGGATGCGGTGCTGGAGCGGCTGGAACGGCTGGAACGCCAGATGGAGGAAGGGATCCCGGCGGCCCCGTGGCCTGGAAACATGGCCGGGGACGGAAGCCAGCCAGCCCTGCCCCAGGCGGTACAGCCCCAGGCCCCGTCTCTGGAAAGCAGAGGGCGGAGCCTAGGACGGTGACCCTTCCTAAAGCCCAGCTGGAGGATCTGAACCTGATCCGGAATGAGTGGGGAAAGATCGTCCGGGAGATGGGAATGTCCATACGGCCCAGCTTCCGGGAGACGGTGGTAGAGCCGGCGGGCGACAGCTGCCTGTGCATCGTATTCAGCGATGCCATGAACTTCAGCATGGGGGAGCCGCCCCAGCATCCTTGGGGATCTGGAGCGCCATGTGGAGCAGGCCTACGGAAATCCATCTATTTTAAGGCGCGCCTCGTGGAAAACGGCGAGCGTCTGGATACCAGGTATATTACAGATGAAGAGCTGAGGGAAAATATCCATATGGATATCACCATAGAGGATTAAGGACCGGGCCGCAGCCCGGCGCGCCTGGGGACAATAAAAATATCAAAAACAGGTAAAAATAGAAATAAACAGAAAAAACGAAAAGAATATGCAGGAGGAAAGAATCATGGCGAAACGCGGTGGTTTTCCGGGCGGTATGCCCGGTAATATGACAAATTTAATGAAACAGGCCCAGAGGATGCAGCGTCAGATGGAGGAGAAGACCAAGGAGCTGGAGGAAAAAGCAGTATACGGCAGCAGCCGGCGGCGGTGCAGTGACGGTGACCGTTTCCGGTAAAAAAGAAGTGGTATCTGTGAAGATTTCTCCCGAGGCAGTGGATCCCGATGATGTGGAAATGCTGGAGGATATGATCGTGGCGGCTGCCAATGAGGCCTTCCATCAGATGGAAGAGGCGTCCAGTGCCGTTATGGCGGAGCTGACAGGCGGCCTTGGAGGTTTAGGAGGCCTTTCTTTCTAACATGGACTATTACAGCAGTCAGATCTCGAAGCTGATCGAGGAATTGTCAAAGCTTCCGGGGATCGGAAATAAGACGGCCCAGCGCCTGGCCTTCCATATCATCAATATGCCGGAGGAACAGGTGGACCGGCTTTCCGGAGCCATCCGGGACGCCAAGCACAACGTCCGGTACTGCCGGGAGTGCTATACCTTAACGGATCAGGGAACTCTGCCCCATCTGCAAGAGTCCGTCCAGGGACCACAGCGTGATCATGGTGGTGGAGAACCCCAGGGACCTGGCGGCCTATGAAAAGACCGGGAAGTTTGAGGGGGTCTACCATGTGCTCCATGGAGCCATTTCCCCCATGCTGGGGATTGGTCCCGGGGACATTAAGCTGAAGGAACTGATGACCCGGCTCCAGAAGGATGTGAGGGAAGTGATCATTGCGACCAACTCAAGCCTGGAGGGGGAGACTACGGCCATGTACATCAGTAAGCTGATCAAGCCCACAGGGATCAAGGTCACCAGGATCGCCAGCGGCGTGCCGGTGGGCGGAGACCTGGAATATATCGACGAGGTGACGCTTTTTACGTGCGCTGGAGGGCCGTGTGGAGCTTTAGGCGTAAGACGGCCGAGGAATTTAGGAGATGCAAAAAGAAATGGATAAATATGAGTTTAACATAAAGGTGGAGCAGATTAAGAAGATGGTAAGCCGCGGGGACTATGAAACGGCCATGAAGATAGCCGATACCATAGACTGGCACCGCGTGCGGAATGCGAGCCTGCTTTCCATGATCGCTGAGATCTATGAAAAAAACAAGGAATACCAGGAGGCCAAGGATATTCTGCTGCTGGCATTTGAGCGGGCGCCCATAGGAAAGCGCCTGCTGTTCAAGCTGGCGGAGCTGGCCCTGGCGAGGGGAACATTGCCGAGGCCGAGGCCTATTACCGGGAGTTCTGCGACCTGGCCCAGGATGATTCCCCGCCAGTACCTTCTCCGGTACCTGATCCCAAGGCGAAAAAAGCGCCCCTGGACCAGCTGATCCGCGCCCTGGAAACGTATACGGCGGTGGAAGTGGACGAGAAATGGCTGTATGAGCTGGCAGAGCTGTACCACAAGGGCGGCATGGGCGACCAGTGCGTCAGGACCTGCGATAAGATCATGCTGCTGTTCGGACTGGGAAAATATGTGGAAAAGGCCATGGATCTGAAGCTGGAGTACGAGCCTCTCAACAAATATCAGATGGATCTGGTGGAGAACCGGGACAAATATGAAGCGAAGTCCGGGCTGTGGAGGAGGAATTTGCCGGAAATCCCTCGTACCAGGATGATTATGAGGACGGGAAGGAGGCCGCAAAGCTGGAGGAACCTTCCTATGATGTGGAAAAAGGAAGTGGTCATGCGCCTTCATGAGGACGCCCAGACCCAGAAACTGGCCCGGGAGATGTCCAAGCTTTCCGATACGGCTGCCCATACGGTAGAGGTGGAAGAGGACGACATGGACGCCACAAGGACCCTGGACGATCTGCGTTCCATTAAAGAGATCCGGCCCACAAGGCGGGTGCTGGATGTGGAGGCAGAGCGGGAGGGAGAAGAGTCTGACCGGGAGATCGAGCGGCAGAGAATGGCTATCCGCGCTGCCAAGGCCCGGGAGGAGATGGAGGAAGAGGCTCTGCGCCGTGCTGAAGAGGAGCGGGAGCTGGCCCGCAGAGAGGAAGAGGAGCGTCGCGCCAGAAAGCAGGCGGAGATCGACAGAGAGCGGGCCATGCGCCGCAGCGTGCGCACCATCCGTCCGGAAGAGGAAGAGGACGACAGCGACAGCCTGGAACTGGAATCTCTGGACGAGGGTCTTGACCTGAATAACCTTATGATCGAAGCGGTCAACGATGAGGATGGCCTGGCAGCAGCTCTGGACGCCCCGAGAGAGATCCACCGGGAGTTAGGCCATAAGAATCCGGTGGCCAAGATCAGCAGCGAGAAGTTAAACAAGCGCGGCATCAGCGCTGTGGCCTCCAGACTGGCGGGAAAGGATCTGATCATCGAACATGCGGCAGGCCTCAGCAACGCAGTCCAGAACGAGCTGGATGAGCTGATGGAACGGGATAAGAGCGGCATGATCGTGGTGCTCATTGATACTCCGGAGAATCTGGAGGCTCTCCATGGGAATAATATGTCCCTGGCAAGCAAGTTCCAGTATATCGGAGCAGACAGCAGGGCCCAGGAAAAACAGCAGAATGAGGCGGCCCTGGAGGAGGCGCTGTTAAAGCAGACAGAGGTCCAGGAAAAAGATCGCCCAGGAGGTGGTCCAGGGCCGGGAGCCAGAGCCGGAGGATGGCTTTGACGGAAGAACAGAGGATTTCCGGGATATGCCCGAAGCCAGGAGGGAGGAGCCGCCGCATCTGGAGCAGGAAGAGCCTGTCCGGGAAATGGCGGCAGCGGCCCTGAAGATGGCTGCCGGAGCCCGAAAGAGGATGATCTGGATGACAGCACGGAAATGGAGCTGGAGGAGTTCGCGCAGTATGCGTGTAAGTATGCGGCGGATATTGACTGCAGCATTACGGGAAAAAACATGCTGGCTCTCTATGAACGTATCGAGATGATGGAAGAGGATGGTGTCCGGCTGACGAGGAAGGCAGCGGTGGATCTTATTGAGGAAGCCGCAGATAAGGCGGAAAAACCGTCTCTTGGAAAGAAGATCACAGGGCTGTTTTCTTCAAAGTATGACAAGGAAGGCCATCTGATCTTGCGGGAAGATAACTTTTTGATTAATGGACCGGGGGTGCTGTAAAAAGCGGATTCTGCGCTTTCTTTTTGCAGCAGCCCCTTCTGATTATGACCAGGGAGAGTGGAGAATGAAGATCGGCTGATCGCAACCGATATGGACGGGACGTTCCTGGATGATGAGAAACAGATACCGGAGGCAAACTGGCAGGCTCTTCTGGCATGTGCGGCCAGAGGGATCCAGATCGTACCGGCCACTGGGCGCACGGTACGGGGGATCCCCGACAGGATCCGGACGCTTCCGGGAGTCCGCTATGCCATAACCACCAATGGAGCTGTGGTGGCGGATCTGAAAGAGGACCGGATTATCAGCACCTGCCGGATCCCGGTGGATACTGCTTTGCGGGTACTGGAAATGGCCAGAGACAGCGGGGATGACATCATGTATGATGCCTATATGGACGGCATAGGCTGTACGACCCAGTATTTTTATGATCACGCAGAACGGTATGCAGTTTCTGCCGGAGTGGCGGCGCTCATACGGAAGACCCGCCGGGTGGTTCCAGATAATATCCGGTATGTAAAGGAAATGGGGAAGGAGATCGATAAGATCAACATGTTTTTTACGGACATGGAAGCCAGAAAGAGGATGCGTGTTTCCCTTGGGCAGATTCCGGGGATCCTGGTGACATCCTCGATCCCCAATAACCTGGAGATCAACGGGGCAGGCGCGGATAAAGGGAGCGCTCTTCTCAGACTGGCGGAATTTCTCGGTATCGGCAGGGAGGAGACCATGGCCTTTGGGGACGGAGAAAATGATCTGTCCATGCTCCGGGCAGCCGGTCTGGGGGTTGCCATGGAAAATGGAGAGGAGCAGGTGAAGCAGGCGGCGGATTTTGTGACTGTTTCCAACAACGATGCAGGCGTAGCCAGTGCGATCCGAAAATTTGTGCTTGAGTGAGGAGATGGAAGATGATGGAAGGAGTCTCTGGATTCTCCGGCCACTGGCTGGAGATCCTGGCAGCGGTATATCTGGTGGGAATGGTGCTGTATGGCCATTACAGAGGGTTTATACGGCTGTGTGTGTCAGGTGATCAGCCTTGCTGGCCCTGGTGATCGGCCATGAATGAGAACATTCAGAACAAAAACCTAAACAACAGTAAAACGGTTTAAAAATTAGCCAAGCGAATTTTTGAACTGGAATCAAAACTTAAACATGAGAGTTCGATCCTGGCTCAGGATGAACGCTGGCGGCGTGCTTAACACATGCAAGTCGAGCGAAGCGGTTTCGATGAAGTTTTCGGATGGATTGAATTCGACTTAGCGGCGGACGGGTGAGTAACGCGTGGGTAACCTGCCTTACACTGGGGGATAACAGTTAGAAATGACTGCTAATACCGCATAAGCGCACAGGATCGCATGATCCGGTGTGAAAAACTCCGGTGGTATGAGATGGACCCGCGTCTGATTAGCTAGTTGGTGGGGTAACGGCCCACCAAGGCGACGATCAGTAGCCGACCTGAGAGGGTGACCGGCCACATTGGGACTGAGACACGGCCCAAACTCCTACGGGAGGCAGCAGTGGGGAATATTGCACAATGGGCGGAAAGCCTGATGCAGCAACGCCGCGTGAGTGAAGAAGTATTTCGGTATGTAAAGCTCTATCAGCAGGGAAGATAGTGACGGTACCTGACTAAGAAGCTCCGGCTAAATACGTGCCAGCAGCCGCGGTAATACGTAGGGGGCAAGCGTTATCCGGATTTACTGGGTGTAAAGGGAGCGTAGACGGTTAAGCAAGTCTGAAGTGAAAGCCCGGGGCTCAACCCCGGAACTGCTTTGGAAACTGTTTGACTTGAGTGCAGGAGAGGTAAGTGGAATTCCTAGTGTAGCGGTGAAATGCGTAGATATTAGGAGGAACACCAGTGGCGAAGGCGGCTTGCTGGACTGTAACTGACGTTGAGGCTCGAAAGCGTGGGGAGCAAACAGGATTAGATACCCTGGTAGTCCACGCCGTAAACGATGCATACTAGGTGTCGGGGCCGTATAGTGTTTCCGGTGCCGCCGCTAACGCAGTAAGTATGCCACCTGGGGAGTACGTTCGCAAGAATGAAACTCAAAGGAATTGACGGGGACCCGCACAAGCGGTGGAGCATGTGGTTTAATTCGAAGCAACGCGAAGAACCTTACCAAGTCTTGACATCTGCCTGACCGGCATGTAACGATGCCTTTCCCTCGGGACAGGGGAGACAGGTGGTGCATGGTTGTCGTCAGCTCGTGTCGTGAGATGTTGGGTTAAGTCCCGCAACGAGCGCAACCCTTATTGTCAGTAGCCAGCAGGTAAAGCTGGGCACTCTGGGGAGACTGCCAGGGATAACCTGGAGGAAGGTGGGGATGACGTCAAATCATCATGCCCCTTATGATCTGGGCGACACACGTGCTACAATGGCGTAAACAAAGGGAAGCGACCCTGCGAAGGCAAGCAAATCCCAAAAATAACGTCCCAGTTCGGATTGCAGTCTGCAACCCGACTACATGAAGATGGAATCGCTAGTAATCGCAGATCAGAATGCTGCGGTGAATACGTTCCCGGGTCTTGTACACACCGCCCGTCACACCATGGGAGTCGAAAATGCCCGAAGTCTGTGACCCAACTGCAAAAGAGGGAGCTGTCGAAGGCAGGTCTGATAACTGGGGTGA
>VOFI01002716.1_pt1 | contig 36328 bp, 62 predicted proteins | sample 5384131 | NCBI WGS metagenome assembly VOFI01 (sample SAMN12384728, study PRJNA508395) | human gut metagenome | isolation source: healthy gut H | host: Homo sapiens | reverse complement strand
AGATGGTTTCATGCGATTTCCCAAAAGTATCTTGAGCGCATCTTCATTACAGGCCTCTGCAATTTGGTAATCCTTTCGGAGTATATTATGCAGTATTTTCCGATTTATCTCGTTATCGTCAACGACAAAAAGGATGTTTTTCAGCATGGTGGTGACCATTCCCTTTCTCGCGGAGACCGTGGCGCAGGGCACAAAATCAAAGGTTGAAAAACTGTTTTCAACCTTTGGCACCTCCGGCGAACACATAGATATTGAATCCTGTGCCTATCACACATGCGGTATATACTCGAAACCGGGCTCGACGCCTTTGTTCTTACGCTTGAGAAAGGCGCCCCTGTTCGGTTATTCATACAACCAGACAGGCGTGCCGCGGCTTAGCCTCTTGGCTTTACGTACACTGCATTTCTACGGGCTTGCCGTTGTTTTTGCCGCACCTCTTTGAAATGAAATTCTATTGACGGGCCGAACCGCCGCGCAATTGCTGTTTTGAGCATTTATCCAAATATTCTACAAGTTTCCTTTAAATTATACACGTAACACCCATACTCTACAATGTGGTTATGCGAATTGGCAATTGACATGTCTGAAATTATATTGACATTTGTTTGCCATGTCCGGTTATACATGGTATGATGGCAACGCGAGGTGAATGGTTATGGACTTTTCCGAAAAATTTTCCGCTCTGCTCTCGCTGACGGCCACAAAAAACGTAACATTGGCACGGGCTATTAATATCGATACCGCTCAAATAAGCCGCATGAAAACCGGCGTCAGGAAAATGCCTGTAAAGACAGCATTGATTCGCGATATCTCGAGTTATTTCGCCGGCCGGTGCTGGTTTCACCGGATATGACTCCCAAAAGCCAGACCAGCCGTTTTTTAGATCGTATCGGGGCTTTTTTCCATGCAGGGGTTGGGTGAGGTACTGCCGGAAAACAAGGCTCATAGCCCCGCGACTGACATGAGTTTTTCGCCTCTATTATAGCAAAGTCTGCAGTTTTACGAAGAGGCTTTATTACAGACTTTTTATCGTTTTATCCTAGCTTTCATCATTTGGCTTCAAATGATATCTTACGTCTCGGATCTTTCCCTTTTCTCCATACAGTCATTGTGGTATACTTGTATATGAAAAATTTTTAGGAAATAAGACAAGGAAGTAACATTTTGTGAAAAAAAATTACGAATTCGATACTCAATTTCATGAGTACCAGACTAGGGATTTGTCTTGACCCTTCTGTTGCTCTACTGGTTCAAAACCATGTGGGCCTATTCAGTTGATTTTTAATTTAGACATTCAGGGACCGTATCAGATTTTTCTAGCAGTGATCAACCCATTGCCGATCAGTTTGCTCTTCATCGGTCTAGCACTCTATATCAAACGAACCAAGCTCTTTTTATAGTTTGGCCTTTGGGATCTACCTTCTCTTATTTATTTGGTTGATTTCCAATTCCATCTATTATCGAGAATTTACAGACTTTGTAACAGTTAATACCATGTTGGCTTCCAGCAAGGTTTCTGCTGGTCTCAGAGCTGCTGCTTTAGAATTGTTCCGACCTTGGGATGTGATCTACATTCTAGATTTCCCTATTCTAGCTTTCTTCTTCTTTAAGAAATGGATTCGAATGGACAATCGTCCCTTCAATAAACGAGCTAGTTTTGCGGTTACCTCTTTATCAGCCATGCTCTTTTCGGCCAACCTTTTCCTTGCAGAAATTGACCGACCTGAGCTCTTGACTCGTGGGTTCTCAAACTACTATGTCGTTCGTGCCCTAGGCTTTACCAGCCTTTCTAGGTTACAGTGCTAATCAGACCTATGCTGCCAACAAAGAACGTTCCAAAGCCTCCGAAGCAGATTTAAAACCGGTGGAAGAATATATCCAACAGCATTACGCCAAGCCTAATCCTGAGTACTTTGGAATGGCAAAAGGCCGTAATGTCATCTACATTCACTTGGAAAGTTTCCAACAATTCTTGATCGATTACAAGTTGAAAGTAGATGATAAAGAATATGAAGTAACGCCATTCTTAAATTCACTTTACCACTCGAAGGAAACCTTTGCCTTTTCAAACGTCTTTAACCAAGTCAAGGCAGGAAAAACGTCTGATGCTGAAACCATGATTGAAACAGGCCTCTTCGGACTCAACCAAGGTTCCTTTATGGTCAACTATGGTGGAACCAATACCCAACAGGCTGCACCATTTATTCTTTCAAAAAATGGTTACAACTCGAGCGCTGTTTTCCATGGGAATGCTGGAAGTTTCTGGAATCGAAATACCGCCTATAAACAATGGGGCTACAATTACTTCTTTGATGCCAGCTACTTCACCAAACAAAACAGCAGCAATTCCTTCCAGTATGGTCTTAATGACAAATACATGCTCAAGGATTCCATCAAATACCTAGAAAGATTGCAACAACCTTTCTATACTAAGTTCATTACGGTTTCCAACCACTATCCTTATACGACCAGCTTGTCAGGAGATGATCTTGGCTTTCCTCTAGCTAAGACTCAGGACGAAACCATCAATGGCTACTTTGCGACCGCTAACTACCTAGATTCTTCGATCAAGGCCTTCTTTGATTACCTGAAAGAATCTGGTCTTTACAAAAATTCCATCATCGTTCTCTATGGGGGACCACTACGGAATTTCAAACTCCCGCAACCCAGCTCTTGCTCCTCTACTTGGTAAGAACTCTGAAACGTGGTCAAGTTATGACAATGCCATGTTGCAACGCGTACCTTATATGGTAGTCATTCCAGGTATGGATAAGGGTGGCATCATTGATACCTATGGTGGCGAAATTGATATGCTCCCAACCTTGGAACATTTGCTAGGTATTGAATCCAATAAATTCCTCCAAGTTGGTCAAGATATGCTCTCACCAGAACATGATCAAATCGTCGCCTTCCGCTCCGCTAACTACTTTGTTACTCCAGAGTATACGAGCTATAGTGGCCGGACCTATTACACCAAAACAGGTAGGAAATCACGAACAGACGAAAAAACCAAGGAAGTACTGGACAAGATTAGAGAAGCTGCTAACCTTCAATTGAAGATTAGCGATAGTATCCAGACCGGTGACCTCCTTCGCTTCTTCAAGGGCAATGATCTTGGAAAAGTCAATCCAGAAGATTATTCCTACACCAATTCCTTCAAGGCATTGAAGAAGATTGAAAAGGAAAAGGTGACAAATCAACCAGCCTTTATAACCAACGTGGCAACCAGTCCACCGTTGATCTCTTTTAAATTGGCACCAACTTATAAAGAATTGCACCCAGAAGACGATAGTTCTTCCTCAACAGAGACCAGTAGCAGTTCTTCTAAATAAAAAGAATCCCTGAGTTTAAAACTCCCCTAGGGGATTTTATACCGATTTCTTTTAAAAAAAACTTAGTCTAGGACTTCAAAAATAGAAGCTGTTAAATTCTCCACGTAGAATGGTCGTTTATGACGACTATTTCCCAACCATCAATTTCAATTTATTTGAATTTTGGAGGTAATATGGAAGCCCGCTGGCGTTGAAGATGACCAAGTACTTCTTGTCTCCTGTTAGTTCATAGATGACAAGACCACTGGTATCAGTTGCAGATTGAATAAAGACTTGTTGATAGATTTTATCATAGCTTTCAAGCTCTAAGACAGGAAGACTTGTCTTCAAATTGATCAAGCTTCGGATATAGGCAATTGATTCCTTGTTTTGACTGACCAGATCCGAATTGACCTGATTCACAAAATCTGGAGCATTGTAGGAATTCATGGCCGTTCACGATCCAAAGGGGTGATCTCACCATCAGGACCTGTCGCTACCAATTTAGTCCTCATGAACTCTTGACCCAATTGCATAAAGGTCATACCCTGAAAGAGCAGATTCATGGCTGTAGCCAACTCTGAGCGCTTGACCAATCCTGCTACTTCTTCATTCGGATGAAGGGTCTGAAGCAAGTCATAGAGATTATAATTATCATGGGCTTCCACATAATTCAAGACCTGATTCGGGACTTAAATAATTGCCAAGCTCTGCACTACCTAGAACAGCACGGGCAACGATATTCTCCGTCGATTTTCGGCTGACAAAGCCACGTTTGATGGAACCATAAACCTCAGCCCCTTTAATGGCATCGCGCTCCGTATCATTAAAGAATCCAATTCGAGGCAATTGCGCCGCATTGTCTTTCTTAGCCTTGTCCTCTGGTGCGAGACCTGTTCCCATGTCCCAACCTTCTCCGTAAAGGAGAATGCGAGGATCCAGAGCGTCCATTGCCTCCCGAATAGCATTCATCGTCCTTACATCATGAATGCCCCATCAAATCAAAGCGGAAACCATCGATCTGGTACTCTTTTACCCAGTGCGTAAGGGGAATCAATCATGTACTTGCGATACATTTCATGCTCACTTGCTGTCTCATTACCGACACCTGTCCCATTTTGGAAGCGGCCATCCGGCTCCATCCGGTAATAATAATCGGGTACTGTATTTTGGAAAGGACCATGTCTCCGTTGAGTAGATATGATTGTAGACCACATCCATGACCACAGAAATTCCTGCCTCATGATAAGCCCGGATCATCGTTTTGAGCTCTTTCATGGTTTGTTTCGGGATTGGATGGATCCGTTGAAAACTGGTTTCTGGTGCAGAATAATTCTGAACGTCGTAACCCCAATTGTAGGTCACCTGACCTTCTTCATCGTACTGTTTAAAGCGATCAGATATCGGCTGCAATTGCACGACATTGACTCCTAACTGACGGATATAATCAAAGCAGTTACATCGCCATGGCTATTGACGGTTCCTTCTTGGCAAGCCCCCAGATAGGTCCCACGCAAAGACTCGTCCACACCTGAAGTCAGTGACTTAGTCAAATCCCGAAGGTGCATCTCATAGATCACTGCTTGACAAGGGATTATCCAAGACGCCAAGGGAGTCGCATCGGCACCTTTTTAGTGCCCCCAATCAAACTGACGATCTGCTCTCGAAAGAATGGCAGTGCGCATCCCGTCCGCTGTCGTTGCAATGCTATAAGGATCGCGCGTCACTTGAGTCTGGTGTTCAAAATGGACACGATATTGATAAGCCATGCCACTTAAATTTCCTAGAAAATCTAAAATCCAAACACCATGGGTATTTCTGGATGGTAGCTAGACTCTTGTTTACCACGCGTCATTGGCATGCTTTTCCAAATAGGCGCATCCAATCAGTTGATTGATAAAGCAACAATTCAACTTTCTTAGCCGTTGGTGCCCACAGTTTAAAGCAATGCTCCCCTTCTTCCTCCCGATGACCGAGCCATCCTTGATACGCCCATTTAGCATCAAACTCTCTAGGACGCATTGCCATATCGTAGGCATGAGGCTGACGATGGCTGTATGCATGACTCGTCAAAGCAGCTTGCAAAGAATAATAGACTGTATCGTCTCCATCGAGAATCCATACTTCTCGAACATGCCCTTCTGGTAAAAGTTCGATTTCAAAATCACGGGTCTTGGTGAGCCAATCCCTTCTTTGACCAAGACATGGCCCCGGTTCAAGGGTTCTTCACTCTCATAAATTAGATTTCCTTCTACTCCAAAATAATCCAACTTGGAGAAAGAGACTGATTTTCCTTCTACTTGATCCTGCCACTGCCACATATCATAGGCAAAATAATTTCCTTTTTTTGCTTATGAAAATGAAGCTTTACATGGTATTGTCGCATAACATTTTCCTATTTCCAATTTAATACCGAAGGAACCATCCTCTTGTAAAACACGTAACGGACTCCAACTATTTGTTTTTATTCTTCAGATGGGTGAACCAAAGCATCGTTGTTGATTTCATCAATATTTGCAAAGAATTCCAAGTGATTATGGAAGACTTCCAATTCAACTGGAGTATCTCCTCCGTACTCCCCATCTAGATTGATACGGAATGGTTGAGCATTTTTTCCTCAACATTTCGATCGTCAACTTCTTGGTCTTGAGATATTCTACATTTTCATCGTGCACATGCTTGCCTCCATTGATGGCCTGAATCATCAAGGACAACATGTTAAAAGAGCTTAGCAGTTTTTACGATAATCAAGGTAAAGTTCCCATCATCAAGCTTAGCATCTGGCGCGACACTTTCAAAGCCAGCAATGGAGTTGGTCAAGGCCACAAAAATCATAGACGCTGGCCCTTCAAAGACACCATTGTCATGCTCAATCCGTACCTTACGAGCCTTGTTTCGCGGCAACATTTTAGCTGCTTCTGCTACATAGGCAAAGTAACCCAAGCGAGATTTAACACTACTTGGAACACTGAAGGTCAATTCTGTCATGGTTCCTGCTGCAGCAATGTTGATGAAATACTTGCTGCCATAGTCACGACCAATATCCATTTGAATGGTTTGATTTTTTTCGATAATGCGAGCAGCCGCCACAGGATCTCCCATCGGGATCTTCAAAGGCACGCGCATAGTCATTTGTGGTACCGGTCGGGATAAAGGCCATCTGCGGACGATTTTCCAGACCTGCAACCCCATTGACCACTTCGTTAATCGTACCATCTCCACCAGAGGCAATGATTAAATCAAAGCCTGCTTTCGCGGCTCTTTCTGCTTCATTTTGGGCAGAAAATGGTTCTGGAGTCGTTTGATAAGCGCTGTTTTCATAGCCCACGTCTTCAGTACGTCCAAGACTTCCGCTATATTTTTTCTTGATAATTTCTTGCCCAGAGGTCGGATTATAAATTAAACGGGCTTTTTTGATTCGTTCTACCATAAAGATCCTCTATAAACTTTCAAGCCAGGCCTCATCTTCTACCTGGATTCCTAATTCTTGTGCTTTGGTTAACTTGCTACCAGCGTCACTACCTGCAACGACTAAATCTGTTTTTTGGAAACCGATCCAGTTACCTTAGCGCCCAAACTTTCTAATTTTGCCTTAGCTTCTGAACGCGTGAGTCGCTCTAGCTTCCCAGTCAAAACGACTGTCATTCCTGATAGGGCCGCATCAGCAGCGACTTTTCACCAAGATAAGCCATATTGACGCCAGCTTTTTAAGCTCTTGCAGTAGACGCTTGATCCTTCTTGCGCGAAATAACTCTTAAGGCTTTCAGCCACGACCATACCGAGACTATCAATGCTGGCAATCCGTTCTGGATCAGCTGTTGCCAATTGATCGAGGTCATGGAATTCTTGGAGCAAGATTTGACTAACCTTGCTACCGACATGGCGGATCCCCAAACCAAAGAGTAACTTCTCAGCTGAATTCTCTTTTGAAGCTTGAATGGCTTCATAGAGTTTTCAGCAGATTTTTCTTTAAAGCCTTCTAAGGTCAATAGATCCTCGACTGTTCAGACGATAGATCCCAGCTACATCCTCTACCAACTGAGCGGCGAAAAGAGTTTCTCTACAACAGCTGGACCCAAGCCTGTGATATTCATAGCATCCCGACTTGCAAAGTGGTTCAATCCTTCCCTTGATCTGCGCTGGACAGAGTGGATTGATACAGCGAAGGGCCACCTCATCCTCAAAATGAAGCAACTCACTCTGGCAGCTCGGACAATGAGTTGGAATGGCTAATGCTTGATCAGAGACTCGCTTATCTTTGACAACACGCAAGACCGCAGGAATGATATCACCCGCCTTGTAGACAATGACGGTATCATCCTGATGAATATCTTTTTCAGCAATATAGTCCACATTGTGCAAGGTTGCCCGACTAACGGTAGTTCCTGCTAGCTGACTGGAGTTAGATTGGCAGTTGGGGTCACAACTCCGGTCCGTCCAACCGTCCAATCCACCGATAAGATTTTCGCTTCTTTTTCTTCAGCTGGAAACTTATAGGCGACAGCCCATTTAGGGGCTTTTACGGTAAAGCCTAGTTCTTCTTGAAACAGCTAGGTCATTGACCTTGATGACGATCCCATCGATATCATAGGGAAGATCCTCTCGAAGTTGGGCTACTTTTTGGATAAAGTCCCAAATTTGCTCCATATCCTCAGCCAGCACTCGCTCTTGGTTCACGACAAAGCCTAAGCGGGCTAATTTCTCAAGCACGCCTTCCTGACTGCTTTGATCCGTTGGACTCACTTCTTGATACAAGAAGGTTGCGAGATTTCGCTTGGCCACGATTTTCGTATCCAATTGGCGAAGCGTTCCTGCAGCAGCATTTCGTGGATTAGCAAACTCCGGCTCGCCGTTTTCTTGACGAATTTGATTGACCCGATCAAAGGAAGCCCGTGGCATGTAGCACTCGCCTCGAACTGTGATGTTCACTGGCTCTGGTAACACCAAAGGAATATCCTTGACCCGCTTGAGGTTCTCTGTAATATCCTCACCGACAGAACCATCCCCACGTGTCGCTCCTGTTACAAGGACACCATTTTCATAGGTGAGGGAAATGGACAAGCCATCGATTTTCAGCTCACATACATAGCTGATAGAAGGAAATTCTTACGGACACGCTGATCAAAGGCTTCTAATTCTTCACGCGAAAAAGCATCCTGCAAACTATAAAGGGGATACTGGTGCTGGTATTTGGTAAAACCTTTTAAAACCACCCCACCTACACGGTGAGTAGGACTCTCTGGTAAGATCTCATCAGGATGAGCGGTTTCTAGTTCCACCAACTCCCGATATAATTGATCATATTCACTATCTGAAACAGATGGAGCGTCTTTTGTGTAATACTCGTAAGCATATCGATTGAGTAATTCCACTAATTCTTTCATTCTGGTTTTCATGTTCTTATTTTATCATAAAATCTTAATTTAGCCTTGAATTTACTGCATTCTTAGCATGAAAAAGGAGCCAAACGCTCCTACTTTTTCTTATTTTGTAAAATCGATCCGTTTAGAAAATCGATTGTTTAGAAGTTGATTGCTCACAAAAATCAAGGATGCGAATTCACCCAATCCCATGGTCAACCAGTTATAGAAGAATGGTTGGCCTTGAAGGTAATAAAGTTCCAAGGCAATCGTAAACATGGAAATGGAAAAGAAAATCGCAAACAAGAAATGGTCCAAGCAAATAAGACCGTTGAATAAAAACTTGTTTTTGAAACCGACCAAATAGAATAAGTCCAAGTCCTAGGAAGACAAAGGTTGAACCTCCACCAACAAAGACATCGATCCATCCAAAACTAAATAAGTTAGCAATCATACAACCAAGCGTCACCCCAATCAAGATACTTCTTATTGTAGAAGGCTAAGAAATTCATCATTTCCGAAACACGGAATTGATAGCCATAGTAAACCATAGCATTGAGAGGTGGGGTAATGGTCAATACGATATAAATCGCAGCAACAATGGCAATTTGTGCCATATCACGAGCAGTTAACTGTTTCATCTATTCTCCTTTAGCGGTTTTCCCACGTGTAATATGCTTGGCGAAAGGATCTTAAGCACCAAGGGTTGAAGGTTTGATTTCTTCAACTTTTCAAGTATAGCATATTTTGAGGTTTTATGGTAGACTGAATTTATGAAAACACTAATTAAAAAATTTTTTTGATAATGAGATTTTTATCCTATCTCTTTTTTGGAGTTGCCACAACCATTGTTTCCGTTGGAACCCGCCTCTTCATCTATCATGTGTCTCGTGATGAACGATTAGCGACAGCAATTGGAAAAATTGCTGGGATCCTCTTTTTGCCTTTGCGACCAACGATACCATTGTTTTTAAACAAGAAAGAAAGGGCTGGTTTCAGCGCTTGATCCGATTTGCAATTGCGCGCTCTGGGACCTTTATTCTAGATATGGCCTTGACCGAGATTTTTGTCAAGCAATTTCCAGGAATTATCGGTCAATTCGTCCACAATAACAAGAGTCAAATCAATCTGATTGAAACCCTCTTTGCACAAGTGGCCATTGTAAGTCCTCAATTACGTATTTAGTAAACTCTTTGTCTTTAAAAATCAAAAACAAGGCTTGAAACGATTGTTTCAGCCTTATTCTTTTAAACTTCTATACTTGCATGCTCTGCACTTAATTGATAGATGGTGCCTTCGACCCCAAAAATAATTCTTGGCTAGATCTTTCAATTCCTGCATAGCTGTTTGGGCGAGTTTAGCCTGCTCTTCATTGATAGCTTCAATCACCAAAATTGCGTCCTTGGTATCTTCTGTTAGCATGGTTCTTTGAGCCTCACGCCAATTCAAACAACGGCAAACGGCGCCTTCTTGGTCGTAGTAGATGATCTCCCCTTCCAAAGCTGGCGCATCTTCTTCAGCTCCTAATGGAAAGAAAGGTTCACCTCCTTTCGCTTGGCCTAGAGAGAGTCCACCCACCAATTTATCCATATCTTCTCCCCCACAAGGAAGGGCATAAGCCATAGAAACACTATTGTAAAGATCCACCAAAGGATTAATCGGATAGAATTCACGCCCCTGGTGAACCCGTTTTAAGAGTGCCTCGATTGAAGATCGGGCTCCTTTTTGTTTTAAACTTGCTAAAAGCTTGGCGCCACTCTTGAACGAACTCACTCTGGGTATAGTTTTCTTCATCGATAAATTCCCATGCTCTCTTGGCACCCTTTGTCCAACAATTCTTTGAAATAAGGATCCTTGGCTTCATCTACTGTATTATCAATACCATACAAGGACATTACTGTAATTCTAGCTGTTGGAAATAAATCCCAAAATGCTTGATCGACTGTCACTTTCATTGTTTTACCTCACTATAATTTCTTTTTTTGACCTTTTTTAACTAGTTCCCAATCCAAGGTGATATTCTCACGAACTCGGATGAGGTACTCTTCTAACTGTGCGACTTCTTTTTTGGAAAAGCCTTTTAAAGCAGTTCTCTCAGAGTAAAGATGCTCCCCTAAAATGAAGGGGTAAATCTTCTTGCCTTTTCAGTTAATTCCCATTCCTTTGTTTTTAAGGTTTTCACCCCTTGGACGCTGTTGAATCAGTCCTCGTTCTTCTAGTTTTTTACAGACCTTGCAACGGTGGATCGATCTACTTTCAAGAGGTCAGAGAGTTCTTCCTGAATAATTCCAGGTTGCTCTGCAATTCGCACCAGATAGAGATATTGACCACGTGCTAGATCTAAATCTCTAAATTCGATATTTGCAATAGAATCCAGTGCTCGCGCAATGATGCCAATCTCACGCAAAATACTCATCTCACTCCTCCTTTCCTATTGACAATAGCATAACACATTTTTGTTGCAAATGCAATAAAAATAGATAAGAAAAAAAGGCTGGGACAAAAGTCCTAGCCTCTCATTTGTTTTGAATTGTCGAGCAAGACGCAGTGGTTGAGTGGGCTCTACTACGCTGATTTCCCATCAGCTTTTACAGCCCTACTCAACTGTGCGGAGGTGGGGACGACGAAATCGAATTCTAACGAATTACCGATTTCTGTCCCACTCTCCCATTCCGTTTTATCTTTTTTTCTCAAGCGTAACCGACGCTTTAATTTTTGTGAAACTTCTCTATGTCAAAGTCCACTTCTTCTGATTTTAACTTAGAGACAATTTCTCCACTGCGCGTTTGGAACTTGGCTTCTCTGGCAAACTGGATACTGGCGTTTAAAATACAACCAATAATCATGATTTTAGCTACCAAGATGAACCAGAACATGATGACCGCTAGGACGACCGAACCGAAGAAACGAGCATCTAAGAAATGACTCACATAACGATCTACATATTTCCAAAAAGATATTTAAGATCGCATACAGGACAGCAACAACAAAGGTCGCCCCTTGGCAATACATATCTAAATTTTTTGGAATTTTAACATTTGGAAGGGTAATAAAGCAAGACCAGACTAACAAAGAGCAAGAGGTAGATGGTTGGCTCTGTCAAATTCAGTAAGCGCACATAAATCGTCCGATCAAACGAAAAGGTCTGATAGAGATAGCGAACGATCATTTTTCCCAAACATGGAAAGGATCAGCGAGAGTCCAAACAAACCCTGCAAGGCAAAACTGATCAGAAAGCTAAAGAGTCGCCCCCAGATAATACCACGCTCCTTTTCCACCCCATAACTCTTGTTATAGGCTTTTTGGAGGTAGGCAATGCTCTGAGAGAAGATCCACAAAGCAGGAAATAATCGAAAAACTCAGTAAGCCTGTCGAGGGTTTGGTCAACACACTCGAAATCATCTGTGCCACTATTCGATATAAGGAGGCTGGCAAAACTTTCTGTAAGCTTAAAAGAATCTGAGTGGGACGAATATGAAAGTAGGGTAAAATATTGGCTGCAATCAGCATCAAAGGGAAAATGGAGATCAGCAAATAATAGGCCACCGCAATGCTAGTGATATCAGACTCTGCACTCTGATAAAATCGCACGAAGCCCTTTTATAAACGGTTGATCCAGCATTTTTTTATGACTTTTTCATCCGTCACCTCCCCGTTTTACTAAAAAGAGCAAAGAGCGAAACCAGACACCTGCCTTCAGCTCCATTCTTCCCTCTCTATTTCTTAGTATGTTCCTTCTTCACCTTGACTAGTCAAGATCACTGGACCATCTTTTGTAATCACAAATTGATGCTCGTATTGACAAGAAAGGCCACCATCGAGGGTCTTATGGGCCCAACCAGTTTCCATATCTGTATCGATCTCCCAAGTACCGGTATTGATCATTGGCTCAATCGTCAAGACCATCCCTTCACGTAAGCGAAGACCGCGTCCAGCACGACCATAATGCGGGACCATTGGTTCTTCATGCATGGTAGGCCCGACACCGTGTCCGACCAAATCACGCACCACGCCATAGCCTTTGCTTTCCGCATATTCTTGAATCGCTGCACCAATATCTCCCAAGCGATTCCCAACGACTGCTTTCTCAATTCCTTTATAGAGACATTCTTTGGTCACGTCCATCAAATCTTTGACTTCTTGGGAAACATTTCCAACCGCATAAGCCCAGCAAGAATCCGCCAAGCCACCACTATAAGACTCAGTGTATTTCTTCATTTGCGCCACATTATCAAAATCTAATTTCGATACATCCAAAACAGATTTATCCAGTGGTTCTGACAAGACCATGTCTACCTTGAGGAGATCCCCATCTTTGAGAATGACGTGACGTGGAAAAGCATGGGCTACTTCGTCATTCAAACCACAGCAAGTCGCATAAGGATAGTCCATGAGACTGCCTTCTACACCAATCTGAAGTGGCAAGACATTGGCTTCTTTACAGCGACGACGGACATATTCTTCTACTTCCCAAAGATCAAGCCCTGGCTTGATCAAGTCACGCAATCCAATATGGATGCTGGCAAGGAAATCTCCTGCACGATCCATGGCTTCAATTTCACGTTGTGATTTTAATGTAATCATTGTCTCCTCATTTCTTTTGTTTAATTAATCTTAATCGTAATGGTTGCTTTCGCGACTAGCTGCAGATCTAAATACAAGTCTAAAATCAACCAAGGCCGAACGTCTAGTTCGCCGAACAAGTTGGGGTTCAATGCGGATCACATCATCCACCTGCACAGCCTGTAAAAATTGATGATCAACTGTTCGACAATCAAGCTACGCCCACTGTGTTGCATCATCTTGCGAACAACCTTCATCAGCACTTCGATCATGACCCCATTGGCCAAAACACCACTCTTTTCAAGCATACTTGGCTCCACTGTGAATTGGTAATGATTATTCTCCGTTAGAATCTTTTGTCCGATTTGCTCACTAAAAGTTGGTAAGCTTGAAAACTGTACCTTGCTGATCCGATCCATCACATCTCGACGTGTAATAACACCCAGCAAGGTCTGATTATTGCGAATAACAGGAATCATCTCATAATCTTCAGCAATCATCCGTTGGCTAATCGTCGCAATGCTAGTAGACAATTTAGTGGTAAAGAATCGTCCGTGACATCACCTTATCAAGGGTCGTCTGAGGCGCCTTATCTCCAGCATCTCTCATGGTCACGACGCCCACCACCATCTGGTGCTGATTGACAACTGGAAAGCGACTAAAGCGATTTTTTCGAACCAAATCCAGATAGTCTCTTACCGTATCAGTCTCTGAAAGATAACCATATTCATGGAAGGGCCGATAGACCTGTTCTACTGTCAAGATATCCGTCTTGATCTGCATGTTAGACAAAGGCCTTATTGATCATGGTCGCGACGGTATAGGTATCGTGTGAAGTTCGTATGACTGGGATTTTTACCTGATTGGCCAGATCAATCACATCCTCACTCACCTCAAAGCCACCTGTCACTAAGACCGCATTGTCATGCTTAAGAGCCAATCGTTGGATGCTAGTGCGGTCTCCCACGATCAAAAGGCCTCCTTCAGACACATAGTCTAGGACGTGCTTTTCTGTCATGGCACCGATATAAAATTTATTAAATTCTTTTTCGAGTCCCTCCTCACCTGCTAATATTTCAGAACCGGTGATTTCTAAAATTTCCCGATAAGTCAGGTACTCTAGTACTGCCTTTTGCGATTTGACACGAATGGTCCCACTTCTAGGACGCGTTTCGACAAATCCTTGATTTTCAGCTTCTTTAATGGCACGATAGGCCGTCCCATCACTGACATTCAAAAATTGGAGATACTGCGGACACTGACCCGTTTTCCCAATCGGTAATTTTTCGAGATAGTCTAAAATCTCTTGGTGTTTACTCATAGAAGTCCCTCTACCTAGGCGGAAATCATAATAATCGCGCATTTTACGCGTATAGCGGTCACTCCCTTTGAATTGACGAAAAGAGACGAAAACCAGCCTTTAAAGCGACCTTTTGACTCCCTATATTTTCAACATGGGTGACAATCTTAAGTTCCTTTAGTTGAAATTTCTCAAACGATAAATTGACCAGTTCTTTGACTGCTTCTGTCATCAGGCCCTTTCCCCAAAAATCTTTACGTAAAAAAGTAACCTAACTCAGCCTCACTCTTGATTTCATCCAACTTTTCAAACTTGATGGAGCCGATCATCCGATTGGTTTCCTTATCACAGATCGCCCAAACCCCCAAAGGATTTTTCATGAAATAGTTGGCTAGTACATATTGAGTTTCAGCAAGATCAGCTTGTGCAGGAAAGATAAATTGTAGGTTATCAGGATTCGAAGCAATCTTATAAAAATCTTCCGCATCCTCAAAGAGAAAAGGTCGTAAGTACCACCTTTGTGTTTCAATCAGTGAATAGGCAGCTAAGTGCGTCCAAATATGCATTTCAAACTCCCATGTTCATGTATCCAGGCAGCCACTACCAGATCTCAGATTCAATCACTACTCTCGATCAACTGGATATCTGCTCCAAGTTGGGTCAATTTATGAATAATATCTGAATACCCGCGAAGGATGTATTCCACATTTGTAATTTCTGTTGTTCCAGAAGCCATGAGACCGGCGATCACTAAAGCCGCACCAGCTCGAAGATCCGTCGCTTTCACACTGGATCCTGTATTGATTTGGCCCTTCATAAATAATGTGGTCGTTCAAAGGTCAAGATAGTAGCCCCCATTTTAGCCAATTCTGGCACATGGTTAACCCGTTTTTCATAAATCGTATCAACGATTCGCCCACGTCCTGCAGCCGTTAAGAGCAAAGGTGTGATCGGTTGTTGCAAATCAGTCGCAAAACCAGGATAAGGAGACGTTTTGATCTGGATGGCCTTCAAGTCCGTCTGCTTTTTCTACAAAGATGCTATCTTCAGAAATGGTCATGCGCACACCCATTTCCTCTAATTTGGCAATATAGCTCTCTAAATGCTCATATAGGACATTATTGATCTGGATACCTTCCCCAATAGCAGCTAGCAAGGGCAATATAGGTTCCTGCTTCGATACGATCTGGAATCACCTGATGTCTCGTTCCATGCAATTGTGGAACACCATCAATGATAATAATATCTGTCCCTGCTCCACGAATATGAGCTCCCATGTTGTTGAGCAAGGTCACCACATCGATAATTTCAGGTTCCCGCGCAAAGCATTTTCGATCACTGTCCGACCTTTAGCTTTGACCGCTGCCAAAATCGTATTAATCGTTGCACCGACACTAACAGTATCCATATAGATGTTAGCTCCTTGAAGAGGCTTGCCATCTGTCGCAAGTTTCATACTAGAGCCATCCATAGTCATAGCGGCTCCCATCGCTTCAAAGGCCTTCAAATGCAAATCAATTGGACGTGGGCCGAGATCGCATCCTCCAGGGAGTCCAACAGTTGCCTGACCATAGCGCCCTAACAAACTGCCATAGAAATAATAGGAAGCTCGTAAGCTATTGATTTTCCCAAATGGCATGGGCATATCCTTCACCCCACGTGGATCAATGATCAAACTGTCTTCTTTGCGTTCGATCTTAGCGCCCATGATGGTCATGATTTCAATCAGACTTGCAACATCTGAGATATCCGGTACCCCATCGAGGGTCACGATATCGTCCGCCAGAATGGTTGCAGGAATCAGGGCCACTACACTATTTTTTGCACCACTAATGGTCACCTCTCCTTTTAGAGGGCGACCTCCATTTATTACAATTTTTTTCATCTTAATAATTATTAGCTCTTTTTCAAGTCTTTTTCCTTTTACTATCGTTTTTTCAACGGAAATAAAAGGGACAATGTATTTAAAATACTGCAACTATTATACCACAGATCGACCTATTTTTCCATCTGTAGGAATTTTCAAAACGAAAAAAGCTAGGATCATCTTGACCCCAACTTTTCCATTTCAACTAATTATTTTTACAGCTTCTTTCAAGGCTTCTACCTTATCCAAACGTTCCCATGGAAGGTCGATATCTGTCCGTCCCATATGGCCATAAGCCGCTGTTTGACGGTAGATTGGACGTTTCAAATCCAACATTTGAATAATCCCTGCAGGACGAAGGTCAAAGATTTGACGCGCTGCAGCTTCTAATTTGCTTTCAGCGACTGTTCCAGTACCGAAGGTATCAATACGAACAGAAACAGGTTGAGCTACCCCCAATCGCATAAGCTAATTGCACTTCTGCTTTCTTAGCAAGACCTGCCGCTACAATATTTTTAGCAATATAACGCGCTGCATAAGAACCCGAACGGTCTACCTTAGTTGCATCCTTACCAGAAAAAGCACCGCCGCCATGGCGGGCATAACCACCATAAGTATCGACAATAATCTTACGACCAGTCAAACCTGAGTCCCCTTGAGGCCCACCGATAACGAAGCGACCAGTCGGGTTGATGAAGAATTTAGTCTCCTCATCTAGGTAAGAAGCTGGAATCACTTCTTTGATGACCTTTTAATCACATCTTCGTGGATTTGTTCATTGCTGACATCTGGATCATGTTGAGTTGAAACAACAACTGTATCCACGCGCACAGGGCGGTCATTTCATCATACTCAACAGTGACTTGTGACTTGGCATCTGGACGAAGATAGCTGATTTCCCCAGACTTTACGAAGCTCTGCCAAACGACGAACTAATTTGTGGCTGAGTGAAATTGGCAATGGCATGAGTTCTTCTGTTTCATCCACTGCGCAAAACCAAACATGAGACCTTGGTCTCCTGCTCCGATCAAATCAAGTGGATCTTGATCTGCATTTCCACGAACTTCCAAGGCTTCATTAACACCTTGGGCAATATCAGGAGATTGTTCCACCAAAGATGGGTGAACCCCTACCGTCTCAGCTGAGAATCCGTATTCCGTATTGGTATAACCAATTTCTGCAATGGTATCACGAACCACACGGTTAATATCCACATAAGCAGTCGTTGAAATCTCACCGAAAACATGCACTGAACCAGTATAAACAGCTGTTTCAGCAGCAACGTGTGCTTCTGGATCTTGCTCTAAAATAGCATCTAAAAATAGCATCTGAAATTTGGTCTGCAATCTTATCTGGATGCCCCTCAGATACTGATTCAGACGTGAAACATACTCCTGAAAGTAAAAGACATATTTCTTTACTAGCAATAAAAATGAATAAAAACAGGTTGTAGTACAAATTCTTCCAATTCGATAACTAAATTCAAGAAGATTAAGGCTGTCCTTTCTCTTCTACTACCCAGAAGAATTGAAAATATACCTATCCCCTCATTACAGTATCCATCAGTCTTCACTTCAAAAAAAGTACAAACTAGACAGTTCTGTCTCTGCAATTTTTCACCTCTTCAATCGGTAAATGCATCAGTTCTACTTCTTTTTCACGGTAGAGATACATATTCTCATCAATTCGATACTGATGAATGTATACCAATCAACTTGCAACCAACTTGGAGTAACTGCTTGGTACAATTGAGACAAGGAAAATGCGTCACATAAGCTGTAAACCCTTTTTGGAATTCCACGTTCAGCACCTTGCAAAATAGCATTGACTTCTGCATGAATCGTCCGGACACAATGCCCCTCGACCATTAGACAGCCATCCTCTAGACAATGATCTGTCCCTGAAACGGACCCATTATAACCCGTTGCAATGACCTTATTATCCCTTAACCAGAACGGCCCCTACCTTAGCGCGATTACAGGTCGCTCGATTCGAAATCAGTAAAGGCCTGTCTTTTGCAAAATATTCATCCCATGCTAGTCGATTGTGTGGCACCTTTTAGGTCCTCCATCTAATATGATTTCTCCTATAATTGATTTCATTATAGCATGAAATCAGCAAGAAAAAAAAAAGAACTCTGACTAGACTTTTTCCCAGAAAAAGCGAATAAGATCTTCCCAGTCTTTCTATAAAAAAAGGCTGGATTTTTGCCCAGTTTTAAACTTTTTAGTTTTGCTTTCGCTGCATCTGCAAGAGCTGTGAAAGCTGCTGCATCGTTAACAGCCAAGTCAGCAAGCATTTTACGGTTAACTTCGATCTCAGCCAATTTCAAACCGTGCATCAATTGTGAGTATGACAAACCATTCATACGAGCTGCCGCATTGATACGTGTAATCCACAATTTGCGGAAATCACGTTTCTTTTGACGACGGTCACGGTATGCATAGTAGTAAGAGTTCATTACTTGTTCTTTTGCAGTACGGAACAAGATATGTTTTGCACCATAGTAACCTTTAGCTAATTTTAAAATACGTTTACGACGTTTGCGTGATACAACGCCACCTTTAACACGTGCCATTTATATTTCCTCCAATATTTCCTAAATTCTTTACTTTTTGAATACGCGATTATTTCAAGCGAGTAAGCATTGCTTTGATACGTTTGAAATCTCCTGCATGCACCATAGATGCTTTACGAAGATGACGACGTTGTTTCTTAGTTTTCCGTGGAAACGGTGAGAAGTGTAAGCACGGAAACGTTTAAGTCCACCAGAACCTGTACGTTTGAAACGTTTAGCTGATGCGCGGTGTGTTTTTGTTTTGGCATGATATTTTCTCCTTTTTTTTAACTTTCTGACAGATTATTTCTTGTCAGTTGCTGGCGCCAATTGCATGAACATTTGACGTCCATCCATCTTAGCTCGTTGTTCGATGATCGCCACATCTTGTGTCGCTTCAGCGAACTCGGCTAAAACTTTTGCACCAATCTCTTTAGTGGGTAATCATACGACCCTTAAAGCGAATGGATACCTTACACTTTATTCCCTTTTTCAAGGAACTTGCGAGCATTGCGAAGTTTCGTATCGAAATCACCTTTGTCAATTACTGGGCTCAAACGAACTTCTTTCACGGTCACAACGCTTTGTTTTTGCGTTGTTCTTTTTGTTTCTTCTGATACTCAAATTTGAACTTACCGTAGTCCATAATTTTATTTGCAACAGGCGGTTTTGCTTGGGGTTGAATCAATACCAAGTCAACATTAGCGTCGTCCGCAAGTGCTTGCGCTTCGCTAAGTGGTTTGATACCCAATTGCTCACCTTCAAGACCGATTAAGCGAACTTCACGTACACGAATTTCATCATTGATGAATAAGTCTTGCTTTGCTATGGTTTTTCACCTCTTTTTTATTATTCGAGAAAAACAAAGAACGGACCTGCAAAACAGGCCCGAACTACATGATGTATTTCATTACTGAAACTTGATCCGTAGGGGCCAGGCAACTTGCGTCACAAGGCGAGAAGTTCTCACTTCTGCTTTTTCTCAACTTTTATATGATATCAAGTTTTTATTCTTTGTCAAAATTTTTTTGCTTTTTCTTCAATAAATGCAACAACGTCTGCAATTCCAACACCCGTCGTATCAAAATGAATGGCATCAGCTGCAGGTTTCAAAGGAGAAACGGCACGGTGGCTGTCCTTATAGTCACGCTCAGCAATTTCTTTCTTTAGTAACTCAAGATCCGCTGTAATACCCTTTTTCAACATTTTCCTTATAACGACGTTCTGCCCGCTCCTCAACAGAAGCGACCAAAAGATCTTCAACTCTGCATGTGGAAGAACGACGGTCCCAATATCACGACCATCCATGACGATGCCCCCCTCTGCTGCAATTTCTTGCTGTAGAGCGACAAGTTTTTCACGGACCGGCGCAAGTGCTGCAACCCATGAAACATTGTTGGTCACTTGGTTATCGCGAATCGGGTGAGTAATATCTACGTCTGCTACAAAGACAAGCTGCTCTCCTTCTTCCGAACGACCGAAGCTAATTGGATACTGATCTAAAAAGGTCTAAGGTCATCAACCTGTTCAGCTGTTAAATTATTTTGCAAAAGCTAGGTAAGTCATGCACGGTACACAAAGGCTCCTGTGTCTAGATACGTATAGCCTAGATCCTTGGCAATGATCTTTGCAACCGTAGATTTTCCACTAGAAGCCGGTCCATCAATGGCAATTTGAATTTGTTTCATTCTTCCTAACTCCTACTGAATCTTAACGACATCACCAGGATTCGCATACCATGATCCTGTAGACATGTGAGATGGATTTAACTGTTCCAATTGGGCAATGGATTTCCAGCACGCGCAGCAATCGCTGCTTCCCCTTCACCTGCTTGAACAGTGATCGTACCTTCTTCAGAGTTCTCATCTTTTGAACTATCGTCTTTAGCCGCTTGGTCAGTTTGTTGCAGGGCTGATGATTTCTGTTCAACCTTAGTCTCTCCATTGTAGAAACCAGACATTTGTTTTGATTTGTTGCTGCCACCTGTTGAAAGGAAAATCAACAAGCAGACCATCGCCACTACTACTACAAAGAAAATAATGGCTAAAATCGTTAATAGACGATCTGCCTTCATTCCGTTAACTTACTCGTTCTTTTTCAATGTTTCTTCTCCATCATCGTAAATATCTTCTTCCCATGGTTCTTTTGCCATGACTTCCTCCTTGTTTTTCTCGTAAAAAATCATTACAATAGAAGTATGAAAGTTACGTTAATTCCAGATCGTTGCATCGCTTGCGGTCTCTGTCAGACCTATTCTGAATTGTTTGATTACCATGACAATGGCATCGTTAAATTACCTGAAGAGGACGACCTCCTCGAAAAGAGGTTCCTGTCACAAACGATGTTCTCGAGGCCATCAAAGAATGCCCCACACATGCTCTCTTAAAAAAGATTAAGAGGGCTTTTTTTTTTGTTTGCATAATACATCTCGTAGTAATCCACATGGATGAAGTTATCCGTCAAAACTACTTCCCCTTAAAATAAGGGATTTAAGGCAAGTGCATTGATAAAGTATTTTTCGGCCATTTGCGCATACAAAATGTCCGACTATGCGATCCATCATTAAATATGAGCTTGATCGATTTCTTATTTACTTCGACCTTTTCGATCGAATCAATCTTCACCTTGATTGGAGTAAAAGGATTAGCTGTAATAATCCGCAGGATCCCGTCCTCATAAATCGTGAAGTAACGATGGACCCCAATCGCGAGCAAGACCATAAATAAAAAGAACGAAAACAAAACTAGCGTTGGCACACTAGAGCTCTCATACATCAAGGCCAGTCCAATAAAGACCGGAATCACTGCAATGGACCAATAAGTCACAAGAATAGATAAGTCCGGTTGCCAATGATAATGGACCTTTCAAATATCTTAATCATGAGCGTACCCCCATCTAATAGTTTAGCATAAAAACAAAAAAAGGGAGCCAGACAGCCAAAAACACAAAGATTTTTTACCTGCTAGCTCTCCCTTTTAATTGGATTTATCAGTTGGGACTTTAAAGAAGTCTTTAGAAAGGTAACCCTTTCCCACTAATCAGGTCGTATTCAACCATTTTTCAAATCCTCTGCAATTTCTTGTGCTTCTCCTTCTAAGGCCTTTTATCGACACTTGCTTTTTCAATACTTCTGTCAACAAAGCATAGTAAGGCGAAACTTTTTGAATTGGTCTGTTCAAAAACCATAGCAGAAAAATCACTTGAATTGACCAAAGGATAATTCAATTTTGGAGCATCAAATTACTCCAAATGAAGTAGTCTGTCTGATACTGACTCTCTGGATTATTTTTAAAGGCGGACTCAGGATAAAGTCCTGGTAGTGATCCCCGTAGAATACCACTGTAATCTTCTTATCTATTTTAGAAAGACTTTCCAAGAAGGATTGGGTAGCGGTATCGGTTTGTGTAAAAGCAAGCGACTATAGAAAGTCAGTTTTGAATTTTCTTCATCACTAAATCCTTTGCCTTTGGCATCCAGAGTCTCTGGATTTGCTTCTAACCATGGAGTATGATTTTGCATGGTCATCACAGAAAAGAACTGTCCTGATTTATCGTTTAAGTTATCCAAAACTATATTATAGGTGGATTCATCACTAGGACTAATTCCTTCTTTTCTATATTTTATCCCTTTAGAATTAATCGTAATAAAATCTTTTAAAATCTAATCTAGAATAGACTATATCTCTTGAATAATTTGATTTTTCAGCTAAGTGAACTGCTATCTTATCTTTTGACTTATAAGCATTACTGATGGAAGGAACCATATGTATCTTAGGCAAAACTTCTGTGTATAATACTGATACTGTCGGAGACAGATTATAGAATGGTAATCCCGTAAGTGTTTGAAATTCCATATTTGCAGTTCCGCCACCATAACCATCTGACTGCATTTGCCCACTCGTGTGGTTTTTTCATAATGTTTTCAATATTTGGAATCGGGTTTTCCGTGAGCTCAACACCTTCAACCTTTCTAGGATCAGAAAAACTTTCGCTCAATACATAGATTACTGTTTGATCGTTTAAATAGTTCGCCCTCTCTTGATTGATCGAATCTGATAAGTGCGTATATTTTTGAGCTATTTTTTTCCAACCGTTCTTTTGAATAGCCATCTGGTTTAAAATAACTTCCGTAGTTAACTGATTTATCCAAACATAGGACAAGCCCTTATAACGAGCATTGGTCGTATTCCCCAGCCAATTAATATCCTGAAAGTTGTTCAACGTACTTATAATTGGTACATTAGCCTTGATCTTCCCATTTTTCTTTTATCACTGAATACTCCATTGACGCTCTTAAAACATAAGAGTATCACTGCAATAGCTCCGATTTGTATTTTCCATGAAGAAATAATTCTTCCTTTAAAGAGGTACTTTTTTCCCGAATAATCAGTAGACAAACCAGGAAGACTACCAATAAAAATGATGTAAAACATTTGCGCTTTGTCCAAAAGCTCAAAAGCGTCATTGGTTTGGTCAACCAAGTTAAATCACTTGGTAAAACTGGCTCATTCCTCATGCCAAACTTGATGGAATTTGCAACTACAAAAGCAATGGAAACAATGGAAATGAGACAGGTAGCAATCCAATATTGATTAATACAAATATAAACAAAAATGAGGACCGCTGTCAGAATAAAATTTGAAATAAGATAGCATCTGGAATCGTGTAATGAATAACCTAAAAAAGGTTCTGTTCGACCTAAACTGAATTGGATAAAATAATTCCAATACAATTGCAATAGTGGTACTAGAGAAGAACACTAAAAGAGAAACTCGGTTTGTTCTTGACGAAATCTCGCTGCCCTTTTTGTATACAAAAATCCAAATGAAGGAAATCAATGGAAAAATGTATAAGAATTCATTTGTTAACCAAAATTGCTGAGCTGAATATTTGCCAATTTCAAATTTATACAAAAAATTATCTGTCCTGTAAATCAGGGTTTTTGAAAAATTTTTTGTCTGTTACTATAAAAATATGATCAAAAGTTGCGACAAGACCAGATACTGAAATTCTCGCCAATCTCTTCTCCTTAATTTTCCGACTTGGTAACTTATCATAATGTGTCGCAATAAAACCAAACCACCTGTAGAAAAAATGAAGAAGAAATTAAAATAATTCAAAACAAAAACCCGTTCTAAAAGATAATGTTCTGATCAAAAAATTAAACAAACTTTATTTTGGATTATTCAAATAAATCGTGATTTCTGTCAAATAAGAAAGGGTATTGTAATACCAAATAACTGACAATCAGTTTAAGAGGAAACCATTTTTTAAAATTGAACTGAATAATATTGGGATTAATAAAAAACTAATTCCAAATAGAATTCCTAAAAAATTGACATATTGTAGGACAGTCCCTGTTGCTTTGTTATGAACTGCAAGATTATTCTGAGCTAGGTAAAAAATTAAAAATAGAAAAAAATAAAAGTTGCCCCATAATACCACTGAGTTCTCAGAGACTTTCGATAATGCTGAGAGGATAAATTCTTTAAAATTAAACTCTTTTTCCGTTTCATTATTTCACTTTCTCTTTATCATTCTTTTAGTATATATTTCACAGCTCTTGCTGGTCCTATCACAATATACTTCAAGGCCCCTTTAATCCCCCTATTTGATTAAAGTCCACAAGGTATGCGGTTGGAGATCCTCACGATTGTTCAATTGCTTATTATCGATAAACGGTGTCAGAACATGTGGGTTTTGAGAGATTCTAAAGTCATATTTTTGATCCCAAGCAATGTAGATTTCAATCGCATGCAATATCGAATTTTGAGGAAGAGGTTCAGCTGGAACATCTGCTGCTGTCAAATTCAAATCAAAGAGTGGTTTCAAAGCATCATATTTAAACCAAACAAAGGTCCCATAACTCATGACAAAGGTATTGAGATTTTTGAAATCAATTGTCTTGGTCGCTCCCATCCGTTCCCAGAGCTTGTTCATCTCTGGAGAAATAAGAGCTTCATTCCAGGCAACCACTATTCGATTGTAACGGAAGAAGGTTGGAATATCTGCGATAGTGATTCCGACTTTTGGATTGGCTTCCATATTGGCTAGGATTTGATCAGCCGGTTTGACCAGCATCTCGATCAATTCTTGCGCCAAGATTCACCTGCCCAAAAATCTGCTTCTTTGGATTTCTTGGTATGGAAATGGCCAACATAATCATATTTTGAGAGAGTTGCTCTTTTTAAGAGCAACATTGGTAACACATCTCGTCCAATATTTCCAGTCACCACAACCGTCGCATCTTGTGCCCGATTAGAAAGGATTTGTTCAATAGCCTGCTTCTTCTCTTCTACATCTGTCGTGATCCATAAGTCATAATCGAAAAATGAAAAAGTCTCGAAAAGCATCTAAAATTCTTCCAAGAGGTCCACATAAAAGACATGAAGATGAACCGCAACTTTATCGAAAATCTCCAGCCAATTCCTGGTTTTTCAAGTACTTACGAGACAAGAGATAAGGAAAGTCCGACGATCAATCATAGACATGTGGTTGAGAATCAAATCTAACGGATAGTTCGATACACGCCCAACTCGTCAAAAATATAAGGCATAATTCCTTCATTGTTTGCAATGGTTTTGACTTTGATGAAAGGAACCTTATGATTGAGAATCGCTGTAGGATTATAGTAAGAAAAGTCTGGATAGAGCATTCCCTGTGGTGTCTTCATGAATGGTATCGAAGACCGTCTTATAGCGAAAACCAGCATCCAAGAAATTCGTTGTGACCTTGGTTTCATAGTTATCAATCACATCTTGAACATTGGTGAAGTCCTGAACACCCTGCCAAAATTCTAGGAAGGCGCTTGATGTCAACACCTGTTTTTTAAAACTAAGATAATAACTCTGAATATGCTCGTTAAAATCCTTGTCTTTCCGGTAATTGGTCATTCCCCAGAAATCCACTTCTTTATCATTTTCAAACTGCTGATAAATTGGTTCTAGATCCCAAAGAGGTCCAAAGCAGGTATCATTCATGAGGGTAACAGAATCAAAATGAGCCAGTTGGTCAAAGCCAACTGTCTTCATTCCATCCCGCCAAGCCGCAAAGTCAAAGCCACTATTTTGGCGCTCAAGAATATCATCCACCAACTGTTGAGAGGACAAATGATCCTTCACACCTTCTGGTAGCTGACTATTGGAGATAAAGACCACCCGTGAATACAGGGGACGAATGTTTTCTAATTGGTAGAGTACATGCCCACTAATAAAATTAAACTTATTGTAGTGAACATATAAAAAGTAAACGTTGCATGTTATTTCCTTATTCTTAAGAATTTCAAGATCTTTGTTGAATGGTCCAACGACGTGAATGAATGACTGTATTATATTCATGAGATAATTTTTATATGTTTCTTGTAATCTGCCTCAAATTTTTCAAACTATTTTGGACAATCTAACATTTTACCTGAAAAACTTTTCCAATATAAACAGGTGCAGATGGGTATTATCTAAAACCAAATCATTCTATAGCTCCGTTTGATACACACCTTTTTCTTCAACTTCAATAAATCAATTGAGGAATGGTTCACTAAAAGAAACAAATTATCTGTAACGATACCATTACTATAAACTGGCGAGCAAATATTTCCGTTATTTTTCCATTCAACATCAGAGTAATAACTTGGACTTTCAGACAGATCAATCTTAGATAACAGAAGTTCCCACCGGAATTTCGATTCGAAAACTATCTTCTTTTTAAGCCCAAAAATCGTAGTCATGGTACGATCTTTTGAATAAAATTATCCTCATCCCCAAAATATATCGTTAACAGACTCCATTCCAATGTGTGAAAGAGAATATTGGTTTGGAAAGACGGATCTCATAATTGTTTTATTATAGATCTAAAAATCACTGTAGTCATCTTTTAAAATCGGCATTTGGATATTTATCAAGATATAAATTTGCGTTTGTAAAAACTTATGAAATCGGCGTTCTAGTTTTCTGAAATCAGTTGGACGAGAACCGATCCTTGATTAATGGTATAAGCAACTGTCGCTTCATCCAGATAGGCTAAAGAAGTCCGTTGTCAAGAGGACCATGGATCCGAGGTTGAAAGTATCATCTGATGTCGTTAAGTCTAACTCTTTTGATTCACTTCTAACATCAGATCTCTATCAACTAGCCATGTAGAGCTATGGTAAAGCCTTTTTCGTTGCAAATCCCACCATAGGATCCGCTAACGGAATCGTGTGATTTGAGCAAAGCCTTGAACTTCTGTAAACGGAGAAAGTTCAATTTTCAGTCATAAATATTCGTTAAGTCTGGTACAATTCCCCCATTTGCAATCAGGTTTATCAGACAAATCATCAATAAGTCAACCTGTTTCTGAACTTTTAAAGGAAATCCATGAATAATATAAAAATCTCCCTGTCACAGCAGCTGCAATATGCTGTCCCTGAAAAACATTGACTGTATTCAAATGACCACCCATCTGTTTTCCGAAATTTCTCTTATTCTCATCCTTTTAAAACGAGAATCAGATTTCTAACTCTTGAAATCCAGAATCTTAGATTCAGGCCACCACCACTGATTGGTTTTTAAGCAATCATCCATTCCAAGATAATCCATATGACGGAAACTCTGTTTGTTGGGCATTATCCGGTATCAATCGTTTCTTTAACTTCGTGGCTCTTTTTTAAAAAACCGTACAAATAATCAAATCAAAAGGCGTCGCTCCACTAAACATGTCTAGTCCAACAGGAGACCATGTAAAATTTTTCATAGCCTGGACACCAAAGCCATTTGCCGAATCCATTGCTGATTTATCATCCAAAGCGATATCATCTCGATTTGATAAAGATCAGTGGGGACTGGAGTGGCATCTTGAAAAGGCCAAGTTCTGATTTTCATCTCTTAAAAAATGCTACTAATCTTCATTTTTACATGATTAACAGTTGGCAGTTAACAAGTATAATGAACCGTTTTATGCCCATTCCGGATCATGGAATATCATGGAATTATCGTTGTAGATCCAAATTTCCAGTCGAAATATCAACAAAGAAAAGGCTATATAGGTCCAGATATCTTCACGAACATCAAAATCAATCACCACTGAATAGGATCTTGAGGACGTAATTTGTTTGAGCTTAACAACTGAAGCTGAAAATTTTCAACCAAGACTTTTTCTTCCTGGTTGGAATTGCCTGCTCCATTAGCTTCTCCTCCCTGTTGCAAAGGAGTGTATTATCAAAACTGTACTGATTGGCAACATTTTCTGGACTCCCTAAAGCCTTCACCAAACCATTTTCAATCAAAACAGCCTTGTTACAATATTTCTTGACAGCTCCCATATCATGGGTAACCAGGATCGTGGTTTTCCCTGATTTCTTGCGCTCTTGGAAGTAATCGTTACACTTGCGCTGGAAGGCCTCATCTCCTACTGCGAGAACCTCGTCCAGAATCAAGATATCGCCTTGGGCCTTAATCGCAACCGAAAAGGCTAGACGAACCTGCATGCCTGATGAGTAATTCTTAAGCTTTTGGTTCATAAATTCATGTAACTCGGCAAAGTCTACGATATCATCGTACATGGCATCAATTTCTGCTGTTGAAAAGCCAAGCATGGCGCCGTTCATATAGACATTTTCTCGACCTGTCAGTTCTGGGTTAAAGCCTACCCAAGCTCGATAAAGGACACCAGTTTCCCATCAATAGTGACAGTACCTTTTTCTGGCACATAGATTTCAGAAATAATTTTCAAGAGAGTCGATTTTCCAGAACCATTTCGACCGAGGATCCCGAAAAAAGTCTCCCTTTTTCTACTTCAAAAGAAATATCCTTAAGAACATGTTGTTCTTTTGTATCCTTTTATTCCTTTGAAGCGATTGACCAGGGCAGTTCGAAGACTATTAGTTGCCTCTGTTGGCAACTTAAAGTACTTGCTGACATGGTCTACTTTTTACTGCAATTTGTTTATCTGTCATTAGAGAATCTCCGCAAAATTTCTTAGCATGTTTGTTAAAGTAAGCAAAGCCAGCGACAAAAATAAGAATTGGTAAAAATATAAGGAACCAGTACCAAGAACTTATTTTCCACCAAAAAAGCCAGACAGGGGTGTTGGCCTTATCAATCAAGAAATAACGCATGTCTTGAATAATTTGAGCCAAAGGATTCATCATGACCAACTTAGCAGCCCATGGATTGCGGTCTGCAATAAAGGTAATCGGGTAGATAATTGGCGTCGCATACAAGCCAGCTTGCAAGAGTACTTCCCAAACTTGACCTAAGTCACGGAAACGAACAAAAAATGTCGCTAAGATCAATGCGCATCCTGTCGCCATCAAGAACAACTCAAAGAACAGCGGAATCACCATCAAAGCTGTCCAAGAGAATGTCACTCCATTAAAGAATGAAAAATCAAGACCACTACCAGGTTAATGACAAAGTTGATGGCTGCTCCTGAAATCGCAGACAAGACAATGATATGTTTGGAGAAGTTCAACTTCCGCAACAAGTCGCCTCGACTAACAATCGACACCATCCCCATGGAAGTTGCTTCTGAGAAAAATCCCCAGATTACATTGGCCAACAAGAGGGCAACTGGGAAATGGGGCACATCTCCACCCAAGCGTAAGAATCGGATGAAGACAATATACATGATCGTAAAGGTCATCAGGGGCTTTTAAAATGGACCAAAGATAACCGATCGCTGATCCTTGGTAGCGTAATTTAAAGTCTGTTTTAATTAATTCTCGTAATAAAATTCGATTTTTCTGACTAAAACGTCAAACATTATTTTTTACCTCGATATGCAAACTTTGTCAGAATCAAGCTGGTAAACACAAAGGTGTGAAAGGCTCGGTTCTTCCGGTAACCATACTGACGAATCCGTCTCAGACGTTCTTTTAGTGGAACATCCATAATGGTGACAAAGTTTTCAATAATTTCTTTAGTTTGGGAACTGACAGGCAGATCCAATAGATTTTTTGCTTGTTCTTGACTGGACTCGATGAGATTCCAATACTTGGCAAACAGCACATGGGGTCGGATCCAATTTTTAACCCGTTTTTCTAAGGGTACGAGCCCCCAGAACATTGCTACTGTGCTGACGGTATAATTCTGTTGGCCGATCGATATAGATGAGCTTCCCAAAGGCAGTTGCCAACAAGGCCAAATACCAATCATGCATAAGGAGTGCATGTTTTCTTGACCCGTCCATAAGTCAGCCAGCGCGTGGTTAATCATGGCTACCCCCCAGTTACTGTATTTTCCGTCAACTCTTGAATCAGTTCGGTATTGGCATGATCAGACTGGGTGCGAATCATGCTTTCATGTTGAACGTTCAAGTTTTCATCGACCACTTTTAAATCTGTGTAGACCAGCAAAGGCACTTCTTGAGGATGCTTCTCGGCTTCTGCTACTTGAAGAGCAATCTTTTCAGGAAGCCAGACATCATCTTGGTCACTGAAGCAATAAAGATCTGCTTTTCATATTTCAGAAGGGCATGGAAGCTCTTGATGACACCGAGATTTTCGATAGCTCCCCATGGTTGATAAAGCGAATGCGCTCATCCTGGGCCACCAACTCTTGAATAATCTTCACCGTACCATCTCTTGACCCATCATCTCGGATCAAGAGTTGCCAGTCTTGATAAGTCTGGTCTTGGATACTTTTTAACCTGCTCTTTTAGATACTGTTCACCATTATAGGTGGACAACAAGATATTACTTTCATGATAAGAATAATTCCTCGTACTCACCTACAATTTTTTCCCAGGTAAAGTTTTGTTTCATATTGGCCTTGGCTCGTTGACCCCATTCAGATACATCTTCTAAAGAATCAACCTGATCAATCAAATGTGCCAAATTCCCAGTTTCTTTAGTCCAATATTGAGCCGTGTCCTTTGCAACCGTTTGGTTAAAGGAGACTCCTAAAACTAAATTCAGATCCGTCTGAGCGAGAGCCTCTAGGAGACCAGGATTGGTTCCGCCCACTTCATGACCATGAATATAGGCAAAGGCTTCTTTACGGATATACTTCAACAGATCTTGATCATAAACCGTTCCTACAAACTTGACACGTGGATCCTGATCAAATCCAGTCCGAGCTCGGAGCTCTCAAAATAAGGATTGCCTTCCTGGTTACAAATGATCACCAAATCCCGTTTGGTGGAAGAGGCCATAAATTCACGAATGGCGGTCTCATAATTATTTTCTGGGACAAAGCGACCCAAAATTAAGTAATAGTTTTTCTCGTGTGTCTCCCACTTTTGATATAGTTCTCTGACTTTCCTATCCTGACTGCTCAGGCTGGTCGGAGATAGATCCGTGCCGATAGGAAATATAGGTCGTCTTAGACCACGGGTAGGCTTCCTTGATATAGGACTCAATACCAGGGTTGTCTGAAATTACCAGGTCAGCATGGCGCGTCATGATCTTTTTCAGAATACTTAAGATAGGCTTGGATCGGCTTAGCCCACTTGGCCCGCTTCCACTCCAGTCCATCTGGATTGATATAGAATCGACCACCCATCTTATGGATCCTACGCGCAAAGGCGCCACAAAGGCTCCGATTGTATTGCCCAAGACATAAAAAATCGGCTGTTCAATTCCTTGTTTCTTAATAAGCTTCAAGGCATAGTTGATGGCCATCATATCATAGGCGATGACACGCGCAGGCCCAAGTTTCGGTGCTTTAATGGTAAAACAATCGACACCCTTGTAGTCAAAATGATGATAAGCTTGATCATTAGAAAGGCAGGCAACATGGTACTGGATATCTGGAGACACTTGATGCGGAAACCAATTGGTCCAAAAAAAAGTCTCAAAACCGCCATATTGAGCCGGAAGTCCACGATTCTTCCGATAATAAAACATGTTGCATAGAGTTCCCTTTCAAATCATTCACAGTCTATTCAATATACCATTTTCTAGGCTTACCGGAAGTGTTGAGGGATAAAGATGTGCTTGAACAGTTTACAACAAGCAATTAATAACAAAAACACCAAATAAAATAAATGCCCCTGCACACCATCAAAACGAATATCAGTAGGTTGTCCCTACATTAACAAGACGTCATCAAGATCCCTCACCCTATCCCTGTCGTGCAAGAGTCGCAACCAAACTTACTAAACTTCGAGTCCAAAAGGTTGTGGAGACAGAAGTAAACACCACCAAATAAAAATTAGATAATACCAAGCTAAATTAAACCATAGGTAAGCCAAACCAAATGCAAAGACTGATGTTATTTTGTTTGGAACTAAATCAATCCATTCATTAAAGAATTTTAATGAAAACATTTAAATGACTCAAGGTGAATTTCACCTTTCAACAGGACTCCTTGCATTACCTTACTTGCATTAATTTCACTTGATTGTTTGAGCCACAAGAAACTAAAAACTGCAGCGATAAGAATCAATAAATTGCGTAAAGATAATTTTTCTTAACTTCCATTTTATTACTTGGTATGAATAAAAGAAGACCAACTAAAAGAACATAAGGAAAGCTTCATGGTAGCCATATCACAATACAGAGAAGAGAATATAATATCATCTCTTTAAGGCTTACTTTCTTTCTCTCGATTTATAAAAATGACAAAACTGTAACCAAATAAAAAGTTAAAGCATTCACCATACCATCGGTACTAAAGGAAGATGCAATATAAATACACATCGGTAAAAGCGCGACAGTACCAAACAGCAATTCAAATCCTTTCGCTTTCTTCATAGCCAAACGTGTTATTAATGCATAACATATCAAATTGCTGAAGCGCCCCAAAATAATTCAGCCAAAGGACACTAAGTCCCAATAGTCTTTGCAATCCAAATTCCAATTGCTTGCGGAATATAAGGAAGAAATGAAGAGGCATTCGTTGCAACAAACAATGAAGAATGTACCTTTTTAAGAGAAGACTTAATCTTATTTAAACCAGACTGTTTTAAAGGTACTTTTAAATTGTTTTGTAACATCTTCAATGTCTTCTGAAATTTGTGAGTCTTTTTCATTTTTGGGTAAATAAGGATGAAAAATCAGCTACATATAAGGCACGGCAAATGTGCATTCTCATCAGGAATATCAAGGTTAGGTGAAGTAACAACAAATAAACTTCCTGAAATAACAATTGAGATAGCTATTTTATTATAAAATTTTCCAGGTATTACAACAATCAAGGAAAATAATAAACCTGTAATGAACAATAAATGTTTCGGTAGATTCACAAAACTACCACCAAAGTATAAATAGGATAATCCAATGGTGACCCAAATTAATAGGACTTGTAACCAGTGTTTTCGTAGATTCTCAATAAATTCTAGTGACACCGCAGTCATTTTTGAAGAGATGCGTTCTATTCTCATTTAATCATTACTTTTTTCATCTTTTTATTAGTGGCCAAGCATTAAAAACCACCAAATTTCAAAAACCTCAAAAACATAGGAACAACATAAGATAGTGAGGAATTAATATTTACCTTTGTACACCTTTTTTACATACTTGTTTTTATCCCATTGTTTTCCAAAATAACTTTCCATGAAGCGTATAATCTCTTTAAAATCTTGCTTCTCCGCTTCGGGATAACTTAGTAATCGATAAGTATGTCCCACACAAAGATGCTCTATCGCCAGATATTGAGTTCATCCTTATACCTTCAAATCGGTCATCAAATAATTGAAATAAATAGGTTAAAGAATCAAGTAAATATCAAAATATTTGATTTAGTAGAATTCATTATTGAACCAGCTGTATTTACAGTATATCTATATAGTGTTTTTGAATATATGTTACAGTTGAACATAATGAAGTAATAAAAGGCATTAGAGCAACATCTTCATATATTTTTCCTAGCGGAAAGCGAAAATCACTTAGAAAATCTGATTTTGTAAATCCTTGTCCAAGAGGCATGCTTTTGTCAACATAAAATATTTCAAATTCATTTTTTCAGAGTTTTCTGATGAATAAAATGGATTAACATTTAGTTTTTTATAACATCACCTTTGAATCAACTAACTCAAAATCAAAAAATATAACATCGCTTCCCTATTCACCATAAATTTTTGAATATAGTTAGGTTTTTACAGTATCATCAGGATCAACAAATGTTACATATTCACTGTCCCTAACAACATCTAAACCTGCATTTCTTGCGGAAGAAACTCCACCATTTTTTTTTGATTTACAAGCTCTAAAAGGAAAGCGCTTGGAATAATCTTTCAATAACTTCTGAGAATTATCCGAACTACCATCATTTACACAAATAATTCGCAAGGAACAATCTTCCAATTTATATTGTTCTAGTAAACTATCTAAAACAATTAGGTAGCAACGTTCCATATTGTACACAGGAATAATCACGGTTAAATCATAGATCATTAATATTTCTCTTTCATTCTTTCTCGATAATAAATAATTGAAATTCCAAGTAAATAGGCAATCATAACAATTAGAAATGCCATAGCTGCTCCTAGCATACCATAACTATAAATGAATTTTTCGTAATAAATAGAGTAACAAGCAACATTATAACATAAACAGATATGAGAAGATGTTGCTTTCTCATAATCGTAAGAATATTTTCAAAGACAATTGCCAACGCATACAGGACTCCGGAAAAAGATCAAAATAGTAAAAAAAGTTGGTATGCCGTCAAGTCCACTCCAAAACCAGCCCTAACACTGGAACTCCTAATAAATAAGCAAGGCCAACAACAAATAAAACCACCAATTGCAAAAAAAGCAATAACTTCCTAACAATTTGATCGAACTCTTTTATTCTTATGATCCACATACAAAAAGCCAATTGTGTAATTAAAGGACGAACCATCAAAATGATTAAGCTCATAAAAAACTGGCATAAATAGAATATTAAAATCCCTCTGCATCCCAGTCTTTAAAAACCGATTCTGAAAAGTCCTCGTTCGATGATCAACTTAGGTTCATTTAAAACATAAAGCAAAATAAACCATTTAAAAAAAGTGGAAAACAATTCTTTAAAATCGATAATACTTCTCCGGAAAATAATTTGTATCAAATATATCTTTCCACTTAAATGTTTCAAACTGGTAAAAAAAGGGGAGTTCGTAAATTAGTATAAAAAAAGCATTCATTCCATAGAACCAAAGCAACTAAAGAGACGAAGAGAGATCTTGATAATAAAAGAAAGAGAAATAAGACGACCGCACTTCGTTGAATAGCGATAAAACATTGTTTTTCCAGCAATATCCATACGTTCTCGTTGCTGAAAGAGCCCTTTGAAACAAATCAGAAATAGAGTCCCAAGCACGGTATAAAATCATCAGAAATGACATTAAAATAATAGATGAGGTATACCGATTTCCTCCTACTATCTTTAGGTAGGGAAACAAGGTTACCAACATGACAAAATATAGTCAAAATACGAGCTTGAAAGTATGCTATAAACGAATGATTTTGCCTTACATCCGTTCCATGATAATTTCTAACTTGAAAAAGACCGATAACTACCCATAGAGTTCCGATGGACCATACTAAACTAAATTGGTCCGCAATAGAGGCCGAAGTTAATCTAGTGACGATTAAAAAGGTATAAAACGGATACACCTGAAGTCGCTTAAATTTCCTAGAAGATTCCAAAATATATTGTTTTTGCATTTGGAAGCTGACTTTTTTACTCATCTTTTCCTCTCAGGGCAATTGTTTGAACCAAGTTCTTGAACTTTGTATCAAGTTTTGATAAGCGAACTGTTAATTGATATTGATTAATCAGTAGGAGAAAATAATAAATAAGAAAATAAAGTTTACAGCTGAAACAATTCCTAATGCCTTGCTATAATCTCAGCCAATTTTGGAAAGACACTAAATACAAGTAATACTAAAGAAAAGAAAATCCAAAATAGTGAATCATTAATTTGTACTTGAGATTTTCGAATCCCTCTCAGAATGAAGGTTACTGTTGCTAGAGATACAAAAAAATAAGAACAATTTTTTGAAACCAAATAGTCATGGAGTCTAGCCTCGCTTTCTAAAGTTTTGAATGAGTAAGATTGACACAAACATATGTGTCATATACTTAATAGAACGAGAAAGGGTCAAATAACTTTCTCCCGCTTGTCTATCTTCCATTCTAACTTGCGCTTCCGCAACTTTTACACCATTACGGATAAGATAAGAAACGGTATCTGGCTCTGGACCATAGTTCACATTTAAGGCAAATTCTTTAATCAAATCTTCTGAAAACATTCGCATTCCAGATGTAGGATCATTAATCGTTTTTCCCTGTTGTCAACTTAATCGCTGAACTAATCAAGATATTTCCTAACATTCGTAAAGAATTTGGTCGTTTCTCTGTAACAAATCGAGAACCAATAACTAGATCAAAGCCATCATTGATTTCTCTTCCAAACTTTGAATATATTCAGGTAAATGTTGACCATCTGCATCAAATTGCACTGCTTTT
>VOFI01002585.1_pt1 | contig 36336 bp, 46 predicted proteins | sample 5384131 | NCBI WGS metagenome assembly VOFI01 (sample SAMN12384728, study PRJNA508395) | human gut metagenome | isolation source: healthy gut H | host: Homo sapiens | reverse complement strand
GGCACCCACATCGCCGGGACGCAGGGCTTTCATACCAACAGCGCCACATTGCGTGTCTCCTCCGCCGATCAGTACTGGCACAGGATAGGAGATTCCCAGTTCTGCGGCTATCTCTGGTCGCAGCTGGCCAATGACCTCCGTTCCAGCACTGCACCGGGGAAAGATATCCGTGTGAAGACCCAGTCGCTGCATCAGCTCTGTGTCATACTCTCCCTGCTCCAGATTCAGCATCTGGGATGAGCTGGCCGCCGCCCGTTCACTTCGTTTTTCACCGCTGAGCCGCCATGCAATCCAGTCACACAGCATCATAACACAGCGTATATCCGCATACACCTCAGGTGAATGCTTGCGGAGGTATACCATCCGAGGCAAGCCGAACAGTGCACTAATGGGAAGCCCGGTCCGCGTTAGAATCTCTGTTCTGAAAGGCTGCAACTCGTCCAACACCTCTGCTCCCCGCAGATCCATGTTCGGTGCGCAGTAGACCTCGCGATCCCGGCAGTCTAGGGAAGACCATACCATCCCGTTGGCTGGCGGTGGTGACAGCCATAACACAACAACCCGGCAAATGAGAAACGGTTTCTTTCAGCATTCCAAAAATTTCCGCCCAACAGCGCCGAGCATCAAAGGTAAAGACATTCCCCTCCGCCTTTTCATAGATCCACTCGTGCTTGGCAATATAGCGGACGGCCCCGTCCAGTGAAAAAGCGATAACACGACAGTCTCCGGTTCCGGCATCCACCGCAAGAAATAGCAGAACGGGCCGCATTGACAAAATACGCACTGGGCTTCATCAGCTTGAGCAGGTCACGGTTTACCATGTGGCGAGTCTGCTCTGTGACAGGGAGATGCAGCGTCACGTAGTCACCTCCGGAGAAAGCCTCCTCCAGTGTGACCTTTTCCACCCCGTAAGATGCCATGATCTCCGCACTGACATAGGGATCGTAGGCGATCATCTTCATGCCGAAACCGGAAATCCGTTTGGCCAGTTCCTTGGGAATGGCACCGAAGCCAATGGTGGCCACAGTATTGCCGTAAAGTTCATGCCCACGAAGGCGGTAATAAATGCCTTCATCCCACTGACCGCTACGCAGCAGCTTCTCGCCCTCAAAGAGAAATCGAGACATATCAATAAAGAGTGCCATCACCATATCCGCCACAGCGGCGGCATTGCGTCCCGGCGCATTAACCAGCGCCACGCCGTGATCCGTACAGGCGGGAATGTCAATATTATTCAGTCCGGTTCGGCAGACACACAGCAGTTTCAGATCGTCTAGCCCTTCCAGAACCTGTGCAGTGACGCGGTCAGATTCAGTAATAAAAATTTCAGCCCGCTCCTCGGCCAACAAGGAGTGCAGTTGTTCCTCGCTACGTAAGGGAGTGCTATCATCTTGAGGACTAAACAGGACCTCGTGTTGGCCTTTCAACTCTTCAACCTGCTGTGCGGCAAAGGGAGCTGTAATGACAATTTTCATATGTACCACCGTCCAGCCATCCGCCAAAAGGCGCTCCTCCTTCCTTAATCTGCCCCGCACCTTACGGGATCAAAATGGTTTTAATGTTGTGATGGTTCGTCTTTCGGATATTCATAGCAGCATCCACATCTTCCAATGGAAGAATATCTGTGACCATCTTTTCCGGATGGATGCGGCCGCGCGCCAAACAGTCAATGACATATGGCATCATACCGGGGCTCAAATGGCCGCCTGTGATGGTCAACTCCTTATTTTGGCCAATTTCATTAAGGTCGATGGCGGCTAAAGCGGTATAGACCCCATAGATCATCATACGTCCTCGTTTGCGCAGAGCCGCCACACCGGTTTCCACGGAAGCGGGAACACCAGCGCACTCAATGTACACATCGCAGCCCAGGCCATCTGTCAAGGCGCGGATTTGCTCCACGATATTCGGTTCCCGGGCGTTCAGCACAGCATCGGCACCATATTCTGCAGCAAGGCGCATATTGTATTCATTGGTTCCCAGCGCAATCAGCCGCATGGGATTGCGCAACTTGGCAAATTGCAGCGCCGCCAGTCCAATTGCGCCCATGCCGGAGACCACCACCGTGTCCTTCATCTCTACGCCCACACGTTCCACCGCATAAGCCCCGCAGGAAAGAGGTTCAATCATAGCGGCACAGATCTTATCAATGGACTTGGGTACCTTATGTACCAACGCCCCTTCCGCAGCAACATATACTGCGCCATGCCGCCCTCCAGAAACCCGGAGAGATCTTCACAGAGGTTGAACAGTCCCTTGCGGCAGCTGGGGCAGGTACCACAGGGAATCTGCACCTCCGCAGTAACCCGGTCGCCGAGTGTGATGCCCATGGCCTCACCAGCTCCGTCACCCAAGGCGACAACAACACCTACACTTTCGTGCCCGGGAATAACTCCTACGTCAATACCCCATGGAGCCAGTCCCTGATACGTGACCCGGTCACCGGCGCAGATGCCAGCAGCCTCAATTTGAATAAGAGCTTCTCCGGGACCAGGTGCCGGAATGGGCACATCCTCTACCGGATAGTGAAACGCACCGCGCTGCACCACGGCCCGCATAGTCTGATTACGAAACGGAAATCCCATGTTGCAATTACCTCAATCCGTCGGTATAAGGCTCCGGTTTCACCAGAGTCAACCCCTGACGAACGGCAAATTCCCGTGCAACAGCTTCCATATGCCCCGGGCAGATCACATAGTGGTGCGGAGCACCGTAGCTGAGTACGGTGTTCAGGAAGTCCACACAGGAAAGCGCCTTGCCGTCCATCGTAAAGTGAGAGTACCAGCCGCGGGCACCGTCATAGCCCCGGTCAGGCCCAGGAACAATCTGCGCTTCGCAGACCAGCAGTTGGCTGCACTTCCCGTCCAGCCGTAGGATGGTCACGTCCTGCGGTGCAAATTTGATATCCAGAGATGCGCCCGGCAGTTCAAAAACGCGAGGATCCGCAGGATATTGGGTAACAGAAAATCCTTGGCTATCCGCGTAGCAGGGGAGCCCCATGCCGCAGTGCCAGAAAGAAATGACGTCTGCTTCGGCATCCATTGCTACCATATCCATCAACATGGGCTTGCAGTCGGACAGTTCCCGTGCAAGCAGCATAGAGAGAGCTCCAGGCACGTCACCCTCGCAGGAAACAGGGATGCCCTCCTCCCCCAGACGACCAAAGGCCAGACAGGTGGAAATGTGCATATCATCTTGAAATTCTGGCCAGCAGGAAATCGCAAAAGCAGAGGCTTGACAGCGTTCTTTCAGCCGCCGAACAGCCAGAATTAGGCGTGCGGAAGCATCCAACTCTTGCGGCGATGCCGTGCAGCACCTGGCGCCGCAGGCGATGGTTCCCGCCAGAGCAGTTGCGTCTGCATCAGAAACGGCGTTCATATCGCGGAAGATTTCCTCCAGAGAACAAAATACGACGTTCACACCAGACTTGTCATGGATGGCCTCTGCGTCAAAGCCCAGATTAATAAAGCCCTCTGCGGTTTTACCCACCTGCACCAGTGTGGCACCCTGCATAGACTTCCGTGCTCGGATCGCGCGGATACTAGACAGAAGCCGGGGCATCATTAAAGGGATCCTCCACAAGACCATAAATCCATTTAGCACGTTTGCCGCCAGTTTTCCCGGCTCATCTGTGTAGCGCTGCTGGTATACAGATTGGCACAGTCATGGAGTTGAGCAGTAAGGGGCCTTCCCCGCGTCGGTTCTGGCAGGCACCAAACCACAACCTCCTGATGGGAGCGTATAAAGGGCTGCTCCGTTGATTTCCCATTCACTTTGAATCAGTTCTACGCCCAGCACGTCTTTCATGGCGTCGCAGAATGCGTTATATTGGTCGGTGCAAAGCTTTAGTGGGTCTCCAGTCTGTACCAGCCCTAGCTTTAAATGTTTCATATCGCTCCTTTATTTGGCATGGCCGCCACAAATTCTTCCGCTGTCAAAATGTTGCCGGACAGGCCTAAACGGTGCGCCAGTGCACTGGTGTACGGCTGGCTTAAGGCCGCTTCCCTCAACACATCTAAATCCCAGAATATTTCACGGGGTTCTGCATCTGCAATGATGTCACCATGGGCCATGACCACCACACGGTCAAAGTTCTGTACCACAAAGCTCATATCATGCGTAATGGTCACAACGGCCTTTCCCTGCTGGTGCAGCAGCGCAATGAGGCTGGACAGGCGATCCATGCAATCTTTGTCCTGTCCAGCTGTAGGCTCATCCAACAAAACCACTTCTGGATCCTGCAGGATGACAGACGCAATGGTAACAAATTTTCTGTGGGAGAAAGAAATATCGTAGGGATTGACCTCCTCCATCCCTTTCATGCCCACAACGTCCAGAGCGGCCTCTGTCCGCTTCCGAATCTCATCAGGAGGATAGGTTTTGTTATATCGAAGAGTATAGGAAACTTCTTTAAAAAAATACTCTGGTTGCAGATCTGGTCATCGGGATTTTGAAACACATAGCCGACATGGCGAGAGATAGCGGCCACGGTTTTATTCACTGTGGGTTGCTCACCTACCAATACCTCGCCGGAGGTTGGACGCAGCAGACCGTTTGTCATTTTGGCCATTGTGGTTTTTCCAGCGCCGTTTTCTCCGATAATGGCAACCTTTTCGCCCTGTCCGATTTTCAGGTTGATGCCATGCAGCGCCTCAAAGCCGTTGGGATAGGCAAATTTAACATTTTTTTAATTCCAAGGCAGTCATGTCAGTTGCCCTCTCTCAGTGTTCCAATCAGAGTTTCCGCCTGATCCAGTGTGATGGGGATCTGGGGCAAATCATAGCCTGACTCGCGCAGCTTCAGCCCCAGCATGGAAACCTCTGGAACATTAATGCCGTAGTTCAGTAGTGTGGGATCACTGAGAATCTCCTGTGCTGAGCCGTCCATAACAATCTGGCCGCCGTCCATTACCAGAACACGGCCGGCATATTCTGCAATGCGATCAATCTTGTGCTCCACCAGAATGGTGGTTTTCCCTTTTTCTTTTAGCATCTGGATGATTTTAAACACATCCTCCGTACCCTTCGGATCCAACTGACTGGTGGGCTCGTCGATCAGGAGCACTTCCGGTTCCATAACGATAACGGATGCTAGCGCAACCCGCTGGCACTGGCCGCCAGAGAGCTTCAGTGGATGTTTACCGGCTAGATAGCCGATGCCCAACAGTTCAATGACCCGATCTACGCGCAAGAAAATCTCCTCCCGCGGAACGCCAAGATTTTCCAGTCCGTAAGATATTTCTTCATAAACCGTGGATTTGACACCGCTGTTTTGATTAAACGGATTCTGGAACACATAGCCAACATCGCCTGAAAGATCACCGATTTCAGTTTTCAGTACGTCCTTGCCATTTACCGTGACAGAACCAGAAATCTTACCGCTATAAAAAGTGCGGAGCAAAGCCTCGGATCACATTACACAGGGTGGTTTTTCCTGCTTCGTTACGGCCGATGACAGCGATAAATTCTCCGCTTTCCACTGTGAGATTGATGTTTTTTCAGATTTTTTCTGGGTGAGGTAGGATAGCGGTAGGAAACATCCTTTAACTCTATGCAAGCCATCTGAAATAACCTCCGATCAGGCAAACTACAACCGTAACAGCTACCATAGCCACGCGAACGGTTTTTTGTTTTTAGAGTCCTGTACCAGCCGAACACGGGTTTTGGGGGCGCTACAATTGAAACCGCGCGTCTCCAGCGCTAACGTCTTTTCCTCCGCCATGGTGAAGGCGGACAGCAGCAGCGGCATAAGCATAGGCAAAAACGCTTTGGCTCGCGTAATGAGTTTTCCTTCGTTTTCAATACCTCGGGCTTTTTGTGCGTTTTGAATAGTTTTGGAGCTTTCGGTCATCTGCGGGATCATCTGAAACGTGGTCATAATGATGAACGTAGCACGGGGAGACATTTTGTGTTTTTCCAATTCCAGCATCAGATTCTCCGGTTCGGTGGTCATGTAGAAAAAGATCAGAGAACTGGAGAAACTAAGGATAATGTTGCTGGAACGAAGCCCTTGATAAATACCAAGCAGTTTGATAGAAAATCGTCCGGCAGACCAGAGGATTGGACTGTCTCCATCATAGAAAAATGCCCGTGCCGTCACCAAAACAATGACGAATACCACAAAAATAAATACCATGGCGGCTCCCATCTGCTTGCCCTTGCCGCAGGTAGAGGCAAAGATCAGCAGGAGAATCGCCCATGCGAAGCCAAAGGCGAACCCAGGCAGGAGAATAGATGTCGCAACGCCACACAACACCATGATAAGTTTTGTCATTGGGTTCAGGTCCAACCAGAATTTTCCACAATCGGATGAGGATACTTTTTGATGAATCTCGGTAAAGTCCATGTGACTCCCCGGCCTCCTTTGTGATATATTCAGGCGGAAATACCATACGATACGACGAATCCTTTCATTAAGATTCCCGCAGGTGAAATCCAGCAAATTTTATAAAAGCGCCCCGCCATCTGTTCATATGCGCTTCCGGCGAGGCGCTTGCACCATTACATAAATGCCTGATTCAAATAGGCATCTTTGGTGAGCAAAAAATCTTCCTTCACTCTAGTCCTCTTCCTCATCAACAGTTCTCATGTAGATATAGCCCAGAGGGAATTTGGACAGCTGGCGGTCAGACAGCGCCTTGACAACAAAGAATACCACCCAGCAGGAAAGAAGTTTATCAAAAACTCAGTAATCAAGGTAGCGATCAGTGTGGCGGGTAGCAGCCCCATGCCAGCAGCCTGAAGTCCCAGAACAATCACATCATTGCCAGTGCCGGAAATGCCACCATACAGGAAAGCAGTGATGGGAGAAGAGATTGCCACGGCTGCAACAGCCAAAACAAATCCAGCAATTAGACTCTTCCAGAGCTGTTTCATGAATCCGGCTTTACCCAGCAGGCCAGCAACCAAGCCGCAAGCCACGATAACAGGGATGTAGGCAATGGCAGTGGGTTCACTGAGGCTGTTAATCGCAGAGGACAGTGCGCCAAGAACAACACCTGGGATCGGTCCGCAGATAGCACCCATCATAATACTGCCGATGACATCGAGGTACATGGGAAGCTTCAGTGCGATCGCAATCTGTGCACCGACATAGTTGATTGCTAAACAAATGGGGATCATTGCGAGGGTGATTGTAGACCAAGTCTTTGCTTTTTTCATAATTCTCTCCTTTTGTATTGATTGGTTTCCGAGCTCTACGCAGATCTTGTAGGGCTATTAAACCTGTAAGAGAATAAAAAACAAAGACTACACCCTATCACGATACCCGCGATGGTGCGTCTTCGTTTGACTCCACAAATAATTCAATTTCAGGTTTAATAACCTTTCTATTGTAGAATAACTAAAATTTCAACGAACGTCAATAGGAAATTTTGTTAAATTAAAGGAAAAATTTTTGATCATTGTTCACAATGCAATTTAAAAAAGGCCAAATATTAAACAATACTTAGCGATATTTTTGATTCAAATAACCCAAAACTCTTGGTTTGAGATATGTTCCATTGGATTTAGGGAAAATTTGGACAAAACTTTTTTGTCCACCCTTTATCTGTCTCTGCACCTTACACACTGCCTCTCGTCTCCACTTTTATTTTCCCAATAAGAGGCGGGCGTCTTCAAGATGAAAAATCCGCAAATCTACAAACTATACTTTTATACAAACTACAAATATAATGAGTCCACTCAAAATTTGCATCGCAAAACAATGAATAAGCGGATTTTTCTGACTGGCCATTTTTTATTTAGACAGTTTTCTCCATAACAACTCATCTCCATTTTGCTGTAAAAATGCTGTATGATCTGCTTTGTCATCTATATTATAATGTGGGTATATTTATCCAGGTCAGGGTCAGTGAGCCGAGAGACTATTCATATGACATATTCATTATGGTCTACGTTTTAAATGCCTGTCAAGATCTGCTGGGTTTGTAGCAAAGCACCAAAAAGCTGCTCAGTCCATTATCTGGTGGCTGTTCACCAGTCAGCTCTATTCCCTGGCTTTTCCGGCTCGAATTCCGCCGCTGCGAGGGCGCTCTCTGCCGTTGCCAGTTCCACCTCCTCTCCCTGATCTTGGCAAGCTTCCGGGATCTCCTCAGCCGCGTCCAGTGCCTCAGTGATCAGATCCAGGACAAATTCCCGCTGTGTATATTTGCTGCCCAGGTACTTACTCTCCTGCTCCAGGTACCGCTTGATCCGCTGGAAAAGTTCCTCTGAGATCTGAAATGCCATCACTCTGTTTCCAATGTTGGCCATGTCGCTTTTCCCTCCATTTTCTTTCATCTCGTAGTATTTCACAAGCAGTTGGGTGATGTACTGGCTGGTGGTCTGGCCTGCTCTTCCCTTCTCCTCACATACCTTCGTATGAAGGGCCAGGTCAATTTTGGGCGTATAGGTTTTGCGTCTCTGCCATTCTGTGCTGGCCTCCTTCCTTGATGGTAATGCAAGTATAACCAGAAAGTATTGGGAAAGCTATTACCAACTCCGACAAAGAATAGCGAACAAACGAAGCATAAGCAGCAAGCACCCGCTCCCTGGGAAAAGGAAAAAGACCCCCAAAGTTTGTCATTGAGGATGACAGGCTTCGGGGATGTAGGAGAGCCGGAGAGTTCGAAACACTTCTGCACGGAGATTGCCGCGTTTGCGTCCCTCGAGAGCGCAGTTTAGGGAAACGGAGACCGTTTTTCAATTATTTAACTCTTCTCATTTTGTTTACCCCATTTTCTTCGAAAAAGCGCAGAAATGCCGCACGAAAGCGCGGCATTTCTACTGTGCATCTTTTTTGTCTACACATTTTGGTACGCCCGACTGGATTCGAACCAGCGGCCTACAGAGTCGGAGTTATCAGGCTGTCAAAAGGGAAACCGTTGTGGCGCAAGGGTTTCAGTAGATTTGCACGATTTTCACAGCTTTTGGGGGAAAGGCCCGGAGCCATTGCGCCGCAACGACTCCGGGAGTTTTGCAAATAGTCGTCAAATAGTAGTCAGGCCCATGCGACACGGTTCAATTGACTCATCCAATCAATGAAATTCTTCATGTCCTCCACGTAAACGTAGGGGGCATACTCTGAGTAAATCTCGGGATCATCCTGGATCACGGGACGCCGTCTGCCCGCAACGCCTCCAGTATACCTGGAAGGCACCGTGCCTCGTTCGGCGTCTTGCAGCGGTGGGCAAGACAAACGGATTCATCGGAGATTTTTGCCGTAATAAAGCTCTTTGTTGCCTAATGCCTCTTCCCAATCTCTCTTGCGATTTGATTTAATTTCCTGGCACAACTTTTTGTATGGTCACATACTTTTGATGCTGGCTCCGCGGCTTATCCGGGATGGTCATTTTCAACTGTCCGTTGTCAAGTAGTGGACGCAAGTATCTCTTTGTAAAGCCTTTTGCGTTTTTATATCCACAATGTTCCACAATTTCAGCTTTCGAGCGTGGTTCTAAACAAAAGGCCAAAATCTGGTCCGTGAGCAGCACTTGGGTCTTCACTTGGGTCTTCACTTGGGTCTTCACTTGGATCCCATCCTGCGGTCCAACCCTTTCCACCGCAATCGAGGTAAGTGGAACTACAGTGCGGAACACATCGCCCTCGATAAATTCCGGGGTTCCGCCAGAGTAAAGCTTTGTGTATTTATAAGTATTCCGCATCCCGACCCGAGCTCGTCCGCCAAGCCAATTTCCCGGAACACTTTGGAGATAGGTGGGTTCTTGGCATAAGGCTCAAAAGAGGACAGGTGCAGGACACCGTGCCCATGGGAACGGTTGGCGTTCTCGGTGTAGAGGCGGTCACGCTCAATCAAAAATTTCGCTACATAGCCGCTGGAAAAATCACGGTGTGCCAGACTGTTGGAGCATATCTCACGCAGGATACGGTCTCTGGCGCTGATACTCTGGACACCCTCCTGCACAAATGGATCGCTGAGGTGCTTTTGGCCAAAAGCGATCAGCCGATCGTAGGTCTCCAGCAGATTGGTGATGATAACGTCTCGGTCATCATAGCGGTCCACATTTTCCACCCGAAAAATAGCGTCTGTTTTGTGCTGCGGCAGTACGGATAGGATCGTGGAGTCTTTGCCAAACAGAAGGATCGCCGCCAGGGTGATGCCTTCCAGCTGCCGTTCGGGGTCTTTCAAAATCAGCCCGGCGCTTCGCAGCAGTTCTTCATCCGATAGGGATTTCCACGGATGGTTGTCTGTTCGGCTGGCAGTCATGGCTCTGGCACGCTCAATTAGATCGGGGCGCAGGTCCTCCATCTGGAAGCGGGTCACTTTGTTGACAAAGTAGCTGCCGCTTTTCCGGGCATACAGTTGATACACCATGTCGGAATTATCGGTGATGTCTATATCCGCTTCATGGCTTCTGTCAAAAATGCGTCCGTGGTGGCGGCAGACCTGGCTGCCGGACGGCACCTGAATGACCAGCAGTGTGCGGCCATTCACCGTATAGGTTTCCGGCCGCAAATAGAGGGGTGGATTGATTTTCTGCCCGTTGTTGATGGAAGTCACGAAGTCCTTTTTCATGCGGTCCACTGCATCCGGCGCGATGCCCAAAATTTCCCCGTTGTCTTTGACGCCCAGGACAATCGTTCCGCCATCCCGATTGGAAAACGAGCAGACGGTATCATAAACATCCTTCGTAATCTCGGTGGTAGATTTCTTAAACTCCACCTGGATGTTTTCGCCCCCCTCGATCAGCTTGAGAAGCTCGACTTCTGTCATAGGAGCAACAGCCCCCTTCAATGTTGGATTTATATTTTTTATTTTATACGGGATTTTTCAGGCATTATCAAACCCATTTCTGTGAACTGAAAAAAAAACTGCCATGAAGCGCCATATGAAAATTAAGTACAGCGTTATTTTAAGTCAACTCCTCGGCGGAGAAGTCCCGAACCAGGGCGCAGGTCAGGCCTCGCATATGATGCCCAGCATAGGAGCCCGGCAGTACCTGCCGGGCTCCCGTTTGTTTTATAGTGATGAGGGAAATCATTTCTCCGCCAGGCGCAGATAGCTCTCCAGCCGCTCTTTGGCGTCCCGCTCCGCCTTTTCATACAGCTCCTGGGCCTTCTCGGGGAAGGCGAGCTGCAAGGATGCATAGCGGTTCTCGCCCAGCAGGAATTTCTGGAAGTCCCCGGTGGGGGCCTTGGAGTCCAGAGTGAAGGGATTCTTCCCCTCCGCCAGTAGCCGCACTCCACCGCCTTCTTCTCCCAGCTGGCTCAAGCCCATGCTGGCCTTCATGCCGTGCTCGATGCAGGGGCAGTAGCAGATGACAATGGAAGGGCCGGGGTAGGCTTCCGCCTCCCGGATGGCCCGCAGGGTCTGGTTGGGGTCGGCGCCCATGGCAACCTGTGCCACGTACACATAGCCGTAGCTCATGGCCATCAGGCCCAGATCTTTCTTCTTGACCTCCTTGCCGCCCGCAGAGAACTTGGCAATGGCGCCCGCCGCCGTGGACTTGGAGGACTGCCCGCCGGTGTTGGAGTACATCTCCGTGTCCAGCACCAGCACATTGATGTCCTTGCCGGAGGCCAGCACGTGGTCCAGGCCGCCGTAGCCGATGTCGTAGGCCCAGACACTCTTCTTGGTGAGATACTCCCGGTTCTGCCGGATAAAGTCCGCCTCCTCGCTGACGCTGCCCTCCAGCGCCGCCAGCAGGGCGTCGCTGACCGCACGGGACTCCTTCGCATCCGTGCCCTTCTCCAGATAATCCCGGCAGGCCGCCGCTGCCTCGTTCCGGTCCAGCAGGATCTGCACCTTCTCCCTCAGCTGCCGCTGGATGGCGTCCTGGCCCAGCAGATAGCCGTAGGCGTACTCGGCGTTGTCCTCGAACAGGCTCATAGCCCAGGCGGGGCCGCGGCCCCTCTTGTCCGTGCAGTAGGGGGAAGAGGGCGTGGAGCCGCCGTAGGCAGAGGAACAGCCGGAGGCGTTGGTGATGTACATCCGGTCCCCGAACAGCTGGGTCACCAGCTTGATGTAGGGGGTTTCGCCGCAGCCGGCGCAGGCGCCGGAGAACTCAAAATAGGGCTTAGCGAATTGGGAGGCCTTCACATTCTTGTCGCTGATGGCGTCCTGCTTGATGGCCACCGTCTCCACCGCGTAGGTCCAGTTCTCTGCCTCTTTCACCTGGCTCTCCAGCGGCCGCATGGCGATAGCGGTCTCCTTGGCCAGACACACGTTGACGCAGCTGCCGCAGCCGGTGCAGTCGTAGGGGGAGACCTGGATGCGGTAGGTGTACTTCCCATTCATGCCCCGGGCCGGCACTGTCTCAAAGCCAGTGGGCTTGGCGGCCTCTTCGGCGCTGTCCAGCAGAACGGGCCGGATGGCGGCGTGGGGGCACACCAGGGAACACTTGTTGCACTGGATGCACTTGCTCGCATCCCAGGCCGGGACCTCCACGGCAGCGCCCCGCTTCTCATACTGGGAGGTGCCAGCGGGCCAGGTGCCGTCCTCCAGGCCATACTTCACCATGGTGGATACCGGCAGGCTGTCCCCCTCCTGCCGGTTCATCACGGCCACCACGTCCTGGATAAAGGCGGGTGCCGTGTCGGCCTGGGGCTCGTCCCGGGCGTCCAGCCAGCGCTCCGGGATCTCCACCTGGTGGAGCTCGTTGATACCGTGGTCGATGGAGGCGTAGTTCATGTCCACCACCGCCTGGCCCTTCTTTTTTATAATACGTCTTATAGATGGCGTCCTTCATCTCCGCCACCGCCTGCTCGATGGGGATGACTTTGGAGAGGGCGAAGAAGGCCGCCTGGAGAATGGTGTTGGTCCGGTTCCCCAGCCCCAGCTTCCGGGCAATGTCGATGGCGTCGATGGTGTAGAACCTGGCGTGCTTTTTGGCCGCCAGAGTCCGCTTCATAGAGGCGGGCAGATGCCGCTCCAGCCCCGTCCTCGTCCCAGGGGCAGTTCAGCAGGAAGGTGCCGCCCTCCTTCAGATTGTTCACCATGTCGTACTTGTGGACGTAGGAGGGGTTGTGGCAGGCAACAAAGTCCGCCTTGGTGATCAGATAGGGAGATCGGATGGGCGTTTTTCCGAACCGTAGGTGGCTCTGGGTCAGACCGCCGGATTTCTTTGGAGTCATAGACGAAATAAGCCTGGCAGTAGAGGTCTGTGGCATGACCGATAATCTTGATGGAGTTCTTGTTGGCACCCACAGTGCCGTCGGACCCCATACCCCAGAACTCCGCGCTGGTCTGCCCGGCGGGCGAGGTCTCGATCTCCGTCACCGGCAGGGAGGTGTGAGTCACATCGTCCACGATGCCGATGGTGAAATCGCGCTTGGGTTTCTCTTGCTTCAAATTTTCGTACACCGCCAGGATCTGGCCCGGGGTGGTGTCCTTGGAGCTGAGGCCGTACCGGCCCCCCACGATAGTCATGGGGATACCGCTGCTCTGATACACGGTGCACACATCCTGGTACAGGGGCTCGCCCATGGCGCCGGGCTCCTTGGTCCGGTCCAGCACCGCGATCTTCCGGCAGGTCTGGGGGATGGCGGAGAGCAGATGCTCCGCAGAGAAGGGCCGGTACAGGTGGACGTTGATGAGGCCCACCTTCTCCCCACGGGCGGTGAGGTAGTCCACGGTCTCCCTGGCGGTCTCAGCGGCGGAGCCCATGAGAATCACCACCCGCTCCGCGTCCGGCGCGCCGTAGTAGTCGAAGAGATGGTGGGTGCGGCCGGTCAGGCTTTCCGATCTCCGCCATGTAGTGCTCCACCGCCTCCGGGATGGCGGCGAACTTCTGGTTGCAGGCCTCCCGGCACTGGAAGAAGATGTCCGGGTTCACCGTGGTGCCCCGGGTGGCCGGGTGCTCCGGGTTCAGGGAGTGGACACGGAACGCTTTCAGCGCCTCCATATCCACCAGGGGGCGCAGGGCGTCGTAGTCCAGCACCTGGATCTTCTGGATCTCATGGGAGGTGCGGAAACCGTCAAAGAAATGGAGGAAAGGGCATCCGGCAGTGGATGGCCGCCAGGTGGGCCACCGCCCCCAGGTCCATCACTTCTGAGGCGAAGAGGAAGCCAACAGGGAGAACCCGGTCTACCGCACCCCCATCACGTCGGAGTGGTCCCCGAAGATAGACAGGGCGTGGGCGAACAGGGTCCGGGCGGAGACGTGGAACACCCCCGGCAGCATCTCACCGGCGATCTTGTACATGTTGGGGATCATCAGCAGCAGGCCCTGGGAGGCCGTGTAGGTGGTGGTCAGGGCGCCGGACTAGAGGGAGCCGTGGACCGTGCCGGCGGCGCCGCCCTCGGATTGCATCTCCACCACCTGCACCGGCTGGCCGAAGAGGTTCTTCTTTCCGTTGGCGGCCCACTCGTCCACGTGTTCCGCCATGGGTGACGACGGCGTGATGGGGAAGATCCCCGCCACCTCCGTGAACGCGTAGGAGATGTAGGCGGCGGCCTGATTGCCGTCCATGATTTCGATCTTCTTTGCCATGTTCTGTTACACTTTCTGCTCTGCGGCCAGTTTATAGACAGCTTCCATATCTTCCGGCATCATTTTCACGAAGCCTCCGAACGGGAATCCATTCGGCTTTTCAGACCGATGCGCCACCATTGCGGGAATATCCTCTGCTTTGGCGCCGATCTCTGCAAAAGACGTCGGCATACCGATCTCCTTGAAGAAGGCGGTGAGTCGCTCGATGCCTTCTCTCGCTGTAGCCTCGGGATCTGCGAAATTCATCTCACAGCCAAAAACTCTTACGGCAAATTGTGCATATCTGGATACGCTGTGATGCATGGTATACTTCATCCACGCAGGAATGATGACCGCCAGCCCTGCTCCATGCGCACACTCGTAAAATGCGGACAGATCGTGCTCCATCTGATGGCAGCCCCAGTCCTGAACACGTCCAACGCCGCAGGAGTCGTTCTGCGCAAGCATCCCGGCCCACATCAAATCCGCCCTTGCGCCGTAATCCATGGGATCCGCAAGTGCTCTCTTCACAGCCTCCATGATCGTTTTGATCAGTGCCTCGCAGATCCTGTCAGTAAGGCCCACATCTTCCGTATTTGTGAAGTACCGCTCCAGCACGTGAGAGATCATATCCGTCGCACCGCTGGCCGTCTGATAGGCCGGCAGAGAGCAGGTAAGCTCAGGGTCCATAATGGCAAATTTCGGCCGAACAATGTCCGTCTTTGGCGCAGGCCATTTCAGGTTTCCCTCATCGTGTGTGATGACAACACTGTCGGACGCCTCGCTCCCCCGCCGCGGCAATGGTAAGCACCGTGCCCACAGGCAGCGTTTTTTCAATTTTTACCTTTCCAAGGAAGAAGTCCCAGAAATCTCCGTCATACAGCGCTCCAAAGCCGATCGCTTTCGCCGTGTCTATGACGCTGCCTCCTCCGACAGCCAGTAAGAAATCGCAGCCCGTCTTTTGATTTTCTCAATGCCCTCGTAGACTTTTCCGCTCCGGGGGTTTGCCTGGATCCCGGAAAGCTCCTCACAAGGAAGCCCAGCTTCCTTAAGGGAAGAGAGCACCGCATCATAGCATCCATTTTTCTTAATGCTTCCTCCGCCATAAATGAGGAGGACTTTCGTTCCGCCGAATTTCTTCACAATGGTCCCGGCGTTGCTCGCTTTTCCCCGTCCAAAGTCAAAATACGTCGGAGAATAAAAGGAAAAATTATTCATTATGATCTGCCTCCGCTCTTTTGTCAGCCCACTCTGAATTGTTTTAAAAATTCTCTGTCAAGATCCATTCCGGCGCCAGGCGTATCAGGCGGGGAGATCGTCCCGTCTGAGGGATCAAAGCGCACCGGTTCCAGGAAGCACTTTTCAATATTTTCGTCAAACTGCCTCGGATAGAACTCAGCCATACACACCCCCGGCACCGCGCAGTCAAGGTGGGCATGAAGCTGCTGCTGCCCGTGTGGACTCAGCGTTATATTGTGTGCCTCCGCATAGGCCGCCACCTTGATGAATTGTGTAATGCCGCCCAGGCTCCCCGCGTCCGGATTCAGGAACTGGGGACGGCTCTGGTCAATGAGATCCCGAAAACCGTACAATGTATATTCGTTTTCTCCCACAGCCATGGGGATCCGGCTTCTCTCGGAAAAGGTCCTCATTCCCTCATAGTCATCCTGAAGTACAGGCTCCTCAAACCAGTATGGGTGATACTCCTCGATCATCCGGCTGAATTCCAGCGCCTCATGTGCTTTATAAGCGCAGTTAGCGTCCACCATGAGCCGCACATCTTCGCCCACAGCTTCTCGGACAGCCTTTACGCGAGCCATGTCCTCCTTCATGCTCAGGGCGCCGACTTTCATCTTTACACTTTTCACGCCCCAGCTGACATATTCCTCCATCTCTTTCTGGAGCTCCAGAATTCCTTTCCCTGCCGCATAGTAACCGCCCGCGATGTAACACGGCACTTTGTTGGTATATCCGCCCAGCAGCTTATACAGCGGCATTCCTGAAACTTTGCTCCGGATATCCCAGAATGCGGTATCAAGGGCAGATATGCTCTTGAGCGAGATCCCTCTGCGGCAGAGAAATTTCGGCACCCACATCTTGGCATACAGCCGCTCCACATCGAGTGGATCTTCCCCGATCAAAAACTGGCTGAGATAGTCCACATAATCGGTGCTGTAGCTGGTTCCGTATCCTGTGATGCCCTCATCTGTCTCCACGATTGCCAGATTAATCTCATTATGCGTAAAGACATGTTTCCCATTCTGCAGGGGTTTCTCTTTCGGCCATTTGTAATGTTCCGTAAAAATCCCGGTGATTTTCATTCTGATCCTTTCCTCGCTCTGATGAACAACAGGCGCCTGGAAATTTTTCAGCTACTCCTCATCACTTTCATCACTGTCATCTTGCTGTATCAGAGATGCCATCACAAAAAGCGCATCAATAACTGCGAACGTCGCGACGCCGGAAGTAACGACTGATGGTTTAAAAGATCTGGTGGAGGTCAGCAATGTGTAGTCAGCGATCTTTGCCAATTTGCTGTCTTTCTGTCCGCTTAGAACACATACTTTAGCTCCGTGGGCTTTCGCTTTGCTGCAGGCGTCAAACAGGCTGCTCGGCCACCCCGTTCTCGAGGTGACGATCACCAGCGTGTCCGCATCTACCATTCCGGACTGCACTTCCATCTCATAGGGGTCTGTCAGCAAGGCACACATTCGACCCAGCCGCAGCAATCTTTGCTGAAGATAGTAGACAAACGGAGTGCTCATCCCTACCGCCCAGGCAACGACCTTGTCATACTCCAGCAGCATATGAGCAACTCTCTCAACAGCTCCCGCATCAATGACCTTCAGGGAGTCATAGAGCCACTGGACATCCGATTCAAATACCTTCTTTAAAATGATCTCCGGTTTGTCATCTCTGTCCACTTCCTGCATCGGATCAGAAAAAGACGCCAAATCAACGATGAGATTTCTCTTAAACTCTGCAAACCCGCTGTAGCCCATTCTTTTGGCCAGCCGGATATAGGTCGCATCACTTACGCCCGCCCGTGCCGCCACGCCCTGGATAGACTGTGATGAAAAGGACTGGAGGTTATCGAGCAAAAACTCTGCGGCCTTTTTTTCCTGCTTTGGAAGCGTCTCCAGCAGTGTCTGCATGCGGGCAATCGCCCCTCCCGGAATAGGGAGTGCCGGCACCATCGCCATGTCTTCACTTTGATCCAGTTTTTCCTTTTCAACGCAAGTCTGCATATCAATCTCCTACATATTCCTTAAGTTTGTCGACCGGCTTGAACGCGGCCCGGTATGCGAAAAGCTCTTTGCGTCTTTCGGCGCAGTCCTGCATTTCCTCTTCTGACAGAATACGGGGCTTTCCGCAGGAACTGGCGATCAAGTAGATCTTACAGCTGAACTCCAGCTGCACCGCCTTTTCATAAGCCGCAGACAAATTCTTTCCCGTCGTCACAAGCCCATGATTCTGCAGCAAAATGGAGTCGGCCTTGTCAGAGAGCTTTTCCCGAATATTCTCGGCAAGCTGCTCTGTTCCGAAGGTCGCATAGGGGGCCACTGGCACATGTCCGCCCATCATCATAAGGATATAATGGATATTAGGGACCTCATCCGTAAGTGTGGACAGGGCCGACGCATAGGGAGAATGGGTATGTACGACCGCATTCGCATCCTGTCTCGCCCTGTAGACCTGAAGATGCAGAGGCAACTCGGAGGAAGGCGCTCGATCGCACCGGACCGGTGTCCCGTCAAGCTCCAGCAAGCAAATATCCTCCGGTTTCAGAATATCATAGTCCACGCCGCTCGGCGTTATCGCGATCAGGTCTCCAATGCGTCTTGAAACATTTCCGGAAGTTCCGACCACCAGTCCGTCTGCGGCCATCTTCCGGCTGTATTGGATCACTTCCTGGCATGCTGCCATCAATTCCTGCTGATTGATCTTCATTTCTGTCATTTGCCCTCCTGCGAAAGATTCTGCTCGGATCATAAAACGCATGAGCAGCCTCGCCAAAACACCATCTTGCGATCGTCATTTATTGTGATATTTTATACGAAGCGGTACATGCAAGTCAATGTCAGTTCTATAATCCGCGGCTTTTATTCGGACGTTTTCTCTGGCCGCTCACAATTCATTCGGTCCCTTCAGCCCGTCAACCGTGGAGATCGCGGTCACAAGCTCCGGCGGGGTAATGTCAAAAGCGGGATAATAGCCTTTGACTCCCAAGGGAGCGATCCGCTTTCCGTCAACCTTCAGAACGTCCTCAGGGTCTCTCTTCTCAATGACGATATCCTTTCCGAACGGATGTTTTGTGGAAGGATAGCCGCCGACATAGTAAGGAATATGGTGCCGATGGGCCAGCGCCGCAATCTGATAGGTACCGACCTTATTGGCAACATACCCATCCATTGAGATCACATCAGCAGCTGTGATGACCGCATCCACTTTCCCCTCAGACATCAGCGCTCCCGGCATGCCGTCTGTGATCAGGGTCACCGGCACACCCGTTTGTACGCCTACCGTGGAGGTGAATCTGGCCCCCTGCAAGTAGGGTCTTGTCTCCGTGCAGATCAGCTCCAGGCAAAGTCCTCTTTCCTTTGCAATCAGCAGAACGAATCCGATCAAAAGCTCCGCAAAGCAATGTGTAAGGATTCTTGGATGATCCGGCAGCTGATCCACGATGTAGGAGGCGATGACGCGAAAATCATGATACCGCTTGTTCATGGCTTCCATCACCGCCTGATCCACCGCCGCCGCAAACGGAAGAGAAGCATCCATATTCGCGGCCTTGTCAATGATGCTTCCCAGCATCTGCATGACCTGCGGCGCCGTCGTGGGCCTCGCGTTCGCCACGATCTGTGCCGCATGCCGCAGCCCCTCGATCTCCTCACCGCTGTTGAGACCGCCTGCCTGATGGGCGTGGAGCCTCAAAGCCTGAAAAGCCGCAATCTTGACGCCTCCGCTCTGTGTGACCATGTCGTGGATCGCATCCCGCACTTCCTCAACACTTGTGCAGGACACGTATGTTGTCTCTGTGGGATATTTGCGCCGATCCAGGATCCGGACCGCGCCGTCCTGATACCACGCGACATTTTCATATCTGAGGAACTCCGCAAGTCCCTCGTCCGCTCTGCCCGTCAATAATTGGTCCATCAAAATCCTCCCCGCTTCACTCAAAAGCGCATCAATGACCGCTCTGCAAAAATCATCTGTTCCGGCTCGCCCGCCCTGGTCAGGCGTAAGCGCTTCTCCGGAAACATACGCCGCCTCGATCGCGGTCTCCAGTTTTCCGGCAGCTTCTGAAAAGCCGAGATAATCCAACGCCATGGACAGCGCCAGCAAAGTCGCCGTGGGATTAATGATCCCCTTTCCCTCAATGTCCGGCGCCGTCCCGTGGACAGGCTCAAAATACGCATAATGATCGCCGATACATGCGCTGGGCGCCACGCCAAGGCCTCCGATGAGCCCGGATGCTCCGTCAGCCAGGATATCGCCGTAGAGGTTGGGCAGCAACACAACATCAAGGGACCGGGGATTTGTGACCATCCTGTGGAACAGCGCATCAACGATGCATGTTTCGACCTTCACATCCGGATACTCCTTCAATACCTCCATCGCCACATCCCGGAAAAGGCCATCGCATCGCCGCAGGACATTGTCCTTCACTCCAATGGTCACAAGGCCCTTGAATCCCTCTTCCCGGCGCTGCATTGCCAGCTCCGCAGCATACCTCGCCACGTTTCGCGTATTCTTTTCCGAGATGACTTTGAGGGCATAAATGCCGCCATCCAGCGGGTCCCACTCCTGATGGAGCTTGGCAAGAACCTCCAGTTCAGAGACATTCCCCTCCCCTGGGCGGATATAAGTCCTCCAAGTTCTCCCGCACAATCACAAAGTCGATCCCATCCGGATCTTTCAGCGGGCTATGGAAGTTCCGGCGGTACTTGGCAGGCCGGATATTGGCGTAAGTTCCTCTCGTCCAGCGGAGATATCCCAAGAGATTCACTCCGTTTGCCATAGCGCCGAACAACGTCGCCTGGCTGTTGTCCATTCGCCTGTACATCTCCTCATTGGACATGGTCTTCACATCGAGAAGATCTGTTTCAATGGGAAGGTCCAACGTCTCCAGCACCTTCATGGAAGACAGCACCGCCTCGGCCGCCGCGCCTTCTCCAGGCAGAACACAAAGTTTGGGAGGGTCCACCTTCACCGCGCTGTGATTTACGAGTTTCATTTCAGATTTCCCCTTTCTCCTTCATGGCTTTGAGTCGGGACATCATGCCTCCGCTTTTGATCATGTCCAGCAGTTCTCCGGAATATGGCTCCATCCCAATATCCATACCATCTTCTTTTTGAAAGGTGTCGTTCTCAATGTCCAGACTGACCAGATCGCCGTCCTTCAAGATGGATGCCGCATCCCTGGAAACAATCACTGGAAGCCCCAGCGCAATGCTGTTTCGAAAGAAGATCCTGGCAAAAGACCTTGCAACCACGGCCTTGATCCCCAGTTTCAGCAGATTCTGCGGAGCTGCCTCGCGGCTGGAGCCGCAGCCAAAGTTATCCCCCGCAACGATGATATCCCCTTCCCGGACCTCCGGGGCAAATCTCGGATGGTTGACCAGAATATGTTTCTTAGCCTCGCTCCACTCCATATTCCAAGTGTACCCGGGGACATCAGATCTGTGTTTACATTGTCTCCGAACAGCCATACACGGCTCTTTTCATGCTCTTTCATACGAACACCTCTCTTGGATCCTCAATTTTCCCACAAACAGCAGCTGCCGCCGCCACCGCCGGAGATCCGAGATAGATGTTCGCCTTCGGGCTGCCCATTCTGCCCATGAAATTCCGGTTTCCAGTGGACAGGCAGTTCTCTCCAGGAGCCAGAAGGCCGAGATGCCCTCCCAGGCAAGGTCCGCAGCCAGAGGGCGAAACGATGGCCCCCGCCGCCGACAGCTTCTCGATAACCCCTTCGCGCAGGGCCTGCCGGTAAACGTCTTCGGACGCGGGATTCACCAGCAGCCTTGTCCCTTGGGCCACTCGCTTTCCTTCCAGCAGCTTTGCCGCGAGCCTGAGATCCTCCAGCCGTCCATTGACACAGGACCCCAGGAAGACCTGATGGATTCGGATCCCCCGGGCCTCTCTGACGTCCACCCGTTGCCCACGTCGCCCGGAAGCGCCACCTGGGGGCCGATCTCCGAAGCGTTGACCGTCAGTTCCTTTTCATAGGAGGCGTCCTCATCCGCGGCGAAAAATTCCCACTCCATCCCACGCTCAAGATAGAATTCTTTGGTCGTTTCATCAGATGGGAAAAAGGCAAACTTCGCCCCCATTTCGACGCCCATGTTTGATATGGTCATTCTCTGGGGGATCGACATTGACGCCGCAAGTTCGCCGCAGAATTCCAGGGACTTGTAGTTGGCGAAATCCGTACCGTACTTCGACGCCAGGTATAAGGCAATATCTTTGCCTGTCACATAAGGCAAAAACGCACCTTTCAGTTCTACCTTGATGGTCTCGGGGATCCTGAACCACAGAGACCCCACCGCTAAGACCCAGGCGCCTTCGCTGAAGCCAATCCCGCAGCCCGCGCTGCCCACCGCCCCATAAGTAGAGGCGTGAGAGTCCGTGGCGAGCGACAGCCTGCCCGGGCGGCAGAGCCCGTTTTCCACGACCAGTTGATGGCCGATTCCTTTCCCCACATCAAACAGGCTGCTGATTCCAAGTTTCTCAGCCAACTCCCTGGAGCGTGCCTGCCAAGTGGCGGCCTGGATCGTTGAGGCCGGCGCTTCGTGGTCAAACGCGATCGTCACGGACCCCGGATCGGCCAATTTGTCGATCCCCAGTTCCTCCAGATATTGATATACAAGAGGAAAGCATTCTGTGATCATCAGCCTGTCTACCTTGGCTGTCACATATTGCCCCGGAACAACTCTCTCCAACCCGGATGCGGAAGCAAGCGTCTTCTCCGCCATCGTCATTCCTGTTTTCAATCTGTCCACCTCATAAGTCTCATGAGCTCTGTCACTTGTTTGGTCTCCATGCTGTCGACTGCGTCAATGATCGCATGCGCCTTTTCATCTGGGAGGATCTCCCCGGCGCACCGGCAGAATTTCTCCAGGACCTGCGCGTACGACATCGGATTTTGGTAATCCCCGAGAGGATGGTCCACTCTGCCGGACAGTTTCCTGCCGTCCTTCAGCGTAATGGAAACGACGGCCGGCCTCGCCTTCGGATACAGCGCCTCAAGCCCAGGGTCAGCTTCGACCTTGATCCGGCTCATAAGTGCCTTTACCCTGCTGTTCTCCCAAGCTTTGTCTTGAAATTGGGCCGTTGTGAGCGTCCCAAACACCAGCCGCGCCGCTATACAGTAAGGAAGACTGTGGTCCGATTCCTCTCTGTTCATTGGGTGATAGGAGCACTCGCGCGCGATCCATGTGGCCCAATCATGCACCGCAATATGGATCCCCGCGATGTCCTCTGCTCGGATGTCCTCCTCAGTCAAGATCTCGTCCAACGCCGCAAGCGCGCTGTGCGCCATAAATTCAGACGGATATGGTTTTATGGAGGTGCGGAAGATCCGCGGCTGTTCCGGCACCAAGGGGCTGAATATCGCGTCGGAATTCCCCTGTCATCCGAAACAGGTTATCCAGCGCGTCGGCAGAGCCCTGATCCCGGCCATTGCGAGCCTTGCCGCTTTGACCGAGTTGGCTGCAGACAGAGCAAAGGCCAGCGTTTTCATATCAGTCTGGGCGCCGATTCCCAAGCTGGTGTAATTGCAGCAGCAATTCACAGCCATCATATTGGCCAGCTGCTCCCGATCACAGCTTAAAAAGCATCCCGAATACCGCCGTGCAGACTGCGGAAGCCACCGTTGCGTAATGCCACCCGTTTCGATTGCAGCGCATATTCTCGGTAAACCAGCCCTGCAGATCATAGGCCAGCAAGATCCCTCTGATCGCTTGCTCCCCTGACAGGCCCAGGGCATCGCAGCAGCAGAACACGAACGGTATGTATTCCGCCGGGTGGCTGGCATCGAGATCATAATAGACGTCCATATAGTCCTGCACTCTCGCCAGCGCCCCATTGCAGATGATCGCCCATTCCAGCGGCAGCCGCTCCTGTGCCGAATGCCTGCGCCGTCCAGGTGCTGTCGCCCCTGTCTATCGCGCGGTATACTTTGGCAATCGACGGCTCCTTCCAGCCGGAGATCGATACGCCGAGCGTATCTAAAAACCAGCTTTTTCGCCTGTTTGACAGCATCCTCGTTTAAGGGCTGCTCCTTAAACTTCAACGTGTAATCGACAATGTCTCGAATCGTATTCGCTGCCACGTTAAGCCCCTTCTATCCCACCGGCCTCAATCAAGGCATCGATCGCGATCTGATTGCTTTTTCCATTCCGTTTCCCACCACATCGTCAGCCTGATTGTGGTTTCTCATGGAAGTCACCAGAGGAAAACCGTCGATCACAAAGATTCCGGCCGCATTCGCCCGCCGGATAGACGCGACTGCCAGAAGCGCGGCAAGCTCCATTTCCACGCCCACTGCCCCGGCCTCTGCCCAAAGCGAAATCCTCGTCCATAACGCCGGTATAAAAAGCGGCTTTCGTGCGGACCACACCGGTCCGATAGCCCACTTTCCCCTTTGCCTTGCGAATCAGCGCCTGGACCAGCTCCACATTGCAGACGCATGGAAAACCCGCAGGCACCAGCTGATTGCTCAATCCGTCCTCAGAAGTCGCGCCGGTCGCAATAATCACGTCGCCCCGCTCCTGAGTGGCGTCATAGGAGCCTGCGGTGCCGATCCGGATAATATTTCTTGCGCCGAACAGAATCAGCTCCTCAAAGCAAATTGCCGCGCCTGCCGCCCCAACACCGTGGGCAGCGACCGTAAGACGGTGTCCGTTCTTTATCCCAGTATATACGACATACTCCCGTCTCGCGGCCACCTGCTCATAGGAGTCAAAATGCTGTGCGATCTTAAGCGCCCGAGCGGCATCCCCCGCACACGATCACATCCGCCGAAACAGTGCCTGGCTTCAGCTTCAAAACCGGAGACTGCTTTACCTCATTACTCATAATTTGCAATCTACTCCTTCTGATAAACTTTTCTGGAACTTCACACACGAGACATAGTGGCCGGGTTTGACCTCCCTGATCACAGGCCTCTCGCCGCAGGCCGCCGTACATTCGGAACATCTTGTGGAGAAGGGGCAGCCCTCCGGCGCATCGATGGGACTTGGGATATCCCCGATCTCGACTCTCTTCCACCTCCGTCTCAGGGTTGATCGGCAGGATCGAATCAAACAAGGCTTTCGTATAAGGGTGAAGCGGCTCTGAGAAGATCTCATCCCGAGAGGCCAGTTCCATCACCTGACCCAGATACATGACACCGATTCTGTCGCAAAAATGTTCCATGACCTCAAGATCGTGGGCAATGATGATATAGGTAAGGTCGAACTGCTCTTGGAGGTCTTTGAGAAGATTCAGGATCTGAGCCCGGATGGAAACATCCAGCGCCGAAACAGGCTCATCGAGGACGATGCATTTCGGCATCACCGAAAGCGACCTTGCGATGGCAATGCGCTGGCGCTGCCCTCCGCTGAACTGATGCGGATACTTCATAGCCGCCTCAACGGGAAGTCCGGTGAGCTCCAGCAGCTCCTCCGCTCGTTTTACGCATTGCTTTTTGCTGATACCACCCTTGACCAGCATAGGTTCGGTGATGATTTCCCACACGCGCATACGGGGGCTGAGTGACGCAAAGGGATCCTGGAGGACCACCTGCACTTCTCTGTGGAGCTTTTTGCGGACATTATTATCCGATCCGTTGATGTCCTCACCATTATAAAGGATCTGTCCGGAGGTCGGCTTATAGAGCCCCAGCAGCGTTCTTGCAAGCGTGCTCTTCCCGCATCCCGATTCACCGACGATCCCGAAGCTCTCCCGCGCCGGATCTCGAGATTGATATTCTTCAGAGCCTTGAGCTTCACATCTTTTTTCGCTCCGCTTACCGGAAATTCCTTGCATACATCCGTAAGCCTAAACATGATATCGTTATCCACAAGCATCATCCTTTATCCGCATAACGCAGGCACCTGACAAACGTATGGACTCCGTCGATGGTTTTCGGGGTCTCTTTTCTGCAGGCTTCCGTTGCTTTGTCACATCTGGGGGCAAATGGGCATCCGGCAGTGATCTCCCCGGGGATCGGCGCTGAGGACACCAGTCTTTCTCTCCGATTGCCAATGTGAGGAAGGGAGTTCAAAAGGCCTATGGTATATGGGTGCTTTGGCTCTTTCCAGAGCTCTTTTACATCTCCGTACTCCATGGCGGATCCCGCATACATGACGACCACTTTATCCGAGATCCGGTTGATAACGCCGAAGTCATGGCTGATGATCATCAGCGACAGGTCCCGCTCCTTCTTCAAATCGCTGAGCAGCTGCAAATAGCCCGCCTGTACCGTGACGTCCAGAGCGGTCGTCGGTTCGTCTGCGATCAGCAGTTCCGGGCTGCCTGCCATTCCGATCGCGCCCACGACGCGCTGTCTCATGCCGCCGCTGAGTTCATGGGGGAATTGGCGTCTGCGTCTCTCTGGATCGGGGATCGAAACGCTGTTCAGCAGGCCCAGGACTTCCTCATCCACTGTCTTTTTCGCGGCAGTCTTTCTGTCGCGGACTGCCTCTCTGATCTGTGAGTCAATTCGAAACATAGGGTCGAGCGATGTCAGCGGATCCTGAAGGATCATGCCGATCTCTCTGCCGCGGATCTTGCGGATCTCCTTTTTAGAGAGCTTCAAAAGATCCTGGCCCTTGTAAAAATGCTGCCGGAAACCGCCTGTACATTCGCCGGCAGGAGTCCCATGATCGCCATCGCGGTCATGCTTTTTCCTGACCCGGACTCTCCCACGACTCCCAGTGTCTCTCCCCTTGTGGATGGTCAGCGATAAGTCATGGATGAGTTCGACTTTTCTTTTTTCCATTGTCCGCCACGATGGTCAGGTTTTCGATCTTGAGTAAAGGCTCGCTCATCACATCGCCACCATCCTTTTGGGATCCAGCTTCACACGCAGGACATTCCCCAAAATATTTACGCTGAGCACTGTGAGGAACAGCGCGATGCCCGGGATCGTCGTCAGCCACCAGGCACCCGAGGTCATGTAGTCTCTTCCTTCCGACATCATCAGTCCCCACTCAGGGGTGGGAGGCGTCGCCCCAGGCCCAAAAAGCTCAGAGAAGACGAGAGGATGATCGCCATGCCCAACTGAAGAGTCGCCATAACGATGATCGTGTTCAAGAGGTTCGGCAGAATGTGCCGGCACAGGATCCGAATCCTGCTGGCCCCGGCCAGCTTTGCCAGAGTCACAAATTCCTGCTGTTTGAGGCTCATGGTCTCAACCCGACGACCTTGGCGTAATTCGACCAGCAGGTGATTCCCAGCACAAACACCACAGTCCCGCTGCTTTGGCCCAAAATCACGCTCAGGCACATAGCGATCAGGGTATACGGGATCGAGAGCACCGCATCTGTGAGGCGCATGAGCAGAGAGTCCACGGCCCCGCCCATGTATCCGGCAAGAACGCCCACCAGTGTGCCGATACTGCCCGCGACCAAAACCACAGCTATGCCCACCATCATGGTCGTCCTGGCGCCTGTCACCAGTCTGCTGAAAATATCCCGGCCCAGGCCGTCTGTTCCCCAACAGGTGCTCCATGCTCCCGCCTTCACACCAGGCCGGCGGGATCAGGTACTCGGACAACTGCCCCTGAGTAGGGGGAATGCGTGGCAATCAACTCGCCGAACAGGCAGGCAAATACCACCAGCCCCAGAATCAGTACCGGAAACCAAATATCCTTCAGAAACGAACAGACTTTACGGAAAGTATTTTTCTTTGTGTTCTTCCATTCCGTTATTCCTCCTTGCCATAGCTCAGCCGGGGATCGATCAGCGTATAAACGATATCTGTGATCAGGCTGATCGTCAGCACAAGCGCCGAGCCCAAAAGGACGATCGTCTGCAGCATTGGGAAATCGCGTCTCGATATGGACTGCACTGCCAAAGTTCCGATGCCGGGCCAGGCGAAGATCTTTTCCGTCACGACAGAGCCGCTGAGCAAATAGCCGAATTGTACGCCCACGATCGTGAGAACGGAGGGCAACGCATTCTTGAGCGCATGCTTCCAGACGACCAAACGCTCCGGTAGGCCTTTCGTTCTGCACAGTTTAATGGACTCCGCCGAAAGGACCTCGATCATGGAGGAACGTGTGATGCGCATGATCGATGAGGTAGAGAACCATCCGAGGGCGATCGTCGGGAGGATCATGTGTGCCGCTGTCTCGCTGCCGGAACTCGGAAGAAGGCCCAGCGCCAGGCTGAACACCTGTACCAGCAGGATCCCGGTCCAGAACGACGGCGTCGACTGTCCGATCATGGAGATCCCAACGCAGAAGCGGTCCAGGAGGCTCATTGGTCTGACTGCGGAAAAAACGCCCAGGGTGATTCCCAATATGGATGCGAAAATCGCCGCCGCAATGGCGAGTTTGAGTGTCATCGGGAAAAACTCCGCGAACAGCGTCAGCGTCGGCTCTCTCCAGGTCAGAGACGTGCCGAAAGTCCCCCCATGCAAGATCCCCAGAAATAATCGACGAACTGGTCCAGCAGCGGCTTGTTCAGCCCCAGCATCTCCCTGAGAGCCTCCCGGTCTGCGTCAGACGTCGCCCCCAGGATGAACATCGTCGGGTCTCCTGACATATGGCCCATGACAAAAACGATCAGGCAGACAATGAACATCGTGGCCAGTGCCTGTAAAATCCGTTTGATAATATAGCGTCTCATCTAAAATGTCCCCCCATTCAGGCGCAATGGATCACTCTACCTGGAGGCTCATGATGCCATCCGTAAAGACCGTCTGGGTGGGTGTCTTCTCATAGGAAACGATGGGAGAGCGATATCCATAAACAGTGGGAACTCGCACCAGAGGCATGAACCGCACGTCATCGATCATGATCTGGGCCGCCTCTTCGATGTACTGCTCCCGAAGCTCGGATCGCCCTCAGACACCTGCTTGTTCCACAGGTCAGAAGTATCCTCATCGACCATCCAGGAGAGGCCGTCGCCATCTGCGGCCCAGAGATACGCCGACGTTCCGATGTCAAACGCGTTGGGAGACGTACCGAAGCCCGCGATGCCGTCAAAATTCTCGTCGATATAGCTGGACATGTACTCGCCGCTGTCCTGAAGGATCAGCTCCGTCTTGATCCCAATGGACTCCAGGTTCGTCGCCATTGCCTGCGCCGATTCCGCGATCCCCACAACGGACCCGGACGAAGACGTGCAGTGGATCGTCAGTTCAAACCCATCGGGATAGCCCGCTTCAGCAAGCAGTTCTTTTGCCCGCTCAGGATCATACGCAAGGGGCTCGATCCCGTCAGGCATTCCCAGCGCTGCCTCTGAGTCCGGGAATGGATAGGCGGGCTCTGCCATACCGTTGTACAGAGCAATAGAAATGCCCTCACGATCGATCGCCAGATTTAACGCCTCGCGCACCCGGACATCAGAAAGAGGAGAGTCTGGATCCAGCCGGTCTGCAAAAACGAACACCGCCTGCGCACCCGTGTCAACACTGTCAAGCGTGATGTTGCTGTCCGATTCCAAATCGGCCACGAAGGTGTAGGGAATTCCGGTCGCCATATCGATCTCCCCATTTTTCAGGGCCGCGACAAGGGTAGACGCCTCAGGGATAATGCGCAGTGTCAGCTTGTCAAAGGAGGGTTTTCCGAGGAAATAATCCTCAAAAAGCCTCGAACTCAACAGAAGATCCCAATTCATGAGAGACAAACTTACAGGGGCCATTGCCCACAGGAGCGTTATTAAAAGCTTCCTCTCCCGCAGATTCGATATATGCCTTGGGCATGGCGGGAACAAAATGCATATAGTACTCAAAGAGCGGGAAGCCCTGCTTGAAGACAAATTTCGCCGTATACGTATCGACCGCGGTGCAAGACTCCAGTGCGTCATAGAACGGCCCCACAGTGACCACTGCGCTGAGCTCCGGCCGTTTCATTCTTTCCACGCCGAAGACAATATCCTCAGAGGTCATCTCAGTCCCATCATGCCACAGGACTCCCTGTTTGAGCGTGAGCGTCCATTCCGTGGAGTCCTCGTTGTGGCTCCAGGACTCCGCCGTTCCCAGGGCGGGATCATACTCACCATTCTCATCTCTCACGATATAATCCGTGTATAGCAGACGGCTGATGTTCTCATTCGTATATCCTGACGGAATGGAATAGTCAAGCGTTTCTGAGCCAAGGCTTGTGAGGCCGATCGTCAGGTCCACTGTTCCATCGTCAGCTGCTGGGTCAGTTTGTGATTCGGAGCCAGGATTTCCGCATGCGGTCATGCTGATCGTCAGTGTAAATGCCGCAAGCAAGCAAAAAGAGCTTCGTCATTTTCTGTTTCATCTTTCCAACTCCTTAAAATAAGATCTTGGCCTCTACTTCGAACGAAAAGAAATTTTATTTCATTTCGTTTTCTAAATTTTAATATTTATTTCGTTTTTTGTAAAGAAACATTCTTTACAATTTTTTTGAATTTTTTGTACAATTTCATCAAATTTCAAAAGCGTGCTCTGCCTTCAAATCTGTGATAATATAAAAACCTTCCTCGACCTCATAAGGGATGCTTGTCATAAAAAACAGAACCACACACGCATTAACGTTCTGCTACCCGAAATTAAGGCTATGCTGGCAGACGGAAAACTCCAGCGGGAAGTGGCGGAATACTACGGATTTCAAGCGAACATGTAGTGAAACGACAACTAATGCAGGAATGTAGGTAAACGAAAGCTGGAGGCTGAAATGCTGCCACGCCCCAAAAGACGCTCAAGGGAAGGTTCCGCACCAAGCGCCATTGTAGCGGAACAGGCCTAATGAGATTTAGCGGTTGCGCATTACAACGGCCCTATGAAGGGTCTCCGAGGTATCTTGAAGCAGGAACGCTGTTATGGCAGATATTCTACCAGCCAGCAAGCATTCCGGTACCGCCGGGGAGCCAATTGAGCAACAGATCAATCAGAAGGCCGCTCTTAACTTTTTCCGTGGTAACCACGACACCTTTATATAGGGTTTTCCCCTGCAGTTTTCAACTTGACCTTCGTTCCATTATAAAACAGGAAGATTTCAAGCATCGGCATGGCAGTCCCATACCAGAGCTGCTGCGTAAACGTGCCTTCAAAGGTCTCTCAGATAGGAAACTGGGAGGAATCGGAAAACCGATTTCTCCCAGTCCTTTTTTATCCCTCCCGGTCCTCCTCGCCCGCTGTGCGAAGGATCTGATACACGCGGCACAGCGTTGCCGTCTTGCAGAGAAAGCCCCGAATCAGTTCCTGCTCCTCCAGCCATGTGGCCCAGGGTGAGCAGTGTCCCGTCTCCCTGTCGGCTTCCCGGCGGGCGTCCTGGATCTTCCTCTGGATGTCCAGCCACCGGCCGTAGGCTCCGCCATGGAGGTGTCGTTTCAGTTTTCGGATGGCACTTTTGTAGGCCTTCTCCGCCCCGCTGGGTCCATTGTAGTTCAGCCGGATGGCCAGCTCCTGAAAGGTCATGCCCTGCTCCTCCGGCTGGCCGATCCCCAAATGACAGCGCACCAGATTCAGCTCCCTCGGTGACAGAACCTCTTCGATCCGCCGGAAAAGAAGTCGCCTCTGCATCTGACGGTCATAGGCTTTTGCGGGATCTCCGCCGCAGGACACTGTAAATACCTGGTCTCCCAAATCGTAACTCTGGAACAGCGTCCGGCTCTCCAACAGCAGAGATCGTGCCACGGGCTCCGAGACCTGCAACTTCTCACGATGTGTGAGAGCAGTTCCGCTTCCGATGCTTTTTTCATTCTCTGCCATGTGCCACAGAACCTGCCGCAGCTGGTGATACCGTCCGGTCGGGATCGTCAGCGGCAGGGCGCTTCGTGCGGCGCAGTCCCGCATCGCCGCCTGGATGGCAGGCGTGGCATACGTCAAAAACGATTTCCCAGCGTGGGGTCGAACTGCTCAGCAGCCTTCAGGAGTGCCATTGCGCCTTCCTGTTTCAGGTCCTCTTCCAGGGAGGGACCACGCGCCGTCTTGTCATATTGTTTTGCCAACACGGTGAGATAACCGCTGTTCTGGCGGAGCAACTCCTCTGCCGCAGAGGATCTCCCCCCTGTAGTCTTTGGACCAGTTCCTCCTTTGTGGGGCGGTCCCCAACAGCAACGTTTTTCTGTGTTTTCATGGAGACCACCCCCTTTTCATTTCAGCCGCTTCCGTGCCTCTGCATAGAGATGTTCCTGCTCCATGTCCTGAGCGTAGCTGTGGGATGCATAATCATTGTCCAGAAGGGCCTTGTCCCGGTACTCCTCCGCCAGCTTCAGGGCGGCCTGTCGCAGCTCGTCGGAGATTCTCCCTCGCTGGTGGTGCTTGCGGATGGTGTTGGTCCGGGTGCTGAAGATACGGTAGACCGGGTGCTGTTTGTTCTGCTCCTTCTGATGCTGCATGGCACCATACTGCCGGCAGGTCAAACGGCCGTCCTGGGGTGCGATGCCGTCGCAGTACTTGGGCTGACGCCCACTGGTCGTCAAGAAATACCGTCCGCAGTTCTGGCACAGGCTTGGCGCGTGGACATGATGCATCCCGTTCAACAGGTCAAAGCAGTAAAACTGCATCGGCCGGGACATCGAGTACCGGGGCTGGAGCTGGAACGGAACAGTGACAACATGTGGGAACTGATCTCTGACAGCAGGACGCAGCCGGAGCTGTTGGAAGACCGCATCGTGATCCTTCTCTCTGTCCTTTTGGAAGAGCAGAGAGAATTTATCGGCACTCCCACGGAGCTGTCTCAAAAAATCGACCCTGATGGGCAGGAGGGCATCACGCCGAAAAAAGTCTCCCGCCTGATCCTGCAAAGCGTTGATGCTCTAAGAAAAGCTCATATCACAGCCGTCATCCGCCGCAGTAACGGAAAACGGATCATCCAGCTCAGTAGTGCCGATAGTGACGATACTGCGGTTCCCAGAGAAATCGGCACTATCGACCCTGTTGAATAATTTGCTGGATGCGGAGCGCATGGCTCCGACAAGGGAAAACCTCCCATTCGGGAGGGCAAGCATCGCGTCCGGCTATACACCGGCCGCAGTTTCGGGACCCTGCCCCGCCCCCACCCCCTGAAGGGGAGAAAGGAACGCATGCCGAGAGAAAAGAAAACAGAGATCATCACGCTCCGGGTGACGCCTCGGACAAAGGCCGTCATCCAGGCGCGTGCGAAAAGCGTAAACAAAACCGTCACGGACTACCTGTGTCTCTGCGGTCTGGGCAAGGAGATCGTGCAGGTGGAGGGTCTGGACAAGGTGCTTCCGAGCTGAAGGCTCAGGGACGGAACCTGAACCAGCTCACCACTCTGGCCAACATGGGAAAGGTCACCGTGGTGTACGGTGACAGGTTTGCGGAGAGTTACCAGCAGATCAGCGAGCAGCTCCGGCAGCTCCTGCGGGAGGTGAACTGAGATGGCCACCTTCACCGCGATCAAAAAAATCGTGGCGGAGGCCGGGGTGCTCTTGCCGGAGTGCTGTGGTACACGCAGCAGGAGGAAAAGACACTGTGGGAAGAACAGCAGCTGGTGACTGGCTGGAACTGCACCGCCCAGTCCGCCCTCTCTGAAATGCAACTCACAAAGGAGCGGTTCCGGAAAACAGATGGGCGGCAGTATTACCACTTCGTCCAGTCCTTTGCGGCAGCGGACGATCTGACGCCCCAGAAAGCCCGCACCATCGCTCTGGAGTTGGCTCAACGGGAGTTTCCGGACTTCGAGGCGCTGGTAGCAACCCACATCGACACCGACTTTCTGCACAGCCACCTGATCGTGAACAGCGTCAGCTTCCGGGACGGCCGCAAGCTCCACCAGAGTGCCACGGACCTGCAGGCCCACCGGCTGTCCAATGATGAAATCTGCGTCGCCCACCATCTGTCGATTCTTCCACCGCCGCAGAAGCAGGTCCAGCAGAAGCGGATGGGCACCCGCGAGTACCGCTCCGCCGCCAAGGGCGAGAGCTGGAAGTTCCGGCTGATGAACACCATCGACCAGTGCATGCGGTACACTTCCACCAAAGACGAGTTCATCTCTCTGATGGAGAGCGAGGGCTATCAGGTGCGGTGGACAGACAGCCGGAAGGACATCACTTACACCACGCCCCAGGGCATGAGGTGCCGGGATGACCGGCTCCACGAATCGAAGTACACAAAAGGAGGTCATGGAATGTGAGTTCCGAGTCCGGGCGGAGATTATCTACAGAGGAACTGAAACGGCTGAATCAATCCAGCAAGGCAGCTCCCCCCCACCGATGGTGCTGCTGCGAGAGGCGGACTGGAAAGAACTGCTGGATCGTCTCGAGGCCAGCGTTGCGGCACAGGAGGCCCTGCTGCGGGCGCTGTCCCAGCAGATGGGGCAGCGCCCCACCCAGGAGCAGACGGAGGCGCTGGCACGGGATGTGGCCTAGATTCGGGAGGAGTGGAAACAGGCTGGGAAGAAGAGAGCTTTCTATCTCGCCGCCCAGTCTCTGGACCGCGCTATCGGTCTCGATCTGGCTAGCCCTGATCCTGCTGGCGGCCATGGTTGGCATGGTAGTCTTGCAGACGATTTGGTCCGGCTTGGCCGCACTCTGGAGGGTGATCCAGACGCTGTTCCTGTGAGAGACGCCACCACCATGCATCAGCACGCTGACCGGAAAACGCTTCGGCGGGAGCGTGCGAAGAAAAAATCGCTCATGGGTCACAGGCCAGACGATCGCGAAGATGAAATTGACATGACGATGAAAGGATATTGAAATATGGCAAGTATCAAGCAACTGGACGATCGCAGATTCAAGATCACCGTCAGCAACGGCTACCGGCCTGACGGAAAAAAGATCTGTAAGGCCAAGACCATTCGGGTGCCGGAGAGCATCCCCAAGCGGGGTATCCGGCAGTATGTAGCTCACGAGGCAGAGGAACTGGAGCGGCAGTTCAAGTCTGGTTACAGCGAGGATGGGAATCTGCCCTTTCAGGAGTACGCAGAACGGTGGCTGGCCCGGCAGGTCCGGTATGCCCCCAGCACGTTGGAGAGCTATCGGCGGATGCTTGGAAGGGTGTATCCCTTTATCGGGGGCCATCCAGTTGAACCGGCTGCGGCCGATTGCTCTGGAGAATATGCTGTAGAACTGCGGAAGCGGAAATACCGTGGCAAGCCCATCGACGGGAGGCCACGGTGCAGAAGTACCTGACCGTGGTCTCCGCCGTCCTCACCGATGCCAAGCGGAACGAGATCATTCAGAAGAACCCGGCCCGGATGATCGATCTGCCTCTGACACGCCGTACCACGCAATACATTCCCTCCCCCGTGGAGATTCAAAAACTGCTGGATGTCCTGGCAAAAGAACCCCGTCACTACCGGATGTTCTATCTGCTCTTCATGTGCACCGGCTGCCGCCGGGGGGAGCTGTGCGCCCTCAAGTGGGAGGATTTCAAGTTCAGCAGAGGCAGTCTGCTTCTGACCATCAGCCGCTCCCGCAGCGTTGTCCCTGGGAAGGGAGTCGTGGAAGGAGCAACCAAGAATGGCCGCAGCCGTGAGATCGTCCTCTCCTCCGACCTTCGGGGGTTCTTCATGAGTTACCGTCGCAGGAAAGCAGATGGAGGCCCTGCAGGCGCATCGGGGCATGATTGTTGCTTTCGTAGAAATTCATTTTTCCAAGAAAATTGTGATAGCTTTGCCGACGTGCTTGCGGTATGTTGTGCTTGCAAAATAAGCCTCAACTGTACCGAGGTCAAATGAAAGCGAGGTCATTTTTATGGCAAGCATCCGCAAGCGCGGCAGCAGCTATCTCATCGTGGTGTCCATGGGCTACGACTACAACGGCAAGCGCATCAATCCCCGGCAGAAAAGCGTCCACCCTCCCGCAGAGCTGACGCCCAGACAGGTCGAAAAGTGGCTCAACGAGCAGGCCGTTCTCTTTGAGCGGGAATGCCGTCACACGCCGCAGCCCATCCAGCAACTCACGCTGGCAAAATACATCGACCTGTGGCTGACGGACATCGCTCCCGGCAAGCTGGCCAAGTCCACCATCCGCCGCGACCGGCAGGACATCGAGCGCATCCTCCCGGCGTTGGGCCACTACAAGCTCACAGAACTGCGGCCGGAGCACTTCCGGAATTTCTACGCAGAACTGCGAAAAGTCATCAGCATTGAAACGAAAAAGCCACTCTCCGAGTACACCATTGAGGGCGTGCACGCGACGCTGTGCAGCATCCTCTCTGATGCCGTGGAGGGTGGCTTTCTTTCGCATAACCCGGCTTGGCGCACCTATCGTTACGCCGGGCGCAAGTGCGAAAAGAAAATCGCGGACGAGGAAACGGCGCAGAAGATCATCGCCGCGCTGGAGGGCGAGAGCATCAAGTACGAAACCTACTTCAAGCTCATCATCGCCACAGGAATGCGGCGGGGTGAGTGCTGCGGTCTGAAGTGGTGCGACATTGATTGGGAGCAGCGTTCCATCCACATCTGCCGCAACGCGGTCAAGGTGACGGACGAGGATATCTTCGTCAAAGAACCCAAGACCCGCGCAGGTGACCGCTATGTGTACTTCTCCGCCGAGATGGAAAGTCTCCTGCGGGAGTACCGGCAGGAATGCGCATACATCACCGAAACCTATGACCAGAGAAAACTGACCACCGATGACTTCCTGTTCCGCCGTCAGGGAGCGCAGCTCCCCATGACGCCCACCACCTTCACCTACCGCTTCAAGCTGATCCTCAAGAAGAACGGCCTACCGCAGGAGCTGAACGTCCACTCCCTCCGGCACACCGCCGCCAGTCTGATAATCGCGGGCGGCACGGATGTGGCCACGGTGGCGGGCATCCTCGGCCAC
>VOFI01003701.1_pt1 | contig 36344 bp, 28 predicted proteins | sample 5384131 | NCBI WGS metagenome assembly VOFI01 (sample SAMN12384728, study PRJNA508395) | human gut metagenome | isolation source: healthy gut H | host: Homo sapiens | reverse complement strand
AAAAAAGAAAAATGCAGCGCATAACCCCAAATTATCGGTTCATTGTAATGAAAGCCTTGAGTTACGAAGTTGCTGCCTGCTTCCCCTTATCTCGCCAAAGACCAACTAAAACAACGCAGTGCAGTAGTTCTCATGGGAACGCAGACAAGCTATGTTTTGACAGGCAAACAGCTTAGCAGATATAAAAATATCTACTACCCTGCATTTACTTATGTTAGTCTTTGGCGTTGACTGCCGCCAAAGACACGCGCTCTTTTCATAGCCATAAACTTACTTTATCCATCATTTTTAATCCTCACGCACAGTCGCTGCAATACGGAAGTTTGAATACACCAGCCTCTATTATGATGCAAAGATGGCCTCAACAATGAAGTCATTTACACTTTGCTGTAGCACTGCTTTGTGTCTCTGTGTAAAGCTTTAGCAGCAACACATACGCTTAACTCTTTCTTCGAAGCTACCACGTTTCTTGCTCTCAAAGTGAGCCATCGTTGGCGAGCCTCAGCACACTTAAGGCGGAATTTTGCAACTTTTCCTCAGCTTTTGGCCGCAATGCGTCACCGAAAGAGCCGGTATTTTCCGGTGCGTACATGTTATGTGCGGCTTTTCGCATCTCCGGATAAATTGTAATGTTTTCATGTTCGTGTGAATTATCGTTTTTATGGCGCAAAGGTATATTATTTAATATACTCTCACAAATGTAATAGTATATAAATATTATACTATTAACATTGTTTAGTATATCATATATTATAAGCGTATATAACGTTTGAGTACATGATATACTAAACAATGTTAATAATGTAATATTCTCTTCTATTACATTCAATAATTATGTAATACTCGCTCACAATGAAGTATATACATTATACTATTAACATTGTTTAGTATATCATATATTATACGTATATAACGTTTGAGTATATTTTGCATTATATCTTTAAGAACAATGTTATGAGAATCAAAAGAACTATTAAAAGAAAACAGGGTGTACACAACAAGATTAGCCAGACATGGTGTGTTTCTTACCAATCCATGAAACAGACCTTAACGCCCCATCGGTTACACAGCTACTCTCGAAAAAGATAAAGCCACCGCCCTAAACGTTCCTATGTGGCAGTTATTCGCATCCCCTGGAAGAAGTAGCCAAAACAGGCTGGTGACAACGAAACATGCCCTTACTGCGGTCAACCGATGTTAAAACAACAATAGAAAAGGTTAAAGGTTAAAACGCTAAAATCAAAGATTATGATACTCATTAGTGAATCCGCCGAATATATGGGCAAACACTAATTTTGTGTACGTTCAACAATGGAGAAAGAAGAAAAGTAGATTTAAACGCCACTTAAGTATCCAAAGGGCTTGAGGAACTGTTGGAAAGCGAGTTTGAGCGGTACGGGGTTGACGTCACTGTATTTTGAGCCAACGGTGCGGATATATAGCCCCGAATATCTGTAAACGAGAACGAAACACCATGTTAGATGATGATGTGCGTCAAACGCACCCCATAAAAGATAATTTAGGTAGAACACAACATATCAAGGCATACAAGGCATAAGGGCATTAGATGAATATTGCAAGGAAACAGCTTAGCAAGGCTTCGACGTCTTATCATAGATGCGGAAATAGCCTCATTTCAGAAATACCTGTTGCTGTTCCAGAAGATTAATAAAAAAGCCCCGTTCGTTTTATAGTCCGGGGCTTCATTGTCTTAATAAACGGCCACGCCTCACGGCGGTACACTATCTTTAGAAAGTAGCCGCGGAAAGCTCTTAGTGATGTTCCACCGCTACCCGTATCTTATCGTATTGCTTTTGTCCGGCCGCTGTCACACCGGAAGTATTGCCTCATCAATGAAGCGTTGATACTCGGCCAACTCTGCAACCTTAGTAACATTCATACAGGAATGAGAAATAATTGAAAAAGACTGCATATCATATTTGTAAGTAAACCCAGTTCCGGCACCTTCTTGCCTTCTTCTGCCTGCATCTCCTTTATTTCCTCATACGCTTTCATCATATCTTCTTTGCAGCTTCTGCCGTATCTCCATATCCAGCCAAACCAAAGCCAGGCAAATCTTTCCTCTACAAAGCATGAGTAATACCCATCACTCGCCTTTTCCATGATTACAGTTACTTTCATATCCATTACTTTAAAATAGGAGTACGGGCACTATTACCGTACCCCATTGCCTCAACATTTACGGTCATCTTTTCAAGTATGAAGGCGCAAAAGGTCGGGGGATTACTCCCCAAAAGAACCTTTCTTGCTTTACGTTCCATTCCGGTAGGTACTTCTTGTTTCATGCCCTTTGACAAAAGCAAATTTGTTTCCCGTTTTAGGACTGTACCAAATATCGGGTTTGCCCCATGCCTAAGAACGTAACAACCTGCTGCGGTAAGTTCCGCAAAAACTGATTGTACTTCATAAATGTAAAGACCGTTTTTATTAAGACGCTACAAATATAGCGTTTTTGCTATAATCCACCAAATTAAAACATAGCTTTTTCGTTATATTTTCATGGTAGGGGGATGGTTTTTTACATACTTCCCGCATTGCCATGGTTCGTTTTTTGTTCCTTATCGGCTCATTAAATATTAAAAACGGAACATTTTAGCGGTGGTTGTCTCAAAAAAATACGGGTATGATAATTTTTATATATGAAAAATAGGATATTTTTGAACCGAATACACTATCTTTGTCCCGGTGTCAATAGGGTAATTAGTTTATAATCATTCATCAGATTACAGGATACAATAAAAAGTTCGGTAGTATTACCGGGCTTTTATGATTGTTGAGCTATTGTATTACTTTGTAAATAATATCTCTCCCCTTCCTGGTGCTTCCCCCAATTGTTGACCGCTATCACTTAAATTGCTCACCGGTAACCACTGCACGCCCGCTACTGCCAACAAGATTAGCATTTTTGTTATATTTCACGCAAATACAATAAATAACTAACCCCGTTAGTGGAATTGTCCTAACGGCTGATAATAAATTAGCCGACATGCAGATACCCATATCGGCGGATTCTGATTCTGTAGATAGTTCATTTCCGTATTAGACTTCGATTAGCCCAATCGCAAAAATGCGATTGGGTGAAAAAGCCTTTGCAGAGAACGAAAGCCATAGGTCAAAAATGACCAATGGTGAAAATCAATTACATTGCATTTAGCCACGTAGGACAGCGCAGAGCGTCGATTACTCATCAGGAAAGGGCCGTTTTCCACCATTTCCATCACTATTTACGAACAAAAATTAAGGGACGAACAAAACAACGGGCGCCGATTACTTCATCAGGAAAGGGCCGGTTCCCCACCATTTCTCACTATTTACGAACAAAAAATTAAGGGGACGAACAAAACAACGGGCGCCGATTACTCATCAGGAAAGGGCCGGTTCCCCACCATTTCTCACTATTTACGAGCAAAAAATTAATTGACGAACAAACAACGGGCGCCGATTTACTATCAGAGAAAGGGCCGGTTCCTCACCATTTCACACTATTACGAGCAAAAATTAATTGACGAACAAAACAACGGGCGCCGATTACTCATCAGGAAAGGGCCGGTTCCCCACCAATTCTCACTATTTACGAGCAAAAAATTAATTTGGACGAACTACAGAATGGGACTCATCATTTTTTTATCTGTTATAGAGCTTCTTTCCGCTTGCGTTGGTATTTTTTTGGGCTATAAAGCTCCATAATGAGACCAAGGTTATAAAGCCACCGGGGATGTAATTCATTTCGGAATTATCAGCCAAAAACGGGAATTCCCGCAACGGGCTTAGTTGATGCATGAAGCGCCTTGCTTTGGTATTTGCACCGTGGCTTCCCCCGGTTTCTACTTTGTGGTGTAACGACCGCAAAACCGAATCAAGTCCTAAACAAACCGAATTGCCCGGACACCATTTCAATTGTTTACGGTACAGTCAAAAAAGACGTTGTTATTTATCAGTCCTTTTTGATATTAAAACCAACCCTTTTTTTGAGAAAAAGAAAATGCGTTGTATCTTTGCAGTGCTCAATATAAAACTCGAAAATGCAGGTCGTGAACTTGTGCATATAGCGTGCAGGTTATTTTATGACCTCACTTAAGATATTTAGGTGCTATCGTACCCCCCGCTGTGTGAAGTATTAATGTACTCCACAGCATTTTCGAGATGTGTTGAGCAACGGAAAGGCGGTAGCACTTTTTTTTATTTTATTGTATGCTCAATAATCTTGAAAATAACAAATCTTCCAATTTTGGACAAAGGAAGTTCCATAACATTTCAGAAAGGCGATTGTGTTATGGTAAGAAAGGCGAGAGTTCCGCAAATTTTGTGGGCTTTTTTTTTTTTTTATGTCCGCAACAAAAACATATACGGTTTCATGCCCCCGTGTCAATGGTTAATGCCTTGACTGCCTTTCGGTGTAGCAACGGGTCAGTGTGAAACCGTTCTCTTTTTATACAACAATTTTATAAACAAACGTTTTAATTAGTAATGCTCTACACTGATAAAAAAATGGTTTGTCGGGGAATAATAGTATCCGGCAAACAATGCCCAACGGTACGAAAACCGCTATCACTCTTATTTTGGTGTTCCTCACCTTCATTAATCCCGTGTTATTTAGTCATTCCTGCTGCTTTGTGTGGCTATATTCTTTCAAAGGAGGATGATAATGCTACACAGTTCGAATCCGACTACCCGCCAGGGCAATAAGGCGCCGGCTATTCATTAACCCTTTATTATCCTGCATACCATGCGGGAGCCATCGACACGCCCGTAACCCTTTCATCATTGAAAGACCGGGATTTGAACAACCCAAAAAATCAAAAGACAATGGAAAAGAAAGACCTGATAAACCTGGACATCGAGGTTAGAAAATATTTAGACCACATGACAGAATTCATCCTGCTTTTAAAAGAAAACGTAAAACGGCTGGAAAAACGCGTTGAAGAGCTGGAGAGCTGCAAAGCCCCAAACAGCGGAATACAGCAAAGAGACGGGACATCCGGAGAAAGAATGTTTGTTTCCAAGGGAAACCCGCACATGAGGTTGATAATGAAATAAGACAATACATTACCCTTTAATAAAACGCATATATGATAAAGAACATGCTATTTCCCTACGATAAGGAAGAATATCTAAACCGGTTTGTATCCGCCGCCGTATATACTTGCCTGTATCGGATAGGTGACTATATGAAGCAGGCCAAAAACGATGCTTCTGGCTTATATCTTAAAAAGGCTATGACTGAACACAAGCACCTGGTAAAGCTTAGGAGAAAATCAGGATAGAAGCCCGGAAGCCTCAACCTGAAAGAAGCAATGAGAGAAAAACGAATATTGTCTTTTTCAGCCAATGGAAAGAAAAAATAACCTTTTGCACTTTACAGGGTGCAGCTTGAAGCCTGCCGATACAGGTCGGTAGGCAAAACGGAGAGGAGGTGTTAGTGTAGAAAAGTCAAATGCAAGATAGAAACAGCAAAACTTTATTTTTTCTGTCGCTATATCATAAGAAACGGTAAGCGGATTTATCAAACATTCCAAATACTTTTCTTTCTTGGTAGACAGTAAAGAAAGTGGCGTAATGCCGTTTGTGGGGATGTGCAGGCATCCCCTTTTATTTACAGCCCCTCTTTTTCAATTTATCAAGAAACTTACTATCACCCGGAATAATCCGCACCGGCTGAATGATGAACTATCCGCCCTCTCGTTTGACTTGTATTCTATCCTAACCAATAATTCAGTTTGAAAGTTCAATAAATCATCATTCCGACCGTATATCCAAATCAAGCAGATAAAAACATGTCGTTATTGCCGTTTCTTTCCGCTCTCATCGGCTTTTTCCGGTTGAGGCGATAACTTGTGCTATGAGCCTCAACATGAAAAATACGGGCTTATTTGGGCATATTGTCTGTAATCGTCATACAGCTTGCATCCGGTTTTCTTGACACGTAGCAGGAAGTTTGGTAGCCCCACTCACACATCACACCACCAGTTTTGTTTTGCCATGTTGTCTTCTTTGGTTTTGGGCTTCAGTAAGGAGCACGGCTGATTGTAGTATCGCAATAAAAGAGCATCAGTGAGAACGGTATCTATCTGAACTATATATTTCCTTTCGGCGGTCTTTCCATTGTTGTACATTGCTTCGCGACACAAACATTATTCTTTTCCCCTATGCGGGCTTTTCTTTATTGTCGAGCATACTTTTTTATCACCGAAGATAATAATGCCAAAATCGGACTTATTCTACGCTGTTACCGATACATGGCGCTCATGTTTGATACGGTATGGTAGATGTACGGCAGCTTTCCGTGTCTTTCTGCCGCCTCTAATGTCGTTTTTCGGGTGTTTCTTCTTGTATGAGCGTACAGATACGTGGTAACGGTAGTATAGTGTATCGTAGACTTTTCGCCATATATATCACCCTGTGGCCTATTCGTTTTCCTGGCGTAGTCGTTAACCATCATGCGATAGTATCACGTAGCGACATCGGAGCCAGCGGTTCCAGGCAAAGCATTTGTTGCGTGAACGTTCAATGGCATTAACGCGCTGTTCAGCTCTGCAACTTTAGCATACTCACACGCTTTTATTGCTTTCTCCATAGCGTTAAAGGCCTCGATAAATCTAAGCTTCCATAGAAGAACATCGCGGACGTTATTAAAACTCATAACCAACATGCACAAAGCCGTCACGTGTCATTACGTACATTCTCCTTACTTCCCCTTTTTCGTCCTTATAAGTTGTTTCGGCAAACGGGCGAACTTTTGCGCCCGTTGATTCAAGTTGAACTTAACAAGGACATCAACAGCTTTATTACATCCTTATGTTTCTTTCCGAACTTTTCAGATACCAACAAACTGTTTGTAAGCGCCTGGTTGTTCTCACCACGAATACAATATCATTCATAATCTGATTATTTTAAATTTATAGTTCATCCCACCAATCATATTGCCTGCTATACCGTTTCTTTCCGCTCTCATGGCTTTCTTCGGTTGAGGCGATAACTTGTAAGCAAAAGCCTCAACAAAAGGGAAACGCGCCTGCCTTGTATTTCCCGCTGTAATTATCTTTGGCTTCCCTTTGAAGTCGTACCGACTTCCCATCCGGGAAGTATAAGACAAGTTACCTAATATACCGTTTAATCAAATGGTTTTTGTAAACGCCCGATTATTTTTCATGATTATTTGTTGATTTTCAATTATTTTGACTTCCGCTCCATTTTGGAGCCTTTTAACATTTGGCTGCATCCGTTAACAAATCCACAAACTACATTTATATTCAACTTCTTTATTATCAGACACATATCTAAATTTGTGCTTTATACTGTCCCTACTCCCGGACAAACGCACGCGCCTGTTCTGACTGCTTTTTGGTGATTTCTCGTATCGTACAGTTCTTTATAGGACAGGTATTTATCCGCCCTGAACCCATTATATACCGGGCCTTTTCTATTTGGGTGGTGCCTCCAACATCCGCCTCTATTTTTGGGGAATGATATACTATCCCAATCCTTATAAAACCGCTCTGTAAGCCTATTTATAAAATCAAGGCTTATAAAGGTGGATAATGGTATGCTTTGCCGCCGAACATGGTTTCTATACGGAGAATATTTCCATCTATGGGTTTACCCTTATTCCGATACTCAAATGTCTTATCGTACATCTTAAACACTTTCTTTATATTCTTACTCTTTTCAGTGGTTCTCTGTCTGTCTTTCTCATAATTGGCATCATTAAAGAACTCCTTTTCGTTTTTTCCCCGCCGATAGAGGCTGCAACGCTGATATACTTCAAAGCCTCAACCTCAACCGGGATATTAAGCCCTATTTCAAAAATAAGACACTTTTATTGCCTCATTAATGCCTATGCCGATACGGTCGAACAACAGATGAATGGTTTCTACAGCCTGGGACATGGTGAAAAAAGCCGGAGTTATCCAGCCGCCCGCCGTGCCATTTGCTATAAAGGCTATGCAGGCTACATGTAATCCGCATACGCGTACCTCTTTATACTCATCTCAACACGCTTCAAATCTGCTTTCTTTAGGGCTTTTATAATACAGTTCCTTTCCTTCCGTACATTCAGTCAGGCGGTTGTGTTCCACAATGAACGGAACCGACATTTCCGGTCTGACCTTTACGTTAAATATCACCCTATCAAACATAGCATTCCCATATAAAGAGACACAGCACAGCAAACAGAAGCACCGGAAAACCGTTATATCTGATTGAATGACGGTTCGATACGGCGCCATTCGTTCATGTCGTCTTTCTCCTCAAAGTAAAAACGGATTATTGTACCCTCTACTGTATTACTTTCCCTAAACAGTTGCATGATTTCCGTATATTCAGTATCGTTGAAATCCGGCTCCAGCTCATAAAGGCGGGGAAATAGATTTATAGTCGAGGTCTCCGTATTCATTACGCTGCAAAAGAGACATAGCCAGCTTGTAAATAGGATTGCTCTCACTGTCACCGCGTTGTTTTATCCAATCGCTCAGGTAATCAATCAGGCGTTTTTCGGCAATGTCGGCACGTTCATCGAAACGCTTTACCCGGTTTCCGCTTCACTTGTATGCGGGAACGTGTCGTTATTTACTGTAAACCCCAATTGTTCATCACGTTTTAGTTCTCCATACTCTTTCAGGGTATTATAATAGGTTTCGGCCTCATCGCGAAAGCCAGCGTTTGAACGTTTGACCGTCTTTTATACTTGCGCAACCTCTTTTCTACAGAGGATATAAAACGGGCACGTATTCTTTTTGGTAATTCTTGCGTTTGGCGGTTTCTTCCTGCTTCTTTTTGGCCGACAAGGCACGTAAAAGGAATCACGCTCTTTTGTCGATAGCTTATCTATATCCATAATACCAATATTTTTTAAATGAACTATCCGTTAACAGCCCTCAAAGCCTCATCTATGGCCTTTTTGTATAATAAATACGGGTTCCTATTTTACGGGATTTTATTATGCCGGCTTTAGCCCATGTATCAACGTTACAAAGAGACACGCCTAACATGTCGGCGGCTTCTTTACGTTTATACAAGCCATCTTTTGGATTCGCATTCTGTCGGAGTGGATATAGGTAGTATATTTGCCAGCTTTTCATCCAGCAGGCGGGAAAGTACCTTTTTCTACGTCATTCATTGTACACTGCTGAATGAGTAAGGCATTAGAAGATAAAGTTTTTTTGCATCCATAACAATTCTGTTTTTTTATTATCATGGATGCAAAATATAGGCTTTTTGAAAAAAATAGCGTGTAACGTGACACATTTCATGGGGTGAACGTGACACATTTCAAGGGGATTAACCCTGCGTTATCTTCCCGTTTTCATATTTTAATCCGATAAGGGAGCATTTTTCTTTGATACTATCTATGTTTCGCTTGAAAGATTACCATAAAAACCGCGCTGTCTTATATTATTAGAGGTACCCCCACAAAGCCAAAGAGATAAACGAAGCGAAGCTTTATTATCCGGAATACCGAAAACTCCGGCGGCACGTAATAAGGCTGTTAAAACATCGCATTGAACCCTTGCTGTAGCGCCAGCCGGCCTTTCTGGGTTCACCCTGTGTATTATTGCACAAATCTGTATCCTCTGTTTCTTCCAAACCAAACATACGCCAGTCTAAGCCGGCTATATCAGGTACCCCAGCCGGCAATAATTCCAGGTATTCGTACATAAGATATTGATATGTTACCTTTGACAATGATTTATCCAATATCTTTTTTTATATCTATATCATAATCAATAAAAATAACATATAATTCGCAAAGAAATTTCCACCCGCTAAATAGGACAAACATCTTTTTTGGAGTATATTATTCTATTCGCACTTTCCATAGGAAGAAAAGGAAATGTACCCGTTTTTGTATACCGGATGCCACCGCTGATAAAAAAATCGCTAACCTTAAAATGCCTGCAATATAATATAGGAGTAAACCTGCGTATGATTTTCGTTGCAAGTATATTGCGTTGCTCCTGATTTGACTGTAAAATATACTATCTACGGTTTTGGCAAGGTCGGTAGGATATTGTTCATAAAAAGAATAAATTGGCTACCTTTTTTATACACATTTCATCGAGAACCTGGCCTATAGAACATCTGATTCGCAAAACTCATTCTCCGTTCTGCTTATAACCTTATTGGGGTATGGATAGTTTAAAATATTTCGCACATGAATTTAAGACTGTCGCAACAATCATAGATAAAGTTTTCTACACTCTCAAAATTGAAATTATATCTCATCACACTATTTTTAATAAGTTACCGTTCTTTCTCCAATGCTCCATGAGAAGTTTTGCATGTTCTTCTTTCGTCACTTTGATATATTTCAAAAACTACTTTCAGTCTTATGCCCGGTAATCCTCATTATGCTGATACTTGGGGAAACCGGATTTATACAAATTGGTTGCAAAACTTCTTCGGGCTGTATGTGAGGAAACGAGCTGCCACTTTTCATAAATAGTAGTTTGCTTTTTGCCACCTTTGGTTATTGATTTCATTACATTTCCATCAGTCCGGCTTCCCTACATACATCTTTCAAATTATCATTGAATTTCTGATTGCTTATATTGCCTGGAAGATTGCCGTTATACTTCTCCCAAATACGTAAGAATACCGGATGCAAAGGGATGGTTACAAACTCATTCGTTTTCTGTTGTTGAATGGTTATCATCCGTCTTTTATATTTTCTTCTCTGATACGTGTAAAATCAGAGAACCGTAAGCCGGTGTAACAACCAATGAGAAACAAGTCCCGTGTCCGTTCCAACCGGGGAGAATGCGAAAAATCAAAGGACGCAAGTATATCGAGTTCATTCTCACTCAAAGCAACAGACTGGCTCTCCTCTGATACATTTTTGAATAGTTGATATTTAGTGTTATCTGTTAGTTCCTGCTCATTGGCCGCTTTCATTACAGCCTTAAGACTTACTGTTTTGTGCCAAATTGTATTAGTGCTCAAACCAAGCTCCTGCAGGAAAAGCAACAAAATCATTGAAAAAGACTGATTTATACTCGGAACTCCAACCGTATTCTCCTTTTCTTCTCGTATTCTTTGAATGTAGTAATAGGTACGGGCATACTCGCGTTTGGTCTTATAGTCGATAGTCTGGCCGCCTCTACGGGGCTTACCCTGGTATCACATAACCGGATAAATTCTTCAAAGAACGAATGAAAATCATGTGCGGCCGCAACTTTCTTTCCGAAGTGAATATCAAGGAAATTTCTAAGGCTGTCTTTAGTAACAGGCTCGCCCTTTGTCGTTGATTCCGCAATGAAAGTGATTATTTTCCGCTTCAATACTTTTAAGGGCTGCGTTAATCTCGTCCTTATTGACACAATACTTTGAGTTTTTAACACACTCTTTCTTTTCATCCCAAAACAAAGGTTCTATTTTCAATGGTGTAGCATACATAAGCTTTTTCATTTCTGCCAAAAGGAAGTTATGTATATGGTTTTGCTCATTGTCGGAATCTGTATCACGAATGAGAAATTTTACATTTGCCATATTTTATACTTTTAAATCCGAAATCAAAGATACATGATTAGCGGAACAAAACTACATTTGTTCCGTTTTTGTTCCGCAAAATCTTTGTTTTATTTATTTTGTCTTTGTTTCTCTTTGCTTACACTATTCATATAACATTCTGATAATCACACAATTTAAATAAGAAACGACAAAAATAAAAAAAAAAGTAGAAAAAGCGGGGTGCAAGTCGCCTCATTCCGACACGAAAAAACCACTGTAAAAGCAGTGGTTTTTATTTATATTATCACCCGCAACATCAGATATAAGGTTCTTTGGCAGTACCTTGCAACACTATCTCGAACCGCTCCCCCACTGCGGAATCTTCTTTACTTGTGCACTGAGCTGCCAGATAAAGGTAAAGAGGTAAAGCATGCAAAAAAAGGCAAATCTCTTGAAATGTTCCATAATCTTTTATTTAAAATACGGTTTCATCGTTGAAGCGTAATGCCCATTATTCCTATCACCACCTCATTGGAGAGTGTCTCCAGTACAAGATGCGAAAGCTTTTTTCCCTGCATTCAACGGCATTTCCAACAGTACGGCGGCACCACCGTCCACCTCGCGAGACACTCCGGTAAAGCCAAGTTCCTCACCGAAATTATTGCTCAGTTCACCGGTCTTCAGACGCAGGCGATAGAGAGACGGTGCATGACGGTTAAAAGACTTTCCATCTTCAAAGAATATCTGTTCGATGGGCGGCCAGTTGTCCGGATTTACCAAAGACAAGGTGTCGCAAGTACCGTCTTCATAATACACACGGATTACGCCATTGTCGATATGGCACTGCATGTGTTAGTACTGCCTGCCATTAGTAAATAGGCACGGGAAGCCTTGCCTTGCAGGGGAATTTGCAGACTGTCCGGATAATTGTCCCAAAGAGAGGTGAAAGCAATGTTATGCCCTTCGGCAGGAGTACGGAAAGGTATCCCGAGCTTTGTCTCCAACAAGCCTTTACGCACAGCGGCACGCAAACCCGAATCATCTATATCTGCTGTCTTCAGCGGATGACACCACTCGCCTATTCCCTGTTTGGGCAACTGCAACGTGGTGTACGGAGAACGCGGCGACAGGTATTCATTGCGGAAAATATCCGTTACATTCGCATTGAACACTTTCTGCATATCGACTGGAGTGCATCGGGCTGAATCGACTGCTTTAAAATCACCTGCCGGAACAGGTTTCTTACCCCTATTGGATACCGGGTGCTCTACCGGCGCCCACCATTTCATCTGTCCCTGTTCCATAGCAATGAAACTGACGGGGCCCGCCTTACGGACGCGAGTCGCAGGATAAAAGCATCGACAGAAGCAGGAGCTTCAAAGCAACTCTCCTTCCCAAGCGACATTGATTGTTACCTCCTCACCGGAAGCAGCAGGAACGGAAACGGAAAGCATGGGCCGTCCAACTGAATTTTCAACCAGTCTCCACGCTGCATTCTGGCCGTTTACCATCAAACGCGCCACAGCCGAACGACGTGCAGGGAATTGCAATTCCAGATTCCGTACGGCAGGCAAACGGTGTGTAGCGGTATAAAGCGAACAGTCGCGGGAAGAATACTTACCGGTAGCCGCTTCGCCCGCTTTAAAGTCAAAGTCGATATCCGGCGTATGCAGTGAAGCATACTCCCACTCTTCCGGGAAACCGGGTTTTATCAGCAGACGACCGTTCAAAGCATCGGGCAAGATTCCGTAAAGCCCCTGAATCAATGCGCGGGAAGCCACTCCGATAGGGTCGCCGAAGTCGCGGTAACATTCGCCCCGGGCAGCATCATAGAAACTTATCTGCCCGAAATTGCCCGGACTATCGCCCAGATACATGCCGTCCAGAACAGAACTTTTCAGCAATTTGAAACCTGCCTCTCTACGTCCTGCCTGAAAATAAGCGAGCGACGTGTGCATCACTTCGGCAAAAGCCACATTGTTAATGCTCCATAAATACGGCATCCAGTCGGTAGTGGCCACAGTGGCATACTTTCCGGCATTGACGGCAGCACCCGCTGCCTTCAACTGTTCCTGCCAATGAGCGTACGGGCCTGCATTGACAGGCAAAGCAGCATCGGCGGCAAGCACGTCATCCGAAGTCACGACAGGAATATGAGGAATTTCACGGTCTATGTAACTTGTGGCAAGATATGCCTGAAACGAATCGGCCACATCGCTGTCGAGAGCGTGATAGACGGTCCATACGGCAGCATCTTCATGCAGACGGCGATGGCCCATGAAATCTTGGAATTCCGCCCAATGTCCTCTCTCCGGCAACCAGAGACGGGTGTTGAGCGCTTTCAATATCTTATCGGCCTCTTCCCGATAGGGTGTGGGGTCTTCGCCTATCTTCTCAGCAATCAGTGCAGCCAGTTTATTGCCGCGATAGTTATAGGCAGAGCTGTGCGTAACGGCGCCACTGTTACAATACAGCGCATCGCTTGCCCAAATGCAGGCGTAGGCATCGTACAAGCCGTCGTTGTCCGGGTCGAAGTTGCGTTTTTCCCAAGCAAGATGCAGTGTCAGCAACGGCCACATGCGACGGGCATACTCAAGGTCGCCCGTCCAGTTGAAGTGCCACAACAGTTCGTCTATGTAACAGATTCATGTCATAATGGTGCATCTGATTGTTACGGCGAGGATTGCGGCAGATATATCCATTGCTGTATTGCGGCGTTCCCCATATCTTGGCCGAACGTGCAAGCGCAAGGGCAGAATCCTGTGCCGGATGCGAAATCGTATTGGGAACTTCGGTCACCTGACTGGCAGCATAGTTGTCAAAATGAGTGCGTGCACGGTCGTGCCAGCCCAACACATCGCCTACGTATGCGGCACGCCAGCCGCTCAACGGCATACGCCAGCCGACAGCTCCATGCAGCCACACGCCCTCTTCCCCCCAGATACCGTCGGCAGCAACAGCAAGTGCACCGCCAAGCGTATTGAAATAAGGATCGGGAGTAGTGATTCTGATGCGTTCGGCCAGTTCACGGCAAGCCTTTTGAAGGGCAAGATACTGTACACCGCCATCCCGCATTTCCTTCAGTTCATTACCGGAAATACCCACATACAAATGCCCGTCGGCCGGAAAGCGGCATTTCAGTGTTTGCAGCACTGTGCCGTCTTCTGCCGGCTCAAAACATCCCGGCGGGTCTGCCCCCATATCTCCGCTACGGGAAAGCTTCTTCCGGCGGATAGGCGAATTCAACACTTCCAGCTCGCAGCCGGCAGGCAACTCACCGGAAAGCTCCCAAACGGCCATCTCTTCCGTAAGACTTGCCAATACGGAAACTTTCAGGCTGCAATTTTCTCCCCATGCCTTGTCTTTCAAGGCATACGTACGCGTACCCGGATTATAACGCGCCTCGCACCAATCGGTTTCTTCCAACGGTGTAACCGTACCGTCCGGCAGATGCAAGCGAAAACGGATATTACGGCAGTCGTTCTTGACATACGTGGCAAATATCGGACGGTCGCCGGTTTCCAGGCGCCATGCCGTATGTCCGCCATACAAAGCACGTGTGTAGCGGTTCTTGCCGTTGACGCAGACAAACTCTTCACCGGACGGCAAGTATTGCAACATACGGGGAGCTCCCCGCTTATGGTCATTGTAGGAAGTGGATTCTATCAAATCGCCTGCTTTCTTCGGAGTTTTAGACGAAGAAGCATATTGCGCATAAGACCCCAAAGGGATAAACAGAGTAAAAATAATTGCAAAAACAGAAATACGGTTCATAAGGTTTTATTTAATTCAAAGGATAAAGGCATAACTGAAAGCCATTCACTATACGATTGAAATACATTCAGTATACGACTGAACCTATATCAGTCGTATACTGAATGCACCCCTTCTGCAAGCTATTCAGAAAAGGGGTAGTACGGAGTAGTCCCAGATTAGTTATATATAATAATATTTATATACAAAGAAGCGGTTACGGCATCGGCTTCAATCCTTCCCAACGCACATCCCATGTACCGTCTTGCGGGAAACCGGGATTCTTCACCTCACACCCGTCCCAACCGGCACACATCAGCGCTACGGCAGTCAGCAAGCCGCCATTGCCCGGCAGGTAGCAACGCAGACGTCCGTCCTGATAATTGTGTCCGTTCAACAAGTAAGTATTGGTGCGCTTATCCATCAGCAAGGCACCTACAGCCTTTTCGGGCTCACCCAACCGAGTGGCATTCATAGCGGTCATCGGGTAATCCCAGCCCCATGTCTTGCCCCAGTTCCAGTTGTCCCACACCCAATGAAGCGTATTCTTCATATAGTCGGCACGTATCAGCTTGTTCATCGGCAGGATACCCACAGAGCCAAGCACTGCCATGTGGTCGCTGGTGAAACGGATATCCTTGTAGGTATCCACTGCATTTTCGGCAGCCAGATAAAGGCAGTCTTCATTATAGGCCAGCGGAGAGAGTTTGTCTATCATCTCATCCCATTCCAGATTACGCTTTTCACCGGCACGTTCACGCCACTGCTGAGCCACATTCATGGCATAATGCCAGTAAGAGAGTTCGAACGGCGGATTGATGGTAGTAGCCGCACGCAATGTTTCTTGTGCGGGAATAGCGCCTTTCAGGATAAAACGTCCATGGAATTCATCGTAAGTGGCGAAAGAATACATGAACTTTGCAGTTTCCTGCACCAGATGATTGTATTTCTTAATCACCTCATCCGAAGGATTGGCACGGTAAACGAGTTCGGCCAAATAGATAAAATGCGGTTGCTGCCAAATCAAGAAACTGCCTACATTAGACGGAGCTTCCGTTCCGCTGGGATCGGTCATTTTCATCCAACGCACTCCGTCGAATCCCTGACGGCGGCCTATCTCACGGGCAACAGGTTCTACCGTTTCGTACCAGCCGAGTGTGCGGTCCAGCAATTCGGGATGCCCCCAAAGTGCCTGCCAAGCCTGATGCCACCATATCATTTCGAGGTGGAACTTGCCAAACCATGAATTGTAGGTTAGCCCTGTTTCCTGCGGCGGAACACTGCCTGCCGACTGAATCGCGAGCAGGTATTGGCTCAATACGACACGGCGTTCCAGTTCTTTGGCACGCGGATCCGTGCAATGAGAGAAGTCAACGGCAGCACCGTTCTTCCAGAAATTGTTCCAATAGCTGTTGCCGGCTGCCAGAGTTTCGGCGAAAGTAGGCAGAGTATCGGCAGAGGTATAGACAGCCGGTTCACTCTCGAATAGAGTTCCGGGAAAAGCGGACGTAAACTTGCAAGAAAAAAGCGAGTTTATCTTCCGCCGGTATCAGTACAAAATAGTTTGCAGACTTCTCCTTGAGGGAAGCTTTTTCCTTCCCAACGCAGAGATACATAATAAACGGTAGAATCGAGGTGTACGTTTGAGAACCGCACTTTGCGCATTCTCAAAGACTATATCTGTAGTGTGTTTGTTGTTGGCATCCCAATTGCAGGCATCATCGGCATGAGCGCCCGTAGGGTATGGAAAATGCAGTTTCACCCCTGCACGTGCCGGACTGGTGATACTGGCTGAAATCATGTCCATTTGCGGATGACATACGGTCTGTACATCAAAGGCGTTGCCTTTCAGTGTGAAGTGACTGTTGATGACACCGTTCCACATATCCAATGTCTGGGCAATATCGGTAATGTCAGAAGTCTTCACATCATCGCCCAACTCCAGTCCCACGATACCCAAATGCAGGCGATGAGGGTTCATGCGATACCAATTGGAAGCTTCTTTCTGACGTCCGTCTTCTTTAAACTGACAAGCGTATATTTCTTTATGTCCACGACCGAAATCGTGTTCTTTCAAGTATTCTTCCGGTTTATATTTATTGGGATTACCGAAACTATGCCAGCCCCATTGACTTTGCGTACCCAATGGCACACCTTTCTTATATACTAAGGGAAAAGTCTGGAGACCGGTAGCATCCACTGTAAAGGCAAACTCACCGTTGCCGACCGACAATGATGCCAATGAATCAAACGAAGATACCTGAGGGTTGTTACGGGCAACCAGCGCCTCACGATCTATCGGCGCTTGCTTTTCCGAACCGCAAGCTGCCAAGACGACTGCAAGTAGAGAATAAAACAGTTTTTTCATGGTATTTTTAGTGTAAGTAATATATCTCATAGTTGTGAACGAAGCAAAGATAACGCATTTCCGCCAAACCGATTCTGTCCGGTTTGGCGGAAATGCTAAGAGAAATGATTATCGGGCATACACTGCCCAAGCTGTCACAGAAAGTCAAATGCCAACTCCAGTTTCAATCCCTCATCCCCTTTTTTGATACGGATAGTTCCAGGCTGACTCTGCGGCCCGTGCTGACTTATCGGCTTGAAAGAGCGAATGGCGGGAATATCCAATAAGAAAGAAAGATCCCCGGCCGGAAAGTCCGGCATTGTATGGATACCATCCTGACGCCCACGAGGTTCATCCGGAGTGAATACACGAAAGAACACTCCGTCCGTAGCCGCATAGACGGTAAAAAAGCATTCTGCTTGCCTTGAATTGTGGCCCAATAAAGATTGGCGTGATACCCTTTAAATTCCGGATAGACCAGTTTGTCCGCACTCTCTCCGGTAACAGTATTATTAAAGTCTTTCTGCCAGATACCGTAATTCGTGCCCGGAATACGGTTCTTCCACACACGGTAAGGACCGCGCCCCAACCAACGCATACCTGTACATTCGCTTTCAGGATAAGAGAAGGTAAACCCGAAGTTAAGTATGGCATTATCCGTAAAAGCATCATCAAAGCCGCCACCGCCCGATGCCCGGTTCAGCAATACGGCATCCATCTTCAACAGCCCGTCCGGACGCAAACGCCACACAACGGAATCCGCTCCGCCCCGATAACGGGCACAAAGGATAGCATCACCTCTCTGCTCCATACGAGCGGAAAGGGACACCAGTTTCATTTGCATTCCTACAGGCAGCGGACCGTCTTTCAACGGAATTATCCGGTTGTCTTTCTTCCGCAATACAGAATATATGGTAGCATCGTTTCGGCGAAAGGATATGTCCACCCAATCGGAACACAACGTTATCAAAGAATCAGCCTCGTTCACGCAACAACCTTTTCCTGTTCTTTTCAAAGAAGCCAGTTGCTCTTCAAAATAGCTTTTTGCAAAACTGATGGGATACGTACGCGTACACACGCTCTTTCCATCCAGTCCTATAGCTTCCAACTCCAAAACATCTCCCTTAGAGAAGAATTTTTCCCGGATTTCCGGATTCTCCCATGCAGCTATACAGGCATATCCGGTTTCACCCGGTTCCAAAGCAGGCAAATTCACCCGGCCGCTGTCTACTGTGCATCCCTCTACCCGGCTCTGTAGCGGGGAAGGATAGGAAAGGACGCGATAGCGCATGGAACACTCCTTCAAATTAGTAAACAGATAACGGTTCTCCACTAAGAAACGGCCATTGAAAGAAGGCGTTAGCTGGAGGCTTTATCTTTATAGGCGACCATATTTCCCGTACGGAATAGAAACTGCCTTCTTTCTCCCGATAAGGACCTACAATACCGTCAGGCGCATTATAATCTTCACTGTCCAAAATGCCGTTACAGTCTGTCCGGCGTACAGCTTCATCGCTATATGCCCATAAAAAACCTCCGGCAAACAAAGGGTGTGCCGTATATCGCGCCCAGAAATCCTCCAGTCCGGCTCCATGTCCCTGGTCGTACAGACCATGCATAAACTCTGTCGGCATGAAAACCTTATATCCGTTGGTGAAACGGCCTACACCGGTCAGGTAAGCCGGGTAATGGTGTGTATCCAATTCATCAAAGTCCGCCCAAGGATGAATGACATGACGGCGTTGCGGATCATAACGGTAGAACAGTTTGTCCGTAGCTATATTCCACCCGCCTTCATTTCCATTGCTCCAAAGTACGATACATGGATGATTTACATCCCTTGCTATCATTTCTTTTACCAACTTGCTGCCTGTAACAGTGTCGTAAGCATTCTGCCAGCCCGCAAGTTCATCAATATAGAGCAATCCCAACGAATCACAAGCATCCAGAAAATGCTCATCGGGTGGATAATGGGAACGCACGGCATTCATATTCATTTCTTTAATGAGCAGGGCATCTTGAATGCTGAGTTCCTTATTGGTGGTACGCCCGCCATCGGGGTGAAAAGAATGACGGTTTATGCCTTTCATCACCAGTTTCGTACCATTCAGATAAACACCGTCGCGTGGACGAAAGTCAACGGTACGGGAATCCGACGCGGACAGATGTCAGGTGTAAAAGCCTTCCCTTCTTCATTCCGCAAAGTAACAATGAGATTGTAAAGCCGAGGTTTTTCCGGAGTCCAAGGTTCTACATTTTTCCAAACATGAGCAAACACACTGTCATGCCCCACTTCCCACGTCCGAACCTCCGAACAAACGTCCGTTCCTCCCCAAAGGATGTAAAGCTGCCGTTAATTTTTCCTTGCCTTTCACTCCTTTCAACTCGGTATAAAGCTTCATTTCCCCATCCATTTTTCGCATCCACTGCAATATGTTCGATACGTATCTGAGGTTTGGCTTCTAACCATACAGGGCGGTAAATCCCCCCAAACAACCACCAGTCCGCCTTACGTTCGGCCGCATTCACCGACTTATTTCCGGAATGTTTTTTACCCGTACTTCCAGCTTATTGGCAGCACCATATTTCAACAAAGAAGTTATGTCATAGGAAAAACGATAAAATCCGCCCCGATGTGTTTCTCCGGCCGAAACTCCGTTTACAATCACATCCGTATCTGTCCTAACCCCCTCAAACCACCAACGTATGTTCTTACCTCTCCAATCTTCCGGTACACGAAATGTATGACGATAAATCCCCCTCTTCCATACTGGGATTCTTACCCCCTGTCTTCCTATACCAACGCCCGTAAGTATATTCACCAAAACCTTGCAGCTCCCATTGAGAAGGCACTTCTATCTTGCTCCACTTCCCGCTGTTCCTACCCTCGGAACAATAAAACTGCCAGGTTACGCCATCGCCCAGTCCGGTACCGGAAAGATAACGGCGCTCTGTCTGCTGAGACCATACGCAAAGAGCGGACAATAGTCCTAAAACAGTAAAAAAAGATTCTTATATTCATACTTCTTTTATTATGGATTTTAATTTCTCGAAAATAATAAATTTGAATTCAATATAAAATCAGTGTAAGTAATATATTGATTTTGAACAGAGTCAGAAATACCAAGGGAAATAATGTTCATTTTTCCAAAAGTCCGTTCAGATAAATCTCAATATTAGTGTAATTCTTATCCAACGTATAGGTGGAAGCATCAGAGGCATCATCCGCATTCAATCCGTACCGACGTTCCCACACGTCAGGCATTCCGTCCGCATCAGTATCACGTAAAGGCTTTCCAACTTTCAACACAGGCCATCCGCCTACCTCTTTCGGAGAATTGATAATCCCCTTTAGACCAAATGTTCCAAGCCCTTTCTTTACTTGGCGCAAAACTTCTTTGTCGTACATGTCACGCGAGAAACTACACCCTACCTCCTTTAATATTTTATGATAGGCCACCACCGGTATATCTTCTTCAATGGGCTCATACAGAAAAGGACTATCAACCAAACAAGAAAATCTATCCATCACAGCACGATGGTTGTCATAAGTCACAGTATCATCCCCTTCCATTACGTTTTCTGCCACATAGTAACGGCCGGTACCGTCTTCAGCCACATCAAGTAAACGATGATGCTGAGAGGCAGGCCCCGGCTTATAATAATTACCCACCATATTTATCTCACCATGATGTCCACCACCATAGGCAGTTTTAAATCCCCAATTATACACCACATTATTACGATAGTCTACCCATTTAGTTCCATCGACAGAAGAAAACCGGGGATTACGGCTGGCATGATTTGCCAACAGGTTATGATGGAATGTAGCCTTATACCCTCCCCAAATACCACCAAATCCATGATTACCTTTCGTATGGACTGAAGAATTCAGACTATGGGTTACCAGACACCATTGTACGGTAAGATTTTCTGTTTTATAGATAGAAAGACATTCGTCTATACTCCAGCTTACAGAAATATGATCCAGAATTACATTCTTCTGCCCATAACGTCCTCCACTCAAACCATCACTATCTAAGCGATAGCGATCGCCCACACGGACTCGGACATAACGGATAATAACATTGCTTGCATTAACAATTAACGGATAGTCCTTTAAACAGATTCCATCACCCGGAGCAGATTGACCGGCTATGGTAATGTTGTCGTTATTTATTCGAAGTGGAGATTTCAATTCAATATTACCGTCTACGGCAAAGACTTTGCTCTACGATGCGCGCTCCTGTTTGCGTTCAAAGTTACAGCATGCCGCAAACTGCCGCCCAGGAAAATCCAGAGAAATATCTGCACCAGGAAAAGCTTTAGATTACTGCCGCCAAACAGGCATATCCAAGAAAAGTTTTTATGGGCATTTACCATTTTAGGTTTATAAAAAAAAAGGTGGAACTGCACCACCGAGTATCCACGTTTTCTCTATGATCATCATAGTTACATCATTATTAATAACAAGGATGTTGCTGACCGGCCAGCCCTGGATTCACGTCAATAATAGCAGTAGTGCTGAATGGTAGAATCTCCACCATATTCTTCTTCATACCGTAGTAGATACCCGTATTACCCGTAATCCAAGCATTGTTCGCACAGATTGTCACATCCACCCCAGTGAGGTTTCCATTCTCATCGACACCGGCTTCTTTCTTCTCCTCCACGCTCAAGTTACCTTTCTGTTTAATGGTTCTCCACGCTGAACATGTTCAGTATTGTATATTTTACCTCTTCGATAGGTTTCACATCATCCTCATCCATCTCAGTAATCCAGCGCAATAGTAAGTCGAGGAACTTGGGGTAGAAGTTAACAATAAGCGGTAGGCTTCATCAACGTACTCACCCTCACGGTTACACAGACGTACTGGCTTTTCACTCAGTAAGATACTAAAATACCCCAACGAGCCAAATCACTCTTGCGTAGCCCCTCATTGCTTAGCTCCAACACGTTCCTTGATAATGTAATTACGAAAATCCTCGTAGCTTACGGGAATAGTACCTGTAATCTTGTCCTCATCATTTGAAAAACACGCATACGCACTTGTTTCACTGCATTTTGGCCTCAACCATTGGCACCATTGTTCATCGTTCTAACGCCTCGCGCATACATCAACTGAGTACATCGGCATAACGCAGCAGCGGCCAGTTGATGTCTGGCGGTCGTCTTTACCTTTTCGGACTTCAATTAATGCAGTACCCCCACTCCCATACCAACAAATGTGTTCATCTGATACTCATTACCATTTAGATAGTTTCCAGACCATAGTTGCAGATGGGGAAACATCGCGACGCTGATCATCTTTATCAAACTCGAAATAGAACGTTGGCATGGCTATCATCGCTCCGCCGCCCTTGCCCATTCCTCCGGTAGAGTTGTCCTGCCCGCTGGTGGAATGCCGTTGGTATAGCCGGTACGGACGTTGGTGCCGTTGGACCGTAACTGCCGAACTCGAAAAATCGTCTCCTCGTTGTAGGTCTGGTTTTTAAGTCGCGGAAAATCTGGTCATAGTCGTCAAGCAGACCATTCTTACCATGGACGATGACCGCCTTGCAGGCATCGGCAGCAATCTGATACAACTCACGGATGCGTTCTGTATCATCGCGCTGCGCAATCTTGACGGTAGCTGGCTTGTCGTAGGGCACCGTGTTCAAGTCCCAGCGCAGGGGAGTAACCGGCAGCATAGAGAGCCACACGAGGCCAAGATGCCGTAGCGGCGTTCTTAGAATACGTTCGGGAGTCTTCAAATAACCCTCATCGTACCACGGCAGCAGCTCGACGGCACGCTGAAGTCCGCCACACAGTTGTCGTAGATAATGTCGCGGCTCACACGGGACGAAAGAGCACGTAGTCAAGGTCGCTGGTGGGCACGTCGGTGTAGGGCACGTCGCCGTAGAAGCGCACGATGCACCAGTAAGCATAGGCGCGGATGGCAAAACGCCTCGCCCAGCAAGCCGTTCAGTTTGGTCTGCTCGCCCTCGCTCACACGCTCATGGCAGGCAGGTTCTTGATGCAGACGTTAGCATACTCGATAGCCTTATACATGGAGGTATAGGTAGAGTTGAGCATGGACGACGTGTTGGTGTAGTCGTAGTTTGCTCACATTGTATTTGGAGTTGCTTTCAGGTGGAAACGCATTCGTCCGTACCCATCAGAAGCTGGTAGCCCAGTTCTTGAGTGTTCAACGAATTGTAGGCGCCACCACCGCCATCTCGGCACGGTCCAGCGATTCGAAAACAGTGGAACTGTCGGCTTTCCGATTCGGAAGGCATGTTTAATCCTCACAAGATGTGGATAACAGACATGCCGACATACTTAAAATAGCTGTTATCTTTTTTTGACCAATGATTAGAATGTTAAATTAACACCAACTTTTTAGCTCTTGGAGCGCGGATAGGAAGAATTGTCGATACCTGGAGTCAAAGCACTGCTTGATGAAACATCAGGGTGCAACAGATATCCAGTGATGGTGCAGACGTTGTTCATCGTACAACACACGCGGGCATTGCTGATTTTGGCGCGCTGAACCAGCTTCTTGGGCAACGTGTAACCAAGGGTGATGTTGCTACGGAGACGCAGGAACGAACCGTTCTCGATGTAGTAACTGCCAGCGTGCGCTGATGGCTTCCTTATTGTTGCTCGAAATGTTTCACATCAAGTCGCCGCCGTACTGACCGGGATTCCGGGAGTTCTGCCAAACGCGCCAGACGTACTCTCGCGCCGGTAAGCGGGTCAACGAGCATGAAACGGTTCGCTTTATGTCGCCGATAGGAGTTCTGATTTGCTTTGTAGGGACCTACAAAGCGTTGCGTACTCATGTTAAACACATCGTTGCCCACGGGGAAGTTCATAAAGATGTTCGGTCAAGCCCTTATAGGTAAAGGTGTTGTTCCAGCCTCCGGTGAGCTTGGGCGAGGCCGTTGCCGATGACCGTGCGATCGTTGGTGCTCCCGCACCAGTTTCCATCGTCGTCGGTCTCACCGGCAACCGGCTTATGCTTCACGTCACGCCAGGTTTCACGCTCTCGCGGTCACGTCGCTCAGCGAAGCAATGCGCGTCCTTCAGGCGGTGTATCGGCATCCCACCTGCTCGAAGTCATCGGTGAGTGTAAAGACCGTCGTACATAAACCGTAGAATTGTCCCATAGGCTTGCCCTTTTTCTATCTTGAAGCCATACGGCTCTCATAGGTCTGAATGAAATTGTTTGTCTACTAACTAATGCTCGCGTAGATGTCGAGCCATGCTTATCCATAATACCATCTTCACCAGTATAATTATAACTTAACATATACTTAGTCTTTTCAGTACCACCGGTTATGTTTACGTTATGATTCTGCGTAACACCTGTAGAGCCAAAAACTTCATCCTGCCAATCAATACCTGCGCGATTACCATATTCTTGAGCAATACGGCTATAAGCACCCGTATAAAAATCTGCATCATTGATATTTCCTCCAAATAGATTGGCAAAACTACTTTGATTGCCGCGAAGCAACTGAAACTCATACTGGTACTTTACATAATCTTCTACACCCAGCAAATCTAATTTCTTGCCGAGACGGTCAAAACTAACAAATCCATTATAAGAAACTTCGGTTTTTCCCGATTTACCAGATTTCGTAGTAATTAAAACAACACCATTTGAACCACGAGCACCATAAATAGCTGTAGCAGAAGCATCTTTCATCACATCAATACTCTCAATATCATTTATGTCAACATTTTGAAGACCGTTTTCCATTTGAAAACCATCTACAATATATAACGGTTGTGTACCTTGTGTTATAGATGTACCACCACGTACAGTAATATTAACTTCAGCACCCGGAGCTCCACTTTGCTGAACTATATTAACACCAGCAGCTTTACCTGCCAATGCCTGTGCAGCAGTTGTAACGGGAGCCATAGCCAATTCTTTACTACCCACAGAAACGGAAGAGCCTGTTAATTCTTTACGCTTTACCTTTGCATAGCCAATTGCAACCACTTCTTCCAACATTACTGAAGATTCTTTCAATGTAATGTCAAAGTGGGTTTTGTTGCCAATCACCACTGTTTGGTTATCATAACCGATAAACGAAACGACCAGTTCCTTTGCAGAAGCTGGCAAAGAGAGAGTAAATTTACCATCCATGTCAGTAATAGTACCAACACCAGTATTGCCTTTTACCATAACAGAAGCGCCAATCACGACATCCACTGCATCACGAACTGTACCTGTAATTGTTTTGTTCTGAGCAAAAAGACTAAAAGGAAAGCTTATTAATAGAAGCATCAACAAGCATAGTTTTTTGTGTAAAATTCTCATAGACTATTAATATAAATTGGTTGATTAATTAATTCAAGATTAACAGCCCGATACAACTATTATTGAGTATCGAACTTGAAGCGCAAAAATAAATATAATCATACCTTACAAAAATATAACTGCTGACACAAATACTTTCTTTTTTGACTTTCTCCTAAGAAAAAAGAAACTTTTCACCCAATAAGAATCTGACAATCAAAGCTTTTATAACAATTTTGATAGTAGACTATTCTTTTTGACATTAATCAAAATCCTCGTTCTCCACCTCAGTCTCCCGACCAAAAGAACGATATTCCAATGGGGTAAACCCTGTGCGTTTTTTAAATAATGAAAAGAAATGTTCGGTAGATTTATAATCGAGCATAAAAGAAATCTCTTTAACGGAATGAGAAGTACCAACCAATAATTGTTTGGCTTTACGCAACTTCAACTCCTGGAAATATTTAGCCGGTGCATAACCTGTATAGTCCTTGAATACTTTCCGGAACCAGGAATAGCTGATATTCAATTTCATAGCCAACTCTTCAGGATCAATATCCTTAAAGACATTCTCATTCATTATAATCTTGGCCTGCTCAATCTTCTGATCAACATCGCCCACCTCAAAAATTTTATTTTTAGAAATGGACAGTATCATACCTACTATGTGCAGCACTATGCCGCCAAGATACTGTTGGGAAGATATTTTATCCGCTTCCGCTATTTCCAAAGCACGGGAAAAGAGACACCAACTCCTCATTCAAAAAACCTCAAGCACCTTGATTGTCTTTAGACAAAAACCGCCTTTCACCAGATTATCAATGACAGGACCTTCAAAACCGATATAATACTCGTTCCATCCGGTTTTGGCGATAAGGGTGATAAGTATGCCATTGACCGGGAAACAATACCATCAGACGTCCTTTGCAGACCTGCTTTTCCGGTGTTGTTTCCGAGGAAAACAATCCCCGTCCTTTCGTGATATAAACCAATTGATACTCACGCAAGACACGTCCTTTCTGGGCATTAAAGAAATAACCAGAAGGATGATCCTTCAATGGATACGGAGAGTCCGGCTGAATGGATTGAAAGCCGACAGTATTTACCCACAGACCAAACTTTTGGTCCATGTCATTTACGATAAGATACTTAAATTCCACTCCTAAATCATTGTAATTCTTAGTCATACCACGTGTCCTTCATGATGGGTTCGGGACAAAAATAGGAAATATTTATGAAATAAGAGATACCTATGGAATTTTAATAAAAAAAAGTCCGCCTGGAAGTATCTTTGTGTTTCCAGACGGGATTAACATACTATCTAAAAGGATTATTACTTTTTGACTACAATTTTATCGTATTGCTGTTCAGCCTTAATTTCTGTATACTTCGGTGCATCCATCATTTCAATCAATGCGCGGAGAACAGGTCCTTTCACCCATCGGATCATTCTCTTGGGTAGGACGGTTGTAGTAGTATGCAGGCGACGGCATGATACCCGTTCCGACACAGATTCTGGTCACATCGCCTTTGTCGGACATCAGTGTCATCATTCCTTTCAGCCCCTGCTCGGCAGCATAAATGAAATCGGGATGCAGCCAGCCGTGCTTTACACCACGTGCGATACCAAAAACAAACATGGCCGTACCCGTAATTTCCTCATAGGAATCTTCCTTATCAAGAAGCTGATGCCAAAGACCGTTCTTACCCTGATAACGCACTACACCGCTACATTGACGGCGGAAGCACTCCAGAACCTCAGGACGCATAGGATGATTCTGCGGCATCACTGCAAGCAAATCGGCAGTTGCCATGAAAACCCAACCGTTGGCACGGCTCCAATGAGCAACACCGTGCTCGTCCGTATCCGTATGATAGCAATGATAGAGAATCCGTTTTTCGGGACACCACAAATATTTGTGATATTTGATTACCTGATTGGCAGCATCATTGATATAACTCATGTCACCAGTCATCTTAGCCATACGTGCAAGGAAAGAGATAGCCATGAAAGCATCATCTGCCCAGATGGTATTTTCATGAGGAGGCCAGATACGGGCAATAGTACCGTCGGCCAAACGAGGCTCGCCATAGTTCAAGTGCTCGGCTGTTTCATTAATATAATTCAAGAAAGAATTATTCGGATGCTTTATCTGCAGGTCAATCAGGCTGGCTCCCATAGGGCCGTTATCATCCAAACGCTTTCCACGGAATATCATGTGCCAACTCAATTTACGAACGCCATACCATCCTTCATTTTTCATTGCCTGCTCATACTGCTTCTTAAAGAAATCAAGATTACCCTCGTTAAATACGAAATTCATATTTTTAAGAACGTAATCATCATACTTCTTCGCTCCCGTTTTATCGGCCAATTCCATTAAAGCGATATGGGTTACTCCATTGGTATAATGCCAATTATTGTACTTACATGCAACCTTGACATTCATATCCAAAGGCAAGTTCTTGACAGACTTATAGGTTTTACCGGTCTTGGTATTCTTAAACTCATAAGTAGTAGTTGCAAGGATACGGTCTGCTATTTTCACAGCAAGGTCAGAAGCCGAAAGCTTAGCTTCTGCTGCCGTCTTCATTGGTGTCTGCGAAAAAGCAGTGACAGCTGTTAAAAACAGCACACATGAAATAATAGTTTTCTTCATGGTAATTCAAATTATAATTAAAAAGCTTTACGATACAAAGTCTCAATATCTTCGACAGAAGTAGGACGAGGATTACCGCCCGTACAAACGTCATTGAAAGCATCAACAGCCAATTGATGCAAGTCTTCCTTTTTTACATTTATCTCATGTAGCTTTTGAGGAATGCCAATGCTCAATGACAGCTTCCGGACTGCATCCACAGCCGCACGCACTCCTTCTGCCTCGGTCATACCCACCGTATCTACTCCCATAGCTTTAGCTATATGAAGATATTTGGGGGCAGCCGGAGACTCTGCATTATATTCCATCACATAGGGCAACAGCAATGCATTGGCAACTCCATGCGGAGTATCATAATGGGCGCCCAACGGATGGGCCATGGAATGAACGATGCCCAGACCGACATTGCTGAACCCCATACCGGCAATGTACTGAGCCTGTGACATCGCTTCGCGAGCTGCGACATCATTGCCATCGTCTACCGCAGCTTTCAGATTAGCGGCAATCATTTCGATAGCTTTCAATTCAAACATATCCGACATCGCCCAGGCGCCCGGTGTTATATAGCTTTCAATGGCATGCGTCAAAGCGTCCATTCCTGTTGCAGCAGTCAGCCCTTTCGGCATGGAATACATCAATTCCGGGTCTACAATCGCCACAACCGGAATATCATTAGGGTCTACGCAGACCATCTTCTTCTTTGCATCTTCATCAATTATCACATAATTGATAGTGACTTCAGCAGCTGTTCCAGCCGTTGTAGGCAATGCAAAAGTCGGGACAGCCTTATGACGGGTTGCAGCTACACCCTCCAATGACTTCACATCTGCAAAATCCGGATTATTCACAACAATGCCGATACCTTTTGCCGTATCAATGGAAGAGCCACCGCCCAGCGCTACAATAAAATCAGCACCGGATGCTTTAAAAGCGGATACGCCATTCTGTACGTTCGCAATCGTCGGATTTGCCTTTACATCACTGAAAAGCTCATAAGGAATACGATTCTTTTCAAAAACTTCAATTATTTTGTCTGCGACTTTAAAACGGATCAGGTCTTTATCTGTCACAAAGAACGCTTTCTTAAAACCTCTACGCATGGCTTCCACCGCAATTGTTTTCCGACAGCCTGCTCCGAAGTAAGAGGTTTCGTTCAATATCATTCTGTACATATACTTCACTTTTATTTGGGTAAATTAAAAGCCACAGTCATCTCTTTCATTTGTTCCTGACTCATTCCGTCCGGTTCAAAGCCCATGTTTTTAGCAGCAATGTAAATCAGTGCAGATTTATTCAACACATCTACCTGGTCAAAAGCAGACATAATATCCACATCTACAGCAAAGACTCCATGCTTTTCCCACATAGCTACATCATAATCGTTCAAAGCCTCAATAGTAGCGTCAGCCAATTTTACCGAACTTGGCAATTCATAAGGAATTATACCCAATCCACGAGGACAGAACGCCTTTGTTTCCGGAATCATACTCCAAAGCAGATTGGTAGCCACATCCTTCTCCAGGAACTTCTTGTTATGGGTCATAGCAATCAATTCGATAGGATGTGTATGCAAAGATGCTCTGTAAGGAGAGCCTTTTTCAAGCAGATAATTATGCACGGCAAGATGAGAAGGCAATTCCGATGTAGGCATTACAGGCTGGTCTGCTATAATTACGTAGCTGGCACAGTCATCCAGAATACGGATGATTGAACCGTTTGCCATAGGCCAACGTGCCAAATCACGCATACGCATCTGAGTACCTTTACAATAAAAATAACAACCTTTCAGATAAGGGAGTACCTTTCCTATCTGTTTTACTTCGCTGATAGCCGGCAAAGCCCGGATTTCATCATCTACATATTCAGTGATGTTTAAAGTTATATTACCACCATTACGTTCCGCCCAACCTTTTTGCCAAAGATAACCGGCCACTTCTGCCGCCTGATTGACTTCATAAGCCAATTCGGGACGATTTTCAAGAATTGATTTCATGTGTCTATTTAATTACAGTTTATTAGATATTATTTTTATGCTTGCGCCATCGCCACTACAATGATAGAAGCGATGAGAACGGCTAGCCCCAATATCAATACGCCTATTGTACGGGAACCGCACCCCTTCCATTCTTTCAGCAGGATTCCCCAGACATTACTGAATGTAACATTCAGCGACATCAGTATACTCCAGGAAAATGCAAGCAATATCGGACTGCCGCCTAAAAAACTCTTACCCATTTCCAGACCGAAGAATTGCGAATACCATAATACTCCGGCAAGAGCACAGAACAAAACATTATTCACAAGGACATCGCCGCTAACCGACAAATACTCCTTGCCCGTCCTATTCTTTATATTTTGCTGGATACAATAAGCCGCATTCGTACAGAACCCGCCCAAAGTTACCAAAAAGATAACAGGAAGTCCGGCATACAATGGAGCCACCCCACCTGCCAGCGCCGCCTCCTTAATAGGCGTTCCGGCATCCAGGCCGAGAGCAAAACAGGCACTCATCACACCTGCCAGCAAAGCAACCAGCAACCCTTTGTCAACGCAAAATCTTTCACGGCAGCCTTTTTTCCTCCTCACTCATATTCCTGGAGCGTAGGCTGCCCGCATAACCGATAATGGCAATTCCCGCCAAAGTGATGCAAACACCAATAAGGAGCATCAGACCGTCACCGTGCAGCAAATCTTTCCCTGCAAACAGAGCCGGAACAGGGTTCCGAAACCGGCACAGGTACCCAAAGCTATACTTTGTCCTAAAGCAACGCCCAAATAGCGCATACTCAATCCGAATGTCAGACCGCCGACACCCCAAAGGACACCGTAAATAATAGCCGGCAATGCACCACCGGCTCCCCAAAGTTCTATCAGGCTACCATCGGCAGGAATGGCAAGTAAAGCACCGAGCAGCGGAAAGACGAGCCAGGCAAAAATGCCCTGTACCAACCAGAAGTTTTCCCAGGACCAACCCTTGACTTTATTGATAGGTACATACGAGCTGCTCTGCCCAAAACTTCCCACAGCGATAATTAATAATCCTATTAGTGTATTCATGATAATCAACGGTTAATGTTCTATGAGTAATGAAAGTAGCGGGCAAAGATATGCTTTCCCCGCTAAACACTATCACTAACTCTGATAAACTTAGTTACGTCTGGATGTAACCTCAGCTTCGTATTTTTCTACTTCAGCAATGAATTCTTCACCTACCGGAACATTATTCTTCAAACAGAACATATCCCAAATGGCATTCCAAGGCAAAGCTTTAGCTTCTTCCAACAGGGCAAGACGCTGGAAGCCCTGACCGGCAGCCTCATACTCGCGAAGTTTAGCCAACGGTTCCAGCAATGCCCGCAACATACATTTCTGTGCGGCACGGGTACCGATGACATAAGCGCCTATACGGTTGATGGAAGCATCGAAATAATCAAGACCGATGTGTACACGGTCCAAGGCATTGCAACGGACAATCTCCTGGAAGAGTTCGAGAGTCGGGTCATCCATAATAGTCACATGGTCGGAATCCCAACGTATCGGACGGCTTACATGAAGCATCAGTTCGGGTACGAACAACAACATGGACGAAACTTTATCAGCAGCACTCTCCGTAGGATGGAAGTGACCCGTATCGATTGTTATAAGTTTCTGGTGTTGCACGCTATAACCTACACAGAATTCATTAGAGCCCACTGTATAGCTTTCCAGACCGATACCGAATACTTTAGATTCCAGACAGTCCTTCATATTTTTATATTCCGTAGCAAAAATCCGGTCGAGAGAGTCTTTAAACAGTTCACGGTATTTCATACGGTTTACCGTAACATCCTTGCTACCGTCGTGTACCCAAAGATTCATGATGCAGGGATCTCCCTGACGGCGTCCCATCTCTTCCGCAATGGCACGGCAACGTTTGGTATGTTCAATCCAGAAATCACGGATGCCTTTATCCGGATTGGCTAAAGACAAGTTACCGCTTTTAGGATGTGAGAAAGAAGTCGAGTTGAAATCCAGTTTCATCCCGTTTTCAGCCGCCCATTGCATCCAGCTTTCAAAATGTTTCACTTCCACCTGGTCACGGTCAACAAACGTACCGCCGAAATCACCGTAAATTTCATGCAGATTCAAGCGATGTTTGCCCGGTATATAAGAAGCGGCCTTTAAGATGTCGCTACGCAATTCTTCCATATTACGGGCCTTACCGGGATAATTACCTGTAGTCTGGATACCGCCGGTCAGCGAGCTGCCCGACTCAAAGCCGATAACATCATCGGCCTGCCAGCAATGCATGGAGATTGCAACCTTCTGGAGCTGTTCCATTACCTTTTCCACATCTATCCCAAGAGCAGCATAACGTTCCTTTGCCACTTCATAAGCCTTTGTTATTAATTCTTCTTTCATGATACTGATTTATTTAATATTATTTTAAACATTAATGATTCATTGTCACCTGTTTGAAGTGTAAATATGCGGTATCCCACACGTCCGTATCTTCCGGATAGAAAGTTTCCAAAGAAATAGAACGATTGATTAACTGGCGCATGGAAGCAATATCCTTTGCCGTTCCCGCCGCCAATGCCTGAATCATGATATTACCGATTGCCGTAGCCTCAGACGGGCCTGCCACAACAGGAATACCGACTGCATTGGCTGTCCAACGGTTCAATAATTCATTACGGCTTCCTCCGCCAATAACGTGAAGTGTCTCTATCGGGTGAGGAGAAAGAGTGCGAAGATTATCCAAAACCTGACGATAGCGCAGAGCGAGGCTCTCAAAGATACAACGTACAATTTGCCCCCGTGTCTGCGGAACAGGCTGATGAGAATCCGAACAGAACGTCTGTATAGCCTGTTCCATATCGGCAGGATTAGCAAACAGGACATCGTCAGGATTAATCAGACTGCGGAACGGCTCACTGGCATTCGCTTCGGCTATCAGTTCCGGATAAGATGTCTGTCCCCACGCCGCACGGCAGCGTTCCAACAGCCACATCCCACAAATATTTTTCAATAGACGGATAGTGCCATCCACACCGCCTTCATTCGTAAAATTCAAAGATTCGGTTTCCTCTGTAATAACCGGTCCCTTCGTTTCCACTCCCATTAAAGACCAGGTTCCGCTGCTCAGATAGGCAAAATCAGGATTCATTGCAGGAACCGAAGCCACAGCAGAAGCCGTATCATGCCCGGCAACTGCAATTACAGGTATATCTCCCAATCCGGTCATGCGCTGTACTTCCTTTGTCAATGTTCCTATTTTCTCACCGGGATAAACAAAACGGCCGAAATTACTTTCCGTCAGTCCGAGTTCGCGCAATAAAGCATCTTCCGGTTTACGGGTGTTTGCATTGACCAACTGCGCCGTACTGGCAATGGTATATTCCGTTACCATTTCACCGGTCAGCATATAACTCAAAGCATCCGGTATAAAAAGCAATTTATCGGCAGCGGCCAACGCACTGTCATTATTACGTCTCAATGTATCAAGCTGGAACAAAGAGTTGAAATTCATCACTTGAATACCCGTCCACTCATAGACCTGCTTGCGGGCAACCTTTTTAAAGAAAGCCTCAGGCGCTCCGGCCGTATGAGGATCACGGTACGAATAAGGCTGACGAAGAAATCCGCCGTCTTTACCTACACAGACAAAATCCACTCCCCATGTATCAATACCGATGGAAGTTATTTCCACATCCTTCTTCTGAGCGACTATTTTCAGTCCTTCGATAATATGCCGGTAAAGCTCATATATATCCCAATAAAAATGTCCGCCGGTTTCAATCAGATGATTCGGGAACCGATTCACATCTTCCATTTCCAATCCTTCCGGTGTGAAAGTTCCCAAGATGGTACGGCCGCTGGTAGCTCCCAAATCGACCGCAAAAAAACATTGTTTCATGGTAATTAGTTTTAGTCGCTATTTCATGATACAAAAATAGGGGAATCATCCCCTATTCCTTGTACTTATTTTGACTGAAAGGGTGTCAGATTTGACAATCCGTTTCATCCGCTATTACCACATCCGGTCTTCTATTTCACATCCTCACAAAAACGGGTGACAATTTGCTCGCCTTCCGTATTCCGGATGGTTACGTTCTTCATCGTAACGGCCTTGCTATAAACAAATTCGGCTCCCAATCGGGAAGTTATATCAACATCTTCCAAAACCACATTTTCAATCGGCATTTCCGGGATACCGTTGAAGAACAATGCACGACGGGCGCCTGCGCATACCAAATTCTTCACATGAATATTCCGGAAACAAGGAGTTGTTTCATCCACAGGAAGAGGATCTACTTTAGCCGGAACTTTTTCACCGCTCTCCAACACTTCAACGGCAGATTTTCCACCATAATAAAGATTGAAAGTAATCGGTTCGGTCGGAATATCCATCATAGACACATTGGTAATCCATATATTTTCAACAATACCGCCACGACCACGCTTGCTCTTAAAACGCAGTCCCACATCCGTTCCCAGGAACTGGCAATTGCTGACGGATACATTACGTACCCCGCCACTCATCTCACTGCCGACAACGAAACCTCCATGGCCTTTAAATACCGTGCAGCCATCTACCACTACATTTTCGCAAGGACGTGCACGACGGCGGCCATCTTCATCCTTACCGCTTTTCAGACAGATTCCGTCATCCCCCACATCAAAGGTAGAATTCACAATCAGCGCGTTTTTACAAGATTCCAAATCCAGTCCGTCACCGTTCTGCGCATAGCTCGGATTACGCACCTGCACATCTTCAACCAGCACATTCTCACACATCAGCGGATGCAGGTTCCATGCCGGAGAGTTCTGGAAAATCACCCCTTGCAACCACACATTCTTACACTCTATCAGACTCACCATCACCGGACGAAGGAAATGACGGACACTTTGCCACTCTTCCTCCGTTTTCAGATTCTGGGGGACATTCATATTGCTGATAGTATCCCCTTTCAAAGTTTCAGGATAAGGGAACCAGTAGGTAGGACGTTTATATACACCGCCACGGGCTGTTGTCTGCTTCCAGACGCTCTCCGTAACCTTCTCACGCTTCAACGGACGCCAGTAATGGCCGTTTCCGTCAATTGCCCCTTCGCCGGTTATAGCTACATTTTCCAGGTTACGGCCGGAAATCGGAGACTGGCAACGACGGGTATCCAACCCCTCAAACACTGTTTCCACCAAAGGATAGAGGTCCACATCAGGAGAGAAAAGGATAACAGCCCCTTTTTCCAAATGCAAGTCAATATTACTTTTTCAATACGATCGGCCCTGTAAGCCAAACACCGGCAGGAACAACAAGATGTCCTCCCCTTGTTCGGAAAGGGCATTGATTGCATCGGCAAAAAAGCCGATGTACATAGAGTTTCCCCATTACCGACGGCATTAAACTCTTTCAGATTGACCGTACGGTCGGGAAATCTCGGCGCTTCCACACGAGGCATGTCAAAAGGCAGGTTACGATAGACAGCTTCATATTTATAGTCCGTAGACTGGCAAGAACTGAATATCCATAAACAAACAGCAGCAATTACATACAATGGTTTTGTCATTCTTAATAGCGTTTTTTAAAGTTAGCAAACATACCGGAACATTTTGGTCCGACACATGTATTAATTATTTCCTAAATAATAAGACGGTACAGGTGCTTGAGGATACCCCATGCTACGATGAGCCACATAACTACGGTACAAAGCGTCCTGCATCAACGTTACCCTACGGTCTGTCGCAGGAATATCGGTGCGGTAAATACGCAGTTCGCCGGGCAAAGCCGTTATCAGTTCCTCGCGCCAGTCACCTTCCATATCAGCCATCAGTAATATA
>VOFI01002692.1_pt1 | contig 36463 bp, 31 predicted proteins | sample 5384131 | NCBI WGS metagenome assembly VOFI01 (sample SAMN12384728, study PRJNA508395) | human gut metagenome | isolation source: healthy gut H | host: Homo sapiens | reverse complement strand
ATGAGTCATACGCGCCGAATGCCGGTGGGTAGTTAACTCGCCGCTAGGAGGTTACGGAGTGATTGATGTGGTTCGTCCTGTTGATTATGAACAGCTTTATGCGCAGGCAATGGCGGCGCTCTATCACAATGAACGGTATTGGTTTGACGAAAAGGAAGAAGCCATTATGACGGAAGCCAATCAGGAGTTTGAACAGTCACCGCTTATCGAACAGCTGTTTCTTGTATATTACCGCGTTGCGGACGATGAGGAAGAAGGAGAGTGGATACTTGCTGCCGATATATTGCAACGGATACAAAAGGCGAGTAAAATGAAATTCTCTTCCGGTCAGGTGAACTATTTCGGACGTATTCTGCAACGGTTGGGAGTGAAATCGTACAGGAAAACGCGCGGAGTTTATTATCATGTGGTGGCTGTCGCTCAAAAAGAGATACAGGGTACTTGCGAAAGACTTACCGGAAGAAAGACTTTATGACTCGGGAAATGAGAGTTTGTCGGATATATGATCGCTTTCTTTACAAGCCTCTTTTCGATAAATCGCGTTAATAATTCGGTGAAACTGCTGTCTGTTAATCGGTTTTATTGTATCTTTGCGGTCTTAACTTATTTAATGGTAAATAATGAAGGAATTTCTACAACTAATGCGACGTTTTGTGTCGCCTTATAAGAAGTATATCGGCTGGGCTATTTTGCTGAATATTTTGTCTGCTGTATTCAATGTGTTTTCATTCACTTTTTTGATTCCTATTCTGAGTATCCTGTTCAAGACGGAAGGGGCTGATAAGGTCTATCATTTTATGGAATGGGGAAGTGGTGATTTGGCCGATGTTGCTAAGAATAACTTCTATTATTATATCAGTCAGATGATAATAGATAATGGACCTACTATGGCGCTTATCTTCTTTGGGACTGTTCCTGATGGTGATGACATTGTTTAAAACCGGTTGTTACTTTGCTTCTTCAGCTGTGATGATTCCATTGCGTACAGGAGTGGTACGTGATATTCGTATTATGGTGTATGCTAAGGTTATGCGTCTGCCGATGTCTTTCTTCTCGGAAGAGAGAAAAGGAGATATTATCGCTCGTATGAGCGGGGATGTGGGTGAAGTGGAGAACTCCATTACCAGCTCGTTGGATATGTTGATGAAGAGTCCGATTATGATTATTCTGTATTTTGCGACACTGGTCATCACCAGCTGGCAGTTGACTCTCTTTACGATCGTTGTGTTGCCGGGAATGGGCTGGCTGATGGGTGTGGTAGGACGAAAACTGAAACGCCAGTCTTTGGAGGCGCAGAGCAAGTGGAGCGATACGATGTCGCAACTGGAAGAAACGTTGGGTGGCTTGCGCATTATCAAAGCTTTTATTGCGGAAGATAAAATGATTAACCGCTTCACCAAATGTAGCAACGAACTTCGGGATGCGACAAACAAGGTTGCCATACGTCAGGCTATGGCTCATCCGATGAGTGAGTTCTTAGGAACGATTCTGATTGTAGCTGTGTTATGGTTCGGCGGTACATTGATTCTGGGACAAAACGCATCGATTGACGCTCCGACATTTATCTTTTATATGGTGATCTTGTATAGCGTAATCAATCCGTTGAAAGACTTTGCGAAAGCAGGATACAACATCCCGAAAGGTCTGGCTTCTATGGAGCGTGTAGACAAGATTCTGAAAGCTGAGAATAAGATCAAAGAAATTTCGAATCCGAAACCGTTGAAGGGACTGAATGACAAAATTGAGTTTAAGGATATCACTTTCAGTTATGACGGTAAACGGGAAGTGTTGAAGCATGTGAACCTGACAGTTCCTAAAGGTCAGACGATCGCACTGGTAGGACAGTCGGGGTCGGGTAAATCGACGTTGGTGGATTTGCTGCCGCGCTATCACGATGTGCAGGAAGGAGATATCACAATCGACGGAACCAGTATACGTGATGTTCGTATTGCCGATTTGCGCAGTTTGATCGGTAACGTGAATCAGGAAGCAATCTTGTTTAATGACACATTCTTCAACAACATCGCTTTTGGTGTGGAAAATGCAACAATGGAGCAAGTGATAGAAGCTGCCAAGATTGCGAATGCACACGATTTTATCATGGAGAAGCCGGAGGGATATAATATGAATATCGGTGACCGGGGCGGTAAGTTGTCCGGTGGTCAGCGTCAGCGTATCAGCATTGCACGTGCTATCTTGAAGAATCCTCCGATTCTGATTCTGGACGAGGCGACTTCTGCCCTTGATACGGAATCTGAACGTCTGGTACAGGAAGCGTTGGAGCGTTTGATGAAGACGCGTACAACGATTGCCATTGCTCACCGTCTTTCTACTATTAAGAATGCGGATGAAATCTGCGTGCTCTATGAGGGAGAGATTGTAGAACGCGGCAAGCATGAGGAACTCATTGAACTGAACGGATATTACAAACGCTTACACGATATGCAGCAACTGTAACGGAATAATTATAATGGAACTTTTTTAAGTTGAATCTAATGAAAGGAATCTCTATAAAACGTTTTGAGTGCTACCTCTTATATCTGTTATCCATACACGTGGCAGCTCTCTTCATTTTCTTTATTTTCCGGTTCACACTGTTCTGTTCCATTGACTATCAATTCCCGGCAGAAATAAAGGGAGATGTTCTTTTGCAGTCCGGTGCTTTCCTCCGCGGACTCTGGTTTGACAATGTAATAGCTTGTTATATCCTGTTGCTCCCTCTGGTTGTTTTGTGGATAGCCGCTCTTTGTAACTACACCGCTAAATGGCTGTTTAGGTCTACAACGGTTTATTTTAGTTGTTTTTATTCGGTATCTTTTGTTATCGCTGCTGCCAATATTCCATATTTTGAATATTTCTTCAAAACGATTAATTCTTCTATTTATAATTGGTTCGGCTATGGCGGTACAACAGCTGGTCTGATGTTTGGGGAGTCTTCTTACTATTTTCCGATATTCCTCGGACTCCTGTCTATCGTGGTATTTGTTTGGGGAGCTTCTTCCCTTGCATCCTATTTCTATCGTAGGGCAGAAAAGGCTGCACCACAGATAAGTCTGTTGAGCCGGGTAGCTGTGTTGGTAGCAGGTGCAATTTGTATCGGGCTTTGCCTGTTCGGCATTCGTGGGCGTATGGGATATAACCCGATAAAAGTAAGTCAGGCATATTATTGTGAAGACCCGTTCCTGAATCAGTTGGGAGTGAATCCCGTCTTTAATCTGCTGACAAGTACACTGGATGATAACCGGAAAGAAAACCGGACTCTGCATCTGATGTCTGAGGAAGACGCTTTATCAAAAGTACAGAAATATTTGCATAGGCAAGGAATTGACCGGTTGTCTCCGATCGCACGGAAAGTAGAACGGGAAGGTACGCCTAATCGCAGGAACGTAGTTCTGGTCTTTATGGAGTCTATGTCCGCCAATCTAATGGGGACTTTTGGATCGGATAAGAAACTGACTCCCTATCTGGACAGCCTTTATCAGCAATCCTTGAGTTTCAGTCATTTCTACTCCTCCGGTATTCATACCAATCATGGTATTTATTCCACGCTTTATTCTTTTCCGGCTATCATGAAACGGAATGCCATGAAAGGTTCTGTGATTCCTGTCTATTCGGGACTGCCTACCGTATTGCAGGAGAACGGATACTGTAACCTGTTCTTTATGACTCACGAATCGCAGTACGACAATATGAATGCATTCCTTCGCACGAACGGGTTCGACGAAATTTACGCTCAGGAGAATTATCCTTCGGAAAAAGTAGTGAACAGCTTCGGTGTGCAGGATGACTTCATGTATCAGTATGCACTTCCTATTTTGAATGAAAGGGCCGGGACGGGGAATCCGTTCTTCTGCGTATTGCTGTCTATCAGCAATCATCCCCCTTATGTGATTCCGCCCTATTTTCACCCGCATAGTGATGTGCTCGAAGAACAGATTGTAGAATATGCCGACTGGTCTATCCGGCAGTTTATGCAGGCTGCGGAAAAACAGCCGTGGTTTGACAATACGATTTTCGTTTTTCTGGGCGATCATGGCAAAATGGTGGGAACACCTGAATGTGAAATGCCCCAGTCTTATAACCATATCCCTCTGATGATTTACGGGAAAGATATCAAGCCGGGGGTATACGACGGTTTTGGTGGGCAGGTGGATGTATCTCCTACGTTGTTGGGGCTGCTTAACATAAGTTACCTGCAAAACAATTTCGGTGTCAATCTGTTGGAAGAAGAACGTCCTTGTATGTTCTTTACGGCGGATAATCTGATCGGGGCAAGAGACTCGGTGAATATGTTTATCTATTCGCCGGACAGCCAACAGGAATTCAAGTACAAACTGGAGGAAGGCAAGCTCCACGCTGCCACCGGTACTGATGAGGAGGCTTTCCGGAACTTGAAGGATTATTGCTTCTCTATGCTGCAAAGTACGGAATCCCTGGTAAAAGAACACAAGACATTAGATAAAGTATCCGTCAAGAAGTAAGTGCTTTATGAAAACAAAGCCGTTGGTGAAAGAGTTTATACGTTTTGGCGTGGTCGGCGTGCTGGCTACGGCATTGCATTATGGGATTTATTATTTCCTGCAATCTTTTATCAACGTCAATGTAGCCTATACGACGGGATATGTAATCAGTTTTATTGTCAACTTCTATCTGACTTCTTATTTTACGTTCGGAACCACTCCGTCATGGAAAAAGTTGGTTGGTATGGGAGGGGCGCATCTGGTTAATTATTTGTTGCATATCATTCTGTTGAATGTATTCCTCTATCTGGGAGTTTCTAAAGCATGGGCACCTGTGCCGGTGTTTGCGATAGCGATTCCTGTGAATTTCTTATTTGTTCGGTTTGTCTTTAAACATAAAAAGCTATGAACGGCGTGAGACTTGTGATTGTAGTTCCTTGTTATAATGAGGAAGAAGTATTGAAAGAAACGACTCGTCAGCTATCTGATGTGCTTGCCCGAATGGAGCAGGAAGGGAAGGTGGCCGAAGGAAAGATTTTGTATGTGGACGACGGAAGTAAGGATACTACCTGGAAACTGATAGAGCAATTGTCTGAATCTCATAGGTGTGTGGCGGGCTTGAAACTGGCGCATAATGTCGGGCATCAGCAGGCTCTCTGGGCGGGATTGGATTTTGTGGCGGCCGGCGATTATGATGCGGCTGTATCTATCGACGCTGATTTGCAGGATGATGTGAATGCTATTGTGGAAATGGTGGATTATTATAATCAGGGGGCCGATGTGGTGTTCGGTGTACGGCGGGAACGTAAAACGGACACGTTCTTCAAGAAACATACCGCGCAGATGTTCTACAAACTGATGCGGACAATGGGCGGGGAGATTGTTTACAATCATGCGGATTTCCGCCTGATGAGCAAGCGCTCCCTGAAGGCATTGGTGTCTTTCCCCGAACGTAATCTTTTCCTCCGGGGCATGGTGTGTATGCTCGGATATCCTACCGCTTCTGTCTATTACGACCGCAAGGAACGTTTTGCCGGTGAATCGAAATATCCGTTCACGAAGATGTTGAACTTCGCCCTGGACGGAATCACTTCTTTCTCTGTCAAACCATTACGCCTGATTACCACATCCGGGCTTATCTTTATGCTGGTTTCTTTCCTGGCCATTATCTATGCTTTGGTGGAGTTTATTGGCGGAGACGTAATCCGAGGCTGGACTTCGCTACTCATTTCTGTCTGGTTTATCGGCGGCGCTATCCTGACTGCCGTCGGAGTGATCGGTGAATATATCGGTAAAATATATAAGGAGGTGAAACGCCGTCCGCGTTATCTGATAGAAAAAGAAGTAAACCTGTAACGGGTTTACTTCTTTTTCTGTTATTCTATGCTGATCCTATGGCTATTTTCTCTTGAAACGATACAGGTAAATAATGTCACGGATGTCACATCCTCTTTTCGTGCTCTGATATACTTCTTCAAAAGTATATTCGGATTCATATTTGGGCTTGAAACCTTCAAAATCGCGTCGTCCTACCAATAGATAGCCTTCGGCCGGCATATCCTTTTCAAACAATCCTATCTGGTCGTTGTGATAGAAATTGACCGTGTAGAAACGGAGCATATCGACAGCTACATAAGAATAGATCTTGCTGCCCGAAGCTATTTCCCGGATATCTTCCGCCATTCCTTTGTCCGATTTGGTGTTCAGTATGGCGGGCTGGTAAGCACCATCCAATGACATGAAAAGCGAGAATGTAACGAAAAGAGTGGCATACACTACGTTCATTCCCGATTCTTTTTTCCTGATTGTCCGGAAGAAATAGATGGCTGCAATTAATGGCAGGCAGATGACGATGATGTGGCCTGCGTTGAGTGAGATATTTGCCAACGCGTTCATGAAGGCTATATTCTCGGCGGCGTGTCTTCCGTGGAAAATACTGTCGGGCACTAATCCTAACCGCACGGCTATAAATGTGACAAGGAGAAGAATAGCGGCGACGGAGAGAAATCCGCCGTATATCTTAACTGCTTTTGAGTTTTTCCGGACCAGATACATGATATATTCGGCAAGGAAATAGGCGATGAACGGATAAATGGGTAACAGGTAAACACTGCGCTTGCTCTTTGGGATGCAGTAAAAAACGAAAATGAGAACAATGCTCAATAAAGAGAACAAGCGGGTGCTGTCCATTTCGCGGATATATGTTGTGAACCTCTGCCACCATTCGCGGGGTTTTCCGGTTATTTTCCCGTATGTAAGGCTGAATAAGGAAAGCAGAACCAACAATGTGTAAGGGGCATAGCCGGATACGACTGTAATGATATTGTAGTAAGCAGGATTCTCATGGGATTCGTAGCTCATTTTTCCCATGAAACGACCGAAATTCTCCTCCATAACCAGTGAGATGAAATTATCTCCTCCCTGTTGGTAGGCAGCGATGTACCAAAGGGCGGGCAGGATACAGGACGTACTGGCTACCAGCGCCATGGAGAAAAAGGCTTTGAAGAAACTGGTACCCCGGATCAGCAGAAAGACCCCGGTGACCATGCAAGGCAGGAGGATACCTACGGGACCTTTGGTTAGTGTGGCACATCCCATAAACAAGGTGGCTATCCAGGGGAATCCTTTTTGCCCTTTCTCACACCAACGGTAGAGTTGGTAGAGCGCGAGTACGATAAAGGCGGTCAGCATCATGTCAACGCGGCAGTTCATACCGGCACGGTGGACTTCAAAATTAGACAGGGTAATTAAGCCCATAAGGAGGGCGACTGAAGCTCCCCTGCGTTTGGCGTAGAATAAGAATCCGCCTAACACCATAGCTATCAGTGCCAATGCAGAGGGCATACGTGAAGTGTATTCCGTTACTTTCCCGGCAATAGAGGAAAGGGCGGCAATACACCAGTGAAACAAGGGCGGCTTGTAGGCGATGTCCCCGCCGTTGTTGACGGGAAGCGTCCAGTTACCGGTTTCAATCATGGAGTATGCAACGATTGCTTCGCGGGGTTCCCCTTTGGTATGGAAATCCGTTAATCCCATAAAAGGGAGAAGAGTAACGACGCAAACGACCGCTAAAATAATAAATTGCTTATTTTTCATACATTTATTGATGTGTTTGGATACAAAAATGCTATCTTGGGTTCAAAGATAAAAAATATATTTTGGGGTGTTTGGTCTTTTGTCTTATTTTCTGCCAAAATCTGCCGGAATCTCTCCCCATTCTTTGGTTTCCCATTTCAGAATACGGGTGGTGTATGTGTTTTCCCGAAGCCATTTCTCCGCACGTTCTATCAGTTTGAACAGTTCCTCTGTTTCTGCGGTACGCGAAAGCTTGGTCTTACATTTCTTTTGCCGCACCCAGCTGATTGCATTGACGCTGTCACTGTAAATGGGCATATCGAATCCCTTCTGTTTCAGCAAAGCCAGTCCGTGTACGATAGCGAGGAATTCGCCGATATTATTCGTTCCCTTCGTCGGGCCAAAGTGGAAGACTTCCTGGCGGCTGGCTATGTGGACTCCGCGATATTCCATAGGACCGGGGTTGCCGCTGCAGGCAGCGTCCACCGCCAGACTGTTGTCAATCACGCAGGCGGGCAATGTTTCCGAAGAAACTTTCTCGCTTTTCTTCTTGGCGTTTTTTCCGATATAGGCGTAAGGGGAGGTGGCCAGTGCGCGTTCCGCTTCTTCGCGGGTGTCGAATGATTTGTATTTGGCGCCTTCGTATCCTTTGATTTGAAGCTGGCAGTCCGTCCAGGATGTGTAAACCCCGGGCGTCACGCCTTCCCATACAACGTAGAATTTCTGTTTAGCCATTTTTCCTTTTTACAATGAATTGATGTCTGTATATTGACAGCGCGAAGGTACAAATATATTCTCTAACTGAACAAGTCAACAGAGCTACTTGTTATAAAAATAAGAGAGTTTAAGAATATAACATTTAGAAAGGAGCTATTATGGAAAGATCTTTTAGTGAAGCTTTGAAACATCGCCGGACTTACTATTCAATTACTAATCAGTCGCCTATCCCGGATCAGGAGATTGAGTGTATCGTCAATATGACCGTACGCCACGTGCCGTCTGCATTTAATTCGCAGTCTACGCGGGTGGTACTTTTGTTAGGGGAATCACACAAGAAACTGTGGCAGATTGTGAAAGATGCGTTGAAGAAAATTATGCCCGCGGAGGCTTTCGTAAAGACGGAAGAAAAAATAGATAACTCGTTCGCTTGCGGATATGGGACTGTGCTTTTCTTTGAAGACCAAAAGGTAGTGAAAGGACTTCAGGAGGCTTTCCCATCCTATCAGGATAACTTCCCCGGCTGGTCGCTGCAAACTTCGGCCATGCATCAGCTGGCTATATGGGTCATGCTGGAAGATGTCGGTTTCGGAGCATCACTGCAACACTATAATCCGTTGATTGACGACGAGGTGCGTCGTGCATGGAATCTGCCCGGACATTGGCATCTGATTGCGGAAATGCCGTTCGGACTTCCTGTGACTAAACCGGGTGAAAAAGAGTTTCAACCGCTCGAAGAACGGGTGAGGGTATTCAAATAACTTCGTTTTTAATACTTGGATTTTAATAAAATGACTAATTTTGTGAGCAAAATTAGTCATTTATGGTTCGTATCTTCCTTACCGGCTATATGGGTGCCGGAAAAACGACATTGGGTAAGGCATTTGCCCGTAAGATGAATGTACCGTTCGTTGATCTCGATTGGTATATTGAGGAGCGTTTTCACAAAACTGTTGGAGAGCTGTTTACCGAACGTGGTGAAACCGGATTCCGGGAATTGGAGAGGAATATGCTCCATGAGGTGGCCGAGTTCGAGAATGTGGTAATCTCTACGGGGGGGGGAGCGCCTTGTTTTTTTGATAATATGGAATTTATGAACCGGGTGGGGAAGACGGTATTTCTGGATGTTCATCCCGATGTGTTGTTCAGACGGTTGCGTATCGCCAAGCAACAGCGTCCCATACTTCAGGGAAAAGAGGATGATGAATTGAAAGCGTTTATCATCCGGGCGCTGGAACAACGGGCTCCTTTCTACACGCAGGCGCAATATATTTTCAATGCCGACGAACTGGAAGATCGCTGGCAGATCGAAACAGCCGTGCAACGATTGCAGGAATTGTTGGGACTATAAGCTATTTTACTTTCACAAGTCATGTCAACCACATGGTTTCTCCCTTTTCTTTTTATCTGCTCTTTATCTTTTTGGGTTCTCTTTTTTGTTCATTCAGTCAATATTTGTACCTTGGCACTCGTTACGAGATTTTTCTATTGACTATTAACACAAGAAAGAAGATAAAGAGACTGTTATGGGAACTTTGAAAGAGAAATTCGAGGAGTTGTCCGCCGGGATTAAAGCCTCTGGGAAACCTGCTGCGGCATGGTTCCCGAAATATACATCTACTTCATTATTAAATGCTGATAACTGGTGGGAAGCATTGGCTGTATGCGAATATGCGTTGGACACCCGGGAGGATGAGAAACTGACGGAAGGTTTCTTTGAATTGATATTCAGTGCATTCGACTGTAATGTCGAAGTCGATCTCAACGAAGAAGAATATGAGTTCTGGTGGGAGAAGGTGATGCGGGTGTGCGAACGTGTGGCTGTGTTCAGCGGAGCAGGCTGGGCGCAGAAAGGTGCACAGTACTCCGAGGCCCGCTATGGAAAGCGGGATATGAGCTATTTGTTCCCTTGCTACGAGAAGGCTGCCGATATGGGCTGGGGTGAAGCGGAAGCGACTGTTGCCTATTGGCGGTATATGGGGTTTTATTGTGAGCAGGATAAGGAAGAAGGAGAACGACGTTTTGCGGCTCTTTCTTCACCCGAAGCTATTCTTTGGGGGAAACATTATCGCGCTTTTGCCGAAGAGTTTACGGGCAACAAGGAGAAAGCGTTGCAGATACGGCAGGATTTGCTTGCCGAACTGCCCGAAGGCGACCGTTTGCGTGCTCATGTGTATGCGGCAATGGGAGACGCACTCGACAGGGGAGAAGGCAAGATAGCCGAGGAAGCTGCCTGTTATGAAAAGTCTTTGGAAATCGTTCCCAATCTATATAGTCTGAAAAATCTCGCTACTCTGTATTTCCGTTATCCCGAACTGGGTAAACCGAAAGAACTGGCTTTCGAAATTTGGGAGAAAGCCTGGCATGCCGGAGTATGGTCTGCCGCCAACTTCCTGGGATACAATTATCAGGAGGAGGCATGGCTTGATCTGCCTAAAGCAATAGAATGGCTGGAGAAGGGAATGCTTTATTGCGAGTTGTATAGTGCGTATGAGTTGGCATTGATTTACTTGTACAATGATGATTATAAGAATGTGGAACGTGGGCTGATGTGTCTCGAACGTTGTGTGGAAGGTGATTATATAGAAGGTATCGAAGGACTGGCGAATGTATATTTCAACGGTGACCTGGTGGAAGAAGACATGAGTCGTGTAAAAACAGTTGCTGGAAAAGGCGCTCGAACTGGGTTCGGGAAATGCGGCCTATCGTTTGGGTTGGATGTATGAACGTGGCTTTCTGTCTGAAGAACCGGATTATGTGAAAGCTATGGAATATTACGAGAAAGCAGCTGAACTGGATAATGTGGACGGATACTGCCGTGCAGCGCTTTACTTGGCTAACGGATATAGCGGTGTGACGGATGCGGTGAAGTCGAGAGAATATTACGAGAAAGCGGCCGGAATGGGTTCATGTTTTGCATTGGTAGAACTGTCATTCTTATACGAGAATGGCAACGGAGTGGAAAGAAGCTATGAGAAAGCTTTTGAACTCTGTGAAAAAGCGGCACAGGAAGGCTATCCTTATGCAATGTTCCGCGTAGGTCTTTATCTGGAAAAAGCTGTATTGGGTGAGGCGAAGCCGGAGGAGGCATTTGCCTGGTATACAAAAGCTGCCATGGCGGATGAAAATGAAGGAATCTTTGCTCTGGGACGTTGTTACAAACAGGGAATCGGTACGGAGGAAGACTGGGACAAGGCACTCGAGTGGTTCGGAAAGGGGGCAGAGAAGAACGAATCCCGCTGTTTGACTGAATTAGGGCTGGCTTATGAGAACGGTAACGGTGTGGAGGAAAACCCGCAAAAGGCTGTGGAATATATGACACGGGCAGCGGAACAGGATTATGGTTACGCCCAGTTTAAAATGGGAGATTATTATTTCTTCGGGTGCGGTCCTTGTTTGGAAGATAACAAGAAAGCCGTGGAATGGTACGAAAAGGCTGTTGCGAATGAGATTCCTATGGCGATGCTGCGCATGGGGGATTATTATTTGTATGATTATGATAGTCTGAACGAGTCGGAAAAGGCGTTTGCTTACTTTAAGAAAGCTGCCGAATACGAATGGTATAACGAAGGACTGGGTATTTGTTACGAAATGGGTATCGGTGTAGAGGATAATGAGACGGAAGCCTTTAAATATTATACACTGGCTGCGGATAACGGTAATGTGACGAGTATGTATCGTACCGGACTTTGTTATTACAACGGAGTGGGTGTGAAGCAGAATTATGCGGAGGCTTACCGCTGGTTTACGGATGCGGCCGGTAATGAGAATATCGGTGCCGCATATTATCTGGGTAAGATGCAAATGTATGGCGAAGGCTGTACGCCTGACCCGGAAGCAGCTGTGCAATGGTTGTTGAAAGCTGCCGAAAAAGAATAATGATAAGGCTCAATTTGAACTAGGAAACGCTTACCTGACGGGAAATGGTGTGGAAGAAAACGATGATATAGCAATGGAGTGGTTCGAGAAGGCTGCTGAAAATGGTAACGAAAAGGCCCTTAAGATCACCGGAAGGAGGAGAAAATAGTAAGTAGGCATGGAGAAAGAAGGGAATAATCTGTTTCAAGTCAATCTCAAAGGAATGATTGCCTTGTTGTCAGAGCATATTTATAGTAATCCGAATACCTTTGTCCGTGAGTTGTTGCAGAACTGTGTGGATGCTATTACAGCTTTGCGCAATATTGACGAGAATTATGCAGGACGTATTGATGTCTTTCTGAATGATGACAAAACGGTGATATTCCGCGACAATGGAATCGGGCTGAAAGAGGAGGAGGTATATCGTTTCCTTACCGTTATCGGGGAAAGCTCGAAACGGGATACGCCTGATGCGGATGATTTTATCGGAAGGTTTGGTATTGGTTTGCTGTCTTGTTTTGTAGTGACGGATGAGATCAAGGTGGAGAGCCGGTCGGCAATGGGCGGGCAGGCTGTCTGTTGGTGTGGTAAGGTGGACGGTACGTATGAACTGACGTCATCCGCCGAAGAACGTCCTATCGGTTCGCAGGTGGTATTGCATCCCAAGAATGACTGGATGCATCTTTTTGAATATGATACATTTAAGAAGATATTGGTCGGCTATGGAGAGGTGTTGCCATATCCTGTCTATCTGCATCATCAGGATGAGGAAGAGTTGGTGAATACGCCTTCGCCTGTATGGCTTGACCCGAAGGCAACCCGCAAGGAACTCCTTGATTACGGGGCGAAAGTTTTTCAATCATCTGCGCTTGATGTTTTTCGGATACGGACTGAAAGCGGTCGGGTGGAGGGAGTGCTTTATGTGTTGCCTTTCCGGACGCAGTTTTCTGTGCGTAACTCTCACAAAGTGTATTTGAAGCGTATGCTGTTGAGCGAGGATGATTGTAACCTGTTGCCGCAGTGGGCTTTCTTTATCCGTTGTCTGGTGAATGCGGATGGGTTGTTGTCTACCGCTTCACGCGAGTCTCTGGTAAGCAATGATTTGCTGAAGGATGCCCGCAAGGAGATAGGTATGGCTATCAAGGATTATTTGCGGGGACTGGTGCAGAACAACCGGGCTATGTTTAATAAGATACTGGACGTGCATCATTTTCACATCAAGGCGATTGCTTCGGAAGATAATGAGTTGCTTCGTTTGTTTATGGATTATCTTCCTTTTGAGACGAATAAGGGGGTACGGAGCTTCGGGAGTATCCGTTCGGCGGACAATGTGATCTGTTATACCAGAAATCTGGAGGATTTCAGGCAGGTACGCCGTATTGCCGGAGCACAAGGATGGTTGGTGGTTAATGCCGCTTATACGTTTGATGAAACGTTGTTGAAAAAGTATGCCCGCCTGAATCCGGAACTGACTTTGGATGAAATATCCCCTTCGAGATTACTGGAACAGTTTGGGGAGGTAGAAGCCAAAAAAGAGTTCCGGGCTTTTGAGGCGAAGGCGAACGAGTTGTTAAAGCGTTTTGGCTGCGTCTGCCGGTTGAAGCACTTTACTCCGGCGGATATTCCGGTGATATTTGTGGCAGAGGAGAAAGAGAGTACGACCAAGAGTACCAATAATCCGTTAGCGGCTGTGTTGGGGACTGTCAATACGACCAGGCAGATACCTCCGACGCTGACATTTAATGCGGATAATGAAATGGTCCGTACTTTACTGCAAATACAGGGAGATAATAAAATGTTTCAGCATGTGGTACATATATTATATGTACAGTCACTCCTTCAGGGTAAGTATCCTGTGAACAGTGAGGAAATGGAACTTTTCAACCACTCGCTCAGTGAATTGATGACTGCTAAAATGAATGATTTTATAAATTTCCTGAATTAAGAAAGCGTATGAAATACACACTTGAAATACAAAAACTGCTGTTGCAGGCACAGAATAAAAACCTGCATCCCCGTGAGAAAGCTAATTTGTTGAAAGAGGCTATCCGCATCGCTGATGAAAACGAAGATGTGGAATGGGCAACGGAAATGAGGCTGGACCTCATTTATGAACTGAACCTTCTCTCGGCGGACACTGAGGAGATTGCCGTGTTCTCTAAGATTCTGGATGATTATGAGAATCATAAGGATGTAATCAAGGAGGATGATCTGCTGTGGAAGTATAAATGGATATGGTCTTCGACTTTTGATATTCCGGAGATTCCAATGGAACAGGTGGAAGCGGTAGGGGAGGATTATAAGACCCGTATCTTGCGGAACGGATATTCTTTGCGGAGTTATTATCAGCGCTGGTCGGTGGAATGCACATGGATGAGGCAGTATGACAAGGCAAAGGAATATATTGATAAGATGCTGGCGGAGAAAATGGACGACCAGTCGTGTGAGGCTTGTGAACTGAACTTTATGTTGGATTATTATCTGGAAACGGGAAAGTTTGATGAGGCTTATAGCCGGGCGCAGCCATTGATTAACAAACAGGTGACTTGCTATGAAGCTAACCTGCGTGCTTACCTGAAGCTTGCTTATTATGCACAAAAAGCGGGTAAGCCGGAGATTGCCGCCGATATGTGTACACGTGCCGAAGAAGCGTTGGCCGGAAGAGAGAAGGACGAGTATCTGTTGCTCTATATGGGGCTGTTTATCGCTTATAATATAATGACGAAGCCGGAAAGAGGCTGGGAGTATGCCGAGCGATGCATCGGTTGGAGTTTGCGTACGAATACGTTGAAGAAATATCGCTTCTCTTGCGATATGGTAGAGGCCTTGAAGTATGAGATGCGTCCGGAGGTTCATCTGGCTTTGCCGGAGGAGTTCCCTCTTTACCGCGCGGACGGGGTTTACTCTGTCAGCGAATTACGCCGGTATTTCTATCAGCAGGCTGAAGAGCTGGCACGTCGCTATGACGCCCGTAACGGAAATAGTGGTTATATGGACCGTTTGAAAGATTTAATGTCTAATTAATTGCCAACATGTAGATTAATCCGTATTTTTGCCGTCCAATTATTTACTAAAAACACTGAATTACAGAAAATGAGAAAGTGGCGTATTGAAGATTCTGAGGAACTCTACAACATCACAGGTTGGGGTACCTCGTACTTTGGTATTAATGACAAAGGTCATGTCGTTGTTACACCTCGTAGAGATGGGGTAGCTGTTGATTTGAAAGAGTTGGTCGACGAGTTACAACTGAGAGATGTAGCGGCTCCCACGTTGGTGCGTTTTCCGGATATTCTGGATAATCGTATTGAAAAGATGTCGTCCTGCTTTAAACAGGCAGCCGAAGAGTACGGTTATAAGGCGGAGAACTTTATTATCTATCCGATTAAGGTCAACCAGATGCGCCCTGTGGTGGAGGAGATTATCAGCCACGGAAAGAAATTCAATCTCGGACTGGAGGCGGGTTCTAAACCTGAACTGCATGCTGTGATTGCTGTTAATACGGATTCTGACTCATTGATTGTATGTAACGGCTATAAAGACGAAAGTTATATCGAACTGGCATTCCTTGCCCAAAAAATGGGCAAACGTATCTTCCTCGTTGTAGAGAAGATGAACGAACTGAAACTGATTGCAAAAATGGCGAAGCAGTTGAATGTGCAACCTAATATCGGTATTCGTATTAAACTGGCTTCTTCCGGTAGCGGAAAATGGGAAGAATCGGGTGGCGATGCCAGCAAATTCGGGCTGACTTCCAGTGAGTTGCTCGAAGCGCTCGATTTCATGGAAAGCAAGGGATTGAAAGATTGCCTGAAACTGATTCATTTCCATATTGGTAGTCAGGTGACGAAGATTCGTCGCATCAAGACCGCCTTGCGTGAGGCTTCACAGTTTTATGTCCAACTTCATGCTATGGGGTTCAAAGTGGAATTTGTGGATATCGGCGGCGGACTGGGAGTTGATTACGACGGAACCCGGTCGTCCAACAGCGAAGGCAGCGTGAACTATTCTATTCAGGAATATGTGAATGACTCGATTTCTACGTTGGTGGATGTCAGCGATAAGAATGGTATCCCGCACCCGAATATTATTACCGAAAGCGGACGCGCATTGACTGCACACCACTCTGTGCTTATCTTTGAAGTGTTGGAGACTGCCACTTTACCCGAATGGGATGATGAAGAGGAAATTGCTCCGGACGCACATGAACTGGTGCAGGAGTTATATGGAATTTGGGATTCGTTGAATCAGAATAAGATGTTGGAGGCATGGCATGATGCCCAGCAGATTCGTGAGGAAGCGTTGGACTTGTTCAGTCATGGTATTGTAGATTTGAAAACCCGTGCACAAATCGAGCGTCTGTATTGGTCTATTACACGTGAGATTAATCAGATTGCCGGCGGTTTGAAGCATGCGCCTGATGAATTCCGCGGATTGTCCAAGTTGCTTGCCGATAAATATTTCTGTAACTTCTCTCTGTTCCAATCGTTGCCGGATTCCTGGGCGATAGACCAGATTTTCCCGATTATGCCTATTCAACGGCTGGATGAAAAACCGGACCGCTCGGCTACTTTGCAAGATATAACCTGTGATTCGGACGGCAAAATTGCCAACTTTATCTCTACCCGTAACGTGGCTCATTATCTGCCTGTACATGCACTGAAGAAAACAGAACCTTATTATGTGGCTGTGTTCCTGGTGGGAGCTTATCAGGAGATTTTGGGAGATATGCATAATTTGTTTGGTGATACGAATGCCGTGCATGTTTCGGTGAACGAGAAAGGATATAATATCGAACAGATTATCGACGGAGAAACGGTAGCGGAGGTGTTGGACTATGTGCAGTACAATCCGAAGAAGCTGGTACGTACGCTCGAAACTTGGGTGACGAAATCAGTGAAAGAAGGAAAAATCTCTTTGGAAGAAGGAAAAGAATTCCTTTCCAACTACCGTTCGGGACTTTATGGATATACGTATTTAGAATAAAAATGAGAGAAAAACTAACTGTAATTAAGGTGGGTGGCAAAATCGTAGAAGAGGAAGCCACCCTTCGTCAGTTGTTAAACGACTTTGTCGCTATTGAAGGACATAAGGTGCTGGTGCACGGCGGAGGCCGTTCGGCTACAAAGATAGCCGCACAACTGGGAATTGAAAGCAAAATGGTCAATGGCCGCCGGATTACTGATGCGGAAACGTTGAGGGTAGTGACAATGGTGTATGGCGGTTTGGTGAATAAGAATATTGTTGCCGGGTTGCAGGCGTATGGTGTCAACGCGTTGGGATTGACCGGAGCGGATATGAACGTGATACGTTCGGTGAAACGTCCGGTGAAAGAAGTTGATTACGGTTTCGTCGGCGATGTGGAGAAGGTGGATGCTTCTCTGTTGTCTGACTTGATATACAAAGGTGTGGTGCCGGTTATGGCTCCGTTGACACACGACGGACAAGGGAATATGCTGAATACGAATGCGGATACTATTGCCGGAGAGACGGCAAAAGCGTTGTCGGGTCTGTTTGATGTGACATTGGTGTACTGTTTCGAGAAGAAAGGTGTGCTGCGTGACGAGAATGATGACGATAGTGTGATTCCTCAAATCACCCGTGCCGAATTTGAACAATATGTAGCTGATGGCGTTATTCAAGGAGGTATGATTCCCAAGTTGGAGAATTCTTTTGAAGCAATAAATGCAGGAGTTTCTGAAGTGGTAATCACCTTAGCGTCAGCGATTAACGACACTGGAGGAACCAGAATAAAAAAATAATTCAAAAAAAAGTAGTGGGCGACTGTAACTTTTCATATCCTAGCCCGTCATTATTATAGAGATGCAAGAAATCAGCTTCCGAAACGATATTTTGCCGTTGAAGGATAAACTCTTTCGATTGGCTCTCAGAATCACCCTGGATAGGGCCGAAGCCGAGGATGTCGTTCAGGACACCATGATAAGAGTGTGGAACAAGCGTGATGAGTGGTCTCAATTTGAATCGGTCGAAGCCTATTGCCTGACAGTGGCAAAGAATCTGGCGATAGACCGGAGCCAGAAGAAAGAAGCTCAGAATGTGGAAATCACCCCCGAAATGGAGGAAGAACCTGATGCAAACAGTCCGTATGACCAGATGATTCATGATGAAAGAATGAACATTATTAATAGACTGGTAAACGAACTTCCCGAAAAACAGCGGCTTATCATGCAACTGAGGGACATTGAAGGTGAAAGCTATAAAAAAATTGCAACCCTGCTGAATCTGACAGAGGAACAAGTCAAAGTGAATCTCTTCAGAGCCAGGCAAAAGGTAAAACAAAGGTATTTAGAAATTGACGAATATGGATTATAAGGATATAGAACAGCTCCTGGAGCGATATTGGCAATGCGAAACTTCCGTTGAGGAGGAATCAAGATTGCGTGACTTCTTCTCAAAAGAAGAAGTACCGGCTCATTTGCTTCGCTATAAGAACTTGTTTGTTTATCAGCAGGTTCAGCAAGAAGTAGGGCTGGGTGAGGACTTTGATGCACGTATTCTGGCAGAAGTGGAGGTCCCGGTAGTGAAAGCAAAACGTCTGACACTGACGAGTCGCTTTATTCCTCTGTTCAAAGCCGCTGCCGTGATTGCAATCATTCTCGGATTGGGAAATGTGGCACAACATTCTTTCTCGGGAGATGATGGAAGTGTATTGGCCACAGATACCATTGGTAAACAAGTAACTGCACCGTCGGTCGCTATCTCGAACGATGTGAAAGCGGATCAGGTCTTGGCTGATAGCTTGGCGAAGATCAACCACAAGATGCAGGTTATTAATGAATAGACATTTTCATTTGCTTTAAACATATAATATAGTTAGTGTGCTTAATTAAAACAACATCGAAAGCGAAACTGTGAAGTTTTCAATTCTCTCAAATTTTTATAATGAAACTAACTAAATAAATGGGCTACCGCGAGATGCAGTAGCCCTTTTATGTTTCTAAGAGTGGAAGAATCTTTTTTTTATTACTTTTGTACCTGTTATTAGGAGACTTATGATGAAGGAAGCAATTATAGAAGATGAAGAACTTGGACGGTTAATAGTGCGTGTTAATTTGCGTGCTAAAAGTCTTGTCTTTCGTACAAAGAGTGATGCGGTATACGTTTCAGTCCCTTCCGGCACAACGATGAAAGAAGTAAAACGGGCGATTGAAGATTTACGTAGTAAGTTGCTGGCTTCTCGTCAACGATTGAATCGTCCGTTAATTGATTTGAATTATAAGATTGATGCAGAATATTTCAAGTTGTCTTTGGTGTCCGGAGAGAAAGAGCAGTTTCTGGCAAATTCCCGATTGGGATGTATGCAGATTATTTGTCCGCCAAATGCGGACTTTACTGATGAGAAATTGCAGAGTTGGCTACGAAAGGTGATTGAAGAATCGTTGAGGCGGAATGCAAAAAGTATTCTTCCTCCACGTTTAGACCGTCTTTCCAAACAATGCGGATTACCCTATGCAAGCGTGAAGATAAATTCCAGTCAGGGGCGGTGGGGGAGTTGTTCGACAAAGAAGGATATTAATTTATCCTATTACCTCGTTTTGTTGCCTTCTTATTTGATTGATTATGTGCTTTTGCATGAACTATGTCATACCCGTGAGATGAATCATAGTGAACGTTTTTGGTCTCTACTGAATCAATTCACGGAAGGAAAAGCTCTTGCTCTACGGGGAGAACTGAAGAAATATCGGACAGAAATATAAAGAGCTCCTTTGTCTTTATCTTGCTTTACCGTTTATTTCGCCAGTTGCTTAATTCCGTCTTCCTCTTTCTCAAACTGATAATTACCCCCTCTTTCGCTTAGGTCGAAAGTCGATACTAATTCAGTTTTGTTATCTACAATTAACAATGCACTCTGCTCGGCAAAACGACCGACTTCCACTGTATAAGGTTCTTTTATGATAGTCTTATTGGAAATGAGACTGTCGTTGACAAACAAAGAAATTGAATCGCCGGTAAAGCCTTTGACCAGACTAATCGTATATGTTTCGATAAAATGTCGTTCTTCCTGTTGCTTCTGTTGCAGTCGCATACTCATATAGATGAAAATCACTACGACAAAAATGACGGCAAAAGCGAGGATTCCATTGCCGACCATGAACTGTTTGTTGGTGTTGAGACGATGCGCCATAGTTGTTATTTTTTTTAATTGCGGCGTAAAGATACGAATATCGCACTGTTAATTCATACTTTTTTTCTTTAATGTTTTGTAGTCGAATAGATTATTTATATCTTTGCAACCGAAAACGGATGAAAGGTGGAGGGGCGATTAAGCTCCTTTTTTTGTTCTTAATAGTTAATAAATGATAGAAAAGAAAACTGTTTGTCAGATTGTTGAAGAGTGGCTGGAAGGAAAAGATTACTTTCTGGTAGAGGTAACTGTGAGCCCGGATGACAAAATTGTGGTCGAAATTGACCATGCAGAAGGCGTTTGGATTGAAGATTGCGTGGAGCTTAGCCGCTACATTGAATCGAAACTGAACCGTGAAGAGGAAGATTATGAACTGGAAGTAGGGTCGGCCGGTATAGGACAGCCCTTTAAAGTGCTGCAGCAGTATTACATCCACATCGGACAAGAAGTGGAAGTGATGACCAAAGGCGGACAGAAACTGACCGGTATCCTAAAGGATGCCGATGAAGAGAAGTTTACGGTAACCGTACAAAAGAAGGTGAAACTCGAAGGATCCAAGCGACCAAAGCTGGTGGAAGAAGACGAAACCTTTACTTATGAGCAAATAAAATATACTAAATACTTAATTAGCTTTAAATAGTTATGGCCAAAAAAGAAGAAACAATCAGCTTGATTGATACATTTTCGGAATTTAAGGAACTGAAGAATATCGATAGAACGACAATGGTTAGTGTACTCGAGGAGTCGTTCCGTAGCGTAATCGCGAAAATGTTTGGCACCGATGAAAATTACGACGTGATCGTGAATCCGGATAAGGGGGATTTCGAGATATGGCGTAACCGTGAAGTTGTGGCCGATGAAGATTTGACTAACCCGAATATGCAGATTGCGTTGAGTGAGGCGCAGAAAATTGACGCTTCATACGAAGAAGGCGAAGAGGTGACTGATGAAGTTATCTTTGCGAAATTCGGTCGTCGTGCTATCCTGAACCTCCGCCAAACATTGGCTTCCAAGATTCTGGAACTGGAGAAAGACAGTATTTATAATAAATATATAGATAAGGTAGGTACAATTATCAATGCAGAAGTGTATCAGATCTGGAAAAAGGAAATGTTGCTTCTCGACGATGAAGGAAACGAACTGCTGCTGCCCAAGACCGAACAAATCCCGAGCGATTTTTATCGTAAAGGTGAAACGGCACGCGCAGTGGTTGCCCGCGTAGACAACAAGAATAATAATCCTAAGATTATCTTGTCACGTACTTCTCCCGTTTTCTTGCAACGTCTGTTTGAGATGGAAGTACCTGAAATAAATGATGGTCTGATAACTATCAAGAAGATTGCCCGCATCCCCGGCGAACGTGCCAAGATTGCGGTAGAATCTTATGATGACAGAATCGATCCCGTAGGAGCCTGTGTAGGTGTAAAGGGGAGTCGTATTCATGGCATCGTTCGTGAACTTCGCAATGAGAATATCGACGTAATTAACTATACATCGAATATTTCATTGTTTATACAGCGTGCTTTAAGCCCGGCGAAAATTTCTTCTATTCGTTTGAACGAGGAGGAGAAGAAAGCAGAGGTGTTCCTCAAACCGGAAGAAGTATCGCTGGCTATCGGTAAAGGCGGTTTGAATATCAAACTGGCCAGTATGTTAACTGAGTACACTATCGACGTGTTCCGTGAGTTGGATGAGAATGTAGCTGATGAAGATATCTATCTTGACGAGTTCAGAGACGAAATCGATGGTTGGGTGATTGATGCAATCAAGGCTATCGGTATTGATACGGCAAAAGCTGTGTTGAATGCTCCTCGTGAGATGTTGATTGAAAAGACGGACCTGGAAGAAGAGACAGTGGACGAGGTAATACGCATTTTGAAATCGGAGTTTGAAGAAGAAGAACCGGAAGAAGAACCGGAACAAGGACAAGAGTAATAGGCAATTACGATTGAGATTTTCTTCGCTCCATTTATTCATTAAATTTAAAATATGACGATAAGGTTAAACAAAGTTACAAGAGATTTGAATGTAGGAATCGCGACGGTAGTTGAGTTCCTGCAAAAGAAAGGGTATACCGTTGAGGCTAATCCTAATACAAAAATTAGCGAGGAGCAGTACGCTATACTCGTAAAAGAGTTTAGTACGGATAAGAACCTTAGACTTGAATCGGAGCGTTTCATTCAGGAACGTCAGAATAAGGATCGTAATAAGGCATCGGTTTCGATTGAAGGCTTCGAAAAGCAACAGGAAAAACCGAAGTCGGAAGATGTGATCAAGACAGTCGTACCTGAGGATGCACGTCCGAAGTTTAAACCTGTCGGTAAAATTGATTTGGATAAATTAAACGGTCGTAAAACTGATAAAGTAGAAAAGGAACCGGAACAGAAAAAGGAAACTGTGGTAGAACGTCCTGTGGTGGAACGTCCGATAGTAGCGGAACGCCCTGTCGTTGAACCGGAAGTGAAGAAAGAACCCGAAAAGAAAGAGCCTGAAGTAAAAAAGGAAGAGGTGGTGGCACCTGCTCCAACTCCGGCCGAACCTGTGGTGGTGAAACAACCGGAACCTGTAGCAGAACCGAAACCGGCAGAAGTTGAAAAAGTGGTAGTGGAAGAAGTGATTAAGGAAGAGCCGAAGAAGGTAGAAGCACCTGTGAAGGCAGAAGAACATAAAAAAGAAGAAAAGCCTGTGGAAGCAGTAGCATCGACAGAAGTCGTTTCGGAAGAAAAAGACGCTCCTAAGGAAGACGAGGTTTTCAAGATCCGTCAGCCGGAACTGGGAGCAAAGATTAATGTAATCGGTCAGATTGACCTTGCAGCATTGAATCAGTCAACTCGCCCTAAGAAGAAATCGAAGGAAGAGAAACGTCGTGAACGTGAAGAAAAAGAGAAAATCCGCCAGGATCAGAAGAAACTGATGAAGGAAGCGATTATCAAGGAAATCCGTAAAGATGATGCCAAACAGGCTAAGAGCGGACCGAAAGATAATGCGGATGCAGCCGGTAACAAGAAAAAACGGAATCGTATCAGCAAAGAGAAGGTGGATGTGAATAACGTTGCAACTTCCAACTTTGCAGCTCCAAGACCGAATGTGCAAGGCAAAGGCGGTAATAATAATGGTGGTAATAACCAAGGTAACAATAACAACAATAATAGAAGAAACAATAACAAGGATCGTTTCAAAAAGCCGGTTATCAAACAGGAAGTAAGTGAAGAAGATGTAGCAAAACAGGTAAAAGAAACCTTGGCTCGTCTGACCACTAAAGGTAAGAACAAGACTTCCAAGTACCGTAAGGAGAAACGTGAAATGGCTTCCAACCGTATGCAGGAACTGGAAGATCAGGAAATGGCAGACAGCAAAGTATTGAAGCTGACCGAATTTGTTACAGCTAATGAATTAGCTACAATGATGGACGTTTCTGTCAACCAGGTTATTGCTACTTGTATGAGTATTGGCATCATGGTTTCTATCAACCAGCGTCTGGATGCGGAAACAATCAATCTGGTGGCCGAAGAATTTGGTTTCAAGACCGAATATGTAAGTGCGGAAGTGGCACAGGCTATCGTGGAAGAAGAAGATGCTCCGGAAGATTTGCAGCCGCGTGCTCCGATTGTTACTGTAATGGGACATGTTGACCATGGTAAGACTTCATTGCTTGACTATATCCGTAAGGCGAATGTGATTGCCGGTGAAGCCGGAGGTATCACACAGCATATCGGTGCATATAATGTGAAGTTGGAGGACGGTCGCCGTATTACATTCCTTGATACTCCGGGACATGAGGCGTTTACCGCTATGCGTGCCCGTGGTGCGAAAGTAACGGATATTGCGATTATTATTGTAGCGGCGGATGATAACGTGATGCCGCAGACAAAGGAGGCCATCAACCATGCAATGGCGGCGGGTGTACCTATTGTGTTTGCTATCAATAAGGTGGATAAACCGACTGCAAATCCGGATAAGATTAAAGAAGAATTGGCTGCTATGAATTACCTTGTTGAAGAATGGGGTGGTAAGTATCAGTCACAAGATATCTCTGCCAAGAAAGGTATGGGAGTGGAAGATTTGTTGGAAAAGGTATTGCTGGAAGCCGAAATGCTCGACTTGAAGGCAAACCCGAACCGTAACGCTACGGGATCTATTATCGAGTCTTCACTTGACAAGGGACGTGGTTATGTAGCTACGGTATTGGTATCTAACGGTACTCTGAAAGTCGGAGATATCGTATTGGCCGGAACTAGCTATGGTCGTGTGAAGGCTATGTTCAATGAACGTAATCAACGTATCAAAGAAGCGGGTCCTGCTGAACCGGCATTGATTCTGGGATTGAACGGTGCTCCTGCTGCCGGTGACACTTTCCATGTGGTAGAAAGCGACCAGGAAGCTCGTGAAATCACCAACAAACGTGAACAGTTGGCTCGTGAACAAGGCTTGCGTACGCAGAAGATTCTTACTTTGGATGAATTGGGTCGTCGTATCGCTTTGGGTAACTTCCAGGAATTGAATATTATCGTTAAGGGTGACGTGGATGGTTCTGTGGAAGCATTGAGCGACTCGTTGATCAAGTTGTCTACGGAACAAATTCAGGTAAATGTCATCCATAAGGGTGTGGGAGCAATTTCCGAATCGGATGTTTCTCTGGCCGCTGCTTCAGATGCGATTATCGTGGGATTCCAGGTACGTCCTTCAGGAAATGCGGCTAAGCTTGCTGAACAGGAAGGTGTGGATATTCGTAAGTATTCTATTATTTACGATGCGATTGAAGAGGTGAAGTCGGCAATGGAAGGTATGTTGGCGCCGGAAGTGAAGGAGCAGGTGACTGCTACTATCGAAATCCGCGAGGTGTTCAATATCACGAAAGTAGGTTTGGTAGCCGGTGCAATGGTGAAAACCGGAAAGGTGAAACGAAGCGACAAGGCTCGTCTGATTCGCGACGGTATCGTAATCTTTACCGGGAATATCAATGCGCTGAAACGCTTCAAGGACGATGTGAAGGAAGTAGGTACAAACTTTGAGTGTGGTATCAGCTTAGTGAACTGCAACGACATGAAGGTAGGCGATATGATCGAGGCATTCGAAGAAATAGAAGTGAAACAGACATTATAATTTGTACTGAATTAAGAATAAACGGAGGCACAGAGTGAATTATAACTCCGTGCCTCTTTTTTCTTTTTATAGAGAAATATGGCAACGATTGATATTATTATCCTTATTATAATAGTCGGTTTGCTGGCGGCGAAGGCTTTGTATACCACTTTAGCGGAAAAGCTTTGTCCAACGGTGACTGATTCGATGACTGTTGCACAGGTATTGGCTTTTATTATCATCTGGATAGCCGTTCCACTGATATTCTTATTGGTGGCTTCGTTGCTGACAAAGGCAATGAAAGCGGTTTCGCTGGATTGGTTGAACCGTTGGCTCGGTTGTGTGCTGGGAGCACTTAAATTTCTATTGTTAACAAGTCTGGTGATTTGTCTGATAGAGTTTATGGATGGCGATAATAAGTTAATTAGTGCAACAAAAAAGAGCGAATCTTTGTTATATTATCCGATAGAAACGTTTGCGGGAATCTTTTTCCCTGCTGCTAAGAGTATGACGCAACAATATATATTAGAGAATAAAGATGCAACAAGAAGAACCCAATAAATATGTAAAGGAACTAACGCAGGAGAAGTACAAATATGGCTTCACCACGGAGGTGCATACAGACATCATTGAGCGTGGACTTAATGAGGATGTGATTCGTTTGATTTCATCGAAAAAGGACGAACCGGAGTGGTTGCTGGAGTTCCGATTGAAAGCGTACCGCCACTGGCTGACGCTGGAAATGCCCACATGGGCACATCTCCGTATTCCGGAGATTGATTATCAGGCTATTTCTTACTATGCTGATCCTACTAAGAAAAAGGAAGGGCCGAAGAGCATGGATGAGGTTGATCCTGAACTAATAAAGACCTTCAATAAGTTGGGAATTCCTTTGGAAGAACAAATGGCCTTGAGTGGAATGGCGGTTGATGCCGTAATGGACTCGGTTTCAGTAAAGACTACCTTCAAGGAAACATTAATGGAAAAAGGAATTATTTTCTGTTCGTTCAGTGAAGCGGTGCGTGAACATCCGGACTTGGTGAAGAAGTACCTTGGTTCGGTAGTCGGTTACCGTGATAATTTCTTTGCCGCATTGAACTCAGCTGTATTCTCCGACGGTTCTTTTGTGTATATTCCGAAGGGGGTGCGTTGTCCTATGGAGCTTTCTACTTATTTCCGTATCAATGCCCGTAACACGGGACAATTTGAACGTACGCTGATTGTGGCGGATGATGATTCGTATGTATCTTATCTGGAAGGATGTACGGCTCCGATGCGGGATGAGAATCAACTGCACGCTGCTATTGTAGAGATTATCGTGCATGACCGTGCAGAAGTGAAATACAGTACGGTTCAGAATTGGTATCCGGGAGATGCCGAAGGTAAAGGCGGTGTATACAATTTTGTGACGAAGCGAGGTAACTGCAAAGGAGTGGATAGCAAACTTTCCTGGACACAAGTGGAAACCGGTTCGGCGATTACCTGGAAATATCCTTCCTGTATCCTGACAGGTGATAATTCGACAGCAGAATTTTATTCTGTGGCTGTGACTAATAACTATCAGCAGGCGGATACAGGTACGAAGATGATTCATCTCGGTAAGAATACACGTAGTACAATTGTCAGCAAAGGTATTTCTGCCGGTCACAGCGAGAATTCGTATCGCGGACTGGTCCGTGTAGCGGAGAAAGCGGATAATGCCCGAAATTACAGCCAGTGTGACTCTTTGTTGTTGGGAGACAAATGTGGTGCACATACTTTCCCATATATGGATATTCATAATGAGACAGCGGTAGTGGAACATGAAGCTACGACAAGCAAGATCAGTGAAGACCAGATTTTCTATTGCAACCAGCGCGGTATCCCGACAGAGGACGCTATCGGGCTGATTGTGAACGGATATGCGAAAGAAGTATTGAATAAACTTCCAATGGAATTTGCGGTAGAAGCACAGAAGTTGCTTACTATCTCCTTGGAAGGAAGTGTAGGATAAAAAATAAAAGTGATTATGTTAGAGATAAAAGACCTGCATGCCAGCATTAATGGCAAAGAGATATTGAAAGGCATTAACCTGACGGTGAAGCCGGGCGAAGTACATGCCATTATGGGACCTAACGGTTCCGGTAAGAGTACTTTGTCGTCGGTACTGGTGGGGAATCCGGCTTTTGAGGTAACGAAAGGTTCAATCACTTTTTATGGAAAGAATCTGTTGGAGTTGAGTCCGGAAGATCGTAGCCATGAAGGTATTTTCCTTAGTTTCCAGTATCCGGTGGAGATTCCGGGAGTGAGTATGGTAAACTTTATGCGTGCTGCCGTAAACGAACAACGCAAATACAAAGGTCTGCCTGCACTGACTGCCAGCGAGTTCCTGAAACTGATGCGTGAGAAACGTGCGGTGGTTGAATTGGATAACAAATTGGCTAACCGTTCGGTAAACGAAGGTTTCTCCGGTGGTGAAAAGAAACGGAACGAGATTTTCCAAATGGCGATGTTGGAACCACGTTTAAGCATTCTTGACGAGACGGACTCCGGTCTGGATATCGATGCTCTTCGTATCGTTGCGGAAGGAGTGAACAAATTGAAAACTCCCGAAACAAGCACAATTGTTATCACTCACTATCAACGTCTGCTTGATTATATCAAACCGGATATCGTGCATGTTCTTTATAAAGGTCGTATCGTGAAAACTGCCGGACCGGAACTTGCTCTTGAACTGGAAGAAAAAGGATATGATTGGATAAAGAAAGAAGTAGGAGAATGACGATGAATGCGGAACAACAATATATAGAACTCTTCTCGCAGACGGAAGCTATGATCTGCAAACATAGCGCTGAAGTGCTGAATGCGCCTCGTGCTGCTGCCTTTGCCGATTTTGAGCGAATCGGATTCCCGACCCGCAAAATGGAGAAGTACAAATATACGGATGTAAGCAAGTATTTTGAACCAGACTTTGGTTTGAACCTGAATCGCTTGGCTATTCCGGTCAATCCGTATGAAGTGTTCAAGTGCGATGTGCCGAATATGAGCACTGCCCTGTATTTTGTGGTGAATGACGCTTTCTATGACAAGGCCCTTCCCAAAAGTCATTTGCCGGAAGGCGTGATATTTGGCAGCTTGAAAGAGGTGGCCAGGCAACATCCCGAATTGGTGAAGAAGTATTACGGCAAACTGGCGGATACTTCAAAAGATGGTGTGACCGCCTTTAATACGACTTTTGCGCAAGATGGCGTAATTTTCTATGTGCCGAAGAATGTAGTAGTGGAAAAAACTATCCAGTTGGTGAATATTCTTCGTGCAGATGTCAATTTCATGGTGAACCGCCGTGTGTTGATTATTCTGGAAGATGGTGCACAAGCCCGTCTGCTGATTTGTGATCATGCTATGGATAATGTGAACTTCCTTGCAACACAGGTAATAGAAGTCTTTGCGGGAGAGAATACGGTGTTTGATTTGTATGAGTTGGAAGAAACACATACAAGTACTGTCCGTATTAGTAATTTATATGTAAAGCAGGAAGCAAACAGTAACGTTTTGCTGAATGGTATGACTTTGCATAATGGCACTACCCGTAATACTACGGAGGTATTGCTGGCAGGAGAAGGTGCTGAAATTAATCTTTGCGGAATGGCGATTGCTGATAAGAACCAGCATATAGATAATAATACAAGTATTGATCACGCGGTTCCGAATTGTACAAGTAATGAATTATTCAAATATGTACTCGATGATCAGTCGATAGGTGCATTTGCCGGATTAGTGCTGGTACGTCCTGACGCCCAACATACAAATTCTCAACAGATAAACCGTAATCTTTGCGCTACACGTGATGCTAGAATGTACACGCAGCCGCAGTTGGAGATTTATGCGGACGATGTGAAATGTTCGCATGGAGCAACGGTGGGACAGCTTGATGAGAATGCATTGTTTTATATGCGTTCCCGTGGAATCAACGAGAAAGAAGCTCGTCTGCTTCTGATGTTTGCGTTTGTCAACGAAGTGATTGATACCATTCGTCTGGATGCGCTGAAAGATCGCTTGCATCTGTTGGTTGAGAAACGTTTCCGTGGTGAGTTGAACAGATGTCAGGGTTGTGCGATTTGTAAATGAGTAATAGCGAATAAACATGGATATTCAAAAGATACGTGAGGATTTCCCGATATTGAGCCGTACGGTTTACGGTAAGCCATTGGTTTATTTCGATAATGGTGCGACGACTCAGAAACCCCGTCTGGTGGTTGATGCATTGGTAGATGAGTATTATTCCGTCAATGCAAATGTGCATCGCGGAGTGCATTATCTTTCACAGCAGGCTACGGAACTGCACGAAGCCTCTCGTGAAACGGTACGTCAGTTTATCAATGCCCGCAGCACGAGTGAAGTGGTGTTCACACGGGGAACAACGGAAAGCATAAACTTGCTTGTTTCCAGTTTTGGTGACGAGTTTATGCAAGAAGGGGATGAGGTGATCCTTTCTGTAATGGAGCATCATAGTAATATTGTCCCCTGGCAACTTCTGGCTGCTCGTAAAGGTATTGCAATCAAAGTGATTCCGATGAACGACAAAGGCGAACTGTTGTTGGACGAATACGAAAAATTATTCTCCGAACGCACGAAGATTGTCAGTGTGGTGCATGTGTCGAACGTATTGGGTACGGTGAATCCGGTGAAGGAAATGATTGCAACAGCACATGCTCACGGTGTACCCTGTCTGATTGATGCAGCTCAGTCTATCCCTCACATGAAAGTGGACGTACAGGATTTGGATGCCGATTTTCTCGTGTTCTCCGCTCATAAAATATATGGTCCGACAGGTGTCGGCGTACTTTATGGAAAGGAAGAATGGCTGGACCGCCTTCCGCCTTACCAGGGAGGAGGAGAGATGATTCAGCATGTCTCTTTTGAAAAAACGACTTTCAATGAACTTCCTTTCAAGTTTGAAGCCGGTACACCTGACTATATCGGAACTACCGGACTGGCGAGAGCACTCGATTATGTGAATGGTATCGGTCTGGAGCAAATAGCCGCCCATGAGCATGAACTGACAACTTATGCTCTGCAACGTCTGAAAGAAATTCCTACTATGCGTATATTCGGTGAAGCTGCTGACCGTGGAGCGGTGATATCCTTCCTTGTCGGCGACATTCATCATTTCGATCTCGGAACTTTACTCGACCGCTTAGGTATTGCCGTCCGTACAGGACATCATTGTGCCCAACCTTTGATGCAACGCCTTGGCATAGAAGGGACAGTGCGGGCTTCGTTTGCCATGTACAATACGAAATCGGAAATTGATATATTGGTGGCCGGGATTGAACGTGTCAGCAAGATGTTTTAAAGATATGAATCGCTATTTCTGTGGAATAGCGATTTTTTTATTCTTTAACTAAAAAAAGAATACCCAAAGTGCAGTGATTTGAGTTTTCTTGCGTCTAATGAGTAAAGAAACAAATATTCATTGAATATCAGGAGGGTCGTGAGACCATGCTTATATTATATAAATTCTCTCTCTTTAACATTAATGGCAGCTATATCGTAAATAAATTACGGTATAGCTGCAACTTTTTTAGGACGGTTTACGTCTAATATATAGAATTGCAAATAACTTAAAGAGAAAAAGACAATGTTAATAACAACAACTCCCATTATTGAGGGAAAACGAATAGTGAAATATTATGGAATCGTTTCCGGAGAAACAATCATAGGTGCCAATGTGTGCCGTGACTTGTTTGCAAGTATCCGCGATATTGTAGGAGGGCGTTCCGGAGCGTACGAAGAAGTATTGCGCAAAGCTAAAGATACCGCTTTGCAGGAAATGCAGGCACAAGCTGCTCAGTTAGGAGCAAATGCCGTGATAGGTGTTGATTTGGATTACGAGACAGTAGGAGGTAGTGGCAGTATGCTAATGGTGACTGCTAACGGTACAGCCGTAAAGATTGAGGATGACTGAGATAGGTGGCATTGAAATTATAAATCATTATTCATTCCGAATAAGCAGAATGAATAATGATTTATTTAAGGCTCTAATGAGGCATTTTGAATGAAGCTAGTTCCGGTTCGATATGTTCCTGCTTCATAATATCCTCCATTCTTTTCACGATTTCCGGGTGGTATCTGGCAACATCTGTCTGTTCTCTGGGATCAGAATCCAGATCATATAATTGAATTTTCCTGTTTCCTTTAAAAATATTCAATACAATACCCTTCCATTTGCCCATTCGGACAGCTTTTTGGCCTCCGCTATCGGGAAATTCCCAATATAAGAAATCATGTTTATTCTGTTTTTTGTCTAGTAATTCCGGCAAAAAGCTGATTCCGTCCGTAGTCGGGCATTCTACTTTTGCAATCTCACAGAAAGTAGGCATAATGTCCCAAAAGGCACAGATGAGATCACTTTTACTACCGGCTTTTATCTTTTTAGGCCAACTGGCAATCATCGGAACACGAATGCCTCCTTCGCGGAGCGATGCTTTGCCCCAGCCCCATTCACTTTTGAATGGTTTAGCACTATCGAAAAAGAAAGAATCGCTTCCGCCATTGAAAGTCGGCCCGTTGTCACTGGTAAAAATGATGATGGTATTGTCATAGATTCCCAGTTCGATCTGTTCATCCCAGTAGCTGATCATGGCAGCATAGGTTGCGCGAGGATAACGGCAGGGAAAATAATCTTTATTGCCTGTGTATGGTTTTGCATCTCCAAACTTGTTCACATAATGCTTTACCCATTTTTCCGGTGCTTGTAAGGGAACATGGGGAAGGGGCGTCGTCCAGAATAAGACGAAAGGGTTATCTTTAGTAAGGTCGATAAAGTTGAGTATTTCTTTGTACATCAGGTCCGGTGCATACTCATTGAGAGTATATTTCGCATAGCTTTTTTCTTCGTATGGGTCTGCACCTTTATCCAGTTTGGTGTGGGGGACTACCAATGGATTATTCAGATATTCCCGATGTTCGTTTCTATATAAAAATGGAGGGTAGTAGGTATGAGCTTCTCTTTGGCAATTATATCCGTAGAAAAAGTCAAATCCCATTTTGTTTGGGGTACTGGCAGAACCGGGATACCCCAATCCCCATTTTCCGATACAGGCCGTTGTGTAGCCGGCTTGCTTCATGACTGCCGGAATCATTACCGTTTCTGCCGGAACGGGGCGTTGGCCTTCCAGGGTCGAATCAGCTAATACAGCTTTATGATTCCAAACATCTCCACGTGAAGCCATTTCGTCATTCCCCGTATATAGGCGTGCCCGGTATGTAATCCGGTAAAGAGGACACAGCGCGATGGAGCTGACACTGCTGTCCCGGAGTAATGGTTGCTGAATGTCATTCCTTCTTGTGATAACCGGTCGATATTAGGAGTTTCAATTAACTGCTGGCCATAACAACCTAATTCCGATATACCCAGATCATCTGCAAGAATATAGATAATATTGGGCTTTTTCTTATTAGCTCCATTCTCTTCCGCAAAGGAAGAGAGTGGAGCTAATAGAGCAAGTCCAATCATAAGTTGATTGTTCTTCATGGTGAATATTAATAGAATGGATTTTGAATGATTTGCGGAGTCTTTTCCAGTTCACTGGCACTGATTGGCAACAGATATTGTGATTTATAGAAATGATTCGTTAATGTCATGTTGGGTTGTGGAGCTTTAAAGAATTCCTCTACACTGGCTCCTTCAATATTCCAGCACAAGAAAGGTTCATCCAGTTTTTCCGCTATTTTCCAACGTCTCAAATCCCAAAAACGTTGTCCTTCCAGATAGAATTCTATTTGTCGTTCCTGGCGGACAAATTGGCGTAAAGTTTCCTGTTCATTTTCTTTTCCTTTCCATTCATCATTTGCATATTTCTGAATAGACTCATCTACTCCTGGGATGCCTGCGCGTTTCCTTACTTTATCCATATATTTTTTTAGCGATCTTGAGATTATTGCTTCCCCAATCTCGATCAAGGCTTCGGCATAATTCAAGATTACAGTTCCGCCAGCCGGAATGTGGGGAATGGATATTTGATAATGGTATTAGTGAATCCGGGATGTGTGAACTTCTTGTTAAGATATCCTGTTACCGAATAATGCACCGTCATATCTTTTTTGAAACCATGTGCTCCGTTGAACAACATTCTTAATCCGCCGGGTACATAAGATTTGTTTAAAGGAAGTGCTGCTGCATTATATCGTGCTATTTCGTAGTTGCCGTTATGGAATCCTATCCATGAATAAAAGCGTGGTTCACGATTAAAATGTAGTTTGATAGAGCGATCATTCGGCCTGTCTTCATAATTATTCCCGTCAAAGTTTGCAGGCAGATAAGCTATTTGATAACGGTTAGCATAGTCATAGGTCTTGTCTTTATCGATAGGTAATCCATGCTCTGTATAAAAGAGTTCAACCATTTGCAGGGTCGGTGCAGTGGAGTTGGTTTGCGTGTACGGGATCTGTTTCGTCTGTCTCACCGACGAACGAATTTGTACACCGTATGTTGATTCGCCTCGATTATCTCCCCAGATGATTTCACATAGGTTCTGGTTGTCAATCGTACAATATCTGACTCTGCGCTGAGCTTTTCCGCTTTCGGTCTGGTCTGTGAATCCCGGTTTCTCTTGGGTTGGAGCTCCGGCTTCAACATCTCCGTATAGTTTGTAGCCTGCTTTTTCCGCGTTCTGAATAGCATCCAATGTCACTTCCGCACACTTCTCCCATTTCTTGACGTCGTATGTCTGTGAAATTAGATGTTTCCCATTTTCGTCAACGAAATTACTGTAAAACTCACTGTTTCCGTTGAATAAAGGTGAGGCAGCGTATAAGTGTACACGGGAGCGGAGAGCGCGTGCAACATGTTTGGTAGCTCGTCCGAAATACATAGGATTGTGTGCCTCGACCAGTCCGGGCATTGCTTCGTCCAGCATTTCATCAATAAAAGCTACTACTTCATCGTAAGAACTTCGTGCCGGTAATTCGGATAATTTGGCGTCCAAATCATATTTTTTCCTGATGATGAGAGTGGGACCGAATGCCTGTAAAGAACAGAAGTGATAATAAGCAATTAGAAACTTAGCTTCTGCTCTATATATTTCCCTATCGGCTTCAGTATAAACTTGGGCTTTATCCAGAATATCCAGAAATTCATAGCATTGGCGGACCCCTTTCCATGTCGGCCACCAACGGTGGGAAACGATTGAATTGTTAGTCGGGTTATAAAGCCCCATTGTGAACAACTGTTCCGGTTCGTTGGCTTTATAATAAGTAGTTACTTCTCCTCCGGTCAGTAATGCTGTCGGATACCAGCTTTGGTACGGCTGTGAATCTTGAGAAGTACGGTTCATCGGCATATAAGTATAACACGAATAGAGAAATCCTTCGGTTTTGGACGGAGTGTTGTAAGAGTCTTCCAGTTTGGCACGTTCATCCGGCATTATATCCAGATAATTGCATCCGCTTGTTAAGATGCATAATACAATGATGTAAATATATCTCAGTTTCATATTTTATTATATATTTATCAGTTAATAGTCATCTGAAAACCAACAATGTTAGCAGGTTGTTGCCGCTGACATAAATTCTCATATTCTTGAAACTATATCCTATTTCCGCATTCTTGAGCTTTAAAAAAGCGGCGTTTCTCAGCCAGAATGTTGAATTCTGGTTATTATTTGTGTTATATGCCGTCGTGAGTCTGGGGTATGATGCATTGATTAGGATTATCTGTTGTCCAGCATCCATCTGCTACGTAATCTAATATACCTCTTTTGGCGGTATTGTTATCGTTGGTGAAAGGATGGAATCCGCTCATCATTAATGATACGCGTCCGGTTCCCTGAAAGAATAAAGAGAAGTCCAGATTTTTGTATTTAATGGAAGGGCCGAAACCATATACAATTTCCGGTACACTGGGATAACCTAAGGCAACTTTGTCATATTCATTGATTGCATTGTCCGTACCTCTAATGCATTCGGAATATCTTTAAAATTTAATATCACCGGGCATTAACGGCAGATTGGCAAAAATTGTTGCGGCAAACTATTGTTAATCATATTTTCGTCGGTAAATAATCCGTCCGCTACATATCCGAAGATTGTATTGAGGAATGGCCGACTTTCAGACGGTTAGGATATAAACTGAATTCCGGCTCATCCATTTCAAGTATTTTATTATGAGCAAAGGTGAACGTTCCCTTGAAAGAGACAAACAAGTCTTTTGTTAATCTGGTTGTTGTAGTCTACACTGCATTCATTCCCAGTTACGCATCTTCCGAGATTTCCTTGAACTGTAACATTACCTAAAGTCCCATGAGTGTTTGGAATTGTTCCACGATCCATAAAGATTTCTTTTCACTTCTTTGAAAAATGTCGGCAGAGAAACTGAATCCTTTCAATACTCACATCAATACCAGCATTCCATTTCTACCAACTCTCCCATGTCAGGTTCGGATTGGCATATCTTTCCATACAGGACCGGAGTTGGTGTGCGTCTGGTTACCGGTCCTGCCAGAATCCGGCCCGAGCAGTAAGGTCTTCGGTGAACGTAAAAACGTCCGCCCTGTCTGGTCAGTCACCGACAAGCCTCACGATGCCTTATTTTAAATTGCGTGGGATGATGTTTCCTGGAGTTGGTTCCTGTGAATTTCTAGACAGATTGTATCCGATTGCTTACTGAAGGAAAGAAACTGGAACTTTTATTCTTCGGGAAGTTTTGTAGAACCATTGTAGCCAAAAGTTGAGTTCGGCTATACCTGCCGGCAAATCTGTAAGATAAACGTCCTGCTATACCTTGTTTCCTTCTAGGTAAGGATGTCAGTGTCCGAAGGGTTGTTAACAAGTCATTCCTGTTCTTTGATTATATAGGAACATGACATTGACTTTGTGCACGTCATTGAATGTTCTGTTATAATCCAGCTGGGTTTGTAGATATAATCTACGATTTACCGCTATTAAAACTCTCCGGTTTTAAGCTCGGTACTTGTTCGCTGCTGATGATGTTTAAGTCGTATGTATCTTCTTGTGATTATATATGGAAGTTCCCATATTGGTTGATGCTGTACAATGATATACCTTTAGAATATGAATAGTTGTATTAAGGAAACAATAGTATTCAGTTTCAGTCTCTTATGTTCATCTTCAAGTCCTGATTAAA